>Ga0194113_10007363_pt1 | contig 13737 bp, 8 predicted proteins | sample TA2MahC200mmetaG_FD_146193 | JGI IMG/M metagenome (GOLD analysis project Ga0194113, IMG submission 146193) | Freshwater microbial communities from Lake Tanganyika, Tanzania - TA2015017 Mahale Deep Cast 200m | ecosystem: Environmental > Aquatic > Freshwater > Lake | place: Tanzania: Lake...
GGTTGGGGGGGGGGGGGCGGGTGTCTGGACGGCTAATCCTTGAGCGTGGCCGTGGGCGCGAGGTAGTGTGACGCGCATGAAGATGTGTACGTGGCGGGTGCTGACGGGTCTTGCGTTGAGCGCCATGGCCCTGTCCGGCGCGGGGTGCGCTTCGATACACCCGCCTGCCGGGGTCGTCCCGTTCCAGCGCGTTCTGCATACAACCGCCTACTGCAAGTGCGGTCAGTGCTGCGGATGGCGCAGGACGTGGTACGGGCGGCCCGTGTGTGCAACCGGTCCGATGAAAGGAAAGCCGAAAGCCGTCGGGATTACCGCCAGCGGAACAAAGGCCAGGCGCGGGACCATAGCGGCCGACACCGGCAGGTATCCGTTCGGAACGGTTATGCAGGTGGAAGGTTACGGGTTCGGAAGGGTTGAGGACAGGGGCGGCTCGATCCAGGGCGACAGGATAGATCTCTTCTTCGGCTCCCATGCCGAGGCGCTGCGATGGGGAAGGCGCAGCATACCCGTTCTCATCTGGTATCCGCCGCCGCGTTGACCGCGCGCCGTTCAGTTGCAGCCGCAACCCCCGCCGCCCACGCCGCGGCAGGTGTCAGGGCAATCCTCAAAACGAAGCGACTGTTTTCGCGTCGTAGTTTCATCGCTGGTTTAACTCGATTCCGTCGCGAATAGAGATGCCGAAGGAGTCGTAATCCGACTCCGTGCTGAAGGAGAGCTGGGTGCCGAGTGTATGCCTGCCAACGCGCCTGCTGACGTCAAAATTGAAGCCGAGTCGTGTATCCTCCACTTCTGAAAGCGGCAACTGCTGCGAAGGTGTTGACAGTGCGGATGCCCCGCTGACGCGCGAGAAAAGGAACAGCATTCCGCGCGCGCCGCGCTGACATCCGGCCTTTTCCGTGATCCCTTTCATCCTCTTCGTGGTCGTCGTCACCGCCGGACGGATTCTGCGGCGAGGCACCGGACCCGATCGCCCAAGCGCACTGGTTTGCTAAAGCGTTGATGGCAAGACGTGTGGACAAGGCAAGCGTAATCGCGTGGCTTCGGCGGATGCGACGATGCGGGGCTTGCGCTGTCTCATTTCTTCAGGAAGCGAGACATGCGGTTTCTCTTTGCTGAATGGCGGCTGTCCCCGGTGGAATGGCGTGTAGGCAAGTTCTTCGGGCATTGCGTTGATGGTTACGGTGGCGGCTGTTGCGGAGCGCTGGGTTTCCGCGCGGCTTGATTGATCTGTCAAGCGGGGGGGTCGGGTCGGTACGATTCGCGACTACGGTTGTGTTTCCTTTTCTTATTGAGGAAAGGCTGAACAAAGTCCGGGCGGGGAGCGTTTTGAAGTCACAGAGCTGGTTTCCTGTGCGATCCGGGTGAGTCTGTCTGGGAAGGGAGGAGAGTGCTCATGCAATTGAAGCGTCTTGCGGCTGGTCTGCTTCTTGTATCGGCGGCGGTAATTGTTCTTGCGGCGGACTCGATGCAGCAGCGTTGGAAGCCGGTGGAAGATGCGATCGGGAAAGGGCTGCCCAAGACCGCGATTGAGAAGCTTGAGCCGATCATCAAGGACGCGCTCGAGCGCAAGGACTGGGCAGAAGCGATACGCGCGATCGGGCAGAAGATAGCGCTCGAAGGCACGATCGAGGGGAACAAGCCGGAAGAGAAGGTGACCCGGCTTCAAGCGGAAATCGAGAAGGCGCCGGCCGAGATGAAACCGGTCATGGAAGCCATTCTCGCGCACTGGTACTGGCACTACTTCCAGCAGAACCGCTGGCGTTTCCAGCAGCGCACGCAAACGGCTGAAGAACCGGGCGCCGACTTCACAACCTGGGACCTGCCGCGGATCCTTGCCGAGATAGACAAGCACTTTGCCGCCGCGCTGGCGAACGACAAGGCGCTGAAATCCACGCCCGTGACGGCTTTCGAGTCGCTGCTCGACAAGGGCAGCATGCCCGACGCGTACAGGCCGACGATGTACGACTTTCTCGCGCACGAGGCGTTGCAGTTCTACCAGGCCGGAGAACAGGGGGCGGTGCAGGCTGAGGACGAGTTCGTGCTTGATGCCGAGTCGCCTGTTTTCGGGCCGGCATCCGATTTCACCCTCTGGCGGCCACAGACGACCGATACCGGCTCGCCCCTGTTTAAGGCGGTTGAGCTGTTCAGGAGCCTGCTCGAGTTCCACAAGGACGCCGCCGACAAGACTGCCTTTGCCGATGCCGATCTGTGGCGGCTGAACTTCGCTTACAACAAGGCGGACGGCGAGACAAAGGACGCCCGCTACGGGGCGGCGCTGAAGCGGTTCGTCGGTGAGTGGGCCGACCACGAGGTGTCCGCCAGGGCTCGCGCGGCGTGGGCGGCGCTGCTGCAGGAGCAGGACGAGCTTGTCGAGGCCCGCGGGATCGCGCAGCGCGGTTACGAACTGTTCCCGAAGAGCGCCGGCGGCGCGATGTGTTTCAACATCGTTCAGCAGATCGAGTCGAAGCACGCGAGCATCAACACCGAGCGGGTGTGGAACCGGCCGCTGCCGACGATAGACATTACCTACCGCAACGTGACGAATGTCTATTTCCGGGCCGTCCCGTATGACTACGAGGACTACGTGAAGCAGTCGCGCTGGGGGCTTGGAAACATCGAGAATGATTTTCCCGGAAGACTGCCCGGGATGAAGGCGGTCAAGACCTGGAGCGCATCGCTTCCGCCCACGTCCGACTACAGGCTGCGTACCGAGAAGCTTCCGGCGCCGGGCGACCTGGAACCGGGGCACTATTTCATACTGGCCAGTCACGATCCCGGTTTCAGGGAGCATGACAACGAGGTGAAGTACGCGCAGGTGTGGGTCAGCGATCTCGCCCTTGTCGTGCGCAGCCGCCATTACGAGGGTGCGATAGACGGTTTTGTGCTCAAGGCCGACGGCGGCGAACCGGTTGCCGGCGCGAAAATCCGGTCATGGCGGCGCGACAGGGAAGGGCGTTACGAGTCCGGTCCGGACGCGGTTACCGACGCCGACGGGCGGTTCAGGCTTGAGGGCGAGGACTACGGCAGGACGCTCGTGCTGTTGGCGCAGAGCGGCGACGACAGGCTCGGGACCGCCGGCGAGTACTACATGGGGAGGAACCGTCCGCAGAACACAACCGAGAACACGGTCTTCTTCACGGATCGGTCCCTGTACCGGCCCGGCCAGATCATATCCTACAAGGGCATCTGCTACCGCGCCGACCGGGACGGCGGCAGCTACAGTGTGCTTGGCGGCAGGGGCGTGAGGATTTCCTTCAGGGACCCGAACGGGAAAGAGGTCGAGAGCGCATCACACAAGGCAAACGAGTACGGATCGTTTTCCGGCAGCTTCACAGCGCCCCGTGACCGTGTGACCGGCCGCATGACGGTGGTTGTCGTCAGCGGGCCGTCCGGCAGCGCATGGTTCAATGTGGAAGAATACAAGCGGCCGAAGTTCCAGGTTGAACTCAAGCCGCCGGCCGAGGCCGCGAAGCTCGGGGCAGAAGTCATGCTCGCCGGCAAGGCGACCGCATACACCGGGTCGGCCATCGGCGGCGCCAAGGTGAAATGGCGCGTCACCCGTCAGGTTCAGTTCCCGCCCTGGTGCTGGTGGTGGAGCTGGTACTGGCCGCCGCAGCGCGGCCAGTCGCAGGCGATCGCCCACGGCAGCGCCACAACCTCTTCCGACGGATCGTTCACCATCGCCTTCACGGCCAGGCCCGACCCGTCGGCTCTCGAGAAGGACGAGCCGACATTCACTTTCCAAGTCACTGCCGATGTCACCGACACCACCGGCGAGACGAGGTCCGATTCGCAATCGGTCAGAGCCGGGTTCACGGCGTTGCAGGCCGATCTTTCGGCGGGCGACTGGCAGACGGCGGACAAGCCGGTTGTGATCACCGTCAGAACACGGTCGCTTGACGGCGAAGGTCAGGCGGCGCAAGGGACGGTGAAGGTTTACGCGCTCAAGCAGCCGGACAAGGTTGAGCGCGCGGCGCTGGATGGGAATAGGACGTATTGGACCCACAGGCCCCATTTCCTGGGCGGGAGAAGTTCCGAGCCGCCATCCGATCCCGCCGACCCCAACTCGTGGGAACTGGGCGAGGCCGTCTCGGAGCTTGAATTCAGGACCGACGCATCCGGGGCGGCGCAGATCCAGGCGCAGTTGTCCACCGGCATTTACCGCGCCCTGCTTTCGACTGAAGACAGGTTCGGCAAGCAGGTCAGCGGGCGGATCAACCTGACCGTGGTTGACGTCAAGGCCGCCGAGTTCCCGGTGAAGATACCCAGCATCGTCGCCGCGCCGAAGTGGTCGGTCGAGCCCGGCGAGACTTTTGTCGGCCTGTGGGGAACCGGCTATGAAAGCGGCCGGGCGTTTGTCGAGCTCGAGTGCAATGGCCGGCTGATCAGCGCGCGATGGACTGGCGGGGGCAGAACACAGGAGCTTTTCGAGCAGCCCGTGACCGAGGAAATGCGCGGCGGGTTCACCGTGCGCATCACCTACGTTCGCGAGAACCGCGCATACATGCAGGACCGTGTTGTCAGCGTGCCATGGTCGAACAAGCGGCTGAGCGTGAAGTGGGAGCGTTTCACATCGAAACTGGAACCCGGCAGCAGGGAGACATGGACCGCGGTGGTAACAGGGCCGGACGCGGCGAAGGCGGCATCCGAGATGGTGGCCGCCCTCTATGACGCCTCGCTGGACCAGTACCAGCCCCACGACTGGACGAGGGAGTTCGGGTGTTTCCGGGCCGAATACAACCGGGTCAGCGCTCAGTTCGAGAATGCAGTGCGGCCCTTCAGCGGCCTGCACGGGTACTGGTCCGTGGCATCCATGCCCGTCCGGCTTGACTACCGGCGTTTTCCGTACGACCTGACCGTCAACCTGTGGGGCTATCGTTACTTGGTCAAAGGCATGTCTTACCGTCGCAGCGAGGGAGTGGCCGGTATGATGGGGGAAGAAGGCCGGTCACTCGCCTTCGCCGCGCCTAAGATGGCGGCGCCGATGTCTGCGTCGGCGGATGCGAGCGACATCCTGGGGCGGGAAGACGGGAAGGAAGCAAACGGGCAACCGGCGGAGCCGGCTGGCGGTGAAGACAAGGTGGGCGCGGGGGTGGCGGGGCCGGACTTGAGCAAGGTGGCGGCGCGGAAGAACCTGAACGAGACGGCGTTCTTCCTGCCGCAGCTTGTCGCGGGGGCCGACGGCGCGGTGCGGATGGAATTCACGATGCCCGAGGCGTTGACGGAATGGAAGTTCCTGGGCTTTGCGCACGACGCGCAGCTTCGGAGCGGCTATCTCCAGGACAAGGTTGTCACCGCGAAGGACCTGATGGTTGAGCCGAATCCGCCGCGGTTCCTGCGCGAAGGCGACGTGCTGGAGTTCACGGTCAAAGTTAGCAACCAGTCCGCCGCGCGCCAGGATGGGAAAGTGAGGCTTTCCTTCTCCGATGCCCGGACGCTGGAACCGCGCGACGCCGCGCTCGGAAATGTCGGGAATGAAAAGGCGTTTGACGTGCCTGCCGGCGAGTCGCGCAGCTTCTCCTGGAAGATCAGCGTGCCTGACGGCTGCGAGTTTCTGACGTACAAAGCCGTCGGCGCCACGGACCGCCTGAGCGACGGAGAGGAAGGCTATCTCCCCGTGCTGCCGCGGCGCATACTCGTGACCGAATCGCTGCCGCTGCCCGTGCGCGGGAAGCAGACGAAGAAGTTCGAATTCGAGAAGCTTCTCAAGTCCGGCAAGTCCGGGACGCTCAGGCACGAGACGCTGACTGTGCAGATGGTTAGCCAGCCTGCGTGGTACGCGGTCATGGCCATGCCGTACCTTATGGAGTATCCGTACGAATGCAGCGAGCAGGTATTCAACCGGCTATACGCCAATTCGCTTGCCCGGTTCATCGCCAACTCGGACCCGAAGATCCGGCGGATCTTCGATCTATGGAAGAACACGCCGGCTCTCGACAGTCCGATGGAGAAGAACCAGGACCTCAAGATGGTGATGCTCGAGGAGACCCCCTGGTACAGGCAGGCCATGGACGAAAGCCAGGCCCGGCGGAACGTGGGGATACTCTTTGACGCCAACCGGCTTGACGAAGAGACCGGGCGGACCTTGCGGAAGCTCTCCGAGATGCAGTTGGGCGACGGGCTGTGGCCGTGGTTTCCCGGCTGCCGCGGCAGCGAGTACATAACGCTCTACATAACGACCGGGTTCGGGCGGCTGCGCCACCTCGGCGCGGAGAACGTTGACATGGGTCCGGCGAAGAAGTCGCTCGCCGCGCTCGATGCCTGGATGGACAGGCACTACCGGCAGATCCTCAAGCACCCGCGCCCGGAAGAGTACGTCCCGAGCTCGCTCGACGCGTTTTACCTGTACGGCCGCAGCTTCTTCCTGAAGGACAGGGCCATCGCACCGGCGCACAAGGATGCCGTTGAGTTCTTTCTTAAGCAGTCGCGGAAGTTCTGGCTGTCGGTGAGCTGCCGCCAGAGCCAGGCGCATCTTGCGATTGCGCTGAAGCGGTTCGGCGATCTTGAGACCCCGCCTGCGATCATGAAGTCCATCAAGGAGCGCAGCGTCAGCAACGAGGAGATGGGCATGTTCTGGCGGGATCTCGAGCTGAGCTGGTGGTGGTACCGTGCGCCGATCGAGACCCAGGCGATGATGATCGAGGCGTTTGACGAGGTGGTTGGCGACGCGCAGGCGGTGGAAGACTGCCGTGTGTGGCTGCTCAAGCAAAAGCAGACCCAGGACTGGAAGACCACGAAGGCGACGGCCGACGCCATATACGGTCTGCTGCTGAGGGGCAGCAACATGCTTGCCAGCGACGCGCTGGTGGAGGTGGCGTTGGGCGGCGACTGGATCAAGCCCGGGAATGTGGAGGCCGGGACCGGTTTCTACGAGCAGCGGTTTGTTCGCGGTGAAATCAAGCCGGACATGGGGAAGGTGACGGTAAAGAAGACCGATGACGGCGTGAGCTGGGGAAGCGTTCACTGGCAGTACATGGAAGACATGGCCAAGGTCACGCCTTACGAAGGCACTCCGCTCAAGCTGAAGAAGGCGCTGTATGTGAAGGAGTCAACAGGCAAAGGCCAGGAGCTGGTACCGGTGACGGGCGCCGTGAATGTCGGCGACGAGCTTGTCGTGCGCGTCGAGCTGCGAGTTGACCGCGACATGGAATACGTGCATCTGAAGGACCAGCGCGGCAGCGGAACGGAGCCGGTGAACGTGTTGAGCCGGTACAAGTACCAGGACGGGCTCGGGTACTACGAAAGCACGAAGGATACGGCGAGCCACTTCTTCATGGACTACCTGCCGAAGGGCGTTTACGTCTTTGAATACTCGACCCGCATTCAGCACCGTGGCGTTTACCAGACCGGCATAGCGTCGGTTCAGTGCATGTATGCGCCGGAATTCAACAGCCACAGCGCGAGTTTCACGATAGAAGCCAGATGACGACCGGGACCGCGGCGCGGGCTGGAAAAGCCCGTGCCGGTCAGCAGTAGCGGCGACCCTCGTGTCAGGCCATTCAAGCTCTGACGGGTCCACGTCGGCCGACTGGAGACTGTCGCGCGGGAACACCGGGCCGACGTAGGCGCGGACCGTGTCATAGCCGAGAAACGACTGGAGCCTGATCCTGTTCCGCCAGGGGCTCTCGCGCCTGCCCTGTTTGAGTCCGCGCAGCAGGTCGAACTTCGCCATCACTGCCCGTTCGATCTCGCCGTCGAGGAAGAGTTCTGCGTTGTTGGCGCGTTTCGGGGTGTCCTGGCGGAGGATGCAGTCGTGGAACGCCTGGAAGTCCGGGGTGATTGTCTTGGAGAACATGGAACTGGCCGTCCCTTCCCCGCCGGGCGGCAGGGCCGGTCCGGCGGGCGGGGGCGGATGCTATTCCCGCACGGCGTGTGGTCCGGCAAGACGATTCGCCGGTTGGGGATGAAGCTGCTTGACGGGGCCTTCCGCGGCCCGTAAGGTGGGAGCTGCTCTGACACAACCGTGGCGTGGCGCAGAGTGGGCTTGCGGGCCCACTTTTTTGTGTGCGCCGTGGGTGGAGTGTCGGGTTGTTTCCCCGGGGTTTGCCGGTTTCTAGGGGTGGGAAGATGAACAACGAGCTGCAGAGCATACTGACCTACATGGAGAGGGAGCGCGGCATTGAGCGCGAAGTCCTGATCCAGGCGATGGAGTTCGCGCTTAAGTCCGCATCCAGGAAGACGCCGGATGGTGAGGCGACCAGCCGGGTTGAGATCGACCGCGCCACGCTTGAGATCAAGGCTTTTGCCGAACGCACCGTGGTGGAAGGGGAACCGTCGGCTCCGGACCAGATGTCGCTTCCCAAGGCCAGGCTGCTCAAGGCTGACGTCCAGGCGGGCGAGCTGGTGGAAGTCGAGATCACGCCGCAGAATTTCGGCAGGATAGCCGCGCAGACCGCCAAGCAGGCGATTCTCCAGAAGATCCGCGAAGCGGAGAAAGACCGCGTCTTCGAGGAATACAAGAACAGGGTTGGCGACATAGTCACCGGCACCGTAAAGCAGTTCAACCGCGGCGACGTGCTGATTGATCTCGGGCGCGGCGAAGCGATTCTGCCGGCAAAGGAGCGGGTGCCGGTCGAGGAATACCAGGTCGGCGACCGGGTCAGGGCTTTTGTTCTCAGCGTGCAGCAGATACAGGCCGGGCCGTGCGTTGTCCTTTCGCGCGCTCACGCGGATTTCGTGAAGGCTCTTTTCAAGCTGGAAGTCACGGAAATCAACGATGGCACTGTCGAAATAAAGGGCATCGCGCGCGAGCCGGGCTACAGGACGAAGATCGCGGTTTCGTCGAACGATCAGAAGGTGGATCCTGTAGGCGCGTGCGTGGGCATGCGCGGGATCCGCGTAAAGAACATCGTCCGGGAACTTTCCGGCGAGAAGATAGACATTGTGCGGTGGAGCGACGATGTCCGGACATACGTGGGTAACGCCCTTGCTCCGGCCAAGCTTGCGAAGATCGTTATAGACGACAATGTGCCTAACCTGGTGCATGTGACGGCGGATGCCGAGCAGCTTTCGCTCGCGATCGGGAAGCGCGGGCAGAACGTGCGGCTGAGCTCGAAGCTGCTGGGCTGGAAGATAGACATAACGCGCGACGAGCGTGACATCAGCTTTGAGGAGAAGGTCGGGATGGCCGTCGACAGGCTTATGGGCCTGGAAGGCATGTCCCGTGAAGACGCCCAGGCGCTTGTAGCGGGCGGTTACCTTACCATAGAGGGAATACTTGCCGCGGAGCCGTCAGACATTGCTGACACAACCGGGCTGGACGTGGAGAAGGCAAAGGCGATTTACGAAGTGGCCGCGGCGGCTCAGCCGTCGGTGGAACACGAGGAGCAGGGCTGAAAAACCATGAGAGTTCACGAACTTGCCAAGGAGATGGGGCTTAGCAGCAAGGAACTGCTCGAGAAGGCCCGCGGCCTCGGCATTGACGTAAAGAACCACATGAGTTCGCTGGCCGATGACGCCGTCGCAGCGCTCAAGAAGGGCGGATCGGCTGCTGTTGAAGCAAAGGCCGGAGTCGAGCCTGCGCCTTCGAAGCCTGTCCCGGCGTCCGCAAAGCCCGCTCCTGCTCCTGCAGCTACTGCGGCACCACCGGTTGCGCAGATTCAGGCTGCGCCGGCAAAGCCGGAGGAGCGCAAGCCGGCGCTGCAGGCGGCGCCAGTGAGGACTGCGCCGGCGGATGCAGGGAAGTCAAGAAAGCAGGTAAAGCTGCGCGGTGCGGTTGTTGTGAAGGAGCTGGCTGACCTGTTCGGCGTAAGGCCGAACCAGCTCATTGCCCGGCTGATGCAGATGAACGTTCTTGCTTCGATCAATGAGCGGCTTGAGTTCCATGTTGCGCGGGACATCGGACAGATCTTCGGGTTTGACGTGATCCATGAGCGGCGCGGGACCGAGCACCATGTGATGCCGAGGCGAAAGGACGAGGAGCCGGAGCAGGCCGAGGACAGACCGGAGGATATGCAGACGCGGCCGCCGGTCGTGACGTTTCTCGGTCACGTTGACCACGGCAAGACGTCCCTGCTGGACAAGATCCGGAATGCCTCCGTGGCGGCGGGCGAATCGGGCGGCATAACCCAGCACATCGGCGCCTACACGGTGGATGCGGCCGGCCGGAAGATAACATTCCTGGACACTCCGGGCCATGCCGCCTTCACGGCCATGCGTGCGCGCGGCGCGAACCTGACTGACATCGCGGTCATCATAGTCGCGGCGGATGACGGTGTTATGCCGCAGACGCGCGAGGCGATTCAGCACGCGCGCGCATCCGGCGTTACGCTGATGGTCGCGATCAACAAGATCGATCTGCCGGGAGCGAACGCGGACAGGGTGCGCCAGCAGTTGCAGGGAGAGGGGTTGAGCCCGGAGGAGTGGGGCGGCGACACGATCTGCAGCGAGGTAAGCGCCATTACGGGCAAAGGCGTGGATCACCTGTTGGAAATGATCCTGCTCCAGGCCGACATGCTCGACCTAAAGGCCAATCCGTCCAGGCTTGCCGCCGGTTACGTGATTGAGGCGAAGATGGAGCCGGGCAAGGGGCCCACCGTGAACCTGCTGATTTCGTCGGGGACCCTGAAGGTCGGCGACGCGGTGCTGTGCGGCCAGCACTGGGGCAGGATCAGGGCGCTGGTCAACGACCACGGGATCAGCGTGAAGAGCGCCGGGCCGTCGACTCCCGTTCAGGCGCTCGGGCTTTCCGGCGTGCCGGAGGCTGGTGCTGAGTTCAAGGTCTTCGCCAACGAGCGACTCGCCAGGTCCAGCGCCGAGCAGGCCTCGCAGGAGATGCGCCTGAAGCAGAAGATACAGCCGCAGAAGGCGTCGCTGGAATCGCTCTTCAGCCAGCTGCAGAAGGCCGAGAAGATCGAGCTCAGGCTCGTGCTGAAGACGGATGTGCAGGGCTCGGTAGAGGCGATCTCGCACGCGCTTGGCGAAATCAAGAGCGACAAGGTATCGCTCGACATCATTCTTGCCGGGCCCGGCAACATAACCGTGAACGACGTCATGCTTGCCAGCGCCTCGAACGCCGTGATCGTCGGGTTCCACGTGGCCAAGGAGCCCGGCGTTGAGGCGGTTGCAAGGCGTGAAGGCGTTGAGATCCGGCTCCACAGCATCATTTACGAGCTGCTTGACGAAGTGCGGGAGGCGATGACCGGCTTGCTGGCGCCCCAGATTCGCGAGACCGTTACCGGCCACGCGCAGATCAGGCAGGTGTTCAACATCGGCAAGGCCGGCATGGTGGCCGGCTGCCTGATGATGGACGGGCGCGTGACGCCGAAGCACCGTGTGCGGGTGAAGAGGGGCGACGAGGTGCTGTTCGAAGGTTCGCTGCTGTCCCTGCGGCACTTCCAGCAGGACGCCGCCGAGATCCGCGAGGCACAGGAATGCGGGATCCGCGTGGACGGCTTCAGCGCGTTTGCCGAGAACGATGTTCTCGAGTTCTACCAGGTCGATGAAGTCAAGCAGACCCTCTGAGTTACTGCCTGTATTCAACGGGCGCCGGAGCGGAGCGGTTCCATGAGCAATGACCGGATGGTCCGTGTCAACGAGCTTGTTCGCCGCGAGATAGGCACCGCGCTCTACCGCGTCGTGACCGGCGAGCAGATTGATCTCTCCGTTGTGACGATCACCCGAGTGATCACCAGTCCGACCTTCAGGGACGCGCGTGTGAGTGTGTCGGTTCGCGGCGACGATGCGCTGCGTGAGCGGGTTCTGAAACTGTTGCGCAGGCACAGGGGCGAACTGCAGGAGACGATAGCGAAGAACCTCGGGTTCAAGTACACGCCGAAGCTGCATTTTGAAGCCGACCTTTCCATCGAGAAAGGGGACCACATCCTTGACATCCTGCACGGCATGGACGGCGATGTTCCTGGCGCCGGCGGGGGAGAAGGCGGGGAGCCGGCGTGAAGGCTGACGCGCGTTACAATGCGCCGGCGGCTCCGCAGGCCACGGACCCCTGGGACGGCCTCGTGCTGGTTGACAAGGCGTCGGGGCCGACGTCGCACGACATCGTTGCGGGCATAAGGCGCCGGTTCGGGATCGCGAAGGTCGGTCACGGCGGCGCGCTCGATCCGATGGCGACGGGCCTGCTCGTGATACTGCTCGGGCGCGGGACCAAGCTTGCGGACCAGTTCACCGCATCCGACAAGGCGTACGAAGGGGACATGCATTTCGGCGTGGCGACGGATTCCCAGGATGCCGACGGGAAGGTGACGGCCGAAGCCGACGCCTCGTTTGTGACGCGCGGGATGGTTGAGGAGCGTGCGGCGGCGATGGTGGGCGACATGTACCAGACTCCGCCGATGGTGTCGGCCGTGAAGGTGAACGGAGTGCCGCTCTACAAGCGCGCCCGGAAAGGCGAGGTCATTGAGCGGACCCCGCGGCTGATCCACGTGTACAGGTTTGACATCACGGATTTCAGGTTTCCGCTCGCGTCCTTCAGCGTTGTGTGCACGAAGGGCACCTACATCAGGACCCTCTGCGCCGACATGGGGACGGCTCTTGGCTGCGGCGCGCACCTCGCGCGTCTGCGCAGGACGAGGTGCGGGGATCTCTCGATTGACGACGCGCTTCCCTACGGAGAAGTGCTTCGCCTTGACAGGGACGGGTTTCTTGCGCGGGTGCTGCCGATCAGGATGTTCGCGGGTCGGCGCGGCCACGGGGGTGCTCTTCAGCAATGAGGACTCTGGGGAGTCTCTCCGGATTGAAGAGCATCAAGCGGCCGGTTGTCCTGGCCGCCGGCTTCTTTGACGGCCTGCATCGCGGGCATGCGCGGGTTATTGACCGCGCCATACGCATGGCCCGTTCCGTTACCGGCGAGGCCTGGGCGCTCACTTTCGACACCCACCCTTTGAGAGCTCTGGGCATGGCAACCCCTCCGCTGCTCACGTCCAACCTTCACAAGCTTGTGCTGATGGAGCGGATGGGCCTGGACGGGTGTGTCATGCTCCGTTTCGGAAAGCAGCTTGCCGGGGTGAAGGCGGAGACGTTTATCAGGATGCTGTTCGAATCGGCGCCGACTCTCGCCGGGATTTGCGCGGGGCGCGACTGGCGTTTCGGCAGGGGCGCGGCCGGCGACGTTGCGCTTCTTGCCGAGTCGGCCGGCCCCCGCGGCGTGGAAGTGACCGCCGTGACGTCCGTGAAGGATGGGCGGCTGCCCGTTTCGAGCACGCGCATCCGCGAGTGCATAAGGCACGGAAAGTTCACGGACGCCGCGCGCATGCTTGGGCGCCCCTACAGTTTCATGGGTGTTGTTACCCGTGGCCGCGGGGTGGGCCGCCAGCTCGGGTTCCCTACCGCCAACCTCGCCCCGGACAACGAGGCGTTGCCGCCGCCCGGCGTTTATGCCGCTGCCGCCGCCGTTGAATCCCGGCGGTGTACCGGTCTGCTTTACTGCGGTAACAGGCCGACATTCCGCGGCCGCGGCAGGCAGTCGATCGAGCTTCACCTGCTGGACTTCGAGGGCGATCTCTACGGCCGGCGGCTCGAAGTCTTCGTGACGCGGCGCATTCGCGGCGAGCGCAGTTTCGCCAGCGCTGAATTGCTCCGTGCGCAAATTGCGCGGGACGCCACGCGTGTGAGGAAGTCGTTTCAGATGACAGCCGGCAATCCGCGTGCGAGCCTTTCCACGCGTTCCGGAAACTCGGGCTTTACACGCTCGGGCCGTGCGTCTATATTGCGCGCGGACAAACAAAGAAAGAAAGGCAACAAGGACAGAATCAGAAAGGGCTGATCACGGTTATGAGTCAG
>Ga0194113_10007367_pt1 | contig 13732 bp, 14 predicted proteins | sample TA2MahC200mmetaG_FD_146193 | JGI IMG/M metagenome (GOLD analysis project Ga0194113, IMG submission 146193) | Freshwater microbial communities from Lake Tanganyika, Tanzania - TA2015017 Mahale Deep Cast 200m | ecosystem: Environmental > Aquatic > Freshwater > Lake | place: Tanzania: Lake...
AATCCGTGCGATAGTCTGTGCATCCTGCATGCACGTATTATCCCACAATCTTTCACATCGATCAACAATAATTTGTTCAGATTATTTTTGCGCGATCACTAAGGTATTCAGCAAGCCCTGGGTTGGGAGTAGCTGCCAAGATAACCAATCTCTCCCCGGGCATTGTTTTTTGAAGGACCTCCGTCAGGTAGTCAACATATTCCTCCATCCCGGTTACTGGCCTAACGTACTGTAGGACTCTATGCGAGATGAAGAAACCTAGCACAGTAGCAACGCCAAACAGAAGATATGTTGGTATGTGTTCGGCCCGCTGGTGTTGGCAGCGCACAACGTACGCGCCAACAGACAGGACCGTAGCAAGCACAACCCCAGTCAGGAGGCACCTGCGCATAAGAAACCAATCAACTGCATGAAACACTAACCGGTGCAGGGACTCAATATATCTCATAGTAATGGTGGTCATATGAATGCGGAGTCTTCCCATCTTCTATTCAGCCAGCAAGATGGCTCTGCCGCTTCGAACAACTCTGATCTGGATGGGTGTCCTGAAATTGCCATCTTCATCGACCGATGTCTTGCCACACACGCCGTGGAAGTCGTTCATTTGGGCAAGCTCTGTACGGATGTCAGCGGCTCTGTTACCAGCTGTTCTAATCGCAGCCGCAATGAGTTGCACGGAGTCGAATTGCAGCGCTTCATCAAATGCAGGTAGACGCCCAAACCGCACCTGAAAGGCCGCGACGAATTCCTCTATCTCTGCCTCACTTGACTGTGGGTCAAATGCAGAAGTTGTTAGGTGGACGTTTTCGGCGGCACTACCCGCCAAGTCAATTATCGCCTTGTCATTGAAGCCTGTCGTGGTGGCCGTGAAACACTTGAGTCCTAGCTCTGTGCTTTGTCTTGCGATAATCGCCAAGGCATTGCCGATGCCTGTGAAGTAGAGGATGTCGGGATTGGCATTGGCTATTTTGACCAACTGCGTCCTGAAATCTGAGTCGCTCTTCTCGTAGCTTTCCTCTGCAGCGATCTGCCCCCCACGTCTCAGGAGGGCTTTCTTGAATGCATCCCGTCCCGACGACCCCCAGTCATCATTTGGGTACAAGATGCCCGCGCGAGCAAGGCCGCGTTCATCAACGGCAAATGTCACCATTCTCTCGGCTTCCTGGTCGGCAGTTGGGAAATGACGGAAGACCCACTTACTGCTGCCTGTAATCTGAGGGTGCCCGACATTTGCAAACAATATCTTCCCCTGTTTCTCTGCCAGCGGTACCAGAGCCATGCTGACTCCACTCATGGCCGACATCACCACTTCCACTCCCTTCAACCGTGTGAGCCTGTTGAAGGACGCAACTCCTTCCGCTGGCTGATTGCGACTGTCTTCGTACACAATTGCAAGCATAGAACCATTTATCCCGCCTCCGGCGTTAATCATCTGCACTGCCAAGTCGGCACCGTCCTTCTTCATGTTGCCGATTCTCTGGGCTTCTCCTGAAAGAGGGAAGATAGCACCGATTTGCACTTCCTTTCCGCTATCCTTCTTTGCACAACCGCCAGCGAGAAGGCACGCGAGCAATCCCGCAGACAGAAGTCGTCGCCGTGTCGTTCCGATCGTCCTCGGTTTCATGCCAATAACCTCCTTTGTCCTATGACGACCACCGTGATAGACCGCAAACCGCCCACGTATACTCACACGTCAGAAAGCCTCTGTGAGCACAACGTCGGACCTTCTCTGACAGCTTCTGATACAACCGGCCGAAAGACCGTCTTCTGTGTGATTATTGTACCGAATGGTATCGCGTTTGGCCATACCTCTCAGCGTTTTCTTTCGGTCACGATCCCAGTGCGTCGTGGGAGTTTCGGGGACATAGGGAGTTCCGGGGGACATCCGACGAAATTCCAGGCGGTTTGTTGCCCCAGGGGGGACCCCAGGGACGGAGTCTGGTTGAGAGGCGGTGAGAGGCGCTTTGGGGGACGGCGGGCGGGGTCGGGTCCGGCGTAGGGCCTTCGGGCCGCGGGCTTGGCGTTCTCGGTGCCGGAAGTCGTCGCCCGGCCCTCGTGGCTCGGAGGGCGTAGGCCGTAGGCGGGAGGCGGCAGGTACGGAGTTCTCGGTTGTCAGTTCTCCGTTGCCAGTTGCTTCGACAGGCGAGGGCGGCTGTCCTACACCCTTCTGTCGTTTCTTTCGGCGAAGCGGGTTCGATCGGCCGTCTTGCGTCCTCCGTCCTCCGGAGCTTGGCGCTCTTGGCGTCCCCCGATCCGGTCGAGGGCAGGCTTTGGCGCGAGAACCGGCTTTGGTTGCGGCTTGCCGCGAGCGGCGTGGGCCAAGCGGACGTTGCCCACCCTACCGGCTGGGCCGCGGGCCGTAGACCCGCGCTTCTTGGCCAAAAAATCAGACCGCCAGGATCAGACCGCCAAACCGGTCTGTGGGGGGCATTTGGCGGTCTGATGATCCGCACTGGCGCCCCTGAAACCGCGGTTTTTGGCCGTCGGGGGTCGATCAGACCGCCATATATATGTGTGTTGGCGGTCTGATTTCTTTGCGTAAAAACGCCCATCCCGTGGGGCATTTGGCGGTCTGATGTTTTCGCGTAAAAACGCTGTTCCTGGCGCTTCGCGGGGTCTGCCCTGATGGGCCTTGCCGGTTGGGAGTCGTCGCGCGCAGGCCGGAGGCGGTAGGCAGTAGCCGGTAGATACAGAGTTCGCGGTTGTCAGTTCGCAGTTCCCAGTCAGATTGCCGCGCTGGACTCGCAATGACATGATCGGCGGCGGAGAAGGATCTCTCCGTTCCGGGTTGACAGTTCTCATTCGTCTTGACAGCCGGGGGCGGCTGTCCTACATGTCCTGTTCGCGTGGTTCGCGTACTTCGCGGTTGGCGAATCAAAGGGTCAGGCCCATGGGCCGCAGTCACGCCGGCCGCCATGCTCGCGGCGGGAAATCTCCCTTAGCGCCGTGGGAATACAGGGGAATGCCTGGGCGGCACCGTATTTCCACGGTGGAACGACGCCCTCCCGAGCGGGCACCATCAAAGATGCTCAACACACACCGGTGCGCACCTTTGGATAAACGTGCGCATCTTTGGGAAAAGGTGAGCATCTATGGCCGGGGGTGAGCATCTTTGGGCGGCGGCCCCCACCTTCCGGAGAGAGTCCCGGGGATAGCATCATGGCATGACATGGCACGGCGCCGGCGGGACAGCGAAGGCGCCAAGCCGACCCGGGGCGGAACAGTGTCGAGCGCCGGCGGGTCGGAACGAGCGGTGCGCACGTGGGCTTCGAGACGTCCGCGATACCCCGCAAGGCCCAGGACCATGCTTCCCGCGCGGCCGCAGGCCGTCCGTGCGGAACCAAGCCAAAGTTCGGCGGCTGTTGTATCCGGGGGACGACTCGTGGGGGGGCCTCTTGTGCAAAACAAAGCCAAATCCAGCGGTGAGCCTCACGCGCAGGGACCCAGAGAACTTGACATCGCACTCTTTGTAGGTGCCGCCCGGCACGTACCGACAATCCGAAAAATCCGAAGTCAAATGAGCTGCGTCTGGCCCGGGACCGCTACGGGCGTGACCGGCAGATCGCCCATCTCGTACCTGGCGGGCGTCAGGTCGAGCTTGGAGGCGTTCAGGGCCCAGTCCCATTTCATGGCCCGGCCGGTATAGGCGCTCATGCGGCCCATGATCAGGGTCGTGGTCGTCTCCGCAATCCGGCGGCACTCATTCAGCGGCTGGCCGTCACGCATGCTCCGGAAGAGATTCGTGAACTGGGCGACCTCGCCGCTGTGGATCGGATCGCTGTAGGTGAAGACCTTGCGGCCGCGGGTATCTTCGATGTAGCCCATCGACCGATCGGTGACGGTGGCGCCCTTCGTGCACAGGACCCGCTCCCCTATCCGGGCGGTGGATTTCTCGATCTGGGAGCACATGCTCATCACGCGGACGCCGTTGGGGTACTCGTACTCGACCGTGAAATGGTCCCAGATGTTGCCGAACTCCGGGCCGGTGCGCGACTGACGGCCGCCCATGCCGAGGCAGGAGACCGGATGCGAGCCGATGGCCCAGTTGATGACATCCATGTTATGGAGATGCTGCTCCACGATGTGATCGCCCGAGAGCCACACGAAGTAAGGCCAGCAGCGGATCTGCCACTCCATGTCCGACCAGCCGGCCTGGCGCGGCTCCCAGTGCCACTTGGAACTGCCCCAGTTCCAATACGCCTGCCCACCGACGACCTCGCCCAACTCGCCTTCGTGCACTCGCCTCATCAACTCCTGGTACTGCGGCTGCCAGCGCTGCTGGGTGCCGACAACGATGGAGAGCTTCTTCCGGTCTGCCAGCTCGGCCGAGGCCAACAACGAGCGCACACCCACCGGATCGACGGCGCCGGGCTTCTCCATGAAGACGTGCTTGCCCGCTTCCAGAGCGGCCCGGAGCGTCTGCGGCCGAAAGCCGGGTGGGGTCAGCAGCAGCACGGCATCCACCTCCTTCATGGTCATCACCTTCTGATAGGCGTCGAAGCCGACGAAGCTGGTCTGGGGCGTGACTTTGACCCGGTCGGGAACCGCGGCTCTCATCCGAGTCAGCGAGCTTTCCAGCCGATCCGGCAGCACTTCGGCCATGGCCAACATCTCGACGCCCGGATCGGACGTGAGACAATCGATCGCATCCTTCGTGCCCCGGCTGCCGCAACCGACCATGGCGACCCGGATCGTATCGGAACCTGCGGCAAAGAGACGCCCCCCCGACGACAGCATGGCCCCCGCCGATACCGCGGCGCCCGTCTTGAGCATGTCCCGGCGCGACAACCGTGATTTCTCATTCTTCATAGTGCGTGTTCTCCTGGCAAAAATGCGTGGTTTGCCGTCCATGTTCTCTACCATATAGGATGGCCTGCCCCCGGTCAAACGCAAGATTCTCAAAGAATGCTTGCAGGCGCGCCTGCGGGGGGCTATGATCTCTCATTGCTGGCACTGGATGAACACCGTGGTGAGATGACAGAGCTTTGGATGGCACAGGCGGATGATGATCGGTCACTTTGACGGTCTAATAGAATGAGGAATCGAACAAATGGCGGGACCTGCGGGAGGCTCAGGTCCATGAGGGGACACACATGAGAGGAAAGATGGACACGACGTCCGGACGCCGGACCGAAGAACACATGGAGGCGTTTCGGTCCCGATGTCGCGACGCGGGCCTGAAGATCACGCCGCAGCGCATGGCCGTCTACCGGGCACTGTTCGAGAGCACCGAACACCCCTCCGCCGAGGTCGTGTTCCGCCAGGTCCGCAAGACCTTTCCCTCCATCTCGCTGGACACGGTCAACCGCACCCTGCTGACCCTGAGCGACATCGGGGCGGCCTTCATCGTCGAGGGCTCCGGGGACGCCAAGCGGTTCGACGCCAACCTGAAAAATCACCAGCATTTCAAATGCGTTAAGTGCCGACGAATCATAGACTTCCATCACGGAGCTTTCGATCGCCTCGACGTTCCGCCAAACCTGATGGCGGGGTACACCGTACTCAAAAAGACCGTGTATCTCGAAGGCTACTGTGATCTGTGCAAGAAGGACCAAAACGCATAAGGCGTGCCTTGCCTATCATCGCCTGTCGTATCGGTTGGTTGTCGGTGTGCGCCCCGGCGGCTTGATGCCTTGTGCTTTCCATTTGTCAATAGGAGATCTTTGCATGAACTTGAAAGGTACCGAAACGGAACGGAATCTGCTGACGGCTTTCGCGGGGGAATCGCAAGCGAGAAACCGCTACACCTACAGTGCCGAGCGGGCCCGGGAAGAGGGCTACGAACAGATGGCGGCCATTCTTGAAGAAACCGCCAACCAGGAGAAGGAGCACGCCAAGCGGCTGTTCAAATTCCTGGAGGGAGGCGAGGCCGAGATCCAGGCGGCGTTTCCGGCCGGGGTCATCGGCAGCACGCTGGAGAATCTCAAAGCCGCCGCCGCCGGCGAGCACTACGAGAACGTCGAAATGTACCCGAACTTCGCGCAAGTGGCGGAGAAGGAAGGTTTTACGGAAATCGCCGCCGTCTTTCGCAAGATCGCGATCGCGGAAAAGCGCCATGAGGACCGGTACGTCGCCCTGGCCAAAAACCTCGCCGACGGGTCGGTCTTCAAGCGTGCCACGCCCGTCCAGTGGGTCTGCCGCAACTGCGGGTTAGTTCACGAGGGTCTCGAAGCGCCGAGAGTCTGCGCCGCCTGCGGCAAACCGCGGTCGTTCTTCGAGATCGATGCGATCAACTACTAGTGCTCGGATTCACAAGTTCGGTGACCATGAAGATAGATTGCCGCGCTCGGCCAGCCTCGCTCGCAATGACATGCAGCAGCCTGTTATGTCATTGCGAGGAGCGCAGCGACGAAGCAATCTCAATCCGACGGGTGGTGGATTGCTTCGCTGCGCTCGCACTGACATGCTGACGTAGAGTTTTCGGGTAGTTTCTGAAGGAGCATACCGTGGAAGAAAGAACCGGTTTAATCACGTTTCAGGGCAGTCCGCTCACCCTGCTGGGCAACGAGGTCAAGGTGGGTCAGAAAGCTCCGGAGGCGGAGGTGGTGGCCAACGATCTTTCGATCGTGAAGCCATCGGCTCTGGGGTTGGGCAAGGTCTGCATCCTCAGTTCGGTCCCGTCGCTCGACACGCCGGTCTGCGATATCCAGACCCGGCGGTTCAACGAAGAGATTGGCAAGCTGGGTGATAGGGCCGCGGTGTTGACGGTCAGCATGGATCTGCCCTTTGCGCAGAAGCGCTGGTGCGGTGCGGCCGGCGTCAAGAACGTCCAAACGCTCTCCGACCATCGCGCGGCCGCCTTCGGCCAGGCCTATGGCTTGCTCATCAAGGATCTGCGGCTTCTCGCCCGGGCGGTATTTGTACTGGACAAACAAGGCACGATACGGTACGTAGAATTGGTCAGGGAAGTAACCAGTGAGCCGAATTATCAGGCCGCTCTGGAGGCGGCCCGCAGGCTCCTGTAGCCCGACAAGAAGGATTCGGAAATCATGCAGGAACTCAAGCCAGACGTCTATTCGATTCGTGCCATCGACTGGGATCGCCGGCTGTTCGACGAGTTGATCCCGCTGCCCGAGGGAACCACGTACAACGCCTACCTGGTGGAAGGCAGCGACAAGACCGCCCTGCTCGACACGGCGGACCCGACCAAGACCGGCACGCTCATGAGCAGTCTTGTCGCCTCCGGCATCGACCGAATCGATTACGTCGTTTCGCACCATGCCGAGCAGGACCATTCCGGCTCGATCCCAACCGTGTTGGCCCGCTATCCGGACGCGAAGGTCGTCACCAACGCCAAGTGCGAGTCCATGCTCATGGACCTCCTGCACCTTGACGGAGACAAATTCCTGACCATCGCGGACGGCCAGATGTTGCCTTTGGGCGGCAAGACCCTGCAGTTCTTCGACATCCCCTGGGTCCATTGGCCGGAAACGCTGTGCACGTACCTGCAGGAGGACCGTATCCTGTTCCCCTGTGATTTCTTCGGCTCGCATCTGGCGACCAGCAGCCTGTACGTCGACGATGAGCCGCTGGTCTACGAATCCGCCAAGCGCTACTACGCCGAGATCATGATGCCCTTCCGGCCCGTGATCAAGAAGAACCTGGAGAAGCTGAGCAAACTCCAGATCGACATGATCGCCCCCAGCCATGGGCCGGTCTACAACAGGCCCGAGATCATTTTGAACGCCTACAAGGATTGGGTCGGCGACCAGGTCAAGAACGAGGTCGTGCTGGCGTACGTTTCCATGCACGAGAGCACGAAGCTGATGGTCGAGCACTTCTCGAAGGCCCTGATCCAGCGCGGCCTTGCGGTCAAGCAGTTCAATCTTACCACGGTGGACTTGGGCCGGCTGGCGATCGCTCTGGTCGATGCCGCCACTATCGTGCTCGGCTCGCCCACGGTCCTGACCGGGGCGCACCCCAAGGCCGCCTACGCCGCCTTCGTCGCCAACGCCCTGCGGCCCAAGACGAGGTTCGCCTCGATCATCGGCTCGTTCGGCTGGGGCGGCAAGATGGTTGAACAACTCGCCGGATTGCTGACCAACCTGAAGGTGGAGCTGATCCCCCCGGTGATTGCCAAAGGGCAGCCCAAAGAGACAGATTTCGCCGCCCTGGATGGACTCGCCGATCAGATCCTGGCGAAGCACCAGGCGGCCGGCATCGCCAAATGAAGAGCGCCCGGCCGTTCGCCGGGTGCCGGACATCGTTAAAACGGAAAGGGAAGAAAACGGATGGCAGAGAAACTGCAAGTTTACAAATGTCTCACCTGCGGCAATGTCGTGGAGGTCCTGACCGCAGGGCACGGCAACCTCGTATGTTGTGACAAGCCGATGGTGCATCTGGCCGCCAAGACCGCGGACCAGGGGAAGGAGAAGCACGTGCCGGTCGTCGAGAAGTTCGACGGCGGCGTCAAGGTCAAGATCGGCAGCATCCCCCACCCGATGGAAGACAAGCATTTCATCGAGTGGATCGAGATCCTCACGGACGGCAGAATCCAGCGCCAGTGGCTCCGGCCCGGCCAAGCCCCGGAGGCGATCTTCAACCTGGCGGCCGAGAGTGTCACGGCACGGGAATACTGCAACCTGCATGGAGTATGGGAGGCCCAATAACATGATGACGGACAAGATGGAAAAAGCCCTGAACGAGCAGATCAACGAGGAACTGTTTTCGTCCTATCTGTACCTGGCCATGTCGGCCTGGTTCGAGTTGCAGAACCTCCCGGGGTTCGCCTCCTGGATGAAGGTCCAGGCGGGGGAGGAGCACGCGCACGCCATGAAGTTCTTCGACTTCATCCATGAGCGGCGCGGCACGGTTACGCTCAAGGCAATCAAGGAACCGGCCAAGGAATGGAAGTCCCCGCTGGCGGCGTTCGAGGCGGCCTTCGGGCATGAGCAGCACATCACCGGGCGCATCAACGACCTGATGAACCGGGCCCTCGCAGAGAAGGACCACGCCACCGCGGAGATGCTGCAGTGGTTTGTCAAGGAGCAGGTCGAGGAAGAGGCCTCGGCGGACCGGATCGTCCAGATGCTCAAGATGGCCGCCGGCGGCCCCGGCGCCCTGCTCATGCTGGACCACCAACTGGGCGAGCGCAAGTAGCTGCCCGCGCGAGGCAAAAGGAGAACAGCCATGAGCATAGCGTTCAACGCCGATGAGATCTTCGAAATGGCGGAGCAAATGGAGCGCAACGCCGCCACCTTCTGTCGGGAGGCGGCGACGAAAGCCCCCACCCGGCAGATCCAAGACATGTTCCTCCGCCTGGCGGCCATGGAGGACGGCCATCTGCGGACCTTTCACGAAATGCGAGCCATGCTCAGCGACCAGGAAAAGGGCGGAACCACCTTCGACCCCGAAGGCGAGGCCACCCTGTACCTGCAGGCCATGGCAGACGAGCGCGGTTTCGAGGGCAAACGAAGTCGCACCGAGCCGCTGACCGGCAAGGAATCGCCGCGCGAGCTGCTGGAGATCGCCATCGAGGCGGAGAAGAACTCCATCCTCTACTACGTGGGACTGAAGAACTTCGTCACCGATCGAGCCGGCCGGGACCGGGTCGAGGCCATCATCCGCGAAGAGGTCAGTCACGCCGCCGAGCTGCGGCGGTACCTGGCGGCAATGAGCGCATAGGGGACACAATGGATGTGGCGCACGGCGGCAGATGATGGCGCGGCGCCCTGTGGACGAAAGGAGCGGGCCATGAAGTATCGATGTATCCTGTGCGGTTACATTTACGACCCCGCCGTGGGCGATCCCGACAACGGTGTGTCGCCCGGCACCACGTTCGACGATCTGCCGGACGAGTGGGTCTGCCCGGATTGCGGCGCCGGTAAGGAGGAATTCGAGCCGGCCAACGAGTAGTGACGCAGGAAGTGTGAAGCCGTTCCTGTAGGGTGTGCTATGCACACCGATTCCATCCGTATCTGGAGTTGGTGTGACAGCACACCCTGCATATCTTCTTCGTGGGGGTGAAGAGATGCCAAATCGTGAAATACGTCCATCGATGATCTCCATGGAGGCGATTTGCGCCGAGCCCGAAGCTCCGCCCACGGCGATGGTCGTCTTCGGGGCCTCGGGCGACCTGGTGCAGCGCAAACTGCTGCCCAGTCTCGCCCAACTCCAGACCCGCGGCCTGCTGAACGAGCGGTTCTGTCTCTTGGGCTGCGGCCGCACGCCCTATTCCGATGACCAATTCCGCCAGGAGGCCGCCGAGGCGATTCGTCGGAACTCGGAGGGTAGTTCTGCCGAGGCATCCCAGGCGTTTCTGGACAAGCTCCACTATCTCAGCGGTGACTATAAGGACGCCACCACCTACGAGCGCCTCAAGATCCGGTTGACCGAACTGCGAAAGATGCACGGGGTGGACGGCTGCAATCTGTTCTATCTGTCCGTCCCTCCTCTTCTCTATCAGCCCATCATCGAGCACCTGGGGGCCGCAAGCCTGTCGGAACGGAGCAGTCCCGCCTGTCATCTGCGAGCCCGGCTCATGGTGGAGAAGCCCTTCGGACACGATCTGCGAAGCGCCGCCGAGCTCAACCACGCCATCTCCCGGTGGTTCGACGAATCGCAGGTCTACCGCATCGACCACTACCTGGGCAAAGAGACGGTCCAGAACATCATGGTGTTTCGTTTTGCTAATGCCATCTTCGAACCCGTCTGGAACCGCAATCACATCGACAACATCCAAATCACGATCGCGGAGACCTTGGGCGTGGAGCACCGGGCGGACTACTACGACAAGTCCGGGGCCCTGCGGGACATTTTCCAGAACCACATGCTCCAGATGCTGGCCCTGGTGGCGATGGAGCCGCCGACGTCGTTCGATGCCGATCGCGTGCGGGACGAGAAGATCCAGCTCCTGCGGGCCATCCGGCCGTTCGGTGCGGAGCCCACGGCGTCATCCATCCACGACCATGTTGTGCGAGGCCAGTACGGCGCCGGCCAGGTCGAGGGCCAACTGGTGCCCGGGTATCGCGAGGAAAAGGGAGTGGCTCCCAATTCGCAGACGGAGACCTTCGTCGCCGCACGGCTGTTCATCGACAACTGGCGCTGGAAGGACGTGCCCGTTTATCTGCGGACCGGCAAGCGCCTGGCCCGCAAGCACACCGAGATCGTCGTGACGTTCAGAGAGATCCCCCACTCGCTGTTCGGCTCGGTGGGCCTGCACGACATGCCTCCCAATCTCCTGGTGTTCCAGATTCAGCCGGAGGAAGGGATCTCGCTGCGGTTCCAGGCCAAGCGGCCGGGCTCCAAAGCCTGCATCGGCACCCTGCGCATGACGTTCAGCTACAAGGAGGTCTTCCACGTCGAGATGCCGGAGGCCTACCAGCGGCTGCTGCTCGACTCTATGGCTGGCGATCAGACGCTTTTCACCCGCTTTGACGGCATCGAGGTGTCCTGGCAACTGGTGATGCCGATCCTGGAGGCGTGGCAGCGCAGCACCCAACCGCCCATCGAGTACCCCGCCGGCAGTGAGAGCTTTCCCCAAGCCGATGCCCTAACGGAAGCAGACGGCCGCCAATGGCGGCAACTGGGCCCGGAGCCGCATCCCAGGTGAGCCGAGCCCAGAAGGTGGGCGCGGCCCGCCTCAATGAGTTCTGACGAACAAGATCGGTAATCAAGCCGGGCATTGGGAGTGGGCTTGGTTCGGAGAAGTTCTCTATCGTTGCAGTGGTCTTTCGGTAGTTTTTTCTGAGGACCGTGTTTCTCCTACGTTGCCGGGGCCAGGGTCAGCGCCCAGGAGCCGTGGCGGACTTGGTTGCGGGTGTGGATCTGCTCGTCATAGGGCTGGCGGGTCTGCCACATTTTCCAGAGGATTGGCCAGAGAGTCCATTTTCTTCCCCCTACCCGCCGCGCAGCGGCGGGTAGGAGAAAGAAACCCACCGTATCCAGGGTGGGGTCCCCAGACGTGATTCATCGCGTTTGGGGGCCCGTGCCATGCCTACGCCTCGTAGGCATGTCTACGCAAAGCCGCAGCCATGGCACCCAAACCGCCAGTTTCTTAGTACCACAACGCTACGATTTGTCCCTCGGTTTGACATAAGCTACGCTAGAACAGGAGGTTATGAAAATGTCACCCCGTAGCCTTATTGGCGTTAAGGCGCCGAAGTGACATTCCCGTATCTCATTGTTTCATAATGACTTACGACTACTGCGGTCCCACAAGATAGCGTTGTAGTATTAGGATCGTAAGGAACGGAAACATGCCCGTAATCAGTCGGTTCTTCGGGATCGTAATCTTCATGTTCTGGCGCGAACATGCACCGCCGCATTTCCATGCCAAGTACCAGGATCAGGAAGTCACTGTCGAGATCGAGACCGGACGAGTCGCCGGGACAATGGTGTCCCGGGCGGTCTCGCTCATACAAGAATGGCGTGAATCGCACAGAACCGAATTGCTGGAAGACTGGAGACGTGCCGAGCAGAAGAAATCCCTCAGGCGTATCGCGCCATTGGAGTGAAACATCCTATGTTCTTACATGTGAGAGAGGCAAGATACCTCCGTGACTACGTGATTTGGCTCCGGTTCAACGATGGGGCTGAGGGAGAGATCGACTTGGAGGGCGAGTTGGAGGGTGAGGTCTTCGGCCCTCTGCGAGATAAGGAGTTGTTCCGCAGGTTCCGCGTCGATCCGGAACTCCAGACCATCGTCTGGGAGAATGGGGCCGACTTCGCCCCCGAGTTTCTGTATGAAAACATGAGAGTGTTGGCGTAGACGCGAGCAGTAGGGTCTACCGACCTTGGCCGTCTCTATCAAGGTGGTAGTGAGCGAGCTTCGGGATCGCCTCGCGGGCCAGATCGAAGTAATGCTCGTCCACTTCCACTCCGATGCTCTCGTAACCGCCGGCCTCGGCCGCCGCGAGCGTCGAGCCGGCGCCGGCGAAGGGGTCCAGGATCAGCCCCCTTCCCAGTGGGAGAACGGCACGCACGAGCGGCCGCAGAAAGGCCTGGGGCTTGAGGCTCGGATGCGGGGCCAAGTCGCGTTCCTTCTTTCGCGTGGGGCCGGAAGGTATGACATCGCCGAACGGCCTGCCGCGCGAAGGCCGGCGAAATCCGCCGGTGCCCCACTTCCGCAGGTTGTCCTGGACCCGGCCTTCGAGCGGCTTGCGGTAGATCAGCCAGGGCTCCCACATCGAGCGCGGCATGACGCTGACTTCCGGGAACTCGTCATGCGCCGACTTGGGCCGGTCCCCGCCGCGCAGGGTCATGGTCAGGCGGATCACTTCCCCCCGGCGTTCGAGACCCGCGTCCGCCATAGCCCCGGAGACCAGGTAGGACAGAAGCGGATTGGACGCGACCACCACGTGCGCCCCGGGAACGAGCTTGGGCAGCAGAAGGCGTGCCCAGATGCCGAAGAACGTCCTGAGGGCGGCAAGCTGTTCCTGTGTCAGTGTCGTGAAGCGGGGCAAGGGAGACCGCCGGTGCCCGTCAAACGACGGCGGAATCCGCCAGACTCCGCCCTTGCCGCTGCGGAGCTTGGCCTGCTGCTGCGGCGTGTACTCATGCAGTCCATACGGCGGATCCGTGACAACCGCATGAATCGTGTTGTCTTCCTGCCGCCGGATCCAGTCAAAACAGTCCGCGTGGTAGAGCGTCGCCTTCCCAATGCAAACCGGCTCCCGCCATTGCTGCGCGGCCGGGGACGGCCTCTGCATTCCTTCCGTCGCCCTCTCCGCCAGCGTGTAGCAGCCGCGTGTCTCGCGCACGAATAGTGCCGGCGTGTTCAAGCGAAGATACG
>Ga0194113_10007369_pt1 | contig 13728 bp, 9 predicted proteins | sample TA2MahC200mmetaG_FD_146193 | JGI IMG/M metagenome (GOLD analysis project Ga0194113, IMG submission 146193) | Freshwater microbial communities from Lake Tanganyika, Tanzania - TA2015017 Mahale Deep Cast 200m | ecosystem: Environmental > Aquatic > Freshwater > Lake | place: Tanzania: Lake...
GCCGCGGGGCATTCACACCGGCACCTTCCACGCGATTGCCTTCGCACTCTTACGTCAGCGTCTCACCGACCTCAACAAGACCATGCCGACGATCCTCACGAACAGCAGCAGCATGATGCGGGAGGCGACCCACACCCTTGGCATGCGGACGCCGATTTTCGAGGCGCTCACCGAGTACGAATGGATGCAGGCCCGCGCACTTTCACCCAACGGCTATCCCGGCGCGGCGACGGCTGCCAAGCGCAACGTCAAGGCACCCGAGGCGTTTGTGCGGCTGTTCGAGGAGTTCGAGCGGCTCAAGAAGTTCCGGGGCGTACTCGACATCGGTGACCTGTTGGTACGCGCCACCGATGAAATCAAGGGCTCGGTCGACTACGCCGGGGCAGTCCACTGGCGCTATCGCCACTTGCTCGTCGACGAGGCACAGGACATGAACCCCCAGCAGTTCGCTTTTCTCGAAGCATTACGGGGGGGCCGACGCGACATCTTCATGGTCGGCGACCCACTCCAGGCCATCTACGGATGGAACGGTGCCGACCCACGCCTCTTCGACGATCTGCCCCAAACGCTGGGCGGAGCGACCGTCGTCCATCTGCGCAACAATTACCGCTGCTCACCCGTCGTCATCGACGCGGGGTTGCACATTTTACGGTCGAACGGCGTTGCCGCCGAGGCGACGGCGGTGAAACTCGACGGCGAGGCAATCACCCTCGATGCATTCGACGACGAGACCGCAGAAGCCAGAGGAATCGCGACTCGGGTCTCGAACTCGCGCCGCGGTGTGCGCCGCTGGGCCGATGTCGCAGTTCTCGTTCGCACCCGAGCGCAACGCGACCTCATCGTCGCCGCTTTCGAAAAGGCGGGCATTCCACTTTCCGCATCCGCCGCATCGGCCGTCGTTGCGCCGCTGCTCCAGGAGGTCGCCGCCCTGACCAACCGCTACGCGCTCGCCGATTGGTCGCTGGAACTTCGCATCGCATCCGAGAAGGATTCAGCCGAACACGAACTCGCCCTGCTCGTCAACGAGTTCCTCGCGGCGCACCCCATGGGTCCTGCCAATGGGACCATGTTCATGTCGTGGTTCAGCACCTCGGCGCCGCGGCCATCGGGGGATGACGGTGTCGAGGTGCTCACTTTCCACGCCGCCAAGGGACGCGAATGGCACACCGTCTTCATCGCCGGGGCCGAGAAGGGTGTTCTCCCCCACTCGTCGGCCAAGACCCCGGCCGGGCGCGCCGAAGAGGTGCGCCTCGCCTACGTCGCAGTCACCCGTGCAGCCGAGCGCCTCTGCATCACCTGGGCCCGCCGACGCGGCAGTCGCGCAACGGCGCTCTCACCGTTCGTCGTCGGCCTGCCGATGGGCGAGACCACACATGCTGCGATGCCCGCCGACCTGCGTGAAATAGGAAACGCGAGGAACACGGGTACTGCTCTGGGTGCGTTGCGCGACTGGCGTCGGGAACGAGCCCGTCGCCTCGGCACCACCGAGTCAGCCGTCTGCGCCGACGTGTTGCTGCAGCGCATCGCCGATCGCAAACCCACGACAACCGAGCAACTTGCCCAGATCGTCGGACCGATGACCGCTGCGGTCCTTGCCGGCGAGGTGTTAGCCGTTGTTGTCGGCTTCTCGGGTTCGAATCCGCAATAGGCGCGCAAATACTTCCTTGTTCATCGAGATGAACAAGGCCTCGGATTCGGCACACAGAGTGTCGCCCGCCATCACTGTCGCATGCGTGTAGATCTTGCGTCCGTCGACTTTGACCACCCGACCCGTGATCACGAGCTCCACGTACAGGGGTGTCGGCGCTTTGTAGCGCACCACCAATTCGCCGGTCATTCCGGGTTCGCCCGTGAGTGACTGCGTCTGACCCAGCACCTCGTCGAGGGCGGCCGCCACGAAACCCCCATGGACGCAGCCGGGCGGCCCTTCGTAGGCGAGGCCGTAGGTGACCCGCCCCGTCACCGAAGCCTCGATTCCCCGCGCCGGGTCGGGATACTCGATGGACATCCGCATCGGTGCGGCGATCGGGTTCATGCTGCCGCTGATCGGACTGCGGTCGAGGAACGAGGTGCGCCCTTCGACCCCCGAAACGTGGTCGGACATCCCGACCAGGGACCCGTACGACTCGGTCGGAACCTTGTCGTTGAGGTGTTGGGCGATCAACCGAATCTTCTCCGTCGCCTCCAGCAAGTGGGCAACGTCGGCTGCACCGCGCACGGCGAGATCGTGGAATTCACGAACTGCATCGGCGAGGCCGTGGCGCGCGATGTCGACATCGGTCTTTTCGCTTTCATGCCCGCCAAGGCCGCGAAACTCTCGCTCGTACCGATCCGCCATGGGACGATCCTACGGACCGAGGAGCATCATGACGGGCGCGTGATCGCTCGGCTGCTCTCCTTTGCGGGCGTTGCGATCGATACCGCACCACGTCGTCCGCTCGGCCACCGACTTGGTTGCGTACATCAAGTCGATGCGCATGCCGCGCCCTTGATGGAAGTCGCCGCCCCGATAGTCCCACCACGAGAACAGCTTTTCGTCTCGGTAGTGGTCGCGGAACACGTCGCGCAAACCCCAGTCTTCGAGCACGGTGAGCGTGTCACGCTCGGCCTTGCTGACGTGTGTCTGCCCCTCGAGTTTCGCGGGATCCCACACGTCGCGGTCATCGGGGGCAATGTTGTAGTCGCCGGCGATGACAAGACTGCCGTCAGGTCTCGACACCGCGGCAGCATGCGCGTGAAGCTGCGCCATCCAACGCAACTTGTACGTGTAGTGATCGTGATCGAGCGCACGACCGTTCGGAACGTAAACCGATGCAACCGTCACTCCCCCACAGTCGGCGGTGATGATGCGCGCCTCGGGATCGGGTTCACCGGATGCGAAGTTCACCCGCGGCTTGTCGAGGCCAACCCGCGACAGTATCGCGACACCGTTCCATTGGCCCTGGCCGAAATGCACCGAGTCGTACCCCATCTCGCCGAAAGCGAGTGCAGGAAAAGCGGCATCGGCCATTTTCGTTTCCTGGATGCACACGACGTCGGGTTGTACCTCGGCCAACCATTCGGTCACCCGTGGCAGCCGTGCCTTGAGCGAGTTCACGTTCCAGGTTGCGATCAGCAAGGCTGAACCTCACTTCCTCGTCATGGACTTCTTCGCAGGCACTTTTTTTGCCGGCGCCTTGCGGACGGAGGAATTTTTTGCTGCTGCCTTCTTCCCGCCCGCCTTCTTGGCCGCCAGGACCTTTTTCGCGGGCGGCCTCGGCGTTGTCTTTTTTCTGACCGGCTTCGCAACGCTCCTCTTTGGCGGCGACTTTTTGTGTTTCTTGACCGCGGCCTTGGGTTGTGCCGGGGCCTTCGTTGGGGCAGCAACCTTGACGGCCTCGACCACCCCGACCTCCACACTGCGCCGTGATGGCGTGTATCCGGCGATCACCAACTGCACCACCTCACCGAGTTTGAGCGCATCCCGCGCGCTGCGTGGGGGCGGGCTTCCGAGGAGGCGCAGCGGCGCGTATGCCTTTATCCCGTCCACGCTGACATGGGCGCCATGGGCGCTGTAGGACTCGACGAGGCACTTGACCTTCCTGCCGACCGGATGCTTTTCGACGAAAGCGAGAAACGGCAGGACGTCGTTGACCGCGCGCGAAGCATTCGACGGTGACTCTGCCGCCGGCGCGGACTTCGGCTTGACCGGTTGGACCCGCGCGCCGGGCGGCGGTGTCTTGGGAACCGGCATGGGTGCACTGGCGGCTTTGCTCGCCTTCTTCACAGTGGTGACGGCCGCACGCTTGCCCGAGTCTTGCACGCGCATCGCGCGTTTGCTCTTCTCGCCGCGAACGGGCGTACGCTCGACGAAGATCCATCCGACATGCGGCACTGGCTTGCCGCCGAGCAGCCGACCTTGTTCGAAGAGCCACGGATACTGGCCATGAAACTCTTGGTAGCTGTCGTTCGAGAGAATCGAAGCCTTCACCTTGTCGGCTATTGCCAGGACGAAAGCGTCACCACGGCCGATGGCGCCCGCGGGCGGCGTGACGAGTTCGTTGTTGTCGACCGCAGCATCGAACTCAGCGACTTCCTTCTTGTCGATACGGTGTCCAAAGCTTGCATCGACGACGACGGTGACCTTGGTTTCGGGGGACTCGTTCATGAAGGCCAGGACGGCCTCATTCAACTGCTTGAGGCTCGGCGCGCTGCGCCCCTCGGTTGCGATGTTGGAGCCGTCCACGACCACGTGTTTCGGACTCTTTGGGGCGGGCATGAAGGCAAGTCAAGCAGCCAACGGGGTGGCCTCGGCGAATCCAGACGTAGCATCCAGATTCTGCGTCCCGGGCCGCGCCCGAGGCGTCGAACATGACCGACTCCGAGGGGAATTTCCACGTGCCGCACGACCGCTTTCGCGCAGTTTTCTGGGACTTCGGGGGCGTGATCCTCGAAAGCCCGTTTGAAGCTTTCGCGCGCTACGAAAAGAGCCGCGGCCTGCCCCCGGGGTTCCTCCGCAGGGTCAACGCCACCGACCCCGATACGAACGCCTGGGCCCTGCTGGAGCGCAACGAGATTGCGCCACCGGCCTTCGACACCCTTTTTGCAGACGAAAGCGAGCGGCTTGGTCACCGCGTACCCGGAGCAGACGTGCTGGGTCTTCTTGCCGGCGAGATCCGCCCGCCCATGGTCGCCGCCCTCGACCGCGTGAAGGCTGCGGGCTTCAAGACGGCGTGCCTGACGAACAATGTCGTTGGGGGTGACAAGGCGACCGCGGCGCGGGCGACCGCCGTCAACGAAGTGATGGCACGCTTCGATGCGGTCGTCGAGAGCAGCAAGGTCGGCTGTCGCAAACCCGAGACACGGTTCTACGAGATCGCCTGCAAACTCGTGGATGTGATGCCGCACGAGTGCGTATTTCTCGACGACCTCGGCATCAACCTGAAACCGGCTGCAGCATTGGGAATGCACACCATCAAGGTCGTCGATCCCGCCGACGCTCTGTCACAACTGAGCGAGGCGATCTCCGTCGACCTTGGCTGAGGTTCACCGGGCGTTGAGTGTCTCATCCATCAGGTCGGCGAGTTCCTGCTGGTGGATGATCATCGACCCCGTGGCGGGGCTGCCCGATTCGACACGGGCAACGTGACGAAGGTCGTACCCGCGCTCCTTGAGGCGCCAGATTCGGTGCTCGACCCAGTGCCAAGCGCCCATGTTCTCCGGCTCTTCTTGCAGCCACACCAGTTCCCTGGCGTTCGGGTACTTGGCAATCTCGGTGACCAACTGCTCGAAGGGGAACGGGTACAACTGTTCGATGCGGACAACCGCCGCGGGAACACCGCGCTTGGTCCGCTCGTTCATCGCATCCCATGCAACCTTGCCGCTGCACATGATGATTCGTTTCACCTCTGCGGCCGGCGGAGCGAACGGATCTCCTAGAACCTCTTCGAAACTGGCACGGGTGAAGTCGCCGATCTTCGACCGGCTTTCTTTCATGCGAAGCGGCTGTTTTGGTGTGAAGATCACCAGGGGCTTGCGAACCTCGCGGAGCGCCTGACGGCGCAGGACGTGAAAATACTGGGCTGCGGTCGTGCAATTGACCACCTGGATGTTGTCCTCGGCACATGCCTGGAGGAACCGCTCGATGTGAGCCGAGGAATGTTCGGGGCCCTGGCCTTCGAAGCCGTGAGGCAGGAGCATCACTAGTCCATTGTCCTGGCCCCACTTGTCCTCCGCCGCAACGATGTACTGGTCGATGATGATCTGCGCACCGTTGACGAAGTCGCCGAACTGTGCCTCCCATATGACCAGGGCAGATCGATTGGTGTGCGCGTACCCGTACTCGAACCCGAGAGCGGCGTACTCCGAGAGCAAGGAGTCGTACACCCAGAAGTTCGCCCCTTGGGTGGCAAGATCCGCCAGAGGCACCCAGTTGCGCTCGTTCTCGTAATCGATGAGCGCAGCGTGCCGCTGACTGAAGGTGCCGCGCCGCGAGTCCTCGCCGGTAAGTCGCACACTCGTTCCGCCGGCAAGCAGTGAACCGATCGCAAGAGCTTCGCCGAGCGCCCATTCGATCTCGCCCTCGTCGCGGTAGAGCTTTTCGCGGGTCTCGAACTGCTTGGCGAGTTTGGGGTGCGGCGTGAACCCCTTGGGATAGGCGGTGAGAGCGGAGATGACCCCGTCGAGAACACTTCGATCGACACCGGTCTCGAGGTGGGGCACGACGCCCAGCGGCTGAGGGGGTTTCGCGGCCTTGATCGGCGCCGGTGCATGCGCACGCGTTTCATCGAGTGCCGCCTGAAGCTTTCCTTGGTAGTCGGCCAGGTGTTGCTCGGCTTGTTCGAGGGTGATGTCGCCGCGTTTCACCAACGTCTCGACGTACTGCTTGCGCACACTGCGGTGCTCGGCGATTTTCTTGTACATGAGGGGCTGCGTGTAGCTCGGGTCGTCACCCTCGTTGTGGCCGTGCCTGCGGTATGTGATCAAGTCGATCACCACGTCCTTGTGGAATTCCTGCCGGTAGTCGTACGCCAACCTCGCAACGCGAATGCATGCCTCGGCATCATCACCATTCACGTGCAAAATCGGGGCCTGCACGGTCTTGGCGACGTCGGAGCTGTAGGGGGACGAGCGAGAGAACTGCGGTGCGGTGGTGAATCCGATCTGGTTGTTGATGATGAGATGGACGGACCCGCCCACGCGGTAGCCGCTGATGTCACTCATCGCGAGGCATTCGGCCACCACACCCTGGCCCGCAAACGCGGCATCACCATGGATCAACAACGGAAGGACGCTGAACGACATGGCGGGTGCAATCTGGTCCTGGGAAGCGCGCACCATGCCGAGCACGACCGGATCGACCGCCTCGAGATGGCTCGGGTTGGCGGCCAGTTCGACGTCGATGGAATCACCATCGACCGAGACGAATTTGCCGTGCGCACCGAGGTGGTACTTCACGTCACCCGACCCCTGCACCGAATCGGGCTTGATGTGGCCTTCGAACTCCTTGAAAATTTGGTCGTAACTCTTGCCGACGATGTTCGCCAGCACGTTGAGGCGCCCACGGTGGGCCATACCGATGACTGATCCGTCGAGGTGGTCACCCGCGGCAGCGGAGAGAATCGTGTCGATGATCGGAATCGCGGCCTCCGAGCCGTCGAGACCGAAACGCTTCGTTCCGACGTACTTGGTGGCAAGGAACTTCTCGAACGCCTCCGCGGCGTTCAAGCGCTCCATCAAGCGGTTCTTCTGCGACATCGTGGGCCGAAACACCACGCCCTCCAGGCGCTTTTGGAACCAGCGCTGCTCCGCCGTGTTCTGGATGTGCATGTACTCCACGCCGATCGTGCCGCAGTATGCATCGCGCAACACGGCGAGCATGTCGCCGAGTTCCTGCTTCGTGTGGCCTCCAACTCCACCGGTGAGGAATTCGCGTTCAAGGTCCCAGATCGACAAGCCGTACGTTTCGGGGTCGAGCTCCTCGGGGAGCGTGGGTTCCTTCCAACGCAATGGGTCGAGATCGGCCATCAGGTGGCCACGCACACGATGCGCACGGATGAGGTTGGTCACCTGCAGTTGCTTGTGCAGTCGCTGTTCGTCGTCGTCGGACACGTTGCTGTCGTGACGCCACTGCTTGGCCTTGTAGGGCACGCCGAGGCTGGCAAAGACCGAGTCGTAGAAACCGTGCCCACCGATCAACAACTCGTGAACACGCTTCAGGAACATGCCGCTCTCGGCGCCCTGGATGATGCGATGGTCGTAGGTGCTGGTGATGGTGACAACCTTCGACACACCCAACTTCGACAACGCCTTTTCGTCGGCACCCTGGAACTCGGCGGGATAGTCGATCGAACCGACACCGATGATGACACCCTGCCCGGGCATGAGGCGCGGGACCGACTGCACGGTGCCGATGGTTCCGGGATTGGTGAGCGTGATCGTCGCTCCATGGGAATCGGCCACGGCGAGCTTGTTCGTCTTGACCTTGCGAATCAGTTCCTCGTAGGCATTGAGGAACTCCGCGAAGCTCAGTGCGCCCGCATTGCGCAAAACCGGCACTACGAGTGTTCGCGTTCCGTCGGCCTTCGCAACGTCGACCGCAAGGCCCATGTTCACTTCAGCCTTGCGGACGATCTGGGGATTTCCCGCATCGTCAACGGTGAAGGAATTGTTCATTGCCGGCACCGAGTCGGCGATCGCCCGTACGACGGCGTAGCCGATGAGGTGGGTGAAGGACACTTTCCCCATACCGTCGCGCGTCATGTACGCATTGATCCCCTGGCGGTTCACCTCGAGCAGACGCGCTGGTACGTTGCGGAAACTCGTCGCGGTCGGCACGCTGAGGCTGCGCTCCATGTTGGCGACGATGGCCGCACCCGCACCCCGAATCGGCTCGCCCGCGGCACCCGCAGAGGCCACCCCGGGGGCGGCAACTTGCGACGTGCCGTTGGTCAACAGCGTCGGAGCGGCCACAGCGACACCCGGCACCGAACCGGCATGCCCGGGCGTGTAGTCACTGAAAAATTCGCGCCACGTGTCGGCCACGGAGGTCGGGTCGATGCGGTACTGCTCGTACATTTCGTCCACGAGCCAGGAATTCGTACCGAAGGAGTCCGACGCGGAGGGGGGCGTTGTCGTCATCAACCAAAATCGTACTCTCCGACTCCCCTCCGAGTCGCCCACCTGTGCCACGAGATGACATCGGCCGGGTGTGCCTTGTACTCTTTTTTTCATGGATCCCAAGAGCTTTTTTCGTCGTAGTTCCGTTCTTTTCCTGCTCGGCTCGGGCCTGGCTATGGCCGCTTGTGGCGGAGGGGACTCCGCGCCCGCCGACACCTTGCCGGCGGGTCTTGACTTCACCGTGACCAACGTTCCGTCTCTTCGTTTCGACGCCGCCGACTACACCGCACCTGCGGGAGAGATTTCGGTCGGCTTCGCCAACGAAGATTCGGTGCGCCACAGTCTGATCATCGCCCAGGACGGAACAAAGATTCCGAACTTCAAGTTGGTGACCGGCAAGAAGGGGGACGCCGTGGTCGGTACGATCAAACTCGACGCCGGCGTGTACCAATTGCTCTGCGACGTGCCTGGTCACCAAAACATGAAGGCAACGCTGACCGTCAGCTAGCGGCGCGAACGGCAACCGGAATTGCGCTCATCACCGGAATACCCGTGATCACGTCGTAGCCGCTTTGCAAGTCGATCAATGCTCCGGTGTTTGAGCCGAAAGTTGCCAAGTCCGAAGGCGTATCAGGAAGACCACCCCAGGCGTGAGCCATCGATACGGTTCCACGACTCACGTCGGTCGCTGCCTTCGCGATCGTTCGAATGGACCCACGCGGCGAGGAGACCTCAATTACGCCGCCATCAGCAATCCCAAGGTCGGCAAGGTCATCCGGATTCATGTGGGCAAAGTTCATACCTTCGCGTGCACGCAATTTCTCAACCTCACGGCCCGATGAGTTGAAGACACTCTTCAATCGCCGCGTACTCATGCGGAATGTATGCACATCGGGATCGAAACCCTTGATAACGACAGCCGATGTTTGTTCCAAGGCAACTTCGCGCAGTTCGTCGGCAACTCCAGCGGGAACCATCTCGAAACGTGCGTCGTGTCCCTCTTCTGCCGGAAGGACAGAGGTTACGTACTCAGGAAATAATGTGCCACCAACGTGCTTTCGCAGTTCGGCAAGGGGCAACTTTGTATTTGAGTAGATCAGGTCGAGGACATCGTCGGCATTGATCTTTTGTCCCGGCGCGATGTCGCCGCCCGACATTTTGATCGTCACACCGAGCCGTGCCGCAACTTCCACGTACACCTGCCATTCCTGACGGATATCTCCGCGCATTTCCAGCACTGGGGGTGTGTAGTGCTGGTACGGCTCTTCGAACCAACGATCGATCGTCGTCGGAACGTCGGGCCGCTCGAGACTGAGAGTGCTGGCAATGACGTAGTGCGCCAGCTTTGCCGTCGGCGACATGTGAACGTCCATGAGGACGTGCAAGTCGAGCGCCGACAACGCCTCGATCGTGGTGCGTTGGTCGGGCCATGCCACGACGGGGTTGCCACCCAATGTGAAGAGAGCACGAATCTGGCCTTCGCCTTCGAGGAGGATCTCCTCGGCGAGCGTCGATGTCGCCGCTTGTCCGCGGTGGTTGTGAATGTCGCGGATGCGCGCCTTTGGACCCGCCGTCAGAGTTTCTGGCCGCGGAGGAACAACCTGCGCCCGCATCGATCCAGGTGGCGTCAGCAATCCACCCGGATTGCGTACCGTCTCGCCGGCGCGGTTGTACCGACCACAAAGGGTGTTGATGACAAGAACAAGATGCTCAAACAACGACGAGTGGGGCGCCATGTCGGGGCCCGTTCCCGTTGTCAACGCACCGCGTTTGCCACCAGCAAAACGCCTTGCAGCCTCAGCTATCAGACCCTTGTCGATGCCGGTGCGCTGGCTTGCGTAGTCGAGCGTGAATGGATCGACGGCAAGGCGAAGTTCGTCCACGCCATTCACGTACTGCGCGACGAAGTCGCGATCGAACATGCCATGTTCGAGGATCTCGCGAATGAACGCCGACAGCAGCGTCGGGTCCTCGCCCGCTCGGACCGGCAGGTATAGATCGGCATAGTGCGCTAGTTCGGTGAAACGTGGGTCAACGACGATGAGAAACAGCCCGTTTTCCTTCAGGCGCTTGAGCCGCATCAGGGGATTGAAGCCGCGCAGACCTCCCGAATAGCCAAAGCTGCTGACGAGCGTGTTGCACCCAACCATGCATGCGACGTCGGCCGTTTCGAGAGCCTGGACACCCGCCGCCCACGCCCCGTGGCGCAACGGCGCAATTGCCTTGCCTGGCTGGTCGATCGACGACGAGGTGTAGAAACTGGGTGATCCGATCGAAGAATGGAATGCCATTGCGACTGGGAGGCCCGTCGCGTTTTGATACGCGGCAGTACCGCAGTACGACGCCACCGATCGCGGACCGTGCTTGGCAAGAATCCCCGCAATCTTGTCAGCGATCTCATCAAAGGCCGAGTCGGTGGCGATCGGCCGATGCGAGTCACCCACCTTCTTCATGCTCTGACGCAGGCGGCCGGCGTGTTCGTGCTGGTGACCGAGGTGACGACCCTTGACACACGTGTAACCCTCGTACACCGGGTCCTCGAGAACACCGCGAACGGTTCGGACCGTGTTTGTATCGACATCGATGTCAACGTCGATCGCACACCCCGCGTGGCAGAACCGACAGAACGTGCGCTTCGTGATTGTTGTCATCAGTTTCCCCCTGCTGCCTGAATCGAACGAAAAACCAATGCCATATTACGACACGACGACGCGCAACGTCTTGGCCGTAGCTTTCGACTTCGCAGTCTTTGCTTGCCGCATTGTCACGATGCAGGTTGTCGCGCGAGCAGGAGCGACCAGTTTTGCTCCGACGACTTTGCAACTACCCGACACCCGCCAAGAGACGGCTCCAGAGCCCACGGGCTTGATCAGAGCACGCAGCGAGGTCGACTTCCCCTTTTTCAAAGATGGCCCGGCAACAGTCGTCGTTGGCGCAGATGTCGACGCGGTGGTGGCTGTCGCAGCAGCAGTCGACGTAGTCGTGTTGGCGGTCGCGGGCGTTGTTCCCACTTTCAACACCGGCGCGGAGTACGAAATCCTCGGAAAGACCACCTTGACGCCATTCTCTGCAATGATGAATGTGGGAGTGACGGTCTCGGCCTTGCCTGCTTTTTCGATGCTCCCGGCCAACAGCGACTTGAGTGCGGCTTCGGTTTTCTGGACCTTCCAGTCGGCGAGGACTCCATTGGGCAAAAATGCAGTGAAGTTCCCTTCGTGCAGCGTCGCACCATCGGCCAAAAAGTGCGGTGCCGCAGTCTTGACCTCAAGATTCTTCGTTTTCGCGGCTTCATCAATCTTGATCGTCGGGAAATGGAAATACGTGGCGTTTGTCGAGACCCAGATCGGCGACGGCACCTCGGCTGCAAAACCGTTCACAAAGGTCTTCGTACGAGCGTAAAACGCGAGCGCATCGGTGGCAGCGCGGTCTACGTTGCAAACGACGAACTTCATACTTGGTATTCCGCAACGATCTGCCCACGACTTCGAGGTGTCGTCACTCTTTTCGGTGTCGAAGTTGATGTGTTGCGCGGCGGTCTCGATCGCCACCTTTGCCGGCTTGCCCTCCATCGTCACAGTCACATCCTGGCCCGTGATGGCGAAGTCCATCGACCCGCCGTCGGCGACCAAGACGCTGTATTGCGGTATTGCCGTTGTCTTGTACTTGAGCACAATTTTGATGGAGTCAGATGCCAACAACGCTGGCGACAGGTCAAGCTTGCCTTGGTTGCCGGGCTGGTCGGCCGGTCGATCGCTCGCCCCGAAATACTCCCGACCAATCGTTGCCCCACCTGTTGGAGGAACGTAAAAGGCGTTCACAAAGGATTCATATCCGGCGATGTCGACACTTGCCGTGTGCACTTTGTATGCGCTGACTCCGGCAATGAATTTGATGGTCGAGGGAAGAGCCGATCCGTCGGCCTTTGTTGCCGTAAAACAGAACGTGGAGACCGACCCAGAACACTCGGCCATATGGACGAAATACGCATCGTCCGAATCGCGATTGTGGCAAGGCTTCACATAGTTGGTGGTTGCGCAGGACTGCGTGAGGTTTTCGTAATACGGGGCCGGATCGGCCGCTTGTGTTGGCCCGTTCGTCGCGACCTGCACGACCCCGACCGCAGCAAGCGCCACGGCAACCAGAACAAGAAAACGCCTCATGGAAACCCCTAGGAACGCAGTTGGCGCGACCATACCAGAGTCATCCACGTTCGACTTTCGGACTGGCGAACTCCTCATATGCAGAAAAGCCCTGGCACGAGCCGGGGCTTTTCGCGAACGGTTGTGACGTGTCAGCCAAGAAGGATTTCAGAGAGCAGCCAGAGGACCAGCCACAGAACGCCACCGGCGATGAGGGCGTTCTTGTGGTTCTCGTAGGGCCACAGCAGCTTGTTGGTTGCCGCCGTGCCGCCGAGGAGGCCGAGAGCATTGAGCTCGAGGATCGCGGTGATTGCAATGGCAATGACGAAGAAGGTCCACGCAGAGCCACTGCTCGCATCGGCGAACGCGCCGCTGTAGAAGTGCGCCGGACCGACCATGAAGAACAGCATCGAGAAGGAGAAAATGAAGTTCTGACGCGAAGCGAGCAGTGCGCGACGACCCGCACCGGCCGCTGCAGGGTCGGCGTCCCGGCCATCGATGACGTTGACGGCGTTGGCGAGGACGACACGCTGGTTCTTCCAGATGACCATCCAGACGTTGGCGGCCATCAGGGTGCCGAGCACCATGCCGACGCTGATCGCCACGTTGTGGCCGACACCGTTCAAGGACGAGCCGGACATGAAGTCCTTGTAATAGTTCTCGATGAGGCCGGTGATAAGTAGACCGGTCACGAGCGTGGCAATGGCCGCCCAGCGGAACCACCACAGTGCGCGGCGCGCAACCTTGTCGATGGCGAAGTTTCGGGCCCTGCCCTCGTCGCCGTAGGCCGCGAAGGCGGGAACCTGTACGAGGTTGAAGTAATAGAGAAGGCCGATCCAGCAGATGCCGACGACCACGTGCAACCAGCGGAAGGCGAAGTTCCCGAGGTAGTCACGACTGAGGAGTTCGAGTGCTTGCATTGGCTTTGCTCCCTTGATTGGGCATGAGTGATGTGATTGAGAAAGTACCAGTCCTCAACGGGTACGGGAGG
>Ga0194113_10007371_pt1 | contig 13728 bp, 14 predicted proteins | sample TA2MahC200mmetaG_FD_146193 | JGI IMG/M metagenome (GOLD analysis project Ga0194113, IMG submission 146193) | Freshwater microbial communities from Lake Tanganyika, Tanzania - TA2015017 Mahale Deep Cast 200m | ecosystem: Environmental > Aquatic > Freshwater > Lake | place: Tanzania: Lake...
TGATGATGGAGAAAAAGCCACCATATCACGTGGTTGAGGAACCCCCTGCCGTGCCAGGATAGCACTGGTGGTTAGTTTATCTCCGCAGGCTTCTGCTACAGCCAGCGTGTTGACCGTCAGTACATTCCAGGCATTTAAGATCCTCAACGTGTAAAGACCCGTGGTATAGCTGATGCTGCGCTCCAGGATTGCATCATATTGCTGCCAGGGAGATGGATCTTCGATATCCAGAAAAATTGTGCGATCGTCCAGGCGTTCATAGTCAATGCCGCGCTTTTCCAGGGCAGCCAGAATCCATTTTTCTTCAACACGAACACGAGAACAAAGCACACCAATACGAATACGTCTATGCATCATGTTTTTCTATTCACCCCAATCTTCCTGTTCCAGGGGGGCGATTTCCACAACAATTGGCTCTAATGAGATTATCTCTAGATCAACACCACAATCGGGGCATACGATAATCTCTCCGGATTCAATGGACTCATCCATCTGAATATCTGCAGCACATTCTGGACATTGGGTTGAATTCATCATATTTCTCCTATAAAAGATATTTTTTTTATTTTTTTGATCTTTATTAGATCAAAAAAACTGCCCTCCTTGGGCAAGGAGGGCAGCGGCGTACAATATTTATTCTGGTATTTGTTCGTTTACTCAGGGATAGCCCTGGCTGACACAACAAAAAAGCCCATCCTTCCGTAAGAAGTATGGCCTGGACGACGAGAACGAAGTTGTGAGTTTAGCCTGGGCAACATAATGCGCCAAGTTTATCACTCGATTTTGATCATGTCAATACAAGGGTAGTAAATTTGAGAATGTTCAGGGAAAATGTCACCTGATGGATGAAAAGGTGGGATTAATTGTGAACGTTATCAACCATCTGGTTTATTGGCGGTTGCGAGCAGGATATGGATGTTTCCGTGGTCAGGCCATCGTTTTTTGGTCTCCCACCAATACTTCCAGGATGAGAATATCAGGTCTGGCCTACGAGCCATGAACCTTGGTGTCCAGGGGTGGATACGATTGCATTTTAACATTTGGAAACCGGAATAACCAGCTTTTTCTAGTGTTATTCTCAGGCTGACTGGAGAAAAGTAAAACTGGTGATCCAATAAAAACAATCCCCAGCGCTCTTTCTCTGCCAGCCGTAACCAGCTTTCGTAGTTGCTTGTTTCTAAAAAAATCTTACATCCCGGAGCCAACCTATCCCACAAGTTATGGAGAGTTGATACTGGATCGGGTAGATGTTCAACAACATCCCATAAGGTTACAGCATCAAACCGGATATCTGGAATTACTTCCAGCAGATCTACATCATAATAGAGTTTTGCACGCTGGCGAGCTGCCATAGAGATTTCCACCCCCACGGCATCCCAACCGTGTTGGCAGGCTGTAAATACGAATGACCCAGACCCTGAACCAAAATCCAGTAACCGGCCTGGATGTGAGAATTGTTGGTTGATGATTTTTAGTTGATTTTGAGCGCGGAGAAGTTGGTTTGGTTTACTTGCCACATAAGTATCTGAGGATTGCCACCGCCAGTTCATGTAAGCTGCTGACGCATCTGGTGATGGACGCGGGGATTGGTATGCCACCCGACAAGCCTGACATTCTGCAATCATTGCCTGCATACCAAAACGGGCATGAATGTTTTGAGAAGGATTATATGTATCACAAAGTGGACAATTAATTTCCTTTTCGCGTGGATAGGATACACCCTCAATCTGGTCGTATATTGGCTTGGATATCAAAGTGGTGTTCCTATATCTTCAGTGCTATAGATATTCGAAACCCATATTTACTTGAGTTGTTGGCAAGCCGGGCAGATAAAGCTGCTGGTGCTGCCAGTTTTAAGTACATTCAAACACTTGGGTTGCAAAACCTGGATGGCAGATATGGTTTTACCAACCAGATGTTGACTCATCTCTCGTGCGCGACTTGTGATTTCGGGGAGCTCAGGCATGGGATCTTCTCATAATTATCTACTCATGTATTAAGATCATAGAATAGTTGAGGGATTTCTAGAGAATATTATAGAAACAAATCCCTGATTACCGAATGCTTTGGTCTATCAGGGTTAACCAATATGGGGACCTTATCGCCTATATTATATTCTCGGGTATGTTTATTGCGCATCACGGATAATTTTGCTGTATATTGTTCTCCTTGGAAAGTGTAAGTATACTTAATTGCGCCGCGATCTCTAAAGAATCCGATGTCAATAATGGAGGCTTGCGTCTGGGTGCCGTATTTGTAAAGTGAACTTACTCGATAGTATCTCCAACCCACGATCATCAGAGTTACCACAGAGATCATAACCGCTGTAAACAGGGAAGCCTGCATTTGTTCTTGACGGGTAAATAAGTCAAAAAGAGTTAATGCCCAAAATACTATCATGAGTATAGAGCAAACAAATGACCAGTAATCAGTCCTAATTACGCGAAAAAAATTTGGCTGGTCAGCGATCATATGATCATCTCCTGGTGAATAGATTGCTACCAATCTCCTGCATAGAAGCTGGCATAAGGTTTCATTTGTTCCTGGAGGTAGGCATAATGTAGTTCAACCAATTGTCGGATGTGTAACCAATCGTGGCTTATCCATGCAGCAAACATATCGCCTGCACGCATGCTTCCCAATGGATGGTCAACAATTGCATCCAAATCAGGGTTAAGACTGCGCAGCCACTCCAGGGATGATTGCCTTTCTAATAAAAAATTTTCTATCGATTCGTCCAGTTCCGCTTGATTGTACTGATGGGATGTCACCCAACCTTGCGGATCGATTTTTGGCCATTCTTGCTCCGGATGGTGCAGGATAATATCGAGCCGCACTTTAAAATCATAGCGTTCTTCGTCTACCAGGTGATTGATTACTTCCAGAATAGACCATTGATCTGGTTTTGGTTTCCAGCGCACTTGCGCAGGGTGCAGGTTTTCGACCAGGGCACGGATACGCAGGGTGTTGTTTTGGAGATTTAAAATTTTAATCTGGTAATCCATCAATAGTATCCTGTTTAGATGAGAAAATTCAAATCGCAGATAAGGTCGATCGATACCAAAAGTATACCTGAATACAGCCTCAACGGGCAAATAAAAAAACAACGCTGGTTAAACCAGCGCTGTTTTAATAGTCATTTGGATGTTAGGATTAGAAACGGCGTCGATTGCTACCACTGCCGCTGCGGTTGGAACCACCCCGTCCCCCACCACCGCCGCCGCCACCACCACTGCGACCACCGCTCCATCCACCACCGCCAAAGGATTGTTCCCGTTGCGGTCGCGCTTCGCTAACCTTGATATTTCGTTGGCTCAATTCAAAATTATTGAAGCGTTGAATGGCTTGCTGTGCAGCATCGTCACTATCCATTTCGACAAAGCCAAAGCCTTTTGATTGTCCGGTAACTCGATCAGTGATGATACTGACGGATACAGGAGTACCCACTTCAGCGAAAAGCTGGCGCAGATCGTCTTCGGTGGTCTGGTAACTCAGGTTTCCCACATAGAGTTTCTTACCCATAGAATGATTCCTTTTTTGTGATAACTACGATTGGCGATTTAGAGAATAACCACATCGGTGGCTTGTAGCCCTTTGGGGCCGTTCTCAACACTGAATTCAACTCGCTGGTTTTCTTCGAGCGAGCGGTAGCCGTCTGAGCGGATGGCGGAATAGTGTACGAAAACATCCTCGCCGTTCTCACGAGCGATGAAGCCATAACCTTTTCCAGGATTAAACCACTTGACGGTGCCCTGAATTTTTTCTGACATGATACTTGTTACTCCTTACTAATATAAAAAAATGGGTGAAAAGATCAATTTGGTTTACAGTGAAAAAAAACAGCCGCTTGTAGTATCTGCGGCCGTTTCGGTTCTGAACTTCAACTTTCTTGATCCTACTTATGGTTACTATACCAGGAAAAGCCTGAAATGTCAATCAATTTTGCTTTATTAATATTTCATGAGAAAACTATAAATGGATGATTGATAGTATTACAGCAACTCTTGTATGATCACCTGGATCATTTTATCACCCTGGCGGATTGCATTCACTACATCCTGACCCTTGATCACTTTTCCAAATACGGTATGTTTACCATCTAGATGAGGTTGTGGGGAGTGGGTGATGAAAAACTGGCTACCATTGGTGTTCGGACCGGCATTAGCCATAGATATTGATCCTGTTTCGTGGCGAAGTGGGTTTCCTTTGAACTCATCCTCGAATTTATAACCAGGTCCACCACTTCCACTGCCCGTGGGATCACCACCCTGGATTACAAAATTTGCAATCACCCGGTGAAAGGTAACCCCATCATAATATCCCTGGCGTGCCAGGTAGGTAAAATTGTTTACTGTTTTTGGTGCATGTTTTGGATAAAGCTCTAATTCAATATCACCCCGATTGGTCTGGATGGTAGCCAGATATGTCTTTGAAACATCAATTTGCATGGCGGGGGAGGTTTTCCACTGTAAAGTTGTCATCAGGTTATGCTCCTACTGAAAATAGATATCTATCCTGGTGGCTGTTTCTCTTTGATCATTTGACCAGGGTTGATTATTCATGTAAAGAGAATTATAGCATTCCTCTTTATGAATATGGATAGTCACTTCAACATGCTTTTTGATTATTCCAGATGAGTTAATTTTGAAACCCCTTGACGATGTTATAATCCCCCTTATGCGCTCCAAATTAGTAATAGCATCGATGGGGATAATAGTACTGACCAGCATACTCGGATTTGTTTTACTCAAGGTTCCGACAATTCAAGAACGTGTGGGTTGGCGGTTGAGTTACCTGTCAACTCGAGTTAAATATTTATTCAACCCACCACAGCAGGTAATTTTTATCCCCGAACAACAATCAGTCCAATCGCCTGCTGCCATAATCAATTCTACACCAACGCCAACGATGACCACAGTAGTGGAAATTGCATCTGGAACTCCAACCATGCCATCAGTCGCAGCACTGTCACCTACACCGACATCGACTCGTGAACCCACATCGACCAGTATCCCTTTACAGGTTACCCTTACTGGTGTAAATCATGAATATCAAAAATACAATAACTGCGGTCCTGCAAATTTATCCATGTTATTATCCTACTGGGGTTGGACAGGCAATCAGAGTGATACGGCGGCTTACTTGAGACCAGAACCACGCGATAAGAACGTCAATCCATCCGAGATGGTTCGCTTTGTCCTGGAAAAAAGTGATCTGGATGCTTTAGTGCGAGTTGGAGGAGACGTAAGTCTACTTAAACAATTAATCGCTGCAGGATATCCAGTGATGATTGAAAAAGGGCATGATCCAATAGATGATTGGTGGATGGGGCATTACCTGGTTATGAGCGGTTATGATGACGAGAAAGCCAGTTTCATCACCCAGGATTCGTTGATCATGCCAGACCTTAAGCTGCCATATGAAAAACTGATCGGTGAGTGGCGGGATTTTAATAATTTATTTTTGATTATTTTCCCTCCAGAACATCAACAGATTGTTCGTAACCTGTTAGGTGTCTTGTGGTATGAAGAAAAGAGTTATCAGGTTGCTTATCAAAAAGCTGAAACAGAAATTGAGTTACTAACAGGACGCGACCTGTTTTTTGCCTGGTATAACCTTGGTAGCAATCTGGTAGGTTTACAGGAATACGCCCAGGCAGCAGATGCGTATGATCATGCCTTCGGGTATTATCAAAAGCTACCCGAAGAAGATCGACCCTACCGTATGTTATGGTACCAGGTGGGTCCGTATCCGGCTTATTATTACTCTGGTCGTTATCAAGATGTGATTAGTCTGGCGAACACAACCTTTGCCTGGGTGGGTGAGCCAGTGTTAGAAGAGACCTATTACTGGAGAGGAATGGCGCGCCTGGCTCAAGGAGAAACTGAAAAAGCCATATCCGATTTTCAAAAAGCTGTTAAACTTAATCCAATTTCAACAGAAGCTCTGGCACAACTTGCTCTGTTGGGTGTTGTTACTCCATGAGGTTTGAATGGTGTTTAAATGAATAAACGTAACCTGATGTCGTTTTTGGCTTTACCGTTGCTGTTAGCTTTTGCGCTGGTAGTGTATTATTTACCTCCAGTACATAGCCGGCTTGCCTGGCGCGTTGATGAACTAAAAGTAGTCATTAATTCAATCCTTTCACCACCAGAAAGAGTGGATTTTATTCCACAACAACAAGGGTTACCTACCATCGTACCGACGGTGTTTTCTAATCCAAGTGAAACACCAACGAGTCAGCCATCTCCCACGTCGATAGTACCAGAAAGCACTCCCATACCACCGTCCACTGCTACTCCAACACCCACCCCATTGCCGGAAAAGATGAATTTATCTGGGGTGAGGTATGAGCACCAACATGGTTTGTGGAACTATTGTGCACCTGCTAACCTGTCTATGGCGCTCTCGTTTTGGGGATGGGATGGTGATCGTTTGGTTGCCGGTAAAGCACTTAAACCATATGGTAAAGACAAGAATGTGATGCCATACGAGATGGAGGAGTATGTGAATACTCAGACAGACCTGGCAGCTTTGACGCGGGTGGGGGGCAATTTGGAGTTGTTAAAACGATTAATTGCTGCTGGATACCCTGTATTGGTAGAAAAGGGCGCCTGGATTCGGGATTTTACCAAGGTGGTGAGTTGGATGGGCCATTATCAGGTGGTTACCGGTTACGACGAGGAGCGCCAGGTGATGATTGGGCAAGACTCATTCTATACACCTGACTATGAAGTGGCTTATGAAGACTTTATCAAAGGATGGCGCTCGTTCAATTACACCTATCTGATTATTTTCCCGCCAGATCGAGAAAACCAAGTCATGGAATTGCTTGGGGAAGATGCAGATGTAACTGCCAATTACCAACGGACAGCAAAGCTTGCCTCCGATGAAATCTACGCCCTGAGCGGTGTTGACCAGTTTTTTGCCTGGTTTAATCGCGGCACCAATCTGAAGGAACTTCAGGATTTTGGCGGCGCGGCTGCAGCCTATGATCAAGCCTTTGCCGTCTATAACACCTTGCCGGTTGATCGCAGTATCCGCCCATACCGTATCTTATGGTACCAGACCGGTCCATATTTCGCATATTTTTACATTGGGCGGTATTATGATGTGTTAAGTCTTGCAACAACGGCTATTGAAGCAGCTTTGGACGAACCAGCCATAGAGGAAAGTTTTTATTGGCGTGGTATGGCAAAGAATGCTTTGGGTGATACCAGCGGTGCGATTCAGGATTTTCGAGAAGCATTGAAATATCACCCCGATTTTGGTCCGGCTGTATATCAATTGACCCAACTCGGCGCTACTCCATAATTATCTCTTAAAATGGTTAAGATACTTCACTTTGCAGATGCTCATATCGACATGGCGAATTACGGTCGCCATGATCCAGTCTCTGGTTTACCTTTGCGGGTGATGGATTTTCTGAAATCGTTGGATACAATCGTTGATGCCGCGATCGACGATAAAGTAGATTTGGTGATCTTTGCAGGTGACGCCTATAAAGATCGCAATCCAGCTCCCACCTTTCAACGCGAGTGGGGACGGAGAATCATGCGGCTTTCGCGAGCAAAAATTCCAACGATATTATTGATAGGGAATCATGATCGCTCACCTGCACTGGGACGCGCCCATGCCTTGGATGCATTCGATACTTTGGATGTACCTTTTATCAAGGTAATCGATAAACCAAGATTCTTAAAACCAACAGACATGGAAGGTGTTCCTGTTCAGGTCATGGCAATACCCTGGATATCGCGGTCAGGATTAAGCGCAAGTTTGGGCTTGGATGCCAGTTTAAGTTCATTACTAAGTGAAGAATTGGAAAAGCGCTTGAACTTATTGTTGGATGACTGGTTTTTAGAAGTCGATAAATCAATCCCTGTTATCTTTACAGCACATGCATCGGTACAGGGTGCAAAATACGGGGCTGAACGCAGCATTATGCTAGGGAGTGACCTGGTACTTTCAGGCTCTTTAGTAAAAAATTCTCGGTTTGATTATGTAGCATTAGGGCATATACACTTGCCACAGAACATTCATCCAGAGGCTCATCCACCTGTGATCTACCCGGGATCAATTGAAAGGGTAGATTTTGGAGAAGCTGGAGATGATAAGTATTTCATCATTGCAGAGATTGAACGCGGTCTCACCCAATTGGATTGGCGAAGATTAAGTGGAATAAGACCAATGATCGATTGCCACTGTCAATTGGATAAACCGGAAGCGTTACACGAACAAATATTAACAGCTCTTCCTCCCGGAGAACAAATACCAGGCGCCATTGTGCGGTTGGTTTTGGAATACCCCAGAGATTGGGAAGCAATGATTGATGAAACCCGGTTGAGGGAATTTACATCGCAAGCATTTGAGTTTCACTTGATAAAAAGACCACAGGTGGGTTCACGTATCCGGATTCCAAAAGATCAAGGAATTGGCAGTCTGTCTCCTATGGAGTTGTTGGAGATCTATTGGCGAACAATACATACCCAATCTGATGATCTGGTCAACTTGCGAAAACTGGCGCAAGAAATTATTTCACAACCAGATTAACCAAACAGCTAAAGCTAATCGATAAATTGCCGATAATATAAATGCCGGTTGGGAATACATTTCGGCGAGTGTCATTATTCTGGTTTACCCAACCAGTCCCAGCCGGTTTTTATATTCCTGAAAATGGAAGGTAAGGATGCATACAGAGCAACTGACATCATTGATCACTGCAAGACGGCTCTTGCTACGGTCGGAACAGCTTGAAGCTCGTAGGAAAAATCCCAAGGCGCACGTTCAATCAGCAAAGGAAGCGTTGGAAGAAGATCAACTCCTTTTAAGTGGGAAAATAAAACCGGTAACCGAGAAACTATCAACGCACAAAACCGATCAGGATGTCAGAATAAAGCTCTCCGATCTTACTCAATGGTTTCGAAAGCACAATTGCGAACCAGGGGAAACCGGAGGGGAAGAGAAAGTACGTGTCCGGTATGCACGCCGTGAGATCAATGTTAGTATAAGCTATAAAGCATTAGCACATGTGGAAGGTTTGGATCTGGTAAATCGACATTTAGCAGAAACAGATCGCTATGCATTTGAATTCCAGGATGGTACGACTTTTAAAATTATAGATAAATGGAGTGGCAAGAGTACTACCATTTGGGGAGATCCGCACGTGGATACGTCAGATCAGGAAGGTAATCTAAATGGAGAATTTTCTGATCTTAAAGAGAGTGAAACCCATACAACTATGCTGCTCGAAGATGGAACACGGGTTACATTTACTGCTCATGATCAAGGCGTCATCGAAAAGGTAGATATCTTCAAAGGATCACAACATCTCGTCGGAATAGGAGCTGCTTCTTCCAATTGGAGTAAGGAATCTGCTTTGTTTTCAGGTGCCATCGATACCATTTCTTCAAGTAGTGTTCCGTTGGGTGATGTGGTGTATGCCGGAGGAGATGGTAACGATTGGTATGATGCGTTGGGCAGGTTGGTATGGGGGGAAACCACCGGACACAAGATAACTGAGCGCCCTAACAGTGTAATGGAAGTAAAGATTTTCCAACGGGTGCAAGAAGCTTACCTGGAACAGTTTCTGGAATAGTGTATAATTTCCTCGTCAACGTTTAGAAAACCGTATATCGATCCTATCTAATCTAATTGGATGTGTCCGTTATGTTTAACTTTTTGCTACGTTGCATGTCCAACCTAACAGGAGAAGACTCATAATGAATAAGGTTCAAAAAAACCATATCATTTATTGGATTGTAGCGATAATGATGCTTTTCAGCCAATCAGCAGCGATCATACCTGCTCAACCAGATATGATGACGGAACAGACTGGCTCGGTTGAAATCGATGATTGGTGGGTGCATTCTTGGAGTCTGGTCAAATCGCCCTATTCTTGCCATGGTGATTGGCAAGCGGGATGTTGGGTGTCACTAGATTATCATAAGCAAGCCTGGTTGTTAAGCCAAAAGAGTGTTTTTATAGATCCAGCCTGGAAAGATCCTTCATTAGTATTTTGGACAAAATATTACTCTCACCGCCTGGTTAACTTTGCCTATATAGAGATTCAGGTGGAGGGAGAATCAACCTGGGATCGTGTAAAAATCTTTGGCGGACGGCGAATTTATTGGCATCAAGTCGTGGTAGATTTGAGCGCTTACAGTGGAAAAAAGATCCTGGTTAAATTCGTTACCGAGCCACACGTGGTCTTTGTTGGCGATTCGGAAAGCAAAGGAGGTAAAAAATTCCAAAATTCAAATTTATTTTATAACAAGCAACTTTTTTATCTGAAGGATGTAAGTATCCATTCTGAACCACCAGCTCCATAATCCACTAAACCCAGTCTTGTTTTCTAATATTGGCATTAAGGCTTCCATATAGGATGGTCGTTTACGGCATTATCTGTAGTAAGACGTAGTAGTCTAGAGCCATCCGCACTCATCACGTATATCTCAAAATTGCCATCGCGATTGGTTGAGAAAGCTATTTTGTTGCCGTCTGGCGACCAGGCCGGATTTTGGTCTGTAGCTGGGTGGTTTGTCAGGTTAACGATGCCGCTTCCATCCTTCTGTACCACGAAGATATCCTTGTTTTTTGGAGAATCTACCGTTCCAAGTCCGGTTTCTGATATGAATAGCAGACGGGAGCCATCTGGGGACCATATTGGGTACTGGTTGGAGGCGGCTGTATCTGTAAGCCGCGTGATGGCAAAATTGGTTACATTTTGCAGGTAGATTTCAGGGCTTCCATCTCTCATGCTATGGAAAGCCAGATGTTCTCCATCGGGTGACCATGCCGGGGCAAAGTCGAGTGATGGATGGTTGGTCAAGTTAATCAAACCGCTGCCATCTATATTGATTATATATATATCCCAGCTATTGTTACGGTTAGTACTGAAGGCAATTCTTTTTGAATCAGGCGACCACACAGGTGTGATGTTTAAGCTAGGGTCGTCAGTCAGGCGAGTTGTTGTTTTCAGGTTGACATCATAGAGATACAAGTCAAAATATTGCTCCCGAAGAGCAGAGAAAACGATTTTCGAACCATCTGGTGACCATACCGGTGATGCTTCTTCCTCGATGGTGTTGGTCAGTCGGATTAAACTTGTGCTATCAAAATTTATCTGGAATAGATCATATTTTTCTTCTTCGGATTGGCGGACAAATACAATCTGTGATCCATCTGGGGAGATTGTAGGATCGATGACATCTTCCTGGCTGGTGGTGATGCTAAATTGGGCGCTGCCATCACTTAACATGTGGTAAAGCTGTTGGATGCCAGTGCGATTAGAGAGAAAAAACAGCCTGCGATTTTCAGTTCCAGTGGGAGTACTGGTAGGCAACAACATCATAGTGCTGGTTGGTGTGCGATTTATGACGGCTGATGTTCCAAGTACTGCCGTAGGTACCTGGTTGGTGATTTGAAAGAATGGATTTGGGGTAATGGTTGCCGTTTCGCGATATTCTTGGGGTGTAGTTATCGTTGGCGAAGGTATAGATTCGGTACTTTCCTGGGTCTGTGCCTTGGTTGATGTTAGGGGTATGAAATCTGTTGAGGTGGAAAACTCAGTATTTTCAATATCAACCTGGATTATCGTAGGAAAGTTTTCTTGCTGTGCCAGGTTTTTTTGCCTATCCTGGTAACCCAACCACATGAATACTGATATTCCGACCAGAAAAAAAATCAAAATAAGTATTAACCCTAAATTGCTGCGCAAGAAATGATTACCCATTATCACCTCATATGTCAAAACATGATAAGAATTATAGTACAGGATATTTGGAAAATGGGTAGAAAATACTGAAATATATTCTCAAGGATGGGTGCTTAAGCCAAAATCCCCTTCTTGCCAGGAGGAGGGGGTTTTGATTTGTTTAGGGAGGTATAATCACCTGTTGTGAACTATAGATGGTGGCAAAATCCGTTGGTATTCTGTCTAGGAGTATTGGTTATTGTCCATATATTCATTAGCTCCTACCAGATGACTCTGATTGAGTTTTTTGGCGAAGATGAGGTTTGGACAAGTATAACTAATGCAAGAATACTCTATGGTTTAAAGTTTTTGGATATTACTAACATTTCCGCACTGCTCGCCAGCCCTCATCCACCCGTCAGAAATATCACCCAGATCCCCTTCCAACTGTTTTGGGGAATCAATGAATGGACTCTATTCCTCCCGGGAATAGTATCCTCTCTGGGGATATACGTTTGTTTGTTGATCATCACAAGAAAATTTTTATCTACCAGAGGAATGGTCTTCTTGGGGGTGTTCTACACAGCCAGTGCTGCTTATGTTATCAATCGCTCACCCAATGGGCATGGTTGGTTCATCCTTTTCTTGTTACTCAGCTTTGAGTTGATATATCGTTGGAGGCAGTGTGGTCGGCTAACTTATTTGGTCGCTGCCTGGTTATTCACCGCTATAGCTACCTTAACTTACCTGGATGGGTTGTTATTTGTTCCTTATCTTATATGGGGCACATTCTTTACTCGGGATATAGCTATAGGTCATAGAAAGAGAATTATGGCGATGTCAGGCTTCTTGCTTCCATTAGGAATTTATAGTTTGCTCTTTTTATGGTTACCGTATGTTGTTCTCAACCATCCTGTTGGTAACCTTGCCCATTTATTGGAGAGACAAAGCGGCATTACTTTATTCGAAAATAACCTGGCGCGTATGGGATTGAATTATTACTACACGTTTAATCCCTACTTTACTGCTGTCTTTACGCTTTCAATGGTGGTTGTAATTGCTCGTTGGAAAACAATACCGGAAAAGCTTGCTCACTTTGTGGCGTTTTGGGTATTACATATTTTCTGCTGGTTGTTTTTATTCTCTTTAGAATGTGGACATACTCTTTACAGCTACCCACTTTTCTTATCAATATCTGCCTGGGTAATCGATGGAGTATGGGATCGTGTCAGTGAAAACCAGTTTAGAAAGGGACTGGTTATCACTGTGCTCGTTATTGGTGTAATCACATCTGTTGGATATAACTACTCTGTGTTCAATGATCCTCAACCCCGGAAAGAATACTATGGGTATGGCTACTTCAAGGATTTTCTTCCCTGCGGGGTTAATTATTGTCATCAAATCGGTTTGAAATCGGCTGCTTATTTGATCAGGGATCACTCGGAATCTGAGGATTTGTTTCTTGGGGATATGGGCGGGTCAATGAATTTATTCTATCTCGATAGGGCGGATCCCCCATTAAGCCTTGATGAATTATTTGGTCTATTGCAGGAAACACCACAACTCAATATATACCAGCACTTTAGAATTCGCTATATTGGTTTGAGAACAACAACTCCAGATTTTCAGGAGAAGAGAAAGTTGTTGGACAGGAGCCTGGATCCCTATTGGATTTTTGTTGGACCGGGTGGTGATAACCGTTTGGTTATATGGGACACCCTGGCTGAACCAAGAAGAACGCCAGTTGTTATCCAAACACGCCAATATGAAACAGCTTTCAATAGAGAATATAACGAGGTTTGGCTGCGATTTCGGCGGTGGTTTACAAAATAATTATCTTTTCTCAATAAACAGGTCAACTGTTCGACAGCATCATGCCTGGCAAACTCCTGTAAATAAATTTTCTCTCCACATTACGAGCGATCTTTCAAATCGCGCATATGAAACAATTGGTGCCCGTAAATAGAAGTGAGCATGGTTTCCAGTGAGATTTTTCCAAGGGCAGGGTGATTGCCAGCGAGATCCAGTTGCTC
>Ga0194113_10007384_pt1 | contig 13718 bp, 16 predicted proteins | sample TA2MahC200mmetaG_FD_146193 | JGI IMG/M metagenome (GOLD analysis project Ga0194113, IMG submission 146193) | Freshwater microbial communities from Lake Tanganyika, Tanzania - TA2015017 Mahale Deep Cast 200m | ecosystem: Environmental > Aquatic > Freshwater > Lake | place: Tanzania: Lake...
CAGGGTTGGGCAAGGTGCAAAACATAAAAGCTTATTAAGCATGATGAAAAAAGTACTTGACAAAAATAAACCAGGGCAAGGGTGAGGGGGTATTTTCGGAGTAAATCCGACAAAATAAGCAGGACTGGCTTTTAGGTCAATTACAATAGCAAATATGCCTTTGGGTTTAGATCAAGCCCTGCAATATCTCCAGCCTTCAGATGATGATAGCCGGCTGCTGCAATCATCGCAGCATTGTCGGTGCATAATGATACAGGAGGTATAAAGATTTCTACTTCTCTCTCCTTTCCCATCTCTCTCATTTTCTGCCTCAGTTCGCTGTTTGCAGCCACGCCACCTGTGAGGACAACCTGCTTAACCCTTTCTTTTTTGATAGCCCATTCTGTCTTCCTTACAAGTACATCAATTACTGCTGCCTGAAAGGATGCAGCGATATCATTAATAAGTTTAGAGTTTGAAGTTTGGAGTTCGGAGTTAACACCCGCTGTCTTTAAATAGTTCAATACCGCTGTCTTAAGTCCGCTGAAGCTGAAATCAAAGGACTCAGGCAGGTATGCCCTTGGAAAATTTATAGCATCTGGATTCCCATCTTGTGCAAGTTTATCTATTGCCGGTCCCCCAGGGTATCCAAGTCCAAGGAGTTTTGAGACCTTATCATATGCCTCACCTGCAGCATCATCTCTCGTCCTTCCAAGTTCTCTGTATTTACCAGAACCATCAACCCTGTAAAGGCATGTATGTCCTCCTGAGACAATGAGTGAAAGGAAGGGGAATGATGGGCTTGGTTCTTCAAGAAATGAAGAGAATATGTGCCCCTCAAGATGGTTCACTGCAACAAGGGGAATTCTTTTCGAATAGCATATGGCCTTTGTAAAAGAACAGCCTACGAGAAGGGAACCTATCAGTCCAGGGCCATAGCATACAGCAATACCAGACAGGTCTTCAAGGTTCACTTTGGCAACATTCAATGCCTCATCAACAACAGGCCATATCATCTCAATATGACGGCGTGATGCCAGTTCGGGGACTATACCACCGTATTTTTTGTGTATCTCTGTCTGGTTGGAGATAATGTTAGAGATTATCTTTGTGCCATCTTCTACTACAGAGGCAGATGTATCATCACAGGAGGTGTCAATACCAAGGATTAACATTGATCCAAATAATGTGAAGCTCCCCGACTAAAGTCGGAGCTTCCATGCAAAGAAAACATTTTATTCATATAGCTGGCTTTCATCTCCCACTGAAAGTTGGAGCTTCCAGCCAGCTTTCATGTAATTGAGCCACAGAGAACACAGAGTTCTCAGAGAAGAATAGAAATCTCCTTAATTTTTTTCTAAAGATTATATTTCTTTCTCGGTGTTCTCTGTGACCTCTGTGGTTAATTGTATTTTTTAGCTTAGGGATTATGCTCATAAATCTTCACATCTTTTGGCAGGGAAGGCTTGAACAATCCATCTTTCAATCCTGTATTAATCTTTACATCTTTGAGTGTTATTTCTATACGGTTTAATCGGGAATCGTTTATGGCAAATGAACTTATTGGAAATTCACCATAAGAAGGTTCAATCTCTATTGAGACTATCCCGCCCATAGACCTTTTGGGGGTTAGGATGAGACTCTCATTCTTTTTAGATATAAAAAATTCTTCCTGAATCCTTCCAAATCCGTTTAAAAGAGCTATAGGTGCCTGGCCATAGGTATTCCTGTCAAATTTCCCTTTGAATGCCTGTTTTTCTTTTTTCTGATATATGATGATCTCATCATTATGAATAAAAACCTCCTGTGCATTCTCTCCCTTATACTCCCACTTCATCTTCATCGGTCTCTTTATAAAGAATTGGCCTTTATATGTGTCGGTTCGCTTAAGGTCCTTTATGGAGCTTTTCTGAATAAAACTTCCTTTTATATCACTGATACCCTCATAAGCCTTCTGAATCCTCTGTATTTCTTCATCAATGAATTCGGCAGAAATAACGGAAACAGTGAATATCACGAGGCTGATAGTAGTAAAGAAAAATAATAATTTTTTCATATATTGTCCCTCTCCGCTTCTTGAGTATTGTCAAAAATTAACCACAGAGAACTCAGAGAAAGTATTAACTATCAAAAGGATATTCTTTTTGAGGAAATTTTACCACTGAGCACACAGAGTTTTTAAAAATCTAAAATCATTTTCCACTGTGTTCTCTGTGGTGAGATTCTTCTCCTGTGGTTTCATATTTTCCCCTCTTTTTTCATATAACTTTTGACATTACCTCAATAGTATTTTCATCAATTTATTTGCATATTTTTTGCTATCCTCATCATCGGTTAATATCTCAATCTCTTCCGGTTTCTTTACACCAATACCAAGCTCAACTGCCCTTGCTATCTGTTCTTGTTCAAAGATATTCTTCTCCATGATTGCCTTATTACTGCCGAGCTCTTTTAGGATGGACAGACCAACTGCATCTATGGCAATCCTGTCGGTTCCGGCAAGAATAACATCAGCTTTCTTCCTTGTCCCTCTCGATGGACCTCCATCTACAAATGCCTCTATCCCGTCGAGTAATATCAGGGAGGGTTTGTAGACGAGGTTTATCTCAGCTATCATCTTCCTCATGCTGAGGAAGGATGTATGGAGCTCAGACATATTCCTCTTGTGGGTAATTCCAACAGATAGCTTGAGGGACATGGTAAATACTCCTCCATAGCCATGAGTTTTCAGACAGCACGTGGTTACAATGCATCCTGAATCAAGGACAGGTTTTGCCACATCAAAACCATTTCTCCAATGGCTCTGTTCTGGTTTTACCCTTACCCAGCCATGAGAAGGCAGTTCTTCGAAGTTTATGAGGCCAACTTCAAGCCCTTTGCAGAGGTCATATATCCCTTTTTGTTTTAGAACATCTGCTGTATCTGGAGGGCCACTCCTCTCCCCTATGGTAATCTTTTTTGCACCCATCCTCCTCAGGTTTAATATGAGATGAGTAAGGGTATCATTGTGTGTGGAGGCAGGGAAGGGGTCAGCAGTGTTGAAGTTTGGCTTAAGCAGCACATCCTTTCCCTTTACAGGATTTATCCCGAAGAGTTCTAAAGCCCTTTTGATGCCAGATGCCCTGTCAGAGGTTTTTACGAGGGAAACCTTTGATATCACGCCCTTCATGCAAATGGTATAATACCAAATTATGTATGTTTACTTGAACGGAAAACTTGTACCTGCAAAGGAAGCAGTGGTTTCTGTCTTTGACCACGGCTTTCTTTACGGAGATGGTGTATATGAGACGCTGAGGGTCTATGATGGTGTCGTATTCATGCTTGATGAGCATCTGAGCAGGCTCTATCGCTCATCATCGCTCATTGGACTCACGATCCCTTTCGCAAAAGACCATCTGAAGATTTCGATTTATGAAACCCTTATTGCCAACTCCCTCAGGAACGCTTATGTAAGGTTAACTGTCTCAAGGGGGAAAGGGTCTATTGGGCTTGACCCTGATTTGTGCCCTGAACCAACTATCGTCATTATGGCACAGGAACTTAAGGCATACCCAAAGTCATTCTATGAAAAAGGCATAAGCCTCTCCATAGCAAAAACGAGAAGAAACCTCAAGGAGGCAATCAATCCCCGTATCAAATCTCTGAATTTTCTCAATAATATCCTTGCAAAGATCGAGGCAAAAAAGGCAGGGACCTACGAGGCAGTTATGCTGAATGTGAATAGAAAGCTCACTGAAGGGACCATCAGCAATCTGTTTTTCTCTAAGGGTGGTATCCTCTGCACGCCTTCTCTTGAATGCGGGATACTTGATGGCATAACAAGAGGGTTGATTGTTGTTCTTGCCTTGAGAGATGGGTTGATGATGAAAGAGGGTGAATTCATAAGAGAGGATCTCTATTCTGCAGATGAGGTTTTTATCACAAACACAACGCTGGAGGTTATGCCAGTCTCAAAGGTTGACGGGCAGAAGTATGCTATAGGCAATATGACAAAACTTCTTCATAAAGCATATAGAACAGAAGTAAATGCCTATGTCGCAAATGTAAAGGCAGAAGGCCCATCTCTCTGGGGGTATGAATAAGATTACTGGAGAGTACCGAGTTCTGTCATTCCTGCGTAAGCAGGAATCCAGAAGTTATTGATTTTTCTGGATTCACAACGACCGATATTTCTTCAATGAGAGTTACAGCTTCTCTAATCTCTATCTTTGTTGCGGAGAATTTGTTTTCAAGTTTTTCCTTAAATTCATTGATTATAAAAGGACATGTATATAATTCAAACTGGCCATTCTTTGCCCTCAGAAGAATCTTTGAACATACTCCTTCTGCCAGGAAGGCCGAGATTAAAACATTTGTATCAAATAAAACCTTCAAGATATCATTTTGAAGATATCTTCATCTGTTATGACGCCAATCTTCTTTGCCTTCGCACCCAATTTTTTTCTTATTTTTGCAAAACGCTCCTCCCAAAGATAAAGACGCAGAGCTTCCTTTATAATCTCGCTCTTTGCCCTGCCTGTCGCATTTGCTGCCTTATTCAGTTCAGAAGCCATCTTTTCCGGAAGGCTAACAGAAACCACTGCTCTCATAGGTACCTCCTGTATTACAATTTACTACATACTATTTTTGTAAGTCAAGGAAACTGTCTAAATTTTTGCTATAATAACGTTCAGGTTATTCTTGAGACACAGTAAATCATTACTAAGAAGCTCATAAGAAAGGGCACATTGTATGTCATTCCAGCTTGTCTGGAATCTTTCTGAGAAGAAGGATTGCGGACAAGCCGCAATGACATGAAACATTAGGTGAAGGTATCTTTGGAAGAAAGATATGACCCTCAAAAGGTTGAGGTAACGTGGCAGAAATACTGGTCTGAGAGGAATCTTTATAAAACAGAATTAAATACCTCCCTGAAGAAATTTTACTGTCTTGAGATGTTCCCTTACCCCTCTGGTGAGATACACATGGGTCATGTAAGGAACTATGCCATCGGTGATGTGATAGCACGGTATAAGAGGATGCGTGGCTATAATGTCCTCCACCCCATGGGATGGGATGCATTCGGACTTCCTGCAGAGAATGCAGCAATAAAACACGGTGTACATCCATCTGAATGGACCCACAAGAACATTGATAAGATGAAAAGACAGATCAACCGAATGGGGTTTAGCTATGATTGGGAAAGGGAAGTGACAACCTGCAGGCCGGAATACTACAAATGGAACCAGTGGTTTTTCCTGAAGATGCTCCAAAAGGGTCTTGCCTACAGAAAGGATTCTTATGTGAACTGGTGTCCTTCCTGTGGAACAGTCCTTGCGAATGAACAGGTTATAGATGAGAAGTGCTGGAGGTGTGAGAGCAATGTTGTCCAGAGGGAGCTTGAACAATGGTTCTTAAAAATTACCCATTATGCGGAAGATCTCTTGCAGGCTTGTGATGAGATGAAGGGATGGCCTGAAAAGGTTGTTACCATGCAAAGGAACTGGATTGGCAAGAGCACAGGGGTTGAGGTTGATTTCAGGATTGAAGGTACAGAAGAAAAAATGAGGATATTTACTACACGTCAAGATACACTCTTTGGTGCAACATTTGTCTGTATTGCGCCTATGCACCCTCTTGCTGACAGGCTTGTGTCAGATAAAGAAGGACTCGGTAAGGTAAGGGCACGATACGGCCGGATGGATGAAAAATATGGGCTCTTCACAGGCTTCTATGCAATAAATCCGATGAACAATGAGAAGATACCTGTTTATGTGGCGAATTTTGTTCTTATGGAATATGGCACAGGTGCAATTATGTCCGTGCCTGCCCATGACCAGAGGGATTTTGAATTTGCTCAGAAATACGACATTCCTGTAAGGGTAGTTATTGTTCCTGAAAACAGAACACAGAACACAGAGCACAGAGCACAGGAGACAACCCCCCCTCCCCCCCTCCTGCAAGGTGAGGGGATTGTTTCTTATGCTCCCTCCCCCTCGAACTCTAATCCCCCCACCCCCCCTTTGTCAAAGGGGGGGTGGGGGGGATTTGTCATAGGGGGGGAAGGGGGGATTACCGAGGCCTATGAAGACGAGGGTATTCTTGTAAACTCTGGTCAATTCAGTGGATTAAGGAGTGATATTGCGAGGCAGGAGATAGCAGCGTTTATTGAAGGGAACGGACTCGGCAAAAGTGTTGTTAATTATAAACTCCGTGACTGGGGTATCTCACGTCAAAGGTACTGGGGCACGCCGATTCCCGTGGTCTACTGTGATCAATGCGGTATCGTGCCTGTGCCTGAAAAGGACCTCCCTGTCATACTCCCCGAAGATGTACGGTTCACAGGCAAGGGTGGCTCTCCACTTCTTGAATCAGAAAAATTTTTATATACGGTTTGCCCAACATGTGGTGGAAAGGCAAGGCGTGAGACTGATACAATGGACACCTTTGTTGACTCATCATGGTATTTCGTCCGCTACTGTTTCAAAAAAGGGGAGATTGCGTTAGACTCCGAACTCCGAACTTCTAACTCCGAACTCAAATACTGGATGCCGGTTGACCAGTATATAGGTGGAGTTGAGCATGCAGTATTGCATCTGCTTTACTCGCGATTTTTCACAAGGGTCTTGCGTGACCTTGGACTTATCAATTTCAGCGAACCATTCACAAACCTTCTGACTCAAGGGATGGTCATAAAAGATGGTGCGAAGATGTCTAAGTCAAAGGGCAATGTGGTTGACCCGAATTATCTACTGCAAAAATATGGCGCAGATACGGCAAGGTTGTTCTCGCTTTTCGCGGCTCCCCCTGAAAGAGACCTTGATTGGTCAGATAAGGGTGTCGAGGGTGCATACAGGTTCTTGAACAGGCTTTGGGGAATCGTTTACAAAAATCGTGAGGCGTTAAGCGTAAAGGGTAAGGAGAAAAAAGAATCAATGTATCGCCTCACGTCTTACGCCTTACGCCTCTACCGTAAATCTCATCAGACAATCAAGAAGGTTACAACAGATATTGAGCGTGAGTTCCATTTTAATACCGCAATAGCTGTATTGATGGAACTGGTAAATGAGATAACCTCATTTGAGCCTCAATCTGATGAAGACCGGGCAGTATTCAGATTTGCAATAGAGACAGTATTGCTTCTTCTTTCACCATTTTCTCCACACATTGCAGAAGAGCTGTGGGAGGCGATAGGGAACAAGCCAGGCATATTCGAACAGAAATGGCCTGAATGGGATGATGAGGCTGCAAAAGAGGAAGAGATAGAACTGGTTATTCAGGTGAACGGTAAACTGAGATCGAAACTTATGATACCCCTTGGCCTTTCTGATGATGGGATCAAAGAAAGGGCACTTGAGGAACAAAGGATAAAAGAGATTATTGGCGGTAAGACAATCAAAAAGGTTATTGTGGTAAAGGGGAAGCTGGTAAATATAGTGACTGGCTATTAAATAATGTTAAAGAGCACAGAACACAGAGCACAGAGCACAGAACACAGACTTTCACCCCCTCCCTTGCCCTCCCCCCTCGAGGGGGAGGGATGGGTGGGGGGCACCTGTTTCATCTGTATTCTGTTTTCTGTGTTCTGTTTTCTGTCTTTTGTGGGTTGTGGTTATACAATCCATGGCAAAACATCTCTGCCTTTTGATTCAATACAGATCGGTAAGATAGAAAATAGGACCTTTGAGCCAAAACTCCAGGATAAACTATATAAGGCACTCACAGAAGAGTTTCTGAAACAGGGTGTTGCTGTTCATCAGGGTGCACAGTACACTATAAGCGGTGTAATCAATTTGTTCGAGTTAAAGATTCTGTCAGAAAAGGGAGGCACGGCGGTAGAATATGAGGTTAGCATGAAAGGAGATTTCATACTCATAGAGCCTTCAGGACAGATGAAAGATTTCAGGGGAATAGGCTCCCCATTCATTGTCTCTTTTCAGGGGTCAGGCTCGATGGAAGATGTGATTGCATTGAAAGAGCGTGCGTCAGAAAAAGCTGTAAGAGACATGGCAATGGAATTAGTTGCTATCCTTATTTACAGTAAGTAATGCATTAACCACAGAGGGCACAGAGAAAGACAGAAATAGAGTTTTTAAAACAAAGAAAATCTTTAATTTTTTCTCTGTGTTCTCTGTGGTTTAAAAATGTTTTTTTGGGGGTTTACAGATGAGCTACCAGGCATTTTTACAGGAAATAGAAAAAGGTATGCCTTCTAAGGTTTATCTTCTGTCTGCAACAGATCCATTTCTCCACAGGGAGGCTGTTGGGGCAATAAAGAGCTTGATACCTGATGAAGAGAGAGACTTTACGTTCCATATATTCGATATTTCGTCGGTGGGCAAGGAGGATATATCACTCGAGCAGATAGTAGATGTAGCGAATACCTTCTCTTTCTTTAGAAAAAAGAGATTCCTTATCCTGGAAAATTTCCATAAGATTTTACAAAAAGACCTTAAAAAAATAGAGTCATACATCGCCAATCCATCACCGGATTCAGTGCTTATCATGCTTCATGAGGGTACATTAAAAAAAGGACTGAGAGAAAGTCTCGGGAAAACAAAATGTATTCCCCTTGATATAAGGGAAACAGAGATTCCCCCCTGGTTAAAGCAGAAGGCACGGTTGTATGGTTTAGAAATATCAGATGGGGTAGCTGACTATCTCATGGGACTTATTGGTCCTGACCTCGGCCTCTTATCAGCAGAGATAGATAAGATTTCTTTGCTCGGAAAGAAGAGGATAGATGTGAATGATATCTCTGATATCATTGTAGGAGGGGGAAGTTATAACCCGTTTGACCTTGTAGATGCCCTCGACAAAAAAGATCCTGATAGGGCATTTAAAATTTTCAAATCCTTGCGGGAGACAACAGAAGTTTACAGCCTCATCGGAGTTCTCAATTGGCAATATGGACGTAACCTGTCTTTCATACAGAGAACCAAAGGACATGAATACCTGATCAGGGTATTAGAGCTTCTCAAGAGCGCAGATATAGATATAAAAAGCTCTGGAAGAAACTTCCCTATGGAATATCTGATGGTTAAGCTGCTTCGGCTTTAGACAGGGCGTTTACTTTTTTGGTAAGTCGAGAGATATTCCTTGATGCAGTGTTTTTATGAATAACACTCTTTGATGCTGCCTTGTTCAAAGTACGGATTGCCTCGATAAGTGCCTTACCCGCATCTTCTCTATTTCCTGATGCTATGGCCGACTCAACCTTCTTTAAAACAGTTTTAACAGCAGAGCTTACAGCTTTATTGCGAAGATTGTTTTTTACAGCCTGTCTCGCCCTCTTTATGGCTGAGAGATTTTTCTTCGGTCTTGCTTTAGCTGGCAAATCAAACCTCCTAATAAGTTTACTCTGAATTTCACAAGGGAGTAGCCGCAACCTTTAGGTTGCGTGTATTGAAAAAAGTTTAAAACGCAGGCTAAAGCCTGCGGCTACAATATTTTCCTTAACTTATTTAATACCATAAAAAAGGTTAAAAAATCAATATTACACCATACATCATGCGTAACAGTTGTTATGGGTTTTGTGTTAAGATTTATCCATGAAGAAGTACAAACCTGTATCTCTGAAATCAGTCAAGACCTATTCCATTGCAAAGAGAAATAGCAAGGTTTTACTGAATGCCCTTGCAATACCCTCTGTAAAGGGAGAAACCTTTAGGAATTTTCTTCATAAACTCCCTAATATCCTCGCTGTCAATGATTTCAGAGATGTTGTCAAGGCTATTGTGAGGGCAAGACAGGACCGCAGACCTGTTATCCTCGGCATGGGAGCACATCCCATAAAGGTTGGTCTTTCACCCGTGATTATTGACCTGATGCGAAAAGGAGTTATAACTGCCATAGCAACAAATGGTGCATGTATTGTTCATGATTTTGAGCTTTCCTTTATAGGCCATACTTCTGAAGACGTTGGAAAAGAATTATGCAGCGGAAACTTTGGCATGGCACATGAGACAGGAAGGTATCTGAACAGGGCTATAAAAGAAGGGATACGGAAGGGATACGGCATAGGAAGGTCTGTTGGTGAGATGATACGAACCAGCAAATTCAGGTTCAAGGGAGCAAGTATTTTTGCCTCTGCCTGTGAGCTTGATGTTCCCGCAACCGTGCATGTTGCTGTTGGAACAGATATTATTCATATGCATCCTGATGCTGATGGCTCTGCAATAGGGGAAGGGAGCTTCAGGGATTTCAAACTGTTCACATCTGTTATCTCTGACCTTGAAGGCGGTGTATACATCAATCTCGGTTCTGCTGTTATTCTACCAGAGGTCTTTTTGAAGGCATTGACCATAGCACGAAATCTTGGCAACAAAGTCGAACACTTAACAACGGTGAATATGGACTTTATCCAGCATTATAGACCCTACGAGAATGTTCTCAGGAGGCCGACCATAGATAAGGGATCTTCTTATGCCCTCACAGGACATCATGAGATCATGTTCCCACTATTGGCAGCAGCGATAATCGAAGAGATTGAGTGGATATAAGTATTTTAACGTAAGAACCAATTCATTAACTTTTCATCATAATACAACGTGTGTATGTATCTATCACTCCCCTTGACCCTGAAGAACCTCTTCCTTACTCTGCCGGCATCTTCTTCGATCCACATTTTTAAAATCTCAATTATTTCTATTTTCTCACCATCAATAGAAATTGATCTCGGACTTTCTTCGCCTTTATAACCCGAATAAGAGATTACTTCAATCTTTCTGGCTGTCATGTTACATGGATGCTGGTTGAAAGCTCTGGCTTTCAGTCGGAGATGAAAGCCAGCTATATGAATAAAAAGTTTTCCTTGTATGGAAGCCCCGACTTTTAGTCGGGTAGCTTTACTTTGCAGTACTCTGTAACTCTTCCTCCACCTTCTCAATTAAAAAGATCTTCAAGAGAGACTGATAGGGGATATCTCTCTTATTGGCAAGCATCTTGAGATGTTCAAGAAGAGATTCAGGCAATCGGATAGAAATAGTCCTTGTAGAAGGCTTCAGGTTTGAAAAGAGTACTTTTTTCGCTTTTGAATAGTCAATATGCTCCGTAGAGTCATGAGTTGACCAGAATTCAAATTCCTGTTCTTCAGTCTTGAATTTTGGTATCTTTTTCAATTTGCTCATATACTTTCCTCTCTTTTCTGCTCATATTATCCCTTGAAATTGAAATTATATGTGCAGGAATATAATATATCCTAAACCCTCATGAGCCTTTGGCTCACAAAGGGACGTGGAAATAATAACACCCTCCCTATACCTCTCCCATCAAGGGAGGGGAGAGAAGAGAGACAATTCCCTCTCCCCTGGCGGGAGAGGGATAGGGTGAGGGGGTATTTTCGGGACAAATATATGAGGAAAAGACATGTATAACATCATAAGTTTTACAGGGATATTCATACTTATGGCCTGCGCATGGGTGCTTTCTTCAAACAGAAAGGTAATTAACTGGCGCGTCATCCTCTGGGGAACTTTGCTTCAACTCATATTCGCACTTTTTATTTTCGTTATACCTATAGGCTCACAAATATTTCTTTACATAAACGATGCTGTAGTAAACGTTCTTGACAGTGCAACCGCCGGGACGAAGTTTCTTTTCGGCAGGCTTGCCCTTCCCCCAGGTACTAAGAATGAGGCTGGTGAAGAGTCTTTAGGTTTCATCCTTGCATTTCAGGCCCTTCCCACGATTATATTTTTTGCGAGCCTTATGGCAGTACTTTACTACATTGGTGTAATGCCGAGGCTTATAAAGTTCTTCTCAAAGATTTTTACAAAACTCATGAGAATAAGCGGTGCGGAATCACTCAGCGTATCGAGCAATATCTTTGTCGGCGTTGAGGCAAACATGACTGTGCTCCCACATCTCAGGAGTATGACCCGTTCTGAATTCTGTACGATACTTGCTGCAGGCATGTCAACAACCGCATCAAATGTTCTGGCACTTTATGTATTCCTCCTACAAAAACAATTTCCAACAATAGCGGGCCATCTCGTATCTGCATCCATTCTTTCTGCAATTGCTGCAATCGTGATGTCAAAGATCATAATGCCTGAAACGGAAAAACCTGAGACATTGAGTATGAACATCGAACCACACTATGCAAGAGAGTCTACTTTCATGGAAGCAATCATAAACGGTGCAAATGAAGGCGTTAAGATGGTCATCGGAATAATGGCACTTCTTCTCGCATTTCTCGGCATCGTGGCACTGATAGATTTTCTTCTTTCTGGTATGGGCTTAAGGATAAATAACCTTATGGGTATTCAGATAGACTGGTCATTAAAGGGTATCTTAGGTTATTTGTTCTATCCCTTTGCACTTATTGTAGGTGTTCCACCGTCAGATGCCTTTGAGATAGCAAAACTCATAGGAGAAAGGGCAGTCCTCACTGAGGTGAAGTCATATCAAGACCTTGCATTACTTCTTTCTACAGGTGCTCTAAAGAATCCCCGCTCAGCAGTCCTTGCTGCCTATGCCCTCTGTGGTTTTGCTCATATCGCCTCACTCGCAATATTTGTAGGTGGCACAGCAGCCCTTGTTCCTGAAAGGACAAAAGACATTTCTCAAGTAGGTTTCAGAGCGCTCATTGCAGCAACCCTTGCCTGTCTTATGACTGCTGCAGTAGCCGGAACATTCTTTACAGAAGGCTCTATACTGTTAGGTAAATAAACTACCCCACAGCAGAGCTACGAGGAATTTTTTTGATTAAGATGATAATGGGACAAACGGGGTCAGGTCTTGCAATATCACTTTCTGCTGTCCGCAGTTATTCGTTTTACTTTTCTGAGATGTTATATTGCAAGACCTGACCCCGTTCTTTGCCTACGCTCTTTTTTTCATGTTTTTCTTGCGTCTGTTAGAGAACTGTTCCTTACTTGTCGGCGGCCTTAAAAAACCATTGTTTTGCTACAGGTTCCCCTTCTTTCTTAACTCTTTAACAATGCCTTCAAACTCCCTGAACCCTATTATCTTTTTGCCCCTGTATGGGTTCAGCACAAGCAAGTCCTTGTCTCCTGTTACAATATAGTCCGCCTTTCCGCGAATGGCCGTCTCAAGGATAAAGTTATCTTTCTCATCTCTGCAATCTTTTATACTATGATGAATCTCGACTATTATGGCGGTTTTATAGATAAGAGACAAGAATTCGTCGATGTCATCAGTGGAAAAATGCTTGCGAAATTTCGGCCTTCTTAGAACAGTTGTTATTTCCTCCAACTGCTCATCAGACGTGACTACCTCAAGCAGACCATCAAAGATATAATCGTCCAGTCCGGTAAGGAGTTTACCAATAAGAAAACTGAGCCAAATATTTGTGTCAATGACTGCCTTCACTTGTATCTTGCAGACCTTACATTTTCGACCTCTTTTGTAATCTCATTATATGAAATAGGGATGTCTTTTTTTGCTGAAAGTAATTTCTTAAAGCGTTTTTTCAATGTTAAGCTGTCGAGATACCGCGCGAGGTCTTCTTTTTCTTTAATGGAAAACTGAGAAATTAAACCCTTCACCTGATTAACATCCATCTTTATCGTCGCTGGCATAGCAGTTACCTCCTAAAAAGTCCTTTAGATTTATTATAGCCTAACCTGCTTTTTCTTTCTTAGTCTCTTTTTCATCTCTGTCTTTTTCCGTGCTGTGGACTTGCGGGGTATTCTCAAATCTTTTCAATGTCAAATCTCGATTTGTCAAAAAGACTACGTTCATAAAGATCAGACTTTGCACGCAATGCACTGAATTTCAATTTTGGGGACACCATA
>Ga0194113_10007387_pt1 | contig 13715 bp, 9 predicted proteins | sample TA2MahC200mmetaG_FD_146193 | JGI IMG/M metagenome (GOLD analysis project Ga0194113, IMG submission 146193) | Freshwater microbial communities from Lake Tanganyika, Tanzania - TA2015017 Mahale Deep Cast 200m | ecosystem: Environmental > Aquatic > Freshwater > Lake | place: Tanzania: Lake...
CGTTGCTGGTGGCGATCTATTCGGTCGGTTACATGCGAGGGGACCCGGGCTATTGGCGGTTCTTCGCCTACATCGGCCTGTTCGTCTTCTCGATGACCATGCTCGTCTCGGTCAGCAACTTCCTGCTGCTGTTCGTCTTCTGGGAGGCGGTCGGCGTCTGCAGCTATCTCTTGATTGGATTCTGGTACCGGAAGCCGGCGGCGGCGGCGGCGGGCACGAAGGCGTTTCTGGTCAACCGGATCGGTGACTTCGGGTTCATGTTGGGCGTGTTTCTTATCTGGACGACTTACGGCACGCTCAACTACCACGACACGGCAGCGGGATGGCCGAGCGTTTCAGCGCGGGCGGGGACGGAACGTCCGGTGTTTGTCGACCTGGGTCGTGCGGCAGCGGGGGAACCGGGCGAGGTCGTGGGCGTATTGAGTGTGAAGCGGGAATCCGTCGGCGGTTGGCGCGGTGGAGGAGTGGGGCTGGCGATCTGCCTGTTGCTGCTGTTGGGCGCGTGTGGCAAGAGCGCTCAATTCCCGCTGCACGTGTGGCTGCCCGATGCGATGGAAGGTCCGACGCCGGTCAGTGCGCTCATTCACGCGGCAACGATGGTGACGGCGGGCGTCTACATGATCGCACGCTGCGCGCCGCTGTTCGTGGCGTCGCCGGACGGGCTGTTGGTCGTGGCGGGTGTTGGCACGTTCACCGCGCTGTTGGCCGCATCGATCGCGCTGACGCAGTTTGATTTGAAGCGTGTGCTGGCCTACTCCACGATCAGCCAGTTGGGATACATGTTTCTCGGGTTGGGCACGGGGACGCTGGCCGGCATGTCGGCGGGCATGTTTCATCTGTTCACGCACGCGTTCTTCAAGGCGCTGCTGTTCCTGGGGGCGGGCAGCGTGATGCATGCGATGGGGAACGTCATCGACATGCGGCGATTTGGCGGCCTGCGGCGTCGGCTGCCGCACACGTACCGCACGTTCCTCGTGGGGTGCCTGGCACTGGCCGGGATCATCCCGTTGTCCGGATTCTGGAGCAAGGATTCCGTCCTTTTCTCCGTGCATGCCCGGGCTCACGAAATGCAGGTGCATTGGGCGCGGCGGCAAGCGGCCGAGGAGCGTGTTTCTTCGGGCACCGCGGGGTCTTTGCCCGCGGCCGGGCATGCGGCACGGGGCGAGGTGGAGGCCGGCAGCGGGATGTCGGACGGCGAGCTGGCGCGCGCGGCGCGGCTGTACGCGTGGATGTACTACGGCGCGCTCCTCACCGCCTTCCTCACGGCCTTTTATGCCTTTCGCGCGCTGTTCCTCACGTTCTTCGGCGACGAACGGTTGCCTGGTGAGGCTGCCGATCACGGCCATGAATCGCCGGGCGTGATGGTCTGGCCTCTGGCGATCCTGGCGTTCTTTGCCGCGTGCGTGGGCCTGGCGTTCGACCAAAGCTGGCTCAACGGAACGCATCCGTTCGCCGAGGTCCTGGCGGACACACCGTCGCTGTCCGGGGCCGTGGCCCGCACCGAGACGCTCGGCTCGTTCCACTTCAGCGTCGCGGTCATCAGCACGATCTGCGCCGTGGCGGGTGCACTGCTGGCATCCTGCTTCTACCTCGGCGACCGGCGTGCGGCTGCCTGGTTCCAGGCAGTCATGGATTTTCGGGTGCTCAAGAGCGCCGATGACGGGGCACGGATTGCGCGCGTGGGCCAACAGCCGTGGATTCAGGCCATCGATCGCGCGGCGCGGCGGGTTGGTCTGCCGTGGCTGACGCGATTGGCCGGCGACCTGCTGATCTTCACAATGCTCGTCATCACGGCGCCTCTGCTGCTGATCCGGTTCGTCTCGCCGTACCGCCTCTCATTTGGAAAGTTCTTTCTCGACGAGACCTACTCACTCCTCGTCGTGCGGCCTCTCCGGGGACTGGCGTGGCTGTTGGACGCGGTCGACCGATGGCTGGTGGACGGCCTCGTGGACCTGGTCGGTCAACTGCCGTCGCGCCTCGGGGCTCTGCTGCGGACGATGCAGACCGGGCTCGTTCCCTTTTACGCCATGGCGATGATCCTGGGCGGACTCATCATGCTCCTGACGATGAACCAGCAGTTCTCTGAACAGGTCATGTTGTACTTGCACAGACTTCTGGGAGGCATGACGCCCTGACAGCACTCGTTCACGACGCGGCCCGCGGCCGCAACCAAACGTAGGACGGGCACTCCTGCCCGTCCCGAACGCCCGGACGGGCACGAGTGCCCGTCCTCCAAGATCAGTCGCACGACGTCCCCTCTTACCGAGAGGCAGCGACTCGTTGCAAGAGATGAGTATGCCGATGGACCTGGGCCGAACTCTGATACTGACGATCTTCCTTCCGCTGGCGGGGGCCATTCTGATGTGGCCTCTGTCCGTGCTCGGGCGCTCGTACGTGCGTTGGGGAGCACTGCTGATCGCGGTACTGACCCTGGTGCTGGCCGTCGTGATTCTGAGCGCGTATCCGGCGCACGGCGAGGTCGGGGACGGGTTCTGTGTGGTGGACGTGCCGTGGTTGGGCGTGCACTCGGAATGGGACGTTCGATTCAGCGTGGGACTCGACGGATTGGGGTTGTGGTTGTTCGGCTTGTCGGCGTTGTTGCTGGTGACGTGCGTCCTGGTGAGTTGGGAGGCGATCGACCGGAACGAGCCGCTGTTTTACGCGATGCTGCTGTTGCTGGAGTGCGGATGCCTGGGCGTGTTCGCGGCTCGGGACATCATTTTGTTTTACGTGTTCTTTGAGTTCACGCTGATCCCGTTGTTCTTTCTGATCGGCGTTTGGGGCAGCGAACAGCGGCAGCTCGCGGCGCGTAAGTTCTTCTTGTTCACGTTGGTGGGCAGTGTCCTGACATTCCTGTCGCTGCTGGCCATCGTGTTGTGGGACTATCGGCACACGGCGGAGTTGACGTTTTCGATACCCGAGTTGACGCGGTCGTTGCAGGTCAATCCGTTGCGGCCGATGGGGTGGCAGATTGCCGTGTTTCTGGGGCTGTTCGCTGGGTTTGCGGTGAAGGTCCCTTTGTTTCCGCTACACACGTGGTTGCCGCTGGCTCACGTTCAGGCTCCGACGGCCGGCAGCGTTTTTCTGGCGGCCATCCTGTTGAAGATCGGCACGTACGGCTTCGTTCGTTTCAACATCGCCATGCTGCCGGAGGCCACGGTTGCCTGCATGCCATTGATGCTGTGGCTTGCGGTGGCGGGCATTCTCTACGGAGCGTTTGTGGCGTTGGTGCAACGTGACGTCAAGCGTCTGGTGGCGTACTCCAGCATCAGCCACCTGGGCTATTGCATGCTGGGGCTCTTCGCCCTGAACCGTCTGGGCGTGCAGGGTGGCACGCTGCAGATGATCAACCACGGGATTTCCACCGGCGCCTTGTTTGCATTGGTGGGGATGCTGTACGAGCGTTATCACACGCGCGAGATCGACAAGATGAGCGGCCTGGCCAGCCGGTTGCCTTGGCTGACTTTCTTCATGGTGGTTTTCACGTTGTCGAGTATCGGATTGCCGGGGCTGAACGGTTTCGCGAGCGAGGTCATGGTGCTGTTGGGCATGTTCCAGCTCGCCTGGGGCGAGAACCACCGGATGTCTCCGCACCAGCTGCAGGTCATATCCGTGCTGGCCGTGAGTGGCGTTGCGATTGGGGCGTGGTACATGTTGTGGATGGTCCAAAGGGTCTTTTACGGGCCATTGCGGGAACCGGCGACCGGCGTCAAGGCGCGCGACGTGCGGGACTTGAGCGGGCGAGAGATCTGCGCCCTGGCCCCGTTGGCGGTGCTGGTCGTCTGGATTGGCGTGTGGCCGGGTTTCTTCCTGGATCGCATGGCCCCCACGTTGAACCGCATCACCGCCGGCGCGCGGCGTTCCCTGGATGATGATGACGGCCAGGGGCGGGCGACGTTGGCAGGTTGCGGCGATGCGGGAGTCAGGTGGGAAACCGAGTGGGACTCATCCGGCGGGAGACCTGGGACGTGATCGTCGATCTATCCACCATCGGGCTGATCTGGCCGGAAGCGATCCTGGTGCTGTTGTCCGCCTGGATTTACCTGGGCGGCACTTTCAAGACCAGCCGGAGATTCTGGACGCTCTTGGCCATCGCCACGTATTTTACGGCCGGTTGGGTTCTGCTGCGGGAGGAATCCGTGCTCTGGCGCGACCTCCAGCAAGGACTCCTTGCCGTCAACGGCCCGTTGATCGTGGACTATCTGGGCCAGGCAAACCGGTTGTTTTCGCTGGCGGTCGGTCTGCTGTTGACGCTCGTCGCCTCGCGGGCCGGCACACGGCAGTTGTCGGCGGAGCGGTTGGGGACGGTCATGATGCTCACCGCCGGTCTCATGCTGGTGGGCCGTGCGAACGATCTGGTGTTTCTGTATGTTTCGCTGGAGCTCGTATCCATACCGACCTACGTGCTGCTGTTTCTCGGCCGCAAGGACCGCGCGACGGAAGAGGCTGCGACGAAGTACTTTCTTCTGAGCATTCTGGCGTCCGCCTTGCTGCTGTTCGGCCTGACGTTCTATTACGGCGTCGCCGGCGGGACCACGACGATCGTCGGCACTCCGGCGGTGGACGGGATTCGCGAATCGCTCAGCACCTTGTCGGCGAAGGAGCCGGCGACGTTGAGCTGGTACGTGTGGGGCCTGGTGCTGGTCTTGGCCGGGCTGGGATTCAAGATCGCGGCCGTACCGTTCCACTTTTACGCGCCCGACGTTTACCAGGGGACCACGAACGTCAACGCCGGGCTGTTGGCCATCGCGCCGAAGATTGCCGGCATGCTGGCGCTGGTGCGGCTGTTGTTCGTTACTTTGCCGGCGGACTTCAGCGCGGGGTGGCGGCTGACGATGGCGTTGGCCATGATGACCATGACCTTGGGAAACGTCTGTGCGTTGTGGCAGACGAACCTTCGCCGGCTGTTGGCGTACTCGTCCATTGCCCACGCCGGGTACATGCTCGTGGGGCTCTCGGTTGCCCTGGCCGCCGCGCCTTGCGGCGGCGTGGCCGGCCTGCTGTTCTATCTGGCTGTCTACGTGCTGGCGGCCTTGGGCGTTTTCGCGGGCCTGGCGTACTTGAGCCACGAGCGGCGCGAGCTGAGCAATGTGTCGGAGATCGCGGGCATGGGATGGTCGCGCCCGTGGGTCGCCGGAGCGATCACGATCTGCGTCTTCTCCCTGGCCGGCATCCCGCCCCTGGCCGGCTTCTGGGGCAAGCTGACGTTGTTCACTGGGGCAATCCGCGTGGCCATGAACCACGACGGGGCCGTTTCCATCTGGTTCTTGGTGTTGGCCATCGTCGGCGTGCTGAACGCGGCGGTGGCGGCAGCCTACTATCTGCGCATCGTCGGGACGATGTATTTCGGCGGGCGAGATCACGAACCTCTGGCGGAAACCGGCGGCCCGGGCGCTTTGGCGGGCATGACGGTCTGCGCGCTGCTCGTTCTCGTCATCGGCTTGATGCCGGGGCCGGTGTTGCGAAGCACGGAGATGTCGGAGCGAGCGATTCTGAACACGCCGTCCATCCGCGCGGCCCCGCTCGGATCGCGCGGTGACGGGAGCCGTGGAGTTGCGGAAGGGCATCAGGTGAGCAGGATGGGCGCCGATTGAGTCACGGAACGTTCTCGATATTCGTTGGATTCTGACTTGCCCATGCGGGTTCTGGCGGCTCGACGTGCCAACAGCCGCGGGCCGCATCCAGACGACAGGCAGCGGAGGGGAAGAAGGGTCATGGCCCGCGCACGTTCGCAAGTGAATGCCCTTGCCCGATTGTTGGCCGGTTCCCCGTGTCCCATGTACGCGATGGACGACCGGCGCACGATCATCTACTGCAATCCGGCCTGCGCGGAGTTGGTGGGCACGGATGCGGAGCAGCTGGTTGGGCAGCGATGCGCGTACCACATGCCGGGCACCGGCAGCGGGCCGGCGGAGATTGCCGCCGGGCTCTGCCCGCCGCCGGAAGTGTTTTCCGGCGACCTTTCGACCGCGGATGTCAACGTGTTGCGAAGTTCAGGGGAGCTGGTTCGCCGCCGCGCGGAGTATCTGCCGTTGGGTCGCGAACCGTCGCAGTGTGTGGGCGTGTTGGCACTCCTGTGGAGTCCTGCTCCGAGTGGTTCAACGTGCGAACAGACGGGATCGGAATCGGCGGATCTGCATCGCCGGTTGGCCCGTTTGCGGCGCGATCTGCTGGCCGAATTTCCCGTGGAAGAGCTGATCGGGGCCAGCCCGGCCATTGATCGCATCCGGCGGCAGATCGATCTGGCGGCAAAGTTCCCCACCAACGTGCTCGTCATCGGGCCGACTGGAAGCGGGCGCGAGCACGTGGCTCGCCTGATCCACCAGCGCAGGGTCCGGGATTCGCTTGATTCCTCGGTGCCGCTGTGGTGCCCGCTGCTCGATGCGGAACTGCTGCAATCGACGATCGCGGCCGTGGGGCGACAGACCGGCTCACTCGACCGGTCCGCGGGCCGCGTCCCGACCATCTTGCTGCTGGAAGTGGACCAGCTCGCGGCTGACGCCCAATCGGAGCTGAAGGGGTTTCTGCAGCTCCCGGGTTTCGAACTCTGCTGCGCGGCCACCGCCACGCGTCCGCTGTTGTCACTGGCGCGGACGGGCGAGTTCCCGATGGATTTGGCGCACGTCTTGAGCAGCTTGGTCATTGAAATGCCGGCGTTGGCGGACCGGCGCGAGGACATCCCGCTCTTGAGCCAACACTACCTGGAGAAGTTCAACGCGGAGGGGGACCGCCAACTGAGCGGTTTCATGCCGCAGGTGATCGACGAGTTATCCGGATACGGGTGGCCGGAGAACATCGACGAATTGGCGGGCGTCGTCGGGCAGGCGTGCCGCGCGGCGACCGCGCCTTTTGTCGGACTGGGCGATCTCCCGCCGCAAATCCGCTGGGCCACCACCGCCGAAGCACACCCTCGCCGCAAACAGGAACCGATCAAGGCGGACGAGTTTCTGGCCGAGATCGAAGCGGAGCTGATCACGCGTGCTCTGCGATTGTGCAAGGGAAACAAGACCAAAGCCGCACGGATGCTGGGAATGACTCGCGCTCGATTCCATCGCCGGCTGGATCATTTCCAGTTGCCCTGAGGAGCACCGATGCCCACGGCTCGCATGATCGTCTGTGAGCGGTCGGAGAAGTGGACCGTTGCCTTGCGTCGCGGCCTCGGTGACGACATGCCGCGGTTGCTGGAGACACGCAGCCTTGACGCCTGTTGGCGGGAGGTCGCCGCCAATCCCGGCAGTTTCGTCGTCGTGGAGTGCCTGGAGACGAACCTGGAACAGGTCGCGCGCTGGTTGAAGCGTCTCTCCGCTCGTTTTCCCGGCGCCCGTGCGGCGGTCGTGAGCGAACGAGGACTCCAACCGTGCGAATGGCTGCTGCGCGAAGCCGGCGCCGTGCACGTGGCGTTTTCAACACGGGAGACGGGACCACTCGTCCGGATCCTGCGACGGCACATGGCGGCGATGCCCGCCCCCGACACATCCTTGCGGCAGCAGCTTTGGGACCGGCTGCCGTGGGGCGGCGAGTTCGAGGGTTAGCCTGGATGATTCACGAGTCGAAGCGGAATTCGCGAGAATTTCGGCGGGGCGCGGATGAAAGACGGCAACACCCAGATTGTCCACGGCAAATTCCGAGTATTTCTCTGTGTCTCCGTGCCTCTGTGAGGCCAAGATCGTCGAACCGGCGTTGCACGCGAGCGGGCGGCGTGAGCTGCCCCGATAAGCCCCGCACAGGCCGTCCAGTCGCGGAACAGCACTCACGGCCCGTGCCGCGAGTCGCTGATCAATGCTAAGAGCCGCGAAGGCACCTGCACCCTCGCGGCTCTGTCTCGTCGAAGTCCAACGCGACGTCCCGGCCGCCCATTCGCGGGCAGTCCACGCGACATCGCTGTCGCTGCGCTATTTCTTCTTCGCAGCGACCTTCTTCTTGGCCACCTTCTTCTTGGCCACCTTCTTGACAACTTTCTTCTTCGGCGCCTTCTTGACAACCTTCTTCTTCGGCGCTGCCTTCTTCACTACTTTCTTCTTGGCCACAACTGCGTCCTCCGTTCATACAGGTCCACGGCGAATTCCGTCTCGAGAGCTTCCGGATTGCCCTAAGCCGCCGAGTCGGGTTCCACCAACAACTCGAAAACCACTTCACCGCCTTGCTCGCTCGACCTGGCATCCGCCCGCGTGGCGGGCCCGCGCGACCAAAACGTCCGTGGTTGCCATTCCTAACCTGCGATTCTTACGAATGAACGGAATTTCCGCAACATCACTTCGGTTGCTCTTGACACAGGTTCTTGTCACGCGCGGCTTCGGCAGCGCGCGTGGCGCGATGGCGCCGAAGGCGCACAACAATCGCCCCGATCCCGCGCCGCGAGTTGCCGCGACCGCCTGTCGCCGCGCGCCGTGCCGACGACGTCCGAACGGCCGGCACCGCCTCGCGCAACGCCCGCACAGGTCCATGATGCCCGTCGGCGACTGAGACCCGACGCCTTCGCACGGCGATCAGTGCGTGTGACATTGACTTGTCGCTGGGCGACGAACAGGCGAATTTCTCGGCGATTTTTGCCCATTGTGGCGCCGCCTCCGCAAGGACAACTCGCCGTATATGTCACTTTATTGTCACGGTTTCGCGAGCGCGCCTGATGCGAGCTTGTTCGCGGGCCGGCGCCGTTGGAGTCCGGATGACAACTCACTGCACTTGATTCCGACGATCGCGCGGCCGTGATTCGCGCGCGCGACGGCCACGGTTGCCAGACAACTCGTTTCATCGCGATTCCGCCTCTGATCACGCCCTGCGCGATGCGAAAAAAAATCAAGAAATTTTTTCGAAGATCGCTTCGCGACACGCGCGCAACAGCGCGCCGAGCCGCGCGCGCGGACGGCGCGCGTCACACGCAACTCAGAAAAACGACAGCCGCGAACCGTCCGACAGGCGGACCGAAGGCTGCCGCCGATGACGCTCCATGCCGAATCGCGTCCACTGCAAGGGCCGCGCGCAACGCAGCGCCAACCAACGACGCAACGATGAGGCGGCGCGCATCCGCACGTGCTCTTCCAACCCTCCACCAAAGAACCGGCTCCAGGCCTCGACGCGATGACGACGCGCAATGTGGATCGGATCCCACCCGTACCACGATCGCTCCGGACGAACCAGCAGCGCGCCCCAGCGACCGGCAAGCTCCACCAGGCGCGCATCCAAGTCGCGCGCCCGCGACATCGCCGTGCCGAGGTCAAGCCGCGAACTGGGGAACAACACCGACCGGAACAGCCCGTACTTCCACCGCGATATCTCGCCGCCGCTCGCCAAGGGAAGCCCCGTGATCACCAAGGGGTCGGCCACGGCAGCCAGTCGCTCCCCACACGTGGCCACCCAGCGCAGAATCACATCCACGTCGCTCCCGTAGAGGATGTCGTTGCCGACATCCGTGAGCAGTGCCGCTGTTGGCAACGCCGCCCGGTTTGCCAGCGCTTCCCAGATTCCGCAGAATGCGATTCCCGGCAGGCCTCGCCCCAGCACCGATGTGCGTGCACCGTACGATCGGCCAAGGCCGATGGCCGCCATGATGTCCAACGGGCGGCCCCACACGCGGCAAGCCGTCTCGACGACAGCCGACAATCCCAACGTGACATTGCTGGCGCCCAGCAACACGACTCGCCGCGTCGGATCGACCATAGGGCCGGGCGGTGTGCGACGCGTGCCTACCACGGACGACCTCCATATCCACCGCCCGTCATCTGTTTGATCGTCATGTAGCTTGACACGGCCAGCGATCCAAAGAACAGCGGCATCAGCACGCTGCCGAGATAGTACCAACCGGCAACTCCCACCGCGGCCCCGGTGATGACGGACAGCCACAAGGAGCGGATCAGGCCGTACCGCGGATCCGACATCTGAAACAGTTCGCGCGCGACCTGCCCGCCGTCAAGCGGGAACACGGGCAGCAAGTTGACGATGCCCCAGAAGATGTTGAAGTACAACAGGAGAGCGACGGTAATCTGCAGCGCGCGACTGGTCTCCGGCGGTAGGTCCCACGCGTAGAACGGGAAGCCCGACGTATCAATCTGAAATTCGCCTCCCATCGCGACGATCAATGCCACGGTGAATCCGGCCAACAGGAATCCGGCCCCGGGCCCCGCCAGGCTAATCAGGATCTGGCTGCTGGGTGTGCGGCGTGACGATCCGCCGAATTGAGAACCGAACGAGTCGGTAATGGCCAGGCCGCCCATCATGTAGAGAACGATCCGCGGCACCTGGCCGAAATACCGAATGAGAACGGAATGGCCCAGTTCATGCACGAGGATCGACACGAACATGACCACGACCCAGACGACCAGTTGCATGGCGGCATCCGGATTGACATCTCCACCTCGTCCCCACGAACCGCTGCCCAAGAGCAAGGCAGCCAACCAGAAGAACGGATGGACGCGAACCGGTATGCCGGCAAAATGGAAATTCAAGTCGTAGGCCGTGCGCGGCGGTTCAAATAACATCGTCCGACAACCCTCCCGTCGCTCAAGGAACACTCCCGAACGATCACTCCCGTCGTTTAGCGGTTCCAGTTTCGCATTTCTCTTGACGGTACCATAGAAGGGGCGAGCCTGGAAGTTCACCCTTCGTTGCGATCTTGCCGCCCCCACGCCAGTCTCGTCAGCTATACGGCCGGCCCGCGCCGCCTCAAGCTGCCGGAGGCTGATTCTCAAGACGTGGAGGTCTCCGTTATACTGGGCACTCGTCCCGAACCAACTCCATCGCGAGCGGACCGAGAGGTATTGTCATGGCATTGATCGATATTGCAGTCTTCGTCGCGTTCGTCGTGTTCGTCATTTCCGTGGGACTGTGGAAGAGCAGGGGTGAGGAGACCCACGGCGAGCGGGGCGCGCAGGACTACTTCCTGGCCGGCCGGAAGCTGACGTGGTGGCTGATCGGTTTCTCCTTGATTGCCGCGAACATCTCCACGGAGCAGTTCGTGGGGATGAGTGGCAAGGCGGCCGACTGGTTGGGGATGGCGATTGCCAGTTACGAGTGGATTGCGGCGATCACGCTGGTCGTGGTGGCATTCGTCTTTCTGCCGACGTTTCTTCGCAGCGGCATTTACACGATTCCCGAGTTTCTGGAATACCGCTACAACCCGGTCGCTCGCCTGTTCATGGCCGTCTGCACGCTGGTGATTCTGGTGGGGGTGCCCACGGCTTCCGTAATCTACTCCGGCGCGAAGGTCATCACGGGCAACTTCCAGGGCGTGCCGATTCCGGGTTTGGAGTTTGACCTGGGCGACATCACGGTCGGCTGCTGGATCATCGGGACGCTGGCGGCCGTGTATGTCTTCGCCGGCGGCCTGAAGGCGTGTGCCTGGGCCGACCTGTTCCAGGGCTCCGCCTTGATCGTCGGGGGCGTGATCATCGCCTTCTTCGCCATGCGAGCGCTGGCGGAGGCCGACCCGAACGAGTTGGTGAAAACTGCGCGCAACCAGCAAGTCACGGCCTCGAGCCTTCAGGACGCGGGCGCCGTGCAACGCTTCTGGGATTTGAACAGCGGTGATCTGCCGGAAGGCAAAGTGCACATGGTCCGGGACATCAAGGACCCGGAAATACCCTGGACGGCCTTGCTGATCGGGCTGTGGATTCCGAATTTCTTCTACTGGGGCCTCAATCAATACATCACGCAGCGGACGCTGGGTTCAAAGTCGCTGGCGGAGGGGCAGAAAGGGATCGTCTTCGCCGCGTTTCTGAAACTGGTCATTCCGTTTGTCGTCGTGATCCCCGGGATCCTGGCATTCAATCTGTTCAACGGCGACCTGAAGAACGACGCCGTGAACCGAAATGCGCAGCTGATGGCCGAGTACAGCCCCACGCTCTACGATAGCCTCTCCGAACAGATCAAGCCGAACGCCACCGATCCGAGCAACAAGACCATCCTCAGGAAAATCGACGACTTCCTGGCAAAACGCGAGGTTGTTGCGGACGCGACTCGCGTCTACGAGTTCAACGCGTTGTTTGCGGAGCAGCACCCGCGGGACGCCGCTGCCATCGCGGCATTCAACCACCAGCAGTTGTCCGGGAAGACCGACGTGGGGAGCCCGCCTGGTGAGGGTGCGAAGCCGGCGGAACTCGTCGCCTACAACGCGGCACTGGTTGCGGAGGCCGGGAAACTGAAGAAGGCGGTGAAGGTCGAGAAACTCGTGGCTCACGATTACGACAACGCCTTCCCGACCCTGATCCGGAAGCTCGTGAACAAAGGCACCGGCGTCAAGGGCTTCGTGCTGGCGGCGATTTTCGGCGCCGTCGTCAGTTCGCTCGCGGCCATGCTCAATTCCGCGTCCACGATCGCCACCATGGACATCTATCGCGCGGTGCACCGGAGTGCGAGCCAGTACACGCTGGTGACCGTGGGCCGGATCTTCGTCGTGTTGTTCGTCTTGACCGCCATGATCATCGCGCCGTCTCTCGGCCACCCCCGGTTCGGCGGGATCTTCACCTACATCCAGGAGTTCCAGGGCTTCATTTCGCCGGGCATCCTGGCGATCTTCCTGTTCGGCCTGCTGGTGCATCGGGCGCCGCGCGTCGTGGGCAGCGTCGGGCTGGTCATGAGCCCCGTCTTGTACGGATCGCTGATGTGGTTGCTCCCAACCTGGTCGTTCCTGGATCGCATGGCCGTCTGCTTCTTCGCCATCGTTGTCGTGTTGACCGCGATCACGGTGATCCGCCCGCTGGCGAAGCCGATCCAGCTGCCGGTCAACCCGCTGATGAGCATGGAAACGTCCAAGGGCGCCAAGGTGTTTGGCGTCATCGTCATCCTGCTGACTCTGACGCTGTACGTCATCTTCTGGTAAACCGACCGGCGATTTGCGATCGCCATCCTGTTGAATCTGTGAATCCTGTCAACCGTCGGCCACGCCATGAGGGTATGACGCGATCGGGACAGCTCGGTTTTCCGACAGGATCAACAGAATTGACAGGATGCGACGCGAGCGCGAGGCGTTTTGGTCTCTTGCCGCACCGGGCCCGGAACGACATTCCGCGCCCCAGAACGGCATGAGCGCTGGTTGACGCCGTGTCGCCCACGGATTGGACCGGGCGATACCGAAGGGCGAATTCACAGATCCTCGATGATCACGGCCGTGCCGTACGCCAGCATTTCCGCGGCGCCGCCCATGACAACGGACGTGGCGAACCGCACGTTCACCACGGCGTTGGCCCCCAGTTCCTGGGCTTCGGCCACCATGCGATCCAGCGCCTGCTCGCGGCTCTCGGCAAGCAGTTTCGAGTACTCGAGAATCTCGCCCCCAACCAGGTTCCGCAGCAGGGCCATGATATCCTTGCCCACATGCCGCGCGCGAATCGTGTTGCCACGCACGAGTCCGAGCGCGCGAACGGTCCGTTTCCCGGCGATGTCGGGAGTTGTAACCACCATGACTGTCTTCATATCTCGACATCCTCGTACTTGTCGCTCTTGCGAGCAATGAGCCGCTGACGGAGCACTGAAAGCAACAGAAACGCGAAGCCGAAGACGACACCGGCGATTCCCGTCTTGATCAGGGCCGGCACGGCGTCATCCGTGGCGAACTCGTACGCTCCATACCCCACCACGATGATCGAGCCCGCCAGCAGCAGCAGCCAGCCGGCTCCTCGACTGCTCCTCACACCCAGGTCGTTCATGATCGCACTCCACTCTGACGGAGACAACTCATCAAAATCAATCTCCCGCACGCCGTTCCGGAGGCGAACCAGGTC
>Ga0194113_10007390_pt1 | contig 13710 bp, 10 predicted proteins | sample TA2MahC200mmetaG_FD_146193 | JGI IMG/M metagenome (GOLD analysis project Ga0194113, IMG submission 146193) | Freshwater microbial communities from Lake Tanganyika, Tanzania - TA2015017 Mahale Deep Cast 200m | ecosystem: Environmental > Aquatic > Freshwater > Lake | place: Tanzania: Lake...
CAACAATTCAAAATGCTGATAAAATATTAGTAATGCATAAAGGCGAACTAAAAGAAACCGGTACCCATCAAGAACTTTTGGCTAAGCGAGGAATTTATTTTAAATTGTATCAATTGCAATACAAAGATCAGGAAATTGTTAAGAATTTAATCTAATTTAGTTATAAAATAACTTTTTTCTTTATGACTAAGAATATAATCAATACAAGGGTTAGTGAAAGCCAAGTTGAGGAATCTCTAGTTACTAATCTAAATTACCTTAGAAAACTACTAAGTCTACCCTTCGAAATAAAACTTATAGCAAGACAATTAAGAATAAAATCTGGTAAAAAAATTATTGATCTTTTACTTTCGCACGGTAAAAATCTTATACTCATTGAATTAAAAATTAATCCATTTAATGAAGATTTTAAAGAGCAAGTCTTAGAATACAAACAAGAGCTTAAAAATTTACAAAAAAATGAAAAATTAATTCAAGGGGAAATTATTACCTATCTTTTTGTAACTAACGCTTCGCAATCTCAAATTACAATGGCAAGTAAACAAAATGTAAATGTAATTATATATAATCCTCTTGATGTGTTAAATGAATACTATAAAAATTTATCTATTGCAGCGTCTTTTTTGAGGATTAAACCCAATGATTATGGTGTTTATAATATTGGTTTGATTCACAGAGTTCTAAAAGAAGTATCAAGAGGAGAAACAAGTCAAACTAAAATTGCTTTTAATATAGGACTTTCAAGATCAAGTGTTCACAACCATTTAAGATTGGGGAAAGAATTTGGGTTAATTCGAGAAAGGAATAAAAATTATTTCGTAACAGACATTGGAGACAAATATTCTGAAGAAATTTCAGATAATATTATGATGAACGAACTATCATTAAACCAAATGGAAATATTAAAAAATTTTATTTCTAATGACCCTTTCTTCTCATCATCAGTATTTGGAATTTATTGTCTAGTTGAAAGCGCTTTTTTGTTGGCTAGAAATGTATATCCCATAAGTCTTAATGAACTTAGAAAAATGTTTCAAAAAGTAAGTGGAAAAACAACAGAATGGAAATCCGAGAAGGCTTTAAATACAGCAACGTATACTTTTCTTAATTTTTCTATTGATTTGGACTTACTCGGAAAAATTGGAGATAAAATTGTAATAACTCCCTCTGGTTTCAGATTTATACTTATGTTGCAATTACATAAAAGTATTGAAATGATTTACGGGTTAAAAAGTTAGAGATATACTATGCAGTACCTTTTATTCATAAACTATTTTTCTGGTTTGAAGCATAACTCTATTTATAATCATTTGAATGAAGTAGTTGAAAGTATAAGTCAATTATATGAGGAAGAGAATTTAGATTCACCTTCTGAATATATAATTACAGAACAGACATTTGCTGAGCACTTTAGAGTTCATGATGACTTTGAAGAAACACTACCCAATGGGACATGGTATCACTTGCAATGTTTTCCAGTGTTTGAGAAACCTGACAGAAAAAAATAATGGATTGAGATGAAAAATATTCTTTATATACTTTCCGGGAGTGAACGATGCAAGATTTTTCGAAATAGACTTATAAACCGATTTGATGAAATTAAGGATGAGATAATTAGATACGACTTTAGTTCAAAGAAAGAATTGAATTCTTTTATAAATAAATTAGATGATGAATTTGATGAAGAATATATGGTATTAACCGAGCAACAAGTTGTTTTTATAATGGATAATTCGCGGTCGAATAAAGACTATCTTATAAGAAATATCAATAACATCAATCGAAACTAATCCTCTTATAAATTGGATCAATATGACACCAAAACGATTCATGACATTACCTCGCCACATTCTCGAAGGAGAAAAACTTCACCCTGAGGCAACCGGCGAGCTTTCTGCAATTCTAAATCAATTGAGTTTAGCTGTAAAAGTTATTTCATTAGAAGTTAACAAAGCCGGACTTGTAGATATTCTTGGTTTTACCGGCGATAGTAACATTCACGGCGAACAAGTCAAGAAGCTCGATATCTTTGCGCATGAAATGTTAATCAAAGCTATGGATCATGGCGGACATTTCTGTGTTATGGCTTCTGAAGAAGAAGAAGATATTATTCATATTCCGCAGCATCATAAAATTGGGAAATATGTTTTGCTGTTCGATCCTCTTGATGGTTCTTCAAATATAGATGTAAATATTAGTATCGGGACAATCTTTTCTATCTATAAAAGAATTAGTCCAGGCAAAGGGGCTGGAACAATAGTAGACTGTCTTCAGCAAGGATATAATCAAGTGGCTGCCGGTTATATCATATATGGTTCAAGTACAGTTTTTGTTTATTCGGCCGGACATGGGGTTTATGGATTTACACTTGATCCAGCTTTTGGAGAATTTTTATTATCACATGATGATATCAAAATTCCTAGAAGTGGAAGAGTTTATAGTATTAACGAAGGAAATTATTTCTCGTGGCATCAAGGTTTAAAAAATTACATTAAGCATTTGCAGTCGAATCTTTATAATGGAAAACCGTATCAAGCAAGATATGTTGGTTCAATGGTGGCTGATATCCATAGGACTTTAATAAATGGTGGGATTTTTATGTATCCGGGAGATAGACGAAATGCAAAAGGGAAGCTAAGATTAATGTACGAATGTAATCCGATGTCTTTTATTGTTGAATCTGCTGGTGGCAGAGCAACTGATGGTAAAATGAGAATACTTGAAAAAAAACCTGAGAGTTTACACGAGCGCACTCCCATTTATATCGGAAGTATCGAAGATGTTTTGACTGTCGAGAAGTTTATGAGAGAAGCTGAAAAAACCGTGTATGATTACTAATGGTTAAGGTGTATTTATGCGAAAGATATTTTATTAATTATTACTTCCTATATCATTGACTGATTTTTGAAATCTCTTCGTTCAATTTTTTAGCCAGATCCTCTTTAGAGATACCAACAACATTAATCTTTGTCGATTTTACTAATATTTCTGGTTTATCTCCCCCACCTTTTACATATTTATACAAACAGAATCCCAACCTATTCCTATCATTCATTACTGGAATAAATTCTTTAAATTGTTCAACGATCCCATAGACTTTTTTTTCTATTGAATTTTCGGGATATAATTTTGTTCCTGGAGCTGATAGAGTAGTCATTTACAAATCCTAAATTTTAACTTTGCCAAAATAACCAAGAATTTTTTTACAGACAACCTACTTACAAAGAAAGAGTAAATTTTTTAAGTTAGTATTACAATTAATTAAGAATAATTCACTTGAAAACTCCTGAAAATATACTTGTTGTTAGATTAAGTTCTCTTGGTGATATTCTTTTAACAACACCGGTCATAAGAGCCATTAAGCAAAAACATCCAAATGCAACAATCGATTTTATAACCAAGAAAGAATTTGCTGATGCAATCAAGTTTAATCCAAAAATAAATCAGTTATTCATTTATAATAAAAACAAACATTCCGAAATAAAAGAACAAATTAACAGCAAATATGATCTGGTAATTGACCTCCAAAATAATTTGAGAAGCAGAAATCTTACCAGCAATGCAGCAGAAAGAATTGTTCGATTTACCAAACCAACGTTCAAAAAATATATGTTGATAAAATTTAAGATAAATTTATTTTCTGGCATCATTCCTATTCCACATCGATATTCAGCTTCCATAGAAAATCTACTGCTTGACAATAAAGGACTTGACCTTTTCATACCAGAACAAATAAAAGGCACTTTAGTTTCGAGCAAATCATACATTGGATTGTGTCCCGGTTCAAAACATTTTACCAAAAGATGGCCGGAAAATTATTTCATAGAACTTGGAAAACTTTTTATTGAGAAAGGGTTTTCTGTTGTAATATTTGGCGGTGCAGATGACAGAATTATTGGGAGTAAGATTTCTGAAGCAATACCTGAATCCATAAATCTTTGCAACGATAATAATCTTTTACTTACTGCAAGGGATATGAAAAAGTGCCAGTTAATTATTTGCAATGATTCTGGATTAATGCATACAGCTTCTGCTGTTAACGTACCTTTACTAACAATTTTTGGTTCATCTGTAAAAGAGTTTGGATTTATTCCGTATAATGTTAAAAATGTAATCTTAGAAAATAAATCATTATCTTGTCGCCCGTGTAGCCACATTGGTTTGGCAAGATGTCCGAAATATCATTTTAAATGTATGAATGAAGTTAAACCACAAAAAGTTTTTGAAGAAGCTCTAATCCTTATTAATGCATTATGAAAAAATTCTGGTATTTATTTTACAATTTATTGATTATTCCAATTGCCAAAGTGATTGTATTCTTCATTCAATTATTCAATCAAAAAATGAGGATAGGTTTAAAGGATAGGAAAAAATTATTTGAAAACTTAATTATAGATTTAACTGGAATTGATCGAAGAAAAAAAATGATCTGGTTTCACTCAGCTTCAATGGGTGAATTTGAACAAGCTAAACCAATTATTGAAAAAATTAAATCAGAGAAAAATTACAACATCATCGTAACATTTTTTTCGCCATCTGGATATCGTAATTCGCTAAAATATCCTTTTGCAGATGTGATTTCTTATATTCCTATCGACACACCAATTTTAACCGAAAGATTTTTGAATTTAGTTCGGCCTCATTTGGTAATATTTATGCGTTATGATTTTTGGCCGAATATGGTTTGGCAATTAGATAAGAAAAAAATACCATTTATGATCGTTGATGCTACTTTGCGCTCAAAAAGTAAACGTAGGCTTCCTATAATTTTTGATTTCCACAAATCTTTATTTGAAAATATTCTTGGTGTTTTAACCGTTACCGAAGAAGATGCATATAATTTTGGGGCATTTGGAGTCGATAAAAAGAAAATTAAAGTGATTGGCGATACTAGATTTGATAGGGTTTATCAAAAAAGTTTAGATGCAAAAGAAAAGAAAATTATTAACACGGATGTATTATTAAATAAAAAAGTATTTGTTATGGGCAGTTCATGGGAAAGCGATGAAGAAGTTATTTTACCAGCAATTACAAAGGTAATGGAATATGACGAACAAGTATTGCTCATAATAGTGCCTCATGAACCTACAATACTTCATCTAGAAAATTTAGAGCATACCCTTCTAAATAGATTCAACTCGATCCGATTTTCATATATGAACAGTTATAATAATGAACGCGTGATAATTGTAGATTCAATTGGAATTCTTTTAAAACTATATAGCTATGCACATGCCGCTTATGTAGGAGGTAGTATTAAGCAAGGAATTCACAATGTATTGGAGCCGGCTGTTTATGGAATCCCGGTTGTTTACGGTCCTAAAATAGAAAACAGTAGAGAAGCTAAAATATTAGCTGAAATAAAAGGTTCATTTGTAGTAAGAAATCAAAGTGAAGCGTATAGAATTTTAAGGAAAATATTTTCTGATGAAAAAATGAGGATTGAAAGCGGTAAGATATGCGAGAATTTTGTAAATAATAACATCGGTGCCACCGATAAAATATTTGAAGAGATTACACAAGTTTTTAATAATAAATAAACCTTTCTTTATAAAGTTTTCATCTTATCTTCTATTAAGAAGGATAGAAAAATTCAAAAATTTAGAAACCTTGTTCATTATTCTGCAAAGTTGTAATGTTTTATCCTAATTCAATAGTTTAATTTCTGAAGCCATTTTTATAAATTGAATACAGTTTAATTAGGCTTTTTATAAATGACTTCTTCTTTAGATAAAACATTTGGTTTTACACGTTCTGACTTTTCTTTTCGCAATTCTTTAGAACATGCTCCTATAGGAATTTTAATTTTTGGAGGTGATTTTGTAGTTAAATATGTTAATAAAAATTTCTTTTTGTTTGAAGGTGTTGTTAAAGGTTCATCTACTGAATTAATTGGAAGAAGTATCTATGAATACCGTATTTTTGAAGGGATCGATCTTCGAAAGGATCTTAATGATTTACGCAATGGCACAGCTTTCGAGAAGGAACTTCTAACTTCAAAAACGCTTTCCGGAAATAAAATTAATATCATTGTAAAATGTGTCCCAATTTATTCTTCAGATGAATTTAATGGCGGAATTATAGTCGTTGAAGATGTAAAAATAACATCTTCAATTTCTGATGCTGCATTATTACATTCAGCACAATTCAATCATTTTCTTTTATTGCTGTGTGATATGTTTATGTTTATTGATTCGGATGGAACAATAAAAACTATAAGTCCTAAAAAAATAAGTGAATATGCCTTTTTATTTGAACCAGATACAAGTAAACAAAGTAGTCAGCCTCAAAAAATTTCTAAAATACTTTTTAAACAGCACATAGATAAAATAGCTGAATCCAAGGCAACACATTGGATTGATATTCCATATGTTAAGGATTCTACCGAACAAAGATTGCAAATTACATTAATTCCATTACCAAACGAGAAATCGAAAACAGAAACGATAATTGTTCTAGTTAAAAATGTTAGTAATGACTCAGAATTAAAGACATTAGCTGATGAAGAAATTAAAGAGTTACGACGATACCAACAAATTGTTGCGAATGTAGTTGATGGGGTAATTGGAATTAACGAGGAAGGTAAAATTATTTTTTGGAATGAAACATCTGCACATTTGTTCGGCCTTACACGCAGCGAAGTTTATGGCAAATTTATTGGAAAAATATTTACTCAGATAACGGTTGATTTTTTTTCGGAACTCAAAAATCAATTAAAAGAGAAAAAAGTCTGGCAAGGACAATTTAAAATTGGAGAAGATGAAAACATTGCTGAATTCTTTTCTGTAAAAATAGGATTGCTTTTAGAAGAAAATTCGACATCGTTTTATTTAATTTGTTCAAACATTACTGAAAATATTCGAACTGAAAAAAATCTTAAACAATCTGAGGAAAAATTTAGAAATATTGTAACAAGTTCACACGAGTTTATCTGCACATTAGATGCATCCGGAAAAATTACTTATGCTAATCCTAATTTTATGGAAGTTTTTCAGTATTCGATTGATGAATTGCTAAGCTTAAATATAGTTGACTTAATTGAACCAAATTATTTACAAGATCAAAAAGTAACAATTGAAGATTTACTATCAAGTAGAAATCAAAATGTAGAGCTGACTCTTAATACTAAGCTGGGACTAAAAGTTGATGTGCTAGGTAGTTTTTCTGCAATAAAAGGACTAAATGAAAATATTCAATATTACAACGTAATTTTTACGGATATCACTCTTAAAAAAGAATCAGAAAAAGATTTATTACTTATCAGGTCACTCTTTGAAGCCTCGCATGATGGAATCGCGCTAATTAGTAAGCGAAAGTATGTATTGGTAAATGATTCTTTTGTTCGAATGTTCGGATTTAACAGTGCAAGCGAAATTATTGGTCTTGATCCTCTTGATTTTGTTGTAAATGGGGATATTGTGAAAGTAGCAAAATATATCGAGGCTGCTGAAGCTGGTAAAGAAACTAATGTTCAATTTGAATTTACCGGCAAAAAAAGAGACAACAATAGATTTGAAGTAGAAAATTCTGTTTCTGTGTATGAAACAAATTCGGAAAAATTTATTGTTTGGGTATTAAGAGATGTTACTGAAAAAAAGGAAGCCCAAGCAGCGCTTCAAAAATCTGAAGAACGTTATAGAAGTATATCGGAAAGTATTAATGAAAGTTTTTGGACTGCTGAAAGAATAGGAGAGAATTTAAAGGCTGTTTTTTATTCACCAGCAATTAAGAAAATTACTGGTTATAGTTATGACGCATTTATTAAAGATCAAAAATTATGGAAAAAAATAATCCATCCAGACGATGTTAATACTGCAATTGATATGATTTATAAGCTTTATACGGATTCTGCCCGGAATTTTGAAGCTTTTGAATACAGAATTATTGATTCAATGGGTAATGTGATTTGGATTGAAAATAAAATAACAGTTAAAAGGAATTCAAAAGGGGAAATTCAGAAAATATTTGGTGTTGTTAGTGATATTAGTATAACTAAAAAAGCAGAGGTTGAACTAAAAAAATCTGCAGACGAATTAAAAGAAATGAATGAAACAAAAGACCGGTTTATTTCAATTATTTCACACGACCTTCGAACACCTTTTAGTTCGATTCTTGGATTTACGGATTTCTTGCTGACGGAAAAAGATTTAACAGAAGACAAAAGGATGCAATACATTCACTTCATTCAAGATGCAGCTAAAAGCATGCTTGGAATGGTTAATTCTTTACTTGACTGGACAAGACTACAAACCGGCAGAATAAAATTTGTACCAGAACGAATTAATGCTAAACTTGTTTTAGATAAATCAGTGCAAATATTATCTGGTGCTGCACTGCAAAAGAAAATTAATCTAATTTCTGAAGTAACTAAAGATATTTTTATACATGCAGATGACAGTCTTCTGCTTCAAGTATTTAATAACTTATTATCTAATGCTATTAAGTTTACAAATGAAGGTGGTCAGATAAATGTTTCTGCTAAAGCTGACATTGACAAGCAGCAGATTCAATTTTCTGTAAGAGATAATGGAATAGGAATGAGGAAAGAAGATTTGAATAAATTATTTAAAGTTGATACAAAGTTTACTACTCCAGGGACCTCCGGCGAAAAGGGAAGCGGATTAGGACTTTCATTAGTAAATGATATTATCAAAAAACATGGTGGCGAAATATGGGTTACAAGTGAAGTCGGAAAGGGTTCAAATTTTATTTTTACAATTCCAGTTTCATCTACAAATATTTTACTAGTTGATGATATGAATGTTGATAGGATGTTGTACACAAAGCTTATTAAAAGTCTTTTGCCAAATTATAATGTTATTGATGCAGAAAATGGAAAGAAAGCTTTGGAAATTATCAAATCTTCTTCACCAGCATTAGTTATTACAGATCATAAAATGCCGATTATGAGTGGATATGATTTGGTGAAGCAACTGAGTATTACAGATTTAAAATATAGACCGCCGGTTATTATACTTTCCAGTGATATTACTGCTCAAATATCAGAAGAATATAAAGTGTTGGGAGTAGAATTTATATTTCAAAAGCCGGTTAATTTAACAAGCTTCAAAAGTGCAATTGATAAATCTCTTCGGAAAGCAATTTTTAGTTAATTAGAAGAAATTATTTCTTTTCTTTTAAAACAATTCCAGTTTTTGCATCAATTCGAATTTTATTTTTAATCACTTTTAGTGGTTTAATTCCGGCTGCGCTGTTGTTCACTAATATTTCCCAATTACCTTCTGGTAGTGGAAATTCTAAGTTTAATTTATCATCTGCATTAAAAATCACTACAAAAGTATTTTCGTTGTCAGACAATTTATATGCGAATGCAAACTTACTTTTTGTGTGATCATAAAATTCAGCATTCTCAGACTCTGCATTTCTAAACGCCGAATATTTTTTTCTCAATTCGATCAAACCCTGATAATAATTGAACAAATCTCTATTTATTTTTACATGCCGATAATTGATATAATTTGTTTCGTTATCCTTATTATATGAGTTATGATCAATACTTCCTTTCTCAAGATCACTTACTTTTTCAGTGTATGGAATTATTTTAGTACGTGCAAATTCCTGTCCAGCGTGAATCATGGTAATTCCCTGTGAAGTAAAAAGAAAAAGTGCAGCAAGTTTATTTAATTTCGTTTGAGTAGGTGAAAGTTTTACAAATTTATCAACATTATTAATTGATTTTTTGTGGGCGTTCTCTTTTAACCCAATCCTTATGAAGTCTCCCAATGAATAACCATCATGCGATTCAAGGTAATTAACCGAGTGTTCTTTTCGTTGGAACAAACCAAGTGTATCTTGAACTGTTGTACCTTGAAGATAACTTTTAATTCTTTTTTGAGAATTGTTTCCATACCATTTTCCAAAAATCCAACCATGACCATTGTTGGGATTCTCACCTTTAATTCCATTTCTAATTTGATCATTCCAAGCTGCATACTCTTTTTTAGAAAATCCATCTGGAGAATAACCACCTCCACCCCATGCTTCTCCAATTAATATAACATTTGGATTAATTTCTTTAGCACGTTCTCTAATTTCTTCAATTGTTTTCCAATCAATCAAAGTGCTCAGATCAAAACGAAAGCCGTCAATTTTATATTCTGTCATCCAGTATAAAATACTCTCTATTATTAATCTTCTTAACATTGGACGTTCGGTTTTCAAATCATTGCCACACCAACTTTGAGCTATGTAATTTCCATTTGAGTCTAACCTGAAATAATATTCTTTGTCAATCTGTTTGAGATTTCCAATTTCATATTCTGAAAGGTGGTTGTAAACAACATCCATTATTACTGCAATATTATTCTTGTGAAATTCTTTCACAACATCCTTAAAATCATTTATCTGATTTGCCTCTGTTCCAATCCATCTGTTCCACTGAAAACTATTCCATGAATTACTATAGTATGAAGCTGGAGCAAAAAATGCACCCGTCATATAACCCCAATGGTTTCTTTCATATGGATTCCATGTATTGAATTTGCCAGCGAGTGAATCAAGATAGGGGATCTCACAATATCCGAATTCTTGTATTGGTAAAAATTCTACAGCATTTACTCCAAGGGATTTTATATAATTTATTCCGCCTATTGCTTTGCTATCAATTAATCCTTTATAAGTACCGGGTTCTTTAGCCAACGAAGTTTTATGTGCTGTCATATCGCGGATGTGCATTTCATAAATTATTAAATCTTTCCAATCGATTTTTTGCCAGTCGGTTGTTTCCCAATTATAGTCCTTATTTTTTACAACACATGACATTCGCGGATTCATATGAGTTGTTTTTGTTGCAACTGCTTTTGAATATGGATCTACACAAAGGGGCAATTCATTTATATCAATATTTGAATTTGGATGCTGAACTTTAAATCCATAAAAAATTCCATATAATTCACCTTCTAAACTGATCTCCCAGACTCCATCTTCATCTTTAGTCATTACATAATCCTGAAACAAACTTTTTTCTGGACTCTTAAACAAACATAAAATAACTTTTTTTGCAGATGGAGCGAATAACCTAAATATTGTTTTTCCATTTTCGACAAACGAGCCTAATTTTTTTGTTGAAAAATATTTATCTAATTCTTTATATCGTTTAATAAAATTAGATGTATCTATTTTTGAAGCACTTTTTTCAAATACGAACAAATCAGCACCTTTAATTTTGTTTATTGGAAAGCAAATAGTTAGTAATGATAATATTATAAAATATTTTTTCATGCAGAACTTAAATTAAGGTGTGCAAAGTTAAAAAAATGTATCTAATTTGTATATATGTAACATACATTTTTGAGGTAGTTAAGAACACTAAGTAACTATTCATTAATCATATTAAAGGTTTAATTGAAGTTTAGAAAGTCAATATTTTCTTCTTTCTCACCAAAAACGCTGCTGGGAATTTCTGTGGTTGCAGTTATAGGTGTAGTTGTAACCTTCGCCTTAGAATATAATGCAAGGAAAACTGATTACTTACAATTACTTGAAAATCAAGGCAAGTTATTTATTGATGCAATTGTAAACTCAACTCAAAACGCAATAACGGCTGCAGAAAAAATAGAAACCGAAATCGATTCAAAAATTCTTCTAAATATTAATATGTTGGGGAGAATTATTTACTCACAAAGTATTCCTCCAGCAGAACAAAAAAAACTATTTGAAGACTCCGGATTTGATGAGATAATTTTATATAATTCAAACGGCAGTATAGTGGATAGATTTTCTAAGCATAAAAATAACTTCATTATTCCCAAATCTGTTATAAGTTCTCTAGTGAACAAATCATTTAAAGATACAATCATGGTTGTGTACGATGAGCCAGAATATGAAACTGAGCAATTAACAGCTTTTGTAAAAATCAACCATGGGAATATGGTTGCCGCTTTTATTAATAATGAGGAAATAAATAATCTGAAAAATTCAGTCGGAATCGGGTACTTTCTCAAACGATTTTATTCAAAGCAGAATTTACAATATGTTGTTATTCAAAATAGTTTTACAATTGTTGCCGGGAGTTTCGGAGAATATAATTTATCGACTTTTACACGTGATAGCTTTCTTCAAAGTGCAATAGATGAGAATAAAACACTTTCAAGAATAATTTATTATTCAGATAAGCCCATTTATGAGTTAGTCTCTCCACTGAATATTGATAAAGAAGCCATCGGTATTTTAAGGATTGGATTAGCGATGGATGAATATGAACGATTTGAAGCAGACATGACGCAGAGATATATTATGGTTTCAATTATACTTGTTGTATTTGGTATAATTTTTTTCAATTTCTTCGTTAATTACAATCAACGTCAATTACTTAAAAAAGATCTGGGGCAATGGAAAAATTATACAAATACTATTCTAGAAAATTTAAGTAGTGGTGTTGTTGGCATTTCAAATGGTATAGTAATATCAATTAATAATAAAGCACTGGATGTAATTGGGGTAAATTACAGTAATGCCATTAATAAGAAAATTGTTGATTATCCGGTTTTTTGGAAGAATACATTAATCGCTGTGTTGAATGATAAAGAAATATATACGGCTAATAATCCATTAAAAGTTATTCAGAATTATAATCAACCCAAATTATTTACAATCAGTAACGATGAAATTAAAACAGAAGAAGGAAGCATTACAAATGTCTTAATAATAAATGATATCACTGAACAAAAACTTTTGGAAGATCAATTACGTAGAAATCAAAAACTAAATGCTTTAGGCAACCTTGCTTCTTCTGTAGCACATGAAATAAAAAATCCACTTAATGCAATAAAACTTATCATTGAATTAGTACGAAAAAAATTTCAACCCGCAAACAATCTTGAAAACTATTTGAAAAATTTGGATACAGTAAGTATCGAAATTGATAGAGTTAATAGAATTATAGAACAGTATCTTCAATTCAATAAAATGCCTGAGCTAAGATTGAATAATGAGAATATTAAACACATTGTGGGTGAAGTTTGTGATCTTTTCAAATCTGAAGTAATTGATAAACAAATCTTGCTAACTTGTAATGTAAGCGATACAATATCTCTAATATGTGATAAGGATCAAATCAAACAAGCATTGATTAATCTAATAAAAAACGCCATCGAAGCAATTGAGAAAAATGGTAAAATTAATATAAGTGTCTTAAAAAACTCTGAATTTATAGAAATATTAGTTGTAGATAATGGGAAAGGAATACACCCTGAAAATCTTGATTTTATTTTTGATCTTCATTATTCAACAAAAAAAAGTGGAAATGGAATTGGGTTATTCATTGTACAACAGATTATCTTAGCGCATAAAGGAAAATTATTTGTTGAAAGCAGTCTTGGTATAGGTAGTACATTTAAAATACAATTACCGGTGAATGCATAATGTTAAAATATAACCTACTATTAGTTGAAGACGAAGCTGCACAAAGAGAAGTATTATCAGAGCATTTATCTAGCGATACTTATTCAGTTTTTTCTGCAGAATCGGCTGAGCAAGCTCTTAACATTTTCCAATCAAAAGTTATTGATTTAGTAATTACTGATTTTAATCTTCCCGAAAAAAATGGTCAATACTTGATGGAAAAAATATTATCGATCAATCCTTTTACTCCGATAATTTTAATTACTGCTTATGCTAAAGTTGATAATGCAGTAATGGCAATGAAGAAAGGCGCTTTCGATTATATTACTAAACCAATTAATATTGATG
>Ga0194113_10007394_pt1 | contig 13705 bp, 16 predicted proteins | sample TA2MahC200mmetaG_FD_146193 | JGI IMG/M metagenome (GOLD analysis project Ga0194113, IMG submission 146193) | Freshwater microbial communities from Lake Tanganyika, Tanzania - TA2015017 Mahale Deep Cast 200m | ecosystem: Environmental > Aquatic > Freshwater > Lake | place: Tanzania: Lake...
ATTGCCGGAGAGGGAGACGCCGAACTGCTCAATGACGGCTCCATCAAAATCGAATTTTCTTACGATAACGGCGACGAGGCCGTCCTCACGGCGCGCCGATGACCTTTTTCAACAGCCTGTTAGGAGGCGGCCGCGTCAATTTGTCAAAATCGTTATCGGTTGAAGAGCCATAAAAGCAAGCTGATGACGGCGCTCAAGACGAGCGACGTCGCCAGCGGAAAATAGAAGCGAAAATTGCCGCGTTCGACGACAATGTCGCCCGGCAGACGCCCAAGGCCGAACCGCTCGCCGATCATCCACAAAACGCCGACGGCGATCAGCACGAGCCCCGCGATGATGAGAAACCTGGCCATGGCCTGCCTCCTGTCGCTTGCGGCGCTGGCGCCTTAGGCGTTGGCGTCTCATGCCTATTTCACAAAATCGCCGACCCGGCTGACGGCGGGCGATCGTTGCGGGTTCTGGTGACATATTGTCGCGAAGCCGTAATTCTCAGCCCGATCTGCTTGACCGCTTACGCTGTCGAACGTTAGTTGCCGGCGAATGGTTCGACCAAATGCATTCGGTTTTGCCTGCGGCGAACCGACGCAATCGAACCGACGGCGCTTGGCGCGCCTCTTGCGGGAGCCTGTCGGAGACGCAGGCGGCGCGACGCTCCGCAAGCAACCGTCTCTTTGAATATATCGCTCCTGATGCGATCGCCGGCGCGCAGCGATTGTGCGCGACTATGAGGGTTTGATGAGGCCTGATCACATTTATCTCGCCATGACCATGGTCAAGCATAGCACGCTCGGCGCCGCTTGCATTTACGCGTTCAAGATCGCAACGTTCCTCGTTAAGACCTACTAATTTCGCGCGCCGTTGCGCCGGCGCCGCCCTTCGCGCATAAACCTTCCGCCCCATAGGGGTCACGACGGAAGGGCGCAGATTTATGGCGGCGATTGATGGTCCGAGAGTGCAGGCGCGTTCCGGCAAACCGAAGCAGCTTGTCGTTTTTCTTCATGGCTATGGCGCCGACGGCGCCGATCTCATCGAGATCGGCCGCCAATGGCGCGCCTTCCTCCCCGACGCCGATTTCGTCGCGCCGCATGCGCCGGAGCGATGCGCCGCGTCGCCGACCGGCCGACAGTGGTTTCCGCTTACCATGCGCGACCCGGAAGAGCGCTGGCGCGGCTGCGTGAGGGCGCGTCCGACGCTCGACGCATTTCTTGACGCCGAACTCGCCAAGCGCGGATTCGACGACAGCGCGCTGGCGCTCGTCGGATTCAGCCAGGGCACGATGATGGCGCTGCACAGCGGGCTGCGCCGCAAGCGCGCGCCGCGCGCCATTCTCGGCTATTCAGGCGTCTATGTGCTCGGACCGGCGCAGCCGGGCGAAGAGCCGGCGGCCTATGAGAAGCCGCCGACGGTCCTCCTCGCGCATGGCGAGGAAGACGACGTCATCCCCGTCGAGGCGCTGCTCATGTCCGCCAATGCGCTTGCCGACTCCGGCGTGCCGACGCAATGGCATCTCTCGGCGCGGCTCGGCCACGGCATCGACGAAACCGGACTGATTCACGGCGCCCTTTTCCTGGCGCAGTCGTTCGGCGTCGCCGTCGAGTTCCGTCGCCGTTGATCGGCGCCGTCCGGTCGCGATGGAACAGGAATATGGGCTTATGCGCCTTCCAGCCCCGCTTCGGCACCGGCGGGCTCCATCGCCGGTTCGAGTTCGATCGGAAGACGACGCACGGCCCGGCGCGTCACCGGGCGATAGAGCTGCTTGGTCGCCTCGACGATATGCACGCCGCCGCCCGGCAGCGAGAAGCGGCCGGCGATGCGCTCAAAGGCCGGCGCCGAGCGCAGCAGCGACGCGCGCTGGAACGGCGGCACGTAAAGCGCTTCGTCCCAATAGAGCGGCAGGAACTGCGCCTCCTGCAGCAATTGCTGCAACTGGCCGCGCGAATAGGGATGGCCCTGTCCGAAAGGCGTCGTGTCGACCCGCGCCCAAAGACCGGTGCGGCTCGGCGCGACGATCAGCACGCGGCCGCCGGCCGCCAGGATGCGCCAGACTTCTTCGAGCAGATCATGCGGATGCTCGTCGGTCTCGAGCGCATGCACGATCAGAATGCGATCTATGCTCGCGTCGTGCAGCGGCGTCATCGAGGGCTCCACCAGGGCGGTGGCGGAGCGACCGTCGAGCGGCCAGTGAACGACGCCTTGCGTGGCCGGCATGAAGGCGAGCACGCGCTGGGCCTTTTCACGAAAACCGTCGAGATAGGGCGTGGCGTAGCCAAGGCCGAGCACGCACAGGCCCGCATGGTCCTGCCAACGCGCGCGCACGATCCGCGACACCAGGCGGCGCGCCACCTCTCCCAGCGCCGTGTCGTAAAAGGCGCGCAAATCGACGACGTCGAGCATGGCGCGGATCATCGACGCAATCGATCGGCGGCGCAAGGCGCGCCGATCATCGCGCGCGCCGTACGGGCGCCGCAGTCGCGTTTTCCGGCCAGGACCGGTTATGATAGGCGACCGCCCAAGAGCGCGGCTCGCGAAAAAGTGGACGCCGGTTTTTCGCGCCGAGCGCGCTCCAAGCTTTTGGAATCGATCACGTCATCTGCGTTCAGGCGATTCCGCCTAAACGCAGCGTGATCCAGGAGACGCCGCCCGATGGCATTGGAAGTCGCGCAGTTCATTTGCCTTAACGACAATTTCGGTCTCCTCGTCCATGAGCCGGAGCTCGGCGCGACCGCAAGCGTCGACGCGCCCGACGGCGAAGCGATCGCCAACGAAGCCGAACGCCGCGGCTGGCCCCTGACGCATTTGCTGCTCACCCACCATCACGCCGATCACGTGCAGGGAACGCAGACGCTCAAAGCGCGCTTTCCGCGCATGAAGGTGATCGGCGCCGCCAAGGACGCGCATCGCCTGCCGCCGCTCGATCGCGCAGTTTCGGAAGGCGTCCTCGTCGAGGTCGGCGAAGCGCGCGCGCGGGTCATCGAAACGCCGGGCCATACTCTCGGGCATATCGCCTATTATTTCGAAGACGATGAAATCGTCTTCGTCGGCGACACGCTGTTCTCGCTCGGCTGCGGCCGCGTTTTCGAGGGCACCATGGAGATGATGCGTCTCACCCTCGAGACGCTCGCCGATCTCCCCGGCGAAACGGTGGTCTATTGCGGCCATGAATACACCCAGGCCAACGCGAAATTCGCGCTCACCGTCGACCCCGACAATCCGGTGCTCCAATCGCGGGCGCAAACCGTCGCCGATCTGCGCAAGGACGGAAAATACACCCTGCCGACAACGATTGCGCTCGAGAACGCCACGAATCCGTTCCTGCGGGTCGAGGATCCGGGCGTCGCGGCGGCGATGGGCATGCGGGACTCGGACGCTTCATCCGTTTTCGCGGCGATGCGCGAGCGCAAGAACAATTTCGCCGCATGATGGACGCGCTTTCGGCTGAGGAGGTCGTGCGCCTTCTCGATCTCGCGCCGCATCCCGAGGGCGGCTTTTACCGCCAGACGTTTTGCGATTCCCGCACGATCGACGGATCGCGCGGCGCCTCGACCGCGATCTATTACCTGCTCCCGGCGGGCGAAACGTCCGCCTGGCACCGCGTCGTCGACGCCGCGGAGGCGTGGCACTACTACGCCGGCGCGGCGCTCGAACTCGTGCTTTCAGAGGATGGCGCAGCGCTCGTTCCGCACCGGCTCGGACCTGCGCTCGCAGCGGGAGAGCGTCCGCAGTGCGTCGTCCCGGCGGGCGTCTGGCAATCGGCCAAAAGCCTCGGCCCCTGGACGCTGGTCGGCTGCACGGTGGCGCCGGCCTTCGAATTCGCGAAATTCGAACTCGCGCCGCGTACCTTTGGCGCGCCCGCGCCAAACACGACGCCGGCGCGAAAGACATAATTCCATTCCGGGAGCGCGTCACGCGGAGAAACCCGTAATTTCCTGTTTAGCGTCGCGCGTAGAGCGCGTCATAGTTGTTTTTGTAGATTGCAGCCGAAGCTGCGCTCAAGATTGGTAGAAAAAATTGTTTTTTAAGCATAAACGGCAGCTCTGCCGCAGCACATCACCAATTTTGATGAGATTCAGAAGTTTAGAAAATCAGCTATAGAGGTCAAGCTCATGGATACGCCTTTGAAGACTGGCGCTATGCTTTATCTGCATGTTGACGCCTATGGACATTTATGCTGTTAGTTTCCGGGCCGAGGTTTTGATCGGCGAGATCTGAACTTCGGTTTTCTTTGTAACCTCGTGATTTTGAAGGATGAATAAGATGGCTGATGCTGCTGTTAAGTTACGTGAGTCGCAGGCGGACCTGGCGATGGCCGCCGGCGCCGACCCGATCATCAAGCTGGGTTCTCAGGGTCCCGCAGTGAAGAAGGCGCAGACCGCGCTCATTCATCGCTATTATCTCAACGCGGGCGACGATGACGGAAAGTTCGGTCCGGTCACCGACTTCGCCGTTCGGAGCTACCAGCACGATCGATCAGCGGGCATGTTCAACGCCTTTTCCTTTCCGCTGAAGATTGATGGCATCGTCGGGCCCGCCACCTGGAGCCGGCTGGCGCCGCCGACCGTCAAAAAGGGATCGAAAGGCTCCGCGGTCCGGCTGCTGCAGGAAATCCTCAAGGGCTTTGCCGACCCCAAATATGATCCCGGTCCGATCGACGGCGATTTCGGCCCGCTGACGGACGTGGCCGTCAGGGCGTTCCAGACGGACTTCAGCGATTGGCAGGGAAACCCGCTGGCCGTTGACGGCATCGTCGGGCCGAAGACCTGGGAAGCCCTGTGGAGCTGATATCGGGTTAAATCGCGATATCGAGCGAACTTGACGCACAAAGGCCCCTTCGGGGGCCTTTGATGTTTTGAGGGCGACGTTTCCGCGGTTCTTCTTCGGTAATATGGCGCAAACGCCACACGCGACACTGGCTGAGATTCGGAGTCACCACGGTGCGCAGAAGCGCGGTGTAATCAAGGCTGGTCGTCAATAGCCTTCCGGACTTCGTTTAGTTCTCGGACTTGGCGACCTTTGGCTTCTTTCGCCTGTTTGAGCCTGAATTGATATTTCGGCCAGAATTGTCGGTACTCATATCTTGTGTAGTCGTCGACCGCCTTTTCGTCGCCCGGAACTGGGGCGAATGGATTACCGTTTGGGGGCGCATCGCTAAGGTCTTCTTTGAAGCAGGCCTTGTAACCTCGTTTCAATTCCTCTTCTGCCGCATGATAGGTATTTTCTATATTCATAAGAGACTTGCGTATATTCTGCCGATTGAGGTCATCGGCAAGAGAAGTCGCAGCGATACCGTCGGCCACCCTAATTGCTTTATGGTTTGCGATACTCTGGCCCAGCCTCTCGATAATAGGAAGATTCTTATCCAGTATTTCACTGAATTGAATCAGTTGTTCTTTCCTAACAACCAGATCGCGACCGGAAGAGACCATTGCCGCCTTAGAAGAGGATGTTGAGCTTTCTGCTTTTGATGACGATTCTGATTGGAGCAAATTGAGGTACCAGATTGCGCCGGCAACAACGATGCCTAGGCCCATTGCGACCGGAGCCATCACGCGAATAGTCCTTTGCCGGAATATTTGCTCGGATAGGAGAAAAAGAGCCGCAACGAGTAGGGCAATTTGGAGAATGTACCCGATAATGTTTTGAGGGGTCGCGGGAACCCACTCCATAAGAATACGTGCCAAATCTTTCGTAACCTCGTAGCGCCCAAGCCAGTCCAAAAGCTTGACAATCCTTGCCGTATCAACAGCCTCGTAGGCAAGGATGAGATAGCCGAGGAATTTGCGCATCATTTCCCCATGACTCCGCGCGCTGCGAATTGCAACGTTTCGGCCCACAGGTTTGGTGGAAGTCGTCCACGGATCGGCTCTCAATCGAGCCGCTGGCGTCTGCGCCGTAAGTCCGGCTTTCTCTGGCACACCCTATGTGGAGAAACCTGTCCGCGTTCCGGGGCTTGTGATATCCCCTGAATGGTGTATCCGGGCGGAACGCAACGACGGGGAAACGGCCAAGATGTGTTGGAGTGGAGAGGCGTCAATGGTGTTGGCGGCGACGGGGATCGCCGGCGCGGCTTATTCGGCGCTCAAGAAGAACCCCGAACCGCTCGCCCTCTGGGTCTGCCTTCTCTATTTCGCCAGCATGGAGTCGCTTCAGGCGGTCGCCTATTCGGTCTTAAACCAATGCGACTCACCGCTAAATCAATTGATGACCATGTTTGGTTATCTCCACATAACCTTCCAGCCCTTCTTCATTAACGCCGTCGCCCTCTATTTCATGCCTAAGGACAGCGCCCGGATCATCGCGCCCTGGGCCTATTTCGGCTGCTTCGTCGCGGCCATCGCCATGCTGCTGCAGCTCTATCCCTTCGCCTGGGCGGGCCATTGCGCCGTTGGTCGTCCGCTGTGCGGCGACGTGCTCTGCACGGTGCGCGGGGAATGGCACATCGCCTGGCTGCTGCCGACGAACGGTATCGGCAACTCCATGGCCGACAACGCCTATCTCGGACGCGGCTTTATCGAATATCCGCTGATGGCCTTCTATATCCCGTCGCTCTACGGCAGCTGGCGTTTCATCCTGTTTTCCTGGGTCGCCGGGCCGTTCCTGGCGAGCCTGACCACGGGCAATATCAATGAATGGCCGGCGGTCTGGTGCCTGTTCTCGATCGGACTGGTGCTCGCCATCATCAAGACGCCGCTGCGCTATCACCTGCATGTCGGCGATCCGTGGTGGATGATGCTTCATAAGTGGTGGAAGCGGCGGAAAGCCGCCGCCAAGGCCGCTGTCTCGGCGCCCGTTCCCCCTGCGCTCATCGCGCAGATCAAAGAGCCGGCGGAGTAATCAGTCTCTGGCGCTAGAGCAAGTTCCGAAAAAGTTGACAGACTTTTTCCATCAGAACTTGCTCCAGTTTATTGATTTGGCGCGATTTCTATCGATCAGACGATTCCGTCTGATCGGAAAGCGCGCTAACGACGCCGCCGACGAGATTTTCGGCCAGAAGCGACTCGGCGCTGATGGCGGCGCGGAGCGGCTCGCGTTTCGCGCCGGCCTCGATCGCCGCGAAATAGTCGCGGCGCGCGGCGACCGCCTCATCCCAACTGACGGCGCGAAACGACAGGCCCCCACCGGGACGCAGTTGCGCCAGCCGGCCAAGGTCGGCGCCGATGACCGTCGCGATTTTCGGATAGCCGCCGGTCGGCTGGCGGTCGGCCAGGAGCGCCAGCGGCGCGCCGTCGCCGGGAATCTGGATCGCGCCCATGGCGACGCCGTCGGAGACGATGTCATGTCCGCGCGCATGGCGGATCGTCGGCCCCTCGAGCCGATAGGCCATGCGATCGCTGCGCGCGCCGATGCGCCAGCGCGCATTCAAAAAGCGCTCGATCTCGTCGCGAGCGAAATAATCGGCCTGAGGTCCGAGAAGCAGCCGGATCGGCGCATCGTCCCGCGCGAGCCAAGGCGCGATCAGCGCCAGCGGCTCTGGGGGCGGGGCGGCGGCGTCGATGATCGTCAGCGCGTCGCCGGCGCCGAGCGGCTTCGGCCCCAGTCCCGAACGCGCGTGCGTCGCCAGCGAGCCGAGCGTCTTCGCAAGGTCGAGCTTGCCGCCGACGGCGACATAGCACCAGGCTCCCGAGGCGCCGGCGCGCAGGGTGAGCCGCGCGCCCGGCGCAAGGGCGACGAGGCAGGCCGAAGGCAGCGGAATGCCGTCCAGCCTTATGTCGAAATCGCCCCCCGCGACCGCGACGCCAAGCGTTGCGCCCTCCGCCCTAAGCGCTGCGCCGCCAAGCGACGCTTCGATCGCGCTATCGGCGCCGGCGGCGCGCGTCGCCGCCAGATAGGCGCCAAGATCCATCGGCCCCGCCGGCGTCACGCCGTAGCGCGACAGTCCGAAGCGGCCCACGTCCTGAAGGGTGACGCCGGGTCCGGCGGCCTCGACAAGGAGCCGTGCGCTCATCGCGGCGCGTCCCGGCGCGCCACCGTCTCGCCGGCCGCCGCCCGAGCGTCGAGCGCCAGGAAAGTCTCGGCGTCGATCGGCTCGAAACGCACCGCCTCGCCCGGCGCAGCGAGAAATGGCGGATCGCGCCGCGGCGCGAACATGCGTTCCGGCGTTCGCCCGACGACATACCAGCCGGTCGGCATGGGATTGGCGGCGATGAGGGCGAGCGCGCCGCCGATGAGAACGGCGCCTTGCGGCGTCGGCCCGCGCGGACTGGCGCGGCGCGGAATCGCGAGGGCTTGCGGCAAGCCGCCGAGATAGCACCAGCCCGGCGCGAACCCATACATGTAGACGCGATAATCCGCGCCGGCGTGCAATTGCGCCAGCGACGGCGCAGGGCGTCCGAGCAGCGCCGCCGCCACGTCGATATCCTCGGCGAACGCGGGGTCATAGCAGCAGGGAATCGTCCAGCGCAGGGCGGAGCGCGACGGCTTCTCCTCAATGCCGCCGGGCGCGAGCAGGGCGTCGACCGCCGCAATCAACGCATCGCGCGAAATTTCAAGCGGCTCATAGCGCAGCAACAGCGCGCGGTAGGTCGGAGTCGTTTCGCGCAAACCCTGCGGCGGCGCGGCGCGAAGACGCGCGTCGAGCGTCAGCACGCGCGCATTGATCGCGGGATCGACGCTGTCGCCAAATTCGACTGACAGCGCCGTCTCGCCGCAATCAAGAAAGCGCGGCGTGCTCTCTTCCATTTCGGTCAGGCTCCCGCGAAGGCGCGCAGCGTCCAGCCGTCGCCCTCCAGGTCGCCGCGCAGGCGCCGCGCCATTTCAACGGCGAGCGGCGCGTCGCCATGGACGCAGATTGAATCGATCGGCGTCGGCAAAAGCTTGCCGGTAACGGTCCTCAAGCCGCCGCTCGCGAGCATGTCGCGCGTACGGGCGCAGGCCCGTTCAATATCCTCGATGACCGCCCCTTTCTGCGATCTCGGCTGCAGGCGCCCGTCATCCAGATAGGCGCGGTCGGCGAAGATCTCGTTGACGACGCGCAGGCCTGCGCGCGCGCCGGCGCGCGTCTGCTCCGACAAGGCGATCGCGAGCAGCGTCAGCGACGGGTCAACGCCGCGAACCGCGCTAGCGATCGCGCCCGCGACGTCGGCGTCGCGCTCGGCGATATTGGCGAGCGCGCCATGCGCCTTCACATGGGTGATGCGATGGCCGCTGAGGCCGGCGAGCGCCTGCGCCGCGCCGAGCTGATAGGCGACGGCGCGTTCGATCTCGCGCGCGTTCATCGGCAAGGCGCGCCGGCCGAACCCTGCAAGATCGGGAAAGGCGACATGGGCGCCGACGGCGACTCGCATTTCTTTCGCGCGCGCGAATGTCGTCGCCATGATGTCGGGATCGCCGGCGTGGAAGCCGCAGGCCACATTGGCGCTCGTGACAATGTCAAGCATGGCGTCGTCGTCGCCCATCCGCCAGTGGCCGAAGCCCTCGCCGAGGTCGGCGTTAAGATCAATGGCGCCGGCTGCAGAGGTCATGGGCGCAGAGGTCATGGGCAATTCTATCGCCGATCGATGCGGATCGCGAGATTGGCGCAACCGCGCCGCGCCGGCAATGCGCCTCTCCTGAGGGCGCCGGCGGGCAAAAAAAGGCGCGCGAACAAGCGGCGCGAGGCCTCGGAAAGCCGCGCTTGCGGCGTGGCGTCCCGGCGCTTCGTCATGCTGATGAGCGATCGGCCCGCGCGCTTGTGCGGCGGGGGCCGGCGGTCTATAGAACGCTCCTTCCCGCTCCCTTCGTCTAGCGGTCTAGGACGTCGCCCTCTCACGGCGAAAACAGGGGTTCGAGTCCCCTAGGGAGCGCCATCCAAGTCACTTATCATTGAAAAATCTGGATTACCCGGCACAAAGTGTCCCACTCTTTTGAAAAGTGGGACACTTATGTTCATCCTTTGAGCTTCGCCATGCCGGAGTCGGCGAGCCTTTTGCGCTGCGCTGCGCGCGTATAGCGCTCGACCTCTTCGAGGCTCTGGTGACCCGTGATCGCCATGATCTCGTAGACGGTTGCGCCCCGCTCGGCGAGGCGGGCGGCAGCAGCTTTCCGGAGTCCGTGCGCTGAGCAATGCGCCAGTCCCGCCTGCCGGCACCAGTCCTTGAACTTGTTGCCGAAGCCGTTTGCGGTGAATGCCTTGCCGAATTCCGTGGTCATGAAGGTCAGGTGTTCGTGCGGCATGGCGCCAAGACTGCGTTGCAGGTCAGGATGAACGGGGATGTCGATGTCCACCGGATTGCGATGCTCGTTTTTTGCCTGCCTGTAGCGAATCCGTCCCCCGCGCACGTGCTGAGGCCCGAGGCGCACAACGTCCTCGCGGCGGCATGCGGTGTAGAGAAGAATGTCGAGCGCAAGGCGCGCCTTCGTCCCGACGGGAAAGGAGGCCTCGTAGCGTTCGACTTCTTCCAGTTCCCAGGAATGATGGCCGGCCGAGGCGTATTTGATGCTTTGCACGCCGAGGGTGGGGTCAACCTCGACGTGATCTTCCTCGATGGCCCATTTGAACATCGCGCGCATGGCCTTCAACCGATGGTTTCCCGCGCTGGGCGCGTCTTTGCGTTCGTCCCGGATCGAGCGGACATGTTTTGCGCGCATCAGGGCGACCGGCTTGTGACCGTGCTTTTCGCAGATGGATTCGAGGGCGCGGCGGCGCCATGACTGCGTGCTCACGTCCTTCGACGTGAAGGCCGTGCTCGCGAAATAGAGCCGGCACAGTCCGCGGAACGATCCGCGGCCTTCGCGTTCGGTTGCGGCACCGATGATCTGCCCGGCAAGCGCGTTCCTGTATTCTTCAAGGAACGCGGCCGTGCCGGGGGTCTCCCGGAGGCGGACCTTCTTCAGCCCCTTGCGGCGGACGTAAATACGCACGTTGCCGTGGCGGTCTACGTCCTCGACCAGGTATCTGAGATCGACGCTGCCGGTTCCGTCTCGCATGCGGAAAGTCACCATCGAATGTTCTCCGAACATTTTACGGCTCGTCCCACGGGTTTTCCGGGCGGGACTCTCCATCAAGAATCGCCTCGAAGGCGGCGTCAAGTTTCCTGCGGTCCCATATGGTCCGGCTGTTGATCCGTTTGGGGCGCGGCATGCGGCCGTCTTTCACCAGTTCGTCGAACAGTGACGGCGACACGCCGATATAGGCAGCCGACTCCGTGCGCGACAGCCCGCGGGGCGGGAGCGAAGGGGGGAGTATCTCGGCACGGCCAGGCATGACTGATCCCGTCGGCGCAGGCGCTGTTTGCCTGCAATCCAGGTTGTACTTTCGTACAGGAGGAGCATGCGGCGGCGCTTGGTCATTAACTGGCCACTCCGGCTCAATCCGCCGGAAACCCATGCGCAGCAAGGCTTTCCAGACTAATCTTAAGATGTTCTAAATATTTACATAGTACTATTGTAGGTAGTAATGGTTATTATACAGAGGTATAGAATGTCAAATATCCCTTGTTATATAAATCTTCGTCAGGCTAGATTGATATTATCCGATATGGGGGTTGCTCTGAGTGACCGGCAGATGAAACGGGCTGCCGAAATGAGCGCCCAGGGCAAGCGAAAGCTCCCATTTTTTATCGACCCTATCGACGGGAAGCTGAAAATAGAGAAGGGCACTCTCGTCAAAATCTACAGAGAGCTTCAGGTCGACGCCGAAAACAACAGCATCTCGTGAGTAATAAGTTATTGTGGGTCGGAATCCATTGTAATACTGTCTTTTGTAATGTCGGATATTAGAAAGCGAATTAGTACCAAGGGAACGACCTATCAGGTTCGGTATTTGAGCAAAGCGGCCAAATCCGGTTACGCCTACGCGAGCTTTCCGACGCTCAAGGAGGCGCGATATTTCGTCCACAACCTCGGCAGCCTTCGGCATGCCCCTTCGGAGACAATCCTACAGGTCTCCCAAGGCGTAGATCGCTGGATAGACATTTGCGAGAAAATCGGGCGGGACGGCCGCGAAACGGTCGAGCCCGAGACGCTCAAGGAATATCGCCGTCGTGCGAAAGTCATGAAGGAGTATGACTGGCAGAAGAGCCTTCATGAGCTTGAGCAAACGGACATCGTGCATTTCCGTAACTGGCTTCTTGAAAACAAGACCCGCGACCTGGCGCGCCGTACTTTGTCGTCCTTTCATTCGGTGCTGATCGAGATGAAGCGGCAGGGAGTCACAGGGGATGACCCCGCAGCCGGGATCACGATCCGCAGCGGGCGGTATGAGGACGAAGAAAGCGAAGTTGAAATTCCTTCGGACCAGGAAATGCGCGACATCCTCGGCGCGGCCGACGACCTCGCAAAGAAAAACAAGCAGTATGAGAAATGCTGGGCACGATACCGCCCGATGATTTATCTCGCGGCATTTTCCGGAATGAGACCTTCGGAATATCGCGGGTTGCCGTGGAGCCACGTGTTCGAGGACCGTGTCCTTGTGCGGCAACGCGCCGACGCCAGCGGCATTATTGGCCCCGTCAAATCGAAGGCGGGTCGCCGCACGATCTATCTGCCCGCGCGCGTAACCGAATTGCTGTTCGGATGGAAGGAGCGCTGCGTGAAGACGCCCGACGATCTCGTGTTCCCTACTTCCGAGGCGAAGCCTTTATCCTTGCGAAACTTCCGGCGGCGCGCGTGGGTCCCCCTGATGAAGGAAGCCGGACTTCTGCAAACGGAAAAAATTGACGGCAAGCGAGTCGAGTCGACGAAATACCGTCCGTACTCGCTGCGGCACTACTACGCTTCAAAGCTCATAGAGAAAGGCAAAGACTTGAAATTTATCCAGCAGACGATGGGGCACGCCCAGATCGAAATGACGCTGAATATCTATGGGCATCTCATCAAGGATCGCGAAGAAGCACACCTGAAAACGGTGGCAGACATCGCGGCCGAATTACTCCCGGTCTAATTTCTTGTGGCATAATTGTGGCGAAGCTATCTCAACATATTGATTTCAAACAATTTGGAATAGCTTCCCAAGCTGAGGGCCGCGGGTTCGACCCCCGTCGCCCGCTCCATAATGAAATCAATGGCTTACATCCTGTCTGATTTTCATAAACTGTAGCTTTTTAAGTTTTCTGCCACAATATGCCACTCCTCGGAAACCCGCAGAAATCCGCCATTCTCTGATTTGGCCTGCCTCGGCTTGTGGCGAGCTTGTGGCGCGGCGATCATCGGGAAGTCATCGGCAAACGCCGCTTGTCTCTTTGCTTTTCAGTAGAAACAAAGAAGCTTCTGCGAGAATAGCAATCGAACGTTTCCACGGAGTATTACTATCGGAATTAATGGTGCGCAGTAGAAAAAGTAAATCTCACGATTGAGAGGTTGCACCACTATGGTGTAAATTGGTGTTTAGGTTGATTCGGGGAGCCAGCATGTCATTTTCGCGCTCAGCGGAGGCGGCCGAGAGGCAGGTGCATCGCCTTTCGATAAGCCTTAGCGATGACCATTACGGGCAGATCGTCGAGATCGCTCGTCGCAATCGCGTGTCCATTGCATGGGTGGTTCGCGAGGCTGTCGAACGTATGTTGGCCGAAACCCAGCCGAAGCGTCCGCAGCGAAGGCGGCGTGCATGAGGGCAGCTCGCAGCATTACTGCGAACGCAAGCAAGGAGCGCACGCACAGCGGACGCTTCACGGCTCTCGATGCCGATAAGCTGCGCGGTGGCTATTATACCTCATCCGAACTCGCAGACTGGCTTTGCCTATGGGCCATCCGCAAGGCTTCAGGTCCCGTCGCGGAGGTGGTTGGAAATTTG
>Ga0194113_10007396_pt1 | contig 13704 bp, 11 predicted proteins | sample TA2MahC200mmetaG_FD_146193 | JGI IMG/M metagenome (GOLD analysis project Ga0194113, IMG submission 146193) | Freshwater microbial communities from Lake Tanganyika, Tanzania - TA2015017 Mahale Deep Cast 200m | ecosystem: Environmental > Aquatic > Freshwater > Lake | place: Tanzania: Lake...
CGGCAACGTCAACGGACAAACATCAACGACCTTCTTTTAGGGTGAACGAAAAAGGCAAAGGCAACGACCACACCCAACGGCGGGTCGTGAGCGATCTCGCCTCTTGACAGACCGTTTCATAGAGGCGTGATTCATCACGCCCGATGCCGTGCGTCCCATACACCCTCTCAGGCTCATGACTCCCTCGTCTCCCCCCTCACCAGCCGCTGATACCCGAACGAGACGGCAATCAGCACGGCGCCCAGGCCCATGAAGGCCAGGACCCGGAAGGGCAGGCTGAGGGAGGCGAGGTCGAAGATGAAGACCTTGACGATGGTCAGCGCAAACAGCGTCATCGCGGTCCAGCGGTAGAGGGCCCGCCGTCGGATGAGGCCCACCGTAACCAGCGCGGCGGCGAACAGCGTCCAGACCGCGGACAGGGCATACTGCTGCGCGATGGGGCTGCCGTTGAGCACCCAGCCGGTGAACCGCCATGCCTCCGTGGTCAGCATCCACCAGACCAGGACGCTCGCCATCACCGGGAAGGCCCGGGCCAGCCCTACCTCGGCCTCGGGCAGCTCAAGGCGTAGCCGGAAGTACCACGCGCTCATGCCGTACAGCACCGCGGCGATGATGAGCAGCGGGAACGTGTGCGAGTTGGCGATCGGGAAGTACGTCTCCCGGGCGAGGGGCGGATCGATCAGGAACACCTTGCCGAGGGTGAGGGCGAACAGCACGACCCCCAGCCACCGGAAGGCCGCGTTGCGCCGCACCATGCCCGCCGACCACGCGCCGGCGCCGAAGATCAGCCAGACCATCGACAGCCCCAGTTGCTGCATGCCGCGCCCCGCGTGCGCCACCCAACCCAGGTACATCCATGTCTCCGAGCAACAGACCCAGAACAGGAGCAGCCCGCCGCAGATCGCCAGGATCGGCGCCTCCTCGTCGCCCCGGCGGAAGTGCACGTACACCAGCTCTCCCAGCAGCCCCGCGATGAACACCAAGGGCAGCGAGTGGCTGTTGAAGACGAGGACGTATGTCGCCTCGGTCAGAGGCGGATCAACCGCGAAGACCTTGATGGCCGTCAGGGCCAGGAGGCCGACCCTGCACCATCGCAGGGCCGACACACCTCGCAGGATCCCGATCTGGATCAGCGCGCCGGCGAAGATGATCCACGCTGCGGACAGCGCGAAGTGCTGTGCCTCCGCGCCGAGCCCGAGCTGCCAGCCGGTCCAGCACCACGTCTCCGCGCTTACCACCCACCAGAGGAGCACGGTGGCCAAGCCGGTCAGGCCGCCGCTGAGCCAATCCTCTCCGTCTCCGACGCGCTCACGGAGGCGGGCGTACAGGCAGCTGCACACGTACAGGGCCGCGATGAGGGCGCCGGTGCCCAGGGCGCGGCTGTTGAGCAGCACTTGGTAACCCTCGCGCTCGACGAGGTTGTCCATGCCGACCGTGCGCAGCAGGCCGACGGCAAGCACGATCAGCGAGCCGACCCGGAGGCTGAGATTCCGGTAGTGGAAGCCGAGGGCCATCAGGATCGCGCCCTCGAGCGACCAGGCAGCGGTGATGGCACAGCCGTGGAAGATCAGAGGCGGGGCGAACGTCACGAAGAGCACTGCGAGGCCGATGAGGACCGGCCCGAAGCAGGTGTCCTCCGGGCAGCGCTTGACGGCAGCAACCCCAGCGACGAGGTACAGCGCAAAGAGCGACAGGGCCAGCACGCCCGGCGTGAGCCACTCGCTCGGCAGGCGGCTGACATCCCACCAGCCGATGCCGAAGAACGCCAGCGCGTTCAGCACCATGAAGATGCTGTTGTCGGCCATGGCATTCTCGACGCGAACGCCGTGACGCACCCAGGAGGCGCCGAGGAAGATGAGGACAAAGGGGATCGTGTAGGCGAGATCGCCGGGCGTCGGATCGAGCCGCTGGGCGATCACCCTCCACAACCCGTACAGCACCCAGACGCCCGCCAGCGGGAGCCACTCCTGGCCGAACCACTTCCGCCGCTCGATGACCGCGAGCGCCGCCACGGCGGCCACGCCCAGGTAGGCGGGCACGAGCAGCGTCGGTCCCTCCCAGCCGAACACGCCGGTCAGCGGTAACCCCACGAAGGCGCCGGCGATCCCGATCCCCGCCAGCCAGTCGTCATCGAACCACGTCGCCACGCCGATGACCGCGATCGACAGCAACACGAGGTAGGCCAGGGGGTACACGGCGAGCCCGCCGTGCGGGACCTGCTGGTACAGGAGCCCGGTTGCACAGAAGGCCGCCACCGAGCCGATGATGGGGAGCCAGGTCCACTCCTGGCGCACACCGACGTAGAGCAGGCCGCCGGCCAACAACGCGAGATACGCGAACAGGGCCTCGGGTGAGATCGACCGCGCGCTCGGCGACCAGACGAAGAGCGCCGCCGCGCCATAGGCGCCCAGAGCGGAGGTGATCGCGAGGGGCTCGGCGCTCTCGCGGCGCCCGGAGGATGAGACGAACGAGCCGGCAACCGAGAGCGCGGCATAGAGCAGCAGCCAGTTGCCGAGCTGGGGCGCGCCGGTCTGATAGAGCAACAGCAGGCCCACGAGCCCGCCAATCACCGCGCACCAGCGCAGGACCGGCCAATCCAGAGCCCGCCCCAGGATCAGGAGCGCCCCCGACAGCGCGAGCAGGTAGAGGTATGGCGCGTAGAGCGGCCCATGCCCGCCGGCGAGCATCGCCACTCCGGTGATCAGGTAGCCGGCGATGGCGCCCAGGACGCCATAGTTCGCGCCCTCCTTCTCTCGGCGCGTGATCGCCACCCACATCATGCCCGCGGTGATGAGCAGCAGGTAGCTGAGCGTCCACCCCAGCGAGCCGTGGCTCACGCGGAAGATGTAGGCCGCCCCCGCGTGGGCGCCCATCAGCGAGAGGCCGGTGAACACGGGCCACGCCCGGCGCTGCGCGACCACAAACACCCCGCAACTGAGCAGCGTGAGGTAGATGAACAGCGCGTAGGCGCTCGTATCGCCAGCGCCCCCGCCGCCCTGACGCTCGCCGATGAGCAACGGCACAAGGTAGCCCACCACCCAGGTGAGCACGGCAATGGTCTGCGACTCGTGCCGCAAGGCCTGGGAGGCCGCGCCGGCCGTCACCAGCGCCATCGCCAGGAAGGTGAAACTCGCGCCGAGGATGGGCCACACGTGCAGCCCGACCCACAGCGTCAGGTACAGGATGGCAGCGCCGCCGCCGGTCAGGGCCTCGCTCTGCGGCTCGTAGCCGCGGCGGTGAGCGAACTCCGCCCCCACCATCAGCCCCAGCCCGAGCAGCAGCCCCGCGCCGATCACCATCTCGCGAGTGATCACGATGATGCCCATGTCGTAGAGCAACCAGACGCCAAACACCAGCCCCGCGAGCACGGCTATGATCCCGATGCGGCTCAGCCAGCGCGTGCCGAGGGTGAACTCCAGGTCGGCACGAGGCTTGTGTGGCGCGGGCTCGACATGGACCGGCGGCGGATGATGCGGCGGTGGAGGTGGCGTGACGGGCGGGGCCTTTGCCTCGCTCGGGGAGGCGGCCGCGACCACTGGCGCCGGAGGTCGCGCGGGAACGGGAGGGTGCGGGACCGGCCGCGGAGGCGGGGGAGGCGGTGCCGGTGGTGGTGGCGGCGGCGCAGGGCGATGGTGGACTACGCCGATCTCCGGCCGCGGCAGAGGCGGCGCTACCGGATGCACCGGCGCCGGCGGCCGGACAGGCTCGGGCGGCCTGGGTGGCGGCACGACAGGCGCGGGCGGCACCACGGGCCGTGCAACCACCGGCGCTGGCTCGGGCTCGGCCGGCTTGGGCGTTGCCGGAGCCGCCGGAAGAGTGGCAACTCGGCGCTCGAACCACTCAACGCGAGTCGCCAGATCATGCACGTGCCGGCGGTGCCACTCGATCTCCCGCTTGAGGTCCTGTACACGCCCGAAGAGATAGGCGACCAGCACCGCCAGCGTGCAGCACCCCAGGAATATGAGCGTGACAATCGCGGCCATGGCAGTCGTCCCTCCCGCTCAGGCCAACAGGCTTCGCTACGAGGAGGCTACCGCCATGGAGGTGCGCTCAGACAGGCCGAGGGTCCTCATGCGCCTGAGGGAGAGACCCATCTTCCTGGGACCTGCCGCAGCCAGGCCTCCTCGCAACCGACATCAAGCAGATGGGGGACAAGGGCCGTGAGCCGGTCGGGTGGGCGACAGCACGCAGGCTCGTAGGCCGGTCGGGGATCAGACGTGAAGTTCGCTCTCGGACCGTGAGGGTCCTTCCGGTTGCCAACCTCAGAAGCTGGTTCTCACCGCTCGGCCAGCCAGCGCACGCCGTTCTCGATGATGCGCCGGACCTCGGGCATCAGGTAGATGGGGTAGGTCTCGTGCCCCGGACGGAAGTAGAACACGCGCCCCTGGCCGATGGTCCAGACCAACGCGTCGCGCGCGACTTCGACACCGTCGTTGTACGTGCCCTCGAGGATCACCGCCTCGGGCTCCGGCACCTCGAACGGCTCGCCATACCACTCCTCTTTGGGGATGGTGAAGTCCTCGACCCCGGCGGCGATCGGGTGCGTCGGGTCCACCACGCGGATGTGGCCCGGCTTCCCATCCTCCACATACGCGCGCCAAGCGCAGCTCGAGCCAAGCAGCGCCTTCAACGGCAGCGCGAAGTGGCTGGAGTGCAGCGCGAGATAGCCCATCCCCCGCTCCCGCACGTGCCGGCACACGCGCTCCACCGTCTCTGCGCTGACCTCGCCGTGCCGCACGTGCCCGAACCACATCAGCACGTCCGCCGCCGCCAGCGCTTCTTCCGACACGCCCTGATCCGGCTCCGCAAGCGACGCGACGACGGTCTCGATGCCGGGCTGGCTATTGAGGTACTCGGCCAACGCGCCATTGATCCCCTCCGGATAGACCGCCTCCGGCTCTGACCTCTCGGACCATGCGATCACGCGGGTGTTGCTCATGAGTGGGCTCCTCTCGGGTTGTCTGACTCGACTGTGGAAGGTAGGTTCAGTACCGGGGCTTCGTTAGCAGGCGCCCCAGGCCCTCCCACCGACCGCGGTGGCAAGTTCGGTGCGAAGCGCAGTCCGTGCACCACCGGCGCTAGTCCAGCAGGTGTTGCGGCCCCAGGCAGCCAATACAGGGCTCAGGCGCAGGCGGACGAATGGAGGCGAGAGCGATGCTGCGGGTAATCGGCATGGTCGTGGTCGCTTGCATACTGTCGATCCTCGGGTACACGGGCCTCTTCTACGTGACGACTCCCTCGGCCAAGGCGGTTCTCCAGCGAGTGGGACACAGGTACGCGACCGCCCAAGACTACGCGGCGAAGAGTAAGATGACCGTTGCGATGAACATGATGGGCATGGACATGACCCAGACGGTGACCTCGACCACCCGTGCCAAGAAGCCCCTCAAGATGCGGGTGACGATGGAGAGCGACGCGCTAATGGGCGGGTACAGCGTGGTCTGCGACGGCAAGCAGGCCTATGTGCGGATGGCGGCAATGGGGAAGGCGTGGATCAAGGAACCCATGCCGAAGAACCTGGAAGGCCTCGAGCAGTACAACCAGTACTCGGCAATGGGTGACGGGGTGAACGTCTACACGCTGCTGGAGGGCGGCGATCCGCTCAAGGACGTCACCCAAGCGACCCTCGATCGGGGCGCGCCCTGGAAGCCGCGCAAGCCGCTCGTGGTGAGCCTGGTGTTCAAGGACAAGGGTACTCAGCGCCTCTGGATCAACCGACAGGACTACCTCATTCGGCGGAGCGAATGGCATCCGAGCATGGACCTGGGGGGGATGCTCGACGAGGCACAGAAGCGCGCGGGCGACAGCGGGGCGCCGAAGGACTCAGAGCCCATGCTGAAGGGATACGCCGAACAGATGAAGGGCATGAAGTACACGCTCACCGAGGAGTTCCAGGACGTTGGGGTAGACCTCGGCCTGCAGGACCAAGAGTTCGCGTTCAAGCTCGGCCCCGGCGAGAAGGTCATCAGCCAAGACGAGATGATGGCTGAGTTGCGCAAGCAGATGGGTGAGATGGGCGGGGGGACGGAAGCCGCCGAACTGACGGGTAAGCCGGCACCGGACTTCACCGTGACTGACGTGGAGGGCAAGACCCTCAAACTCTCCAGCCTCCGCGGCAAACCGGTCCTGCTGGATTTCTGCGCCAGCTGGTGTGGTCCATGCCGGATGGAGCTGCCGCACGTTCAGGAACTCTACCAGGAGTACCACGCCAAGGGTCTGGAGGTCATCGGACTCAGCAGCGACGCCACTGAGGCCGACCTGACGAAGTGGCTGAAAGAGGAGAAGGTCACGTTCCGGGCGGCCTGGCTGGACCCCAGCAACAGCGCGAGCCGGAAGATCTCGGAGGCCTACAACGTTACCGGCATTCCGCGGGTGCTCGTGATCGACGCGCAGGGCACCATCCGCGCGGACCTCACCGGCTACCACGAGAAGTCGGCGCTGGCCGAAGCACTCAAGAAAGCGGGATTATGACATGACCAAGACTGCCGTCGTCGGTGCCCTTGTTGTCGGCCTGCTGCTCGGGGCCTGCATCGGACACGCGGAGGAGCTGACCGCCCAGCAGGTTCTGGAGCGCATGGCGGATACCTATGCGAAGGCCCAGAGCTACTCGTCGAGGGGAACCGTGGCGTTCCAGATGAGTTCGCCCTTCGGGACGCAGGCCGGAGCCATCCGCCAGCGGGCGGCCTACCAACGACCCAACCGCGCCTTCGTCCAGACGGGCCTGGGAATGGGCCGCCAGGGCGTGCAGACCGTGGTGTGCGACGGGCGGCACGTATACAAGCGGATCGACGTGTTCGACCAGTATACCAAGCGGCCCGCCCCCAAGACGCTATGTGAGATTCGCGACCTCGAGGGGGACGAAGACACGCCGGAGGGCTACAAGGCGATCGTTGACGTCGCCGCGCTCCTGGACGGAGTCGATCTGAAGGAGCGGGTCACCGAGGTGACGCTCGAGCGAACCGGGACGTACTTCGGGACGCCCGTCTACATCCTGGCCCTGGCGATCAAGGGCGGGCACAGGGAGACGCTGTGGGTCGGGCGGGATGACTTCCTGATCCGGCGCCTGACCTTCCGGATGAACATGGACGAGTTCATCGCGGAGATGAAGAAGAACATGGAGGAGTCGCTGAAGCAGGCGCAGGAGCAGCAACCCGAGGGCGAAGCCGGGCAGCCGGGGGAGGCGAAGGAGGGCGGCGAGACGCCAGCCGAGGGCGGCCAGGCGCAACCCCCCGAGGACTTCATGCAGGCCATGCTGCAGCAGATGCTGGAGAGCTTCTCCAAGATGGAGATGTCCGTCACCGAGCGCTTCACGGAGGTGAGCATCAACTCGGACGTCCCGGACGGCCTCTTCCGCTTCCACCTGCGGCCGTGGGAGCGGCGAGTGGCGAAGCTGGATGAGGTGCCCTTCCCGGAGGAGGAGCCGGCGGAGATGCCGGAGGTCGAGGAACCGCCGGCGGTCGATCTCACCGGCAAGGAAGCCCCCGACTTTACGCTCAACGACCTCGCCGGCACGCCGGTGACGCTCTCGAAGCTGCGCGGGAAGCCGGTGCTGCTCGACTTCTGGGCGAGTTGGTGCGGCCCCTGCCGCATGGAGCTGCCCCACGTGCAGGAGTTGCACACGGAGTACGCCGACAAGGGCTTGCAGATCCTCGCCGTCAGCGTGGACGCGACCGTGGAGGAGGCCAAGAAGGCGGTGGAGGAGGACAAGCTGACCTTCCCGGTGCTCTGGGCCGACCCATCGGGCGCCGAGGTCCAGAAGATCAGCGAGGCATATGGGGTCAGCGCGATCCCGCGCCTGCTGCTCATCGACGCAGACGGTGTCGTCCGGGCCGACCTGACGGGCTACCACGAGAAGGCGCAGCTGGTTGAGGCTCTGGCGAAGGTGGGGCTGTGAGGCGGTCAGGCCTCACCCCCTGCCCCCTCTCCTGAAGGGAGAGGGGGTTCCGGCCACAGCCCCCAAGTTGACGTCCCCCTCTCCCTTCAGGAGAGGGGGCAGGGGGTGAGGACTCCACCGGAAGGCTCATCTCCCACAACCAGCCGCTCAGGCCGTGCGGGCCGCCTCGCACATCGCGAGGATGTTCTCGCCCCTGATGTTCGCGATTCCGTGGTGGGAGTTCGCGACGATGTAACCGCCGCAGTCTCGGAAGGCCGAGAGATTGCGGCGGACTTCGTTCTGCACGTCGGCGACTGAGCCGAAGGTCAGGAGCTGTTGACAGTCGATGCCCCCGTAGAAGACGATCCGCCCGCCGAACTCGCGCGCAATGGACTCGGGGTCCATGTCGGCTGCCGAGGTCTGGAAGACGAGCAGCCCGTTCACGCCGATCTCGATGAGGTCGGGGATGATGGCGCGGATCGCCCCGCAGGAGTGCAGCAGCACGAGCAGCCCGTGGTCGCGGACGACCTGCACTTGCTCGGCCAGATAGGGCTTGATGAACCGCCGCCAGCGCTCGGGCCCCATGATGAGCGCGTCCTGGCTCGCGTAGTCGTCCCCCAGCCAGCAGATGTCGCAGTGCCCCTGCGCCGCTTGCACCGTGCGCGTGAGGATGTCCATGTAGAACGCATGCTGGCGGCGGACGAAGGCCTCGATGACCTCGGGCTGCAGGGCCATCTTCACCAGCGTGTTCTCCATCCCGAACGCATCGCACGCCGAGCAGAACAGCGGCATCCACCCGGGCGCGATGGCCAGAGCATGGTCGGGCCACTGCTCGCGGAATGCCCCCAGATCCGGCGGCGACCACCACGCAGGATCGGGCCACGGATGGGCCTCCACGTCGGCCACCGTCCCCGCCCGCGCCAGCCGCCGCTCGTAGAGCGTGTCCGCATAGGTCCCGCCCCAGCCGTCGGGCAGCCCCTCGGCCGGCGGCGCCTGCGCCGGCCCGGAGTACTGCAGCCACCCCCAGCGGAAGTCCGTATCGAGGAACTCCAGCACCTCCCACCCGTCCTTCAGCCCATGCTCGCGCTGGAAGAACGCCAGTAGCTCCAGCCAGATCTGCTGCTCCATCAGATCGTAGGCCGGCCGGTCCGTCGGCTCGAAGCGGAAGGTCGAGAGGACGCGCTCTCGGTGGGTCATGGAGGCAGGTTCCGGGTTTCGGGTTCAGCGTTCCGGGTTCAGGGCAGCCGGCAGTGGTTCGCAGTGGCCTACGAACCCATCAGCTCATGCAGGCGGTCAACCATCAGCCGCAGTCCGGCGTCGGCTCCGTTCGCGATTGCCATCCAGAGGGCCGCGATGGCGAGCATGGCACAGAACCACCGCACCCACCACGGGCTCAGGTGAGATAGCCGCTCCACCAAGGCACGTGGCTTGGCCACTCCGTAGGACACCCCGAGGGCAACGACCAAGTACAGTAGGGCCAGCGCGGCGTCCGCAATGACTCGCCAGATCACTGTACCACCCATCACGCTCTCTCCCTTCAGGCTCCGACGGCTGGAGACGACCTCTGCCCCGCCGGGGCGCACCGCAAGGGTCGTCTCTCGGAGGGTGGGGGGCCCCACCTGTGTGTGCCCGTTCACCAAGCACCTTGCCGAATGCGGAGGTCCATCAGGATCGCGAAGATGTAGGACAGGCCACGCAGGTGCTGGACGGGCACAGTACTGCCCAGCGGGACCAGGTCCAGGGCTTCCCGGAAGTGCGACCTCGGGATCCGATGATTGGTGCGGTCCGGGACTACGTGGTTCCCGACCACCTCGTAGGTGAACTCACCGCCCCTGATCTGGTGGAACGTCTCCCCTGCGCAAGCAGCGATGCGTTCCCATACTTCGTCGAAGGTCGCCATGTCTCGCTCTCCCTATGCTCGGCCCGGGAGCAGTTGCCGCCACGGCGGCTGTCTCCCCGACCCGGCGTCCGCCCTATCGCCAGCGCCGCCTCGCCTGCTCGTAGAACTTGCTGCGGTGCCCTACCTGCCATACGGTGATCGACTGGGCCTCGTGGTCCACCTGGTACGAAACCCGGTACTTCCCAATGCGGAGCTTGGAGAGCCCCTTGAGGGTACTGGTCAGCCTGCGTCCGCCGACAGACCCTGGGTCAGCGGCCAAGTCGTCGAGACGGCGCTGAACTACGGCGCGGACATCCTTGGGGAGTTCGAGGAACTCCTTCTCCGCCCTGCGCAGGAAGCGGAGGCAGTAGCTCACGGGAGGGCCTCAGACTTCGCCTTGACCTCTTCCCAAGAGACGAAGTCCTCCTCCGTGGCCTCGGCCGCCCGGCGCTCGGCCTCCTCGGCAAGCACGCGATCCACCGCCGCCTCGACAAACATGCCGTCCAGGTCTACCTTGCGGAAGCGCCAGCCCCGGCCCACCTTCGCGCCGGGCAGCCTCCCCAGGCGCGCGAGCCGCTTCACCGCGTCGGGGCTCAACTGCAGGTAGATCGCCGCCTGCTCGGTGGTTAGTATCTCCGGCATGGTACACGCTCCGCGTCGTCAGTACACGCTATACAACGCGTATGCGCCTATTCTACACCCCTTGCTTGCGGTCGTCAACCTGGCGCCGGTCCACGGGCACTCAGCCGCCCGGCGTGACGTACCTCGGCCCGAAGCCCTGCTTGAACCACTCACTCTCGACGGGCAACACCCATCCGCCGTCATCCGCCTGCCGCAGGCCCGGGTCGGCGACGCGGCCGGCTCCCTCGAAGCCCGTGGCCTGGGCGAAGGCGGGGAGGTCTCCGAACTCCTGGTACCGCACGCGCCAGGGGCAGCCGTAGAGGACGAGCTTCTGCCCCTCGGCGGGCCAGTAGAGGTTGCGGTCGATGACGAGGCCCTGCTGGAGGGGATCGAACCAGCGCTCGGGGTTGTCGCGCTTCACGGCCTCGGCGAACTCCTCTTCGCTCTTGTACTGCTCGCGCTCGCCGGGGTGCATGCCGAAGAAGGCGGTGTCATACCACAGGCCGAGCTGGTAGCCCTGGTTCAGCGCGGAGACGTTGTCGCAGATCACGTGCCCCACGTTCTGGTAGGGGACCTCGCCGAGGTCGGGCGTGTCGAGCGGACGCGGGCCCTGCTCGCGGAGGGTGATCCCGTCCTTGTTGCCAACGAAGAGGTTGTGCGTGACGACGCAACCGCGACTCTCGGCGAGGGTCAGCCCTGCGACGCTCCACGACGGGCCGGTCAGGCGCAGGCCGTTGCGGAAGAAGCGGTTGTTCATCACGTAGATGTCGCGACTGATCTCGATGAACACGCCCTGACACTCGTTGTCCTCGAACAGGCAGTTGCGTACGATGACGTCGGCGTCGTCGATGTCGAACCACAGACCCGGCCCGCCATTGTTGCGAAAGGTGCAGCGCTGGAACATGCCGTGGTGGGAGCGCGCGATCTTCACGCCCCCTGCGTCCCACCCGCGGGAGATGGGCTTACGCGAGTTGTTCGCCCAGAGGCAGTCCTCGTTGATGAAGTTCGTCCCGCGCGCACAGCCCCCGACGTGTCCGCAGTTGCGGATGACGCAGCGTCGCAGCACACCGCCCTCGGGGCCGACGCCCACGCCGCCGCCGCACATCCACTCGATCGTGCAGTCCTCCACGACGTTGTGCTTGCCCAGCAGCCAGACGGCGGGGCGTTGCGCGAAGGTCGAGCAGTAGCGGAAGGTCATCCCGCGCACGCAGACGTGGTCGAAGCCCTCCGGGCGCTTCCACGGGTTCGTCCCGAAGATCATGCCGCGCGTGCAGCCCTCGATCGCGTGGGTGTTCGGATCAGACCCGTCCTTCAGCCAGAGGTACAGCCGGTTGTTCTCGACATCCGGGAAGAACGTGCCGGCCTGCATGTCAGTCAGGGAAAGCACGATCTGCGGGTAGTCCCACACCTCGCCATCGACGATGAGCTGCTCCGCCCGCCCGCTGCGCACGTGCTCCTCGTCGCCCGGGTGGTGGTAGATGGGCTTGCCGTTCACCGTGTTGATGATGAACTTCGCGGTCCAGGGGATCTCGTAGATCGGCCGGTCGCCGGGCGTGCGCTGCCAGCCGGTCAGCACGTCGGCGCCGGTCATGACCACGTTCTCGCCCTCGGCGCCCTCGTAGACAACCGGCGCGCCGGGCCGGCCGGAGTTCCTGGGCTCCGCCCACTCGCGGTAGACGCCCTCATGCACGATCAGGCGATCGCCCGCCTCAAGGGTCTGGGCAGCCTTGCTGACCGTCTTCCAGGGAGCCTCGGCAGTGCCGGGGTTCCCATCCGACGCAGCGGGGTGCTTCTGGGCAACGTGGTAGACCCCGCCCGTCCATCCGGTGGAGGTCACGCAGGCAAACAGCAGCGTGGCTGCTAGCATGGCCATCAGCCTCCAGGCAGCAAGGTAGCGACGCCGAGGTACACCGCCAGCGAGGATACGAGGATCACGGTGGCCCAGGTGAGGACGTTGTACAGGCGCGAGTTCGTGTGTTCGCCGAGGAGTTGCTTGTCGTTGATGAGCAGCAGCATGAAGACCAGCACCACCGGCAGCAGAATGCCGTTCAGCACCTGCGACAGGTACATGATCTTCAGCAGCGGCGCATTGGGCAGCAACACCAGCCCGCCGCCCAGCACGATCAGCGCGGTGTACACCGTGTAGAACTCGGGAGCCTCGCGGAAGCTGCGGTCCAGGCCGCGCTCCCAGCCGATGCCCTCGGCGAGCTGGTAGGCCGTCGCGAGGGGCAGGATTGACGCGGCGAACAGCGACGCGTTCAGCAACCCGAAGGCGAACAGGCCTGCGCAGTACGGGCCGGCGAGCGGCCGCAGCGCCTCCGCCGCGTCCCTCACCGTCTCCACGCTCTGGCCGTGCGAATGGATGGTGGCCGCGCAGGTCACGATGATGAAGAAGACGACGACGAGCGCCCCGATGCAGCCGACGAGCACGTCGATGCGGCCGAAGCGCAGGTCCTTGGCGGTCAGGCCCTTATCCACGACGGCCGCCTGCTGGTAGAACTGCATCCAGGGCGCGATGGTGGTGCCGACGATGCCGACGAGCATCATGACGTAGGCCGGGGAGAGTGTGACATGCGGACGGACGGTCTCCTGCCAGACCTGCGGCCAGTCCGGCTTGGCGAGGAAACCGGAGACGGGGTAGGCGACGTAGAAGAGGCAGGCGACCAGGAAGACCTTCTCCACCGACCGGTACGACCCGCGGACGACCATCAACCAGACGAGGGCCGCGGCGACCGGCACCGCGATGTAGCGCGACACGCCGAAGATCTCGCCGGCCGACGCGACGCCCGCGAACTCACCCATCGTGTTCGCGAGGTTGGTGAACAGCAGGGCGACCAGCAGCCAGAACGCAATCCGCAGACCGAACCGCTCGCGGATGAGGTCGGCCAGGCCCTTGCGCGTGACGGCCCCCAGCCGGGACGACATCTCCTGGATCACGAACAGCAGCACGCCGACCGGCAGCAGCGACCAGACGAACCGGTACCCGAAGTTGCCGCCAGCCAACGAGTAGGTGGCGATTCCGCCCGCATCGTTGTCCACGTTGGCCGTGATGATCCCCGGACCGACGATCGCCAGGATCGCCAGCAGCGGCGCCCACCGGGATTGCAGCCGCTGTCTGAGCCAACGCATCGCTGCTCTCCGTCAGCGTCCGAAGACCTTGGGGATGCGCTTCTTCCACGACGTGGGAATGGCCTGATCGATCGCGTCGTCCATCGTCACAATGCCGCGCAGGCGGTTCTCGCCATCGACCACCGGCACGGACAGCAGGTCGTAGTGCGCCACGATATGCGCAATGTCATCCTGGGGCGTGTCCAGTCCCACCCGGTGCACC
>Ga0194113_10007399_pt1 | contig 13702 bp, 15 predicted proteins | sample TA2MahC200mmetaG_FD_146193 | JGI IMG/M metagenome (GOLD analysis project Ga0194113, IMG submission 146193) | Freshwater microbial communities from Lake Tanganyika, Tanzania - TA2015017 Mahale Deep Cast 200m | ecosystem: Environmental > Aquatic > Freshwater > Lake | place: Tanzania: Lake...
CGACAATGACTCGCCGGAGACGGCCAATCCGGAGACGGCCAATCCGGAGACGGCCAATCCGGAGACGGCCAATCCGGAGACGGCCAATCCGGAGACGGCCAATCCGCAGGCGAGGCTCCTGGTCGAGCTGCCCCCTTCCTGCAACACGCCCGACGGGATGGCATTGATGCCCGACAACAGCATCATTCTCTCGGTGCCGAACTTCAACGACGAGAAGCAACCTTCGCTGCTGATCCGGGTCACGCCCGACAACAAGGCAGAGACGTTCCATGAATTTGCCATGCCTTATCCAGGATTGACCGCGCCACTCGACCGCATCGGGCCGATGGGCATCGTGTATTCTCCCTCCAATAATTCGCTCTACTTCGCCGACATGCAGCTGAAGGAGATGAATCAGAACTCGCGCCTCTGGCGCCTGGAACTCAAGGACGGCAAAGTGGACCGGATGGTTCTGGTGGCCTCGGGCTTCAACGTGTCGAACGGCCTGACGATCAAGGACGACTATCTCTACGTGACCGAGTCGGTGTTGAGGCCGAGCAGCGATCCGAAACCCGCGGAGGGAACGGCTCCGCCGGCGACCTTCCAGGATCCGTTGATCAGCGCCGTGATGCGATTCAAACTGGACGAGGAAAACGTCCAGCTCGGCAAGCCGCTGGAGAACGACCCGCACGTCATCGCCACGTTCAAGAGCTTCAAGACGGCTTGGCCGTTCGGTGCCGACGGGATCGCCTTCGACAGCAAGGGGAACCTGTTCGTCGGCACGTTCGGCGACGGCATCATGTACAAGCTGACATTCGACGGGGGCGGCAACGTGGTCTCGAACGAGGAGTTTGCCAAGGCTCCGAGCATGATCAACTGCGACGGCATGTCGTGTGACACGAGAACGGACAAGCTCTATGTGGCCGACTCGGCGGCCAACGCGATCCAGGTGATCAACCCCGACGGAAGCGTCGAGACGCTTGTGGAAAACGCCGATGTGACGGACAAACGAACGGGCATGCTGGATCAGCCCTGCGAAGCGCTCGTGCGAGGGGACACGATCGTCGTGTCGAACATGGACTGGCCGTTTCCGGGCTTCAAGAACTCGGCCTACCAGCTTCCGGCGACGCTGTCGGTCATCCCGCTGAAGTAACCGGCGCGGCCATTCGCCACAGATCACCGGGAGCGTCGCGGATCGGCCGCGGACGCATTGTGGTGCGGCGCGGCGAGTCTGTGCCGATGGGCTGTGCGTGCGCGGCGGCGGAAACGGCAAGCAACGCCGCCCGCGGCGCGGCACTGACCGGGGGTTGTCTCGTGACCGTGTGACGCCCCCCCCGCGATTCGGCGGATCCTGGACTACACGGCCGCGTAGACTCGGAGCGTCTCCTGTTTTCCCTTGACCGCCAACGCCCTGGGTGGGCCGAGGTTCGCGATGCGCTGTCGTTCATTCTCCGGCAGTGCTTCGAACGTGGCCTGGCTGATGAGCACTTCGGTGTGGAGTTCCTTGTTGGCCGACTCCAAGCGAGCGGCGGTGTTCACCGTGTCGCCGATGGCCGTGTAATCCAGGCGGCGGGGGCTGCCCACCGTGCCGACCACGGCGTTCCCGGTGTGAATGCCGATCCCGATGCGGAAATCCGCCGCATCCAGTTCCCGCCAGCGTTCGGCCATGGCATGGACGCGTCGAACGACCTCGACAGCCGCGCGCACGGCACGTGCCGCGTGATCGGGCTGCTCGGCGGGCGCTCCGAAGAGCACCATGACGGCATCTCCGATGTAGGAATTGACCGTGCCGCCTTCCGCCTCCATGGCCGGCACCACGGCCGTGAAGAACGTATTCAGGAGATGAACGACTTCATGTGCCGCATGACGCTCGGAAAACGTCGTGAAGCCCCGGATGTCGCAAAACAACACGGTGACGTCGCGCTGCGCGCCCCGCAAGTCCAGTCTCGCACCGCGGGATTCCAGCGCCCGAGCAACCGCTTCCGACTTGACCAGGCCGAACATGCGGCGAATCCATCGCCAGCGCAGTGCGAACAGCGTTCCGTAGAGCAACACGCCGAGCGCGTACATGGCCACCGCTTCAACTCGCCAATTGCCCCAGCAGAACGCGCACAGCACCAGCACTCGCCACGTAACATGATGGATCAACGCCACCAACAGTCCCATTTCAAGGCTGCAGCGAGCCAGGATCATGCCCAACAGGGCGCCCACAACCAGAAGTGTCAGCGGCGCGGACAGCGGCCACGGCGTCGTGATGAACGCGCGATCCAGCAAGGTGGCCAACACGTTGGCGTGAATCTCCACGCCCGACATCTGCAGTCCGCCCGGGCGATGCTCCATCGGCCGCATCAACCGGAACAACGTAGGAGTCGTGTACGGCGTGAAGAAGTTGTCCTTCATGCTCACCACGGTCGTGCCGATCAGGACGATCGAGTCCTTGAAGAGCGCGCGCGGGACGCCGTTCGCCTCCGGCCCCTGCGAGGATTGCCTGGCCGCCGCCAGCACGTCGCGGAACGGCACCACTCGCAACGTGCCGGCCGGTCCGGCATAGTTGATCCGCAAGCAGCCATCCGCATCAAGCGGGATGGCGGTGCCGTCGAGCGTCAACTGCGATGCGGCCAGCCACTCGTCCGACAAGCCGCGAGCTTTGATCAGCAGCGCCAGCGCCAGGCACGCGTGCGTTCCTTCGTCGTCCGACCAGCGCATCATCTGCCGCCGCAAGCAGGCGTCGGCGTCGACTGTCTGGTCCACGAAGCCCAAGTCGGCCCAGGGCAAGTCCGAAGGCACCGACCATTCGAATGGCGGCCGCAGCGGCTGCTCCCCCACCTGCATCCATTGCGGCAGCACGACACGTCCCGATCGCCCTACCGCCTCGCCCATCGGCTCCAGAGACCCCGGTTGGCCCGGCAACAGGTACTCCATCGTCGTGTCGCCGCCGGGTATGAGAAAATCCACGCCGATCGACGCCGCACCCCCGTCGTGCACGTAGCCGATGACCTGGGCCAGTTCCGGGCTGAGGAACATCAGCGGCTTGTCGATCTCCCCCAACGAGGCGTCGTCCAAGGCGACGATGATCACGTTCGCGGCAGTACTCCTTGTGCCGCGGAACGCGAAACAGCCGTCGAACTCCCGGTTTTCCATGACACGCAACAGCGACGTCTGACCCAAACACCAGCAGACGGCCGCACACACGACGCCAATCAGCGCCCCGCGCCACGCAATCGTGCGATGAAAGCCGCGCCGCAAGCGACGCGCGGCCTCAACCGGCGACTGCGAACTGCCTGAGGTATGGCTCATCGCAATAAATCTGCAATGTGTAAGACCGAAAAATGCCTTGAAACGCCGCTGATACGTCGATTCGTGATGTTGCAGTCTTTTTCGGACGACCCATAGAAGACATGGAACGACTGGGCCGATTGCCGGTTAATGATGGAGCGATCGCACAAGGCTCGGCACCCGAGCAGCCTCCAACGTCACATGCCGCGCTCGTGCAAACCGCGTTTCGACGCCCGCGAGGCGCGAAGCGTCACGCCGTGTGCGGGCCAGTGAATTGATGACTCTCAGATGGCGCGACTTGAAACCGCCCGTTCCGTCACTGCGTCTGTTTGAAAAACTGATCCAGTTTTTCCTCCGTGGCACGGATACGTTTCTCGTCGTTGATTTCGTAGTAGAGTTCGAGCAGCTCCTGATAGACGGCCGAGTCGGGGCTCTTTTGGGCGAGCCGTTCATTCACCTCAATCGCTTCGCGCAGCAGCCGATTCTGTTTGTACCACATGGCCGCCAGAATCAAGTACTTCGGATCGGGGTCTTCCACCATCTTCTTCAGTTCCGCCATCGTCGCGCGTTGTGCCTCGCTGGCCATGCGGAATTCGCTCTCCAGGAACTGGGTTTGCTTGCCGTCGCGCGACGCGATCACTTCCCACGTGTACTTCGACCCGGGTTTCAGCGGCGTCTGCCCCCCATATTCCAACTCGGTCCCCTCCGTGTTGGCCGACCAGATCCGATTCCCCGCGACGAACAGGTTGAGCGTGTACTGTTTTGCCTCCTTCGCGGCGGGCCAGGAGAACTTGGGCTTCGGTTCCAGCAGTGTGGCGTCGTAGACGGGCGTGAACCCCACGAAAACCATCTCGATGGGCTCCTCTTCTTCCTGCAGCGGTTCGTCGTCGAGATTGGAAGGCGCGACGGAGCGGACCACCACAACGCCGCCGTGCACGATGCCGCGGTTTCCCTTGCTGATCTTGCCGACCGTCGCTCGATGCCGCTCGGGCAACGACACTCGCTCAACGCCCGTTCGGGGTTCGCTGCCGTTCGGAGAAATCGTGAATGTGCCGGGTGCCGCAATCCGTTCGATCTGTCCTTCTCCGCGAAATACCAGCGCGACCTGGGCGCCCTCGCCCACGACGATCCGTTCGCCCCCGTAGATCGTGCCGAAAACGGCGACCGGCCGATCGAAGTTGTCCCAGTCCAGGATGGTGGCCGTCCCTTTCAACTCCAAAACGCGAGCGGCGGGCGTTCTTTCGCCTGCCCCCGCCTCCCCAAGCAGTAGCATCGATGCCAAACCAAGAAGCATCCCGAACTTGTGCATGATCGCGTCCTCCACTCTCCAATCATAGTACGCTACGGGGTGCCGCGGCGATCTCCGCCCGTAACTCGTCGACCGCCGCCAACGGATCCGGGTCAGCGGGATCCACAACACCGATTATGAAGCGCCCGCACATTCGTCTCAAGTCCGACGCCCTTCGTGCCGACGTTCGATCCGCCGCGGGAACCCTCGCGCCGCACCCCACGACCCGCACTCGTGCGTTGCCGAGTCTCGTCAGCCGCAACGCGCCGGAGCAGCCAAGCAGACTTTCGTCCCCCCGAGCCGAGCTCGGGGGGGACGGGCAGTGAACGGGCTGATGCAGGTAGCTGAAGAGACTTGCTTTCCCCACGAGACGAGCGCGTGGGGGCAGCGGAACGGCGAACGGGTCAACCATAAAAATGACATTAACGTGTCACTTTCATTCGCGCGCGGAGATCGACAGGGCCGTCGTTCGGCTGCTTCTCGCCCGGCGTGCTTCGGCCGTCGGCCACAATCCGCTCGAGCAGTGTGATCAAATCGCCAACGCGTTCTGGATGCTGTTCCCACACGTTGTGCTGTTCGCCGAGGTCGTCGCCGAGGTGGTACAGTTGAAGCAGCGGCAGGCCGGCGGCTTGTCGGCTGCCCGGCCGAGGCTCGCTCCAACCTCCCGAATCGGCGGAGAGCAGCAACTTCCAGTCGCCGCGGCGGACGGCAAACGAGCCGTTGATGGAATGGGACACGAGGTGATCGCGACTTCCCTTGGCGCCGCGCAGAACCGGCAAGAAGCTGATGCTGTCCTCGCCGGCGTCGGGAGGCAGAGGAAGGTTGAGGATCTCGGCGAGTGTGGCCATGATGTCGACCTGACAGACGATCTCCGGACTCACCGTGCCGGGAGCGACCCGCTCGGGCCACCGCACGACCAGCGGCACGCGGAGCCCGCCTTCGAAGAGATCCGCCTTGTGGCCCCGCAGTGGTCCGCTCGGTAGATGCCCGTGCGCGGCCAGTTCGTCGAATTTCGCCTGCGGCGAGCAGCCATTGTCGCTGGTGAAAATCACCAGTGTCTGCTCGGTCAGTTCGTGCCGGTCGAGCGCCGCCATGATCTCGCCAACCGCCGCGTCCGTTTCCATCACGAAGTCCGCGTACGGATTCATGCCGCTCTTGCCCTGCCAGCTGGCCGTGGGAAGGATCGGCGTGTGGGGCGAGGCGAACGGCACATACAGAAAGAACGGTTTGTCCGATCCCGGCGCCTCCGCGCAGCGGTCGAGGAACTCGCACGACTTCCGCACGATGACCGGCAGCACGTCCGACGTGTCGAACCCGGGTGCTGCCGGGCCTTTGCGCGTGCGCCCGCCGGCCTCGCGGCCGAGCATCATCGGAAAGTCCCGATCTTCGGTTGGCAGCGAGGTCACGCGGTCGTTCTCGATGAACGTGTAGGGGACCATGTCGAGCGATGCGCTGATGCCGAAATAGTAGTCGAAACCCACGCTGTTGGGCCCGTTGGCGATCGGTTGCGCGAAATCCACGTTGAACACTTGCGCGCGCGGCTCGATCTCCAGTCGGGACACTCCCGCGCCAGGTTTGACCACCCAGTCCATTCCCAGATGCCACTTGCCAATGCACGCCGTGCGGTAGCCCTGTTCCTGCAGCAGGGAAGCGACCGTCATCCGGCCCGGCTCAATCAACCGCGGACTCAGTCCGCCCAGCACGCCCTGCTTCAGCCGTGACCGCCAGCTGTATCGTCCCGTCAACAGGCTGTACCGCGTGGGCGTGCAGACGGACGAGGCGGTGTGCGCGTCGGTGAATCGCATCCCCTCCGCGGCCAGGCGATCGATGTGCGGCGTGCGGATCTTGCCGCCATAGCACGCGACATCGGCATAGCCGAGATCATCCGCAAGTATGAGTATGATATTAGGTACACTGCCTTGTTCTGCAGATTTGGCTTGTCTTTCGGCACATATTGACAAAAGGCCGGGACATGCGATCAGTATGAATGTAGCAAAATTGTGTAGTAAACGTACACGTAATTCACGCGGACAAGCGTTGGCGGGCGAAATGGGCATTGGTGGGCTCCCGTGCGAACAGGTTGCGGGCGTCGCCGAAGGTCTGCTCAGTATCGGACGCCTGCAAGAGTGAGTCAACGCGGCGCCGCACAAGACCAATTGCTGAGGGATCAACACGTGGGAAGAAAAGCCAAGAACCGTCGACAGTCGCACGGATCCGCCTGGCACTGGAAGCAGACCGACTGCTGGTACTGCACGCATCCTGGCACGCGGAAACGCCTGCCCCTGCTGGACGAGCACGGGCAGCGAATCCGTGGCAAGGACCGCCGGGAAGCGGCGGACATCGCCCTGGCCCGCGCGAAGCTGTCCGTAGGCGCACCGTTCTTCCGAGAGCACCAGCGCGCCCGCATCAACCGCGGCCTGCATCTGGCGACGGCCGTCGCTCTCGTCCGTTTCGCGCAGGAGCCAGTGGTAGTCCTCAGGACTGAGAAACCCAAGCGCGCGTGACACGTCGATCAGCGCGCGGATGGGCGAGACGCCGCGGGCCTCTATCCACATGCCGCGGGTTCCTCGGAGCCGGTAGGCATGCCGCGGATCCCCGCCGTTATTAGCCTCAAACCGGCCTTCCACGGTCGATTTGAGGCTTTTTTGTGCGCCTCGGGCAGTGTGTCCGGGGCGGTGCTGTTTTCCCAAACAGGCCGCTCCGAGCACGGGGTGGCTTAGCTATCAGGAGCCACCCGCATGATCGCATTGGCACGAAATCCGCGTTGCAGGAAATCGGCGGATCACGCCAAATACTTGACGATGCTGCCGGCCATCGCGCACTACGCGAGCGCCGCCTTTCGCCATCTCGATGCAGAAGCACGAGAGGACGCCGTCACCGAAGTGATTGCCAACACGTTTGTCGCCTACGCGCGCCTGGCGGAGTTGGGCAAGACCCACGTCGCATATCCGACAGTGCTCGCGCTTTACGAAATCCGTCAGTACTGGGACGGCCGGCGCGTGGGAACCAAAGCCAATTGCCGGGACGTGTACCGCAGCGGACTGCGGCGCCAGCATCTCGGAACATCGCGCGACAAGCAGTGGCAGGAAGCTTTGATTGACAATACCAGGTCACCGGTCCCGGATCAGGCGAGTTTCAGGATCGACTTCCCGGATTGGCTGGAATCGTTGACCGCGCGGGATCGCGACGAAGAAAGCGGCAGGATTGCAGTAGCGGAGGGCAACGGAGCCATGCCGGACAAGCTCGCCAAGGGAGTCCTATGGCTGAACCCCAACAAGCCGATCACGCTCGACGCCAGGTGGTCCTGCTACCTCGTGATGTTCGCACCCGTCATCTCCGCTCGCACCGACGAGCCGAGGTTGATCGCCATAAACGTCAACGAGCTGACTTACCTGACGCGCGAGCACGGCATGCGTCTGTGGATCGTTGGCGAAAACGGCGAGATGATGGAAGTGAAACCCGTTGTTCCTCGAAAGGAGACGCGACCACGACCGATCGGCGGAGCCCCGTGAGCTACGAACCGCCCGACGTGCCGCCGCCTCGCACGACACGATCGCGGTGGAACATCACCAAGGCTCGCGGTGCTAAACAACGGCGAATTTTGAGGCACATTCATGTGAGCACCACGCTTAGCGCGTAGAAAGCCGTTTTCGGCCCGATTTTGGTGTCATTTTGGCCGTGTTTTTTGTTCTGTTTCGTGGAGCATTCTCCGCTCCAGAAAGGAGGTCTGCTTTGCCCGTTTCGACCATCTTGATCGGCAGCCTGGTGATCTTGCTGCTGACGCTGCTGCTGGCCCGGGAAGTCCGCTTGCGGCGCGCACTGGAAACCTTGCTGCGCCGCTTGCTTAGCCTGTGGAGGAATGATGAAGTACGTTCGAGTCCTGATCGTGGTCCTGATACTCGCTGGATGCAGCGATGACGGCCGCTTGGCGCGCGTTGCCCAGCAGGCATCCGAACAGCAGGCGCGGCAGAACGAGGAGATGGCCCGCCTGACCGGCGAGGTCGTGCAGGCCAGCCAGGAACTCGTGGCGGCCGACGCCCAAGCGCGCCGAGAAAACGCCGCGATTCAAAGTCGTCTGACCGACCAGCAGCGCGAGATCGGCCTCCAGCGCGACCAGCTGGAACAGGAACGCCGGCAGATCGCCGTGCAGCGCCATCGCGACCCGGTTCTGGCAGCGGCCATCACGACCGTCGGCTGGATCCTCGCCGCGCTGCTGCCACTGGCACTAGCGGCGCTGGTCGTCTGGCGGCTGCGGGACAACGGCGAGGATGTGGAAACGCTGAATCGCGTGCTGCTGGAGGAACTTGTCGCCGAGCAGCCACGGTTGCTGCCACCACCCAGTCGTGAACGGCAATTGTGTTTGCCTTCGGGCAATGAACCAGATAACGAACCACCATTTTGAAAAGGAGTAATTGCTTTGAGTCACCTTGTTACGATCTCCACGGAAGTGAGAGACGCGGCGGCCGTGCGCGCGGCGTGCCAGCGGCTGAACCTCCCGCACCCCGTGGAAGGCACGCACCAGTTGTAAAGCGGTCAGGTCACGGGCCTGGCCGTTCAGCTGCCCGATTGGCGCTATCCGGTCGTGTGTCAGCTCGACAACGGCCAGCTGCGTTACGACAACTACCAAGGTTACTGGGGCAACCCGGTCCAGCTTGATCGGTTCCTTCAGCGGTACGCCGTGGAAAGGGCCCTGATCGAGGCGCGGCGCCGGGGACACAGCTGCAACGAATCCCGGCTCGCCGACGGCAGCATCAAGCTCACCATCCAGGTGCAAGGAGGTGAAGCGTGAAGACCATTGACATCATCGTGTCGCCCAAGGGAGAGACGCAGATCGAAACCAAGGGCTTTGCAGGTAGTGAATGTCAGCAGGCGAGCCGCTTCCTGGAGCAGGCGCTCGGCCGGCGAACCGACGAGACACTGACCCGGGAGTTCTTTGAGTTCCTTACGACCCAGCAGGACCAACAGCAGCGCAATTAGCAGCGGTTCGCACGCTCTGTCACCATGCGCCGCACCCGCCCATGATCGGGCAGCCGCCGGGATGGCTCCCGTCCCTTTAACCGTCGTTTGTTTTGAAACCCAAGCCGGCAACGGCGAGGCTCTCTCGGTTTGAGTCCGCACTCGTCTTCTCGACACGGCATTGGGTTCGTGTCGCATTCCGAACCAACTCACTGACAACAAGGTACACTCACCCATGTCACTTTCCCAACAACTTTCCGAGTACAATTCCGCGTGCTTCACGGGTCTCTGGATCCAGTCGCACGAGCACGACGACGCGCTGACTGAAATCGCCCAGCTGTGCCACGAGCACCAGTGGCGGCTGGCCACCTGGGACATCGCCCAGGGTCTGCAGATTCCCGGACAGAACGGCCAGGCTGATGCCGCCGCCGGTCTCACTCGCTATGAGTCAGAGGGTGCGTACTGCCTCTCGCTCGTGAGGCACGGGCGGATCGAGCCGTCGGCCGTGTGGGAACTCAAGTCGCAAATGCTCAAGAAGAGCGGCCTGATGTCGCTCCATCGCGGCGGCGAGGCGTTCGCCCAGCTGTGGGAGGCCTGGAGGCCATGAAGCAGTTCTGTGCGCGCTCGATGAGCCGGCAGGGGCAAGCCAATCCGTTGAAACGTCCGCGTGGCATTCTCACGCTCGGGGTTCCTGGGACTGGAAAATCCGCCTTCGCCAAGAGTCTTGGCAACGAAACCGGCAGACCCACGCTGATCCTGGATGTCGGTTCCCTGATGGGATCCCTTGTCGGCCAGACCGAGCAGAACATCCGGCAGGCGCAGAAGATCGCCGACGCCATGGCCCCTTGCGTGTTGACAATTGACGAGGTGGAAAAATCGCTCAGTGGCGTGGCCAGTTCCGGGCAGACTGATTCGGGCGTGTCGGCCCGCTTGTTCGGGACGTTCCTGACTTGGCTCAACGATCACGAGAGTGACGTGTACGTCATCTGCACGTGCAACGACATCAGCAAACTGCCGCCCGAGTTTTCGCGCTCGGAGCGGTTCGACGGGATCTTCTTTCTGGATCTGCCCGGGACCGCACAGAAGGCGCGCATCTGGGAGATCTGGCTGCGCGCGTTCGAGCTGGACGCCGAACAGCCCAAGCCTCAGGCACAAGGTTGGACAGGAGCTGAGATCCGCAGTTGTTGTCGGCCAGCCTTCGAAAACGCGGTTGTTCTGCGCCATTGTCTCACACGCGATGGGTAGTTGCGACTGCCGCTCACGGTCGGCCGGTTCTGGCAATCTCGCCGTGGAGCCACGTGACCATGGCTCAACGACTGACGCCGAGGTTGAAATACATAAGGTATGTCATGCACGGTGCATCGGATGTGGAGACGAGGGGATCCAAGTTGTGCCGCTTGGCGTAGGAACCCCCCAAGGGATGACTCCGAAAGTCGGGTCGGTAACGGCCGTTTTGGGGACTGATCCGAACGTCTCGGGTCGAATCCAGCGACTCGGTTTTCGACGCTCCGGGTGAAAGCCACCGACGCGCGCAGGCAAGATCCGCTTCGTGAAACCGGTGGGGGCGACCGACGCGCGCCGGGGCGCAGCTTCGTTGAGTGTCACCGCCCCAGGGCTACCTGCTCTCAACCATGACAGCGGGGACCTTGCCCATGGCCGTTTCGGACGGCGTATGGCCCCAAGGAATCCGCCCGCGAATGACTTGCAGGTCCATCCAGCCTTCCCAAATTGACGTTGCGGCATTTCGGTGACGGGATGATAATGGCTCCCAAGCGGTCGGAGTGCCAGTTCTCGGCGTGTTACGGCGCCGTCAGTTCGCGCAAGGAGTAGTCTTCGCGCAAGGAATAGACATGGAGGTGGAGATGGACAATAAGTGCTGCCCGGATCTCCCGGTCGACTTGGAGGCTGCTCGACTGGTGGTTGAGTGGAAGGAGCTTTTCGCAGTAGAGCTGCGGCTCGCTGCCCAACGGTTGGCAACTGGGACCGAACTCGTCACGGCGGACCACTATCGCTGTGCATTGGTGCCCGCAACTGCCAACGTACTGCAGGCGATCAACACCTACTCCGGAGAATCGGTCGATGTCCGCCGACGAATCGCTTAAGCAAAGAAGGAGGCGGGGTGGCGAATCGGTTAGGGCGGACGCGATCGACTGGGGCAGTCATTTCGTCAAGTTCTTGGAGTTGGAATACACGAACGCCGCCGCCCGCCTGTCAGCCGAGGCCACATGGGCGGATTACCGCCGAACGATGTTTCATGCAGTTGTCGCGGCCTTGAGAGAATCAGGTACCAATCCCGACGAGATCGCGCAGCTGCTGAGGGAAGGCATTCCCCTGGATCATGACGTCGACCAGAGTGCCGGCTGGACAAGCGAATGTAATGCGCGGCGGATCGCGCTCATCGACAAGAAGATTCAACAAACGCTTTCTGAAGCGGAAGCTGCCGAACTCGATCGACTGACTGCACGACTGCGCCTGCACGTCGACAACGAAGAGCTGGTTCCCATGAAGGGTGCGAGGCGGTTGCATCGACAGCTGCTCGAGACGGACAATTCGAGGTCCGTGAAGGGATGATTTTCGATTACCCCGATTTTCGCAATCATCGGCGTCATGGACCACGTGGTTACGCCAACTACGAGGGCTATCGACCTTGGCTGCGTGATGAGTTCACGTTTCGCTGTGCTTACTGCTTGAAACGCGAACACTGGGGACCCATCACAGGCGAATTTGACATCGATCATTTCCAACCGCAGCGATTGCGGCCGGATTTGGCGGCCGAATACACAAATCTTGTGTACGCATGTAGGCGCTGCAACAGCGTGAAGTCGGAACTAACGGTGGACGACCCTTTCATCGTCATGTGTGGCACGCGAATCGTGACTCGGACCGACGGCACGGTTCGCGGTCTCGATGGAGAAGCGAGTCGAGTGGTACTGATATTGGATTTGAATTCGCCAAGGCTTGTTGAATGGCGAATCACGTGGATGCGAATCATTGATCTGGCGGCGGAACGCGATCTATTGCTGTTGCAGAAATTGGCCGGATTTCCAGCTGACCTGCCCCGTCTGCGCCGCTTGCGGCCGCCGGCAGGCAATTCTCGCCCGGAGGGCATCGCGGAAAGCTGGGCCGAACTCGCAGATCAAGGCGAACTGCCGGGCCTCTATTGACGATTACTCACTCGCGGTAGCTCTCCAGCACGGCAAATCGCATCACGCGAGGCGACCTCAAGCCGCACCGGTGGTGCACACCGACGCCAGTTGCCCCCAGGGTCCAAACTGCTCCGGTGAAACACACCGCGGTAGTTGCGATCGGGCCCTTCCACGCGTTGGGGTGGTACGTCGGCGCCGTCGGAACGTGGGATGACGGGCCTCCCGTGCAGTCGGCACGTTCGTAGGCCTTAAACGCAAGGCGTGGCAGCCGAAACGGGACGCGTGTGGGCGGACTGAAGCCTGATGCCGCCATTGACTGGCGGGAAACGGACCGCAAACCGAAGGTGCAGCGGTCGGTTGTCCAGCCTTTTACGCCCTCTCCGAATAGCTACTCGAACGCGCGTCTGTCGCCCCCACCCACGCGCCCATATAGATCTTGCTTGCGCGCACAGGCAGTCACTTGAGCATGTTCGCTCGGGAGAAGCCGACCAGTGGGGAAGTCACTCTGACCGCAACACCCGGCACGTACACGCGCTCGCCCGCGCCACCAGCCCGCCAGAATTCCCTCTGAACCCGGCGCGGATCTCATCGTCCTGGCTCCTGGCCAACTGAACGCGCATTCAACCAGCCGCCGATCCTGACGATGCGCCGCCGTCAAGCCCGCCGTCTCAAACGTGCTGCTCCCGCACGTCAGATCGACTTCCTGCCGTAACCCCCACGCCATCGATGCGATTCACCGTTCGCGATCCGTCACCACACACTCTTTTCCAAGGAGAAACCTGATGCCACTGAAACTCAACGTTGGCCTCTGCAAGAAACAAGGCCTCCCCGAATATGGCTCCCTGGGAGCCTCGTGCTCCGTGGAGCTGGAACTCGACAGCTCCCTGCTCCAGCACGATCTCGCCGCGTTCCACGAGCAGATCAAGAACGCGTACGTGGCGTGCAGCCAGGCCGTCAATGACGAATTGGCGCGGCAGCGCATCCCTGCCGGCACCGCCACGAACACTGTGTCCCCGGCGTCCGCGCCGCCCGTGACCAACACACCAACCAGTAACGG
>Ga0194113_10007405_pt1 | contig 13694 bp, 10 predicted proteins | sample TA2MahC200mmetaG_FD_146193 | JGI IMG/M metagenome (GOLD analysis project Ga0194113, IMG submission 146193) | Freshwater microbial communities from Lake Tanganyika, Tanzania - TA2015017 Mahale Deep Cast 200m | ecosystem: Environmental > Aquatic > Freshwater > Lake | place: Tanzania: Lake...
ACTTCGGAGAACATTGGGCACGCATGTGGCTGGATTTAGCGCGTTACGCGGAGGCTACGAAAAGGATCAGGCGCGTTCGATCTGGAGGTGCCGCGATTGGGTGATCGACGCCTTCGATACAGACATGCCGTACGATCAGTTTACTCGCGAGCAATTAGCGGGCGACTTGCTTCCGAATGCCACCGAATCGCAGATTCTCGCAATGGAATCGAAGCTGTCAACTTTGCGCGAAGCATTTTGGGCGAAGTCACCGGCCCAGGCAGAAGGTCAGGCGGCGTGGGGAAGGAAAATCGCCGCACCAAATCCCTGGACGCCACTTAAGTTTATTTCGGGCGCGGGAATTGGCGGATCATCGCTGACAGCTCGCGAGGACGGCAGCATCGCGGTTTCTGGAGTGTTTCCCGAGGCCGAGACGAACGTGATCCACGTTGCGGCGCCAAACGAACTGCTGAGCGCGATGCGGATCGAGTTGCTCAACGATGAAGGAGTGAAAGGACCGGGCAGGAACAGCGCTGATCGCAACGTCGTCGTTTCCGAACTGATTGTCGCGTGGGAGAAACGCGATGGAGCCATCGAACCTGTCAAGCTGAAGAACGCTCCCGCGGATTTCTCGATTCGACGCTGATTGTTTGGGGAGGCGAGTTCGGGCGGACGCCGATGATGCAAAACAACGTTCGAACTGAATTGAAGAAAGGATACATTGGGCGCGATCATCATCCGCACGCCTTTACAATGTGGATGGCCGGCGGCGGGATCAAACCTGGGCTGGCCTACGGAGCAACCGACGACATCGGTTATTACGGGGTTGAAAACAAAGTGAGCATTCGCGATCTTCAAGCAACTCTCCTTCACTGCCTAGGCCTCGATCCGCACAAGTCTAGTTTTGCCTACCAGGGATTGAATAACCGGTTGATCGGGCCAACGGACGAAGCGCGAGTCGCGCATGATATTCTGACGTAAACGCCTTGGCGGCCGGCCGCCGGTTTTCTAACGAGACTTAAAGGAGAAAGGGACGAATCTCATCGCTGCCGATCCAGGCAAATCTCCGCCATTCCGCTCACCTCTATGGCTTGCGTTCCCGGCAGCCTTCATGCCGCAAGGTAATTCCTCCCGCCGGACGCAGCGTCACGCCATTGAGGAAAGGCCGAATGGCTGCGTCCGACTCGAGCCGGAATCGGTGCATGCTCAACAGCGTGCCGAGCGCGATTTGCAATTCGTAATTGGCAAACGCGGCGCCGATACAACGCCGATCTCCGCCGCCAAAAGGGAAAAACTCATAGGGCGAATATTTCTTGTTCAGGAAACGCTCGGGCCGGAACGACCAGGGATCAGGGAAGATCAAGGGGTCGAAGTGCGTGGTGAAGATCACGGGATGAAAGACTGTTCCCGCGGGGTAGTCATGGCCCCGCAAAGCAGCGTCGCGAGTGAGGCGGCGCCGCATGAACGGCACGATGGGATGCAGGCGGAGGGTCTCGTCGCAAACAGCGCTCAGGAATGGGAGCTTCGATAGTGCCTCGGGTTCTTGGCCACAGTTAGCGATCTCGCCGCGGAGCTTCTCGAGAACTTCTGGATGGCGATGGAGCCGCCAGAGCGCCCAGCCCAGTGTTGTGGCAGTCGTCTCGTGCCCGGCAATCACCAGGGTGCGTAATTCATCGACAATTTCGTCATCGGACATCGGTTCGTCATTTTCATCCCGCGCGCCGAGCAAGAGGGAAAGAATGTCCTGACGGTCCGCATCGCGCGTGGCTCGCCCACGAACGATCTCTTCGCGCAATAGGGCGGCGAGCGCATGCACGCTTTTCTGGTAACGCGCCCAAGGCGCGAAGAAAGTCCGATGCAAAACAGGCAGGAACATGCGCCAAGCCGGAAAGGCCGCGACGTTGCTGGTGATAACGTCGCGAAAGCGTTCGACGCGCGCCGCATCTTGCACTCCGAACACTGCGCGGACGATAACTTCGAGAGAAATCCGCTGCGTCATATCGAGTATCGCCACTTCGCTTCCCTCGACGAGGCTGCCTGCGTGACGCACCGTCGCATCAGTAATGATCTTTGCGTAAGCGCGCATCCGGCATCCGTGGAATGGCGGCATCATCAACTGGCGCTTTCGTTTGTGCCGCGCTCCGGTTGCGAGGACGATCGATCGTTCTCCCAGGAGGGGTGTGACAATTTCGTTGGGGGCTTGGAACAGATCGGACTCGCCCCCAAAAACCTCCGCGATCAACGCTGGATCACCGGTTGCGACACCCGGTCCGTTCACCAATGACATCCGAAACGTCCGCCCATAACGCGCCGCCAGCTCTTGCATCAGTGCGAGAGGGTCGTTTGCCAAACACCATGTCATCCATGCCGCGCCGGCCTTTCCTCCCCGCATCGAGAATCTTCAGTTCCTGAAGCGATTCGAAGGAGTCGGCGGGATTCTGGCCAAACGCAGCCTCCACTTCTCCGCGCAATCTTGCGAGCCACTCGGCGTGTTTCAAAAGTTGCACCACGGACAATTACGAAATCACCTATATCATGCACAACCAGCAGCCATGGGCGAAGCGATCTGACAAGGCGTGCCTGGCGACCTACAACCCCATCAGCAAAATCGATCCGAAGAAGGTCCTCAAGAGATGGTGGTTCCAGCATATTGTGCACGACGTTTTTCACATTGCGGTTCTCGTGCCGCTGTTTCGTTTCGTCCAGGGCAAAAGGCGTTCCTGGCACTGCGGCGCGCACACCTTGATGAACAGCCAGGAGACGTGCTTCGTGACCGGCCTCGCCGCCGCAAGACAACTGGGCGCCGACTACCCCTTCAACGATCGCGAAGCCGCCGGCTGGTTCAACTTTTACGGCCGCCTCCTCTACGGTTGGAAGTTTAAGAAAGCGCGTGTTAAGGCGTCGTGATGCCTGGTGACCCAGCCGTCCGGCGTCTCATCGTCACGTGGGATCATGCGAAACCGCTGCAGATTGAAAATTCAGAATTACAGCGAAACTCTGCGCTTCGACGGAGTGGTGCCGCGATGCGTCGGCATGCGGTCCGGTGCATCCGGAAGTGGCCGGCACATCGTAGCGGCGGGCATCCTGCCTGCCGCAGAGCCGAGGCATCCTGCCCGGCGGATCCTTGAAGAAATGGCCGTCCGGTTCCTTGAGAAACACGCCCGCGTTGATCGAAGTTCCGCCTCCGCGGACGCTTCCGGTGAGGACCCAGCTGCCGGCTTTCGTTTGCTGGCGATTTGTGGCCGAGCCACCGCGGACTGCGGGCCAACCGGCTCCCGTTTGAGTGAGGGGTTCTTCTTCCGTGCGCTTGCCCCGTTCCAACAGCAGAGTCTTTCCCTTCTTTGATAGCGCACTTGCCAAAGCGCAACCGGACGCGCCACCGCCAATAACTATGAAATTGCAGGAGTTCATGTCTTTCGCCGACGTCTGTTACGTCAGCGACGTAAAACGAGCTGGAGCTCCCGAATAATGCTGCGCTTCACGTCGAAACGTGGCTCTGCTTTAAGCGCCACTTAGTCCGGGTATATGCAATGCGGAAGCCGTGGCGCTCGGCATTGCGTTGCGATGCGCTGCCGGGAAGCGCGCACATCATCGCGATGTCACAGCCGTGCTCGGCGGCATAACCCAAGCGTCGATTCAACAACGCGAGTTGGGCGCCCTGCTTGCGTTACTCAGGAATAGTGCAGGCGCCCGCTAAACTTAGCATGCCGGCTGCAATGGGCCGCCCCTCCAGTTCGGCGAGGAACGAGACACCACCCTTTCGATTTGTCCAGACCGGCGTCATATCTTGCAGGTAATCGATGTATTCGGGAAAATCGCTCCAGCCTTTGACGATTGTTTGCGAGAGAACGTCTCCTTCATCAGAGCCAACGGGCCGCACCTGAATTTGCTCGTTCGACGGTTGGTGCTTTTCGATCAGGCTACGGATCGGCCGGTACATCACGCTGGTCAATTCGACTGGTTCATAACCACGCTCGTTCAACGAAGTTACCAGCGCTAAGCCAGCCAGCGGGCTGACCTCATGAAAAACGGGCGCCTGCCGATCTCTAAAGAAGCGTTCAATGCCGTCCAGAACCTCAGCCGTCGCCGGCTCGAACAATCCTAATCCAAACGTTTGCGTCACAGGTGAAGAGACGCCGTCGAACATAGCTTAAGCACCGGCCATTTCGATCCATGTCGATCCGATCTTTGGAAACACTTTCGCTCTTGCCTCGACAAACCTCGCGCCTGCCTCGGCCTCAGCTCGTTCGAGGCGCCGTGACAATTCGACGTCGGAGAAAGGATAAGTTTCGACGCTGCTCAAGCCTTCAAGCTGCCATCCACGTATCGCCCTTGGTCTATCATGCCGAGAAAGGGAATGATTTTGTCAGAGCCGCACTTCGCGCATTTTAGATTCATAGTTTAGTCAATGCACAGTCGATCCGGCCGATTTACTCGAAGCAGAGATTCGTGATCTTGCTCTTGCCGGGTTCGATGGGGAGCAAGAGCAAGAGCAAGAGCAAGAGCATGATCAAGAGCAAGAATCCAACAAGGCGCCGATCCAATATGCCTGGGCCTTCTCCGACCAGGTGTTGGTGAGCAAGAACGGCAACTTTGCTGCATGTCGCTACGCCAACAATTTCTCGACAAGTTCGCCGTGCACATCGGTGAGCCGGAAATCACGGCCTTGAAAGCGATAGGTCAGCTTTGTGTGATCAAAGCCCAGCAAGTGGAGAATCGTGGCGTGCAAATCGTGAACGTGCACTTTGTCGCGCACGGCGTTGAACCCGAACTGATCCGTCTCGCCAAATGAAAGGCCGGATTTCACACCGCCACCAGCCAGCCACATTGTGAATGCATTCGGGTGGTGGTCGCGGCCATCATTGCCCCCTTGAACCATTGGTGTCCGCCCAAACTCACCGCCCCAAATTACGAGCGTGTCGTTCAGTAAGCCGCGCTGTTTTAGATCTTTAACCAGCGCCGCGCAGGCCTTGTCGGTATCTTGGCAATTCTTCCGCAAGTCCTTAGTCAAATTGCCGTGTTGGTCCCAAGCTTCGTGGAACAGTTGCACGAAGCGCACGCCGCGTTCGACCAACCGCCGGGCCAAGAGGCAATTGTTGGCGAACGATGATTTGCCGGGCTCGGCGCCGTACATTTCGAGAGTGGCCTTCGATTCTTTCGAGATGTCCATCAGTTCCGGGGTGCTGGTCTGCATGCGATAGGCCATCTCAAAGGAATTGATACGTGTCGCAATCTCTGGGTCGCCCACGACATCGAGCCGTGTCGCGTTGAGACGCTTCAACGTATTGAGCGAATCGCGCTGCATCTCGGCATCGACGCCTTTCGGATTGGAAAGGTAAAGAATGGGATCACCTTGGTTGCGGAACAACACTCCTTGATAAACGGATGGCAGGAATCCACAGCCCCAGTTCGACGCTCCGCCGCTAGTGCCTTTGCTGCCGGAACTGAAAACAACGTAAGCTGGCAAGTCTTGGGAGTCGCTCCCAAGGCCGTACGTAACCCACGCGCCCATGCTCGGACGGCCGAATTGGACCGATCCGGTGTTCATGAAGATTTGGCCGGGCGCATGGTTGAACGCATCCGTGTGCATCGACTTCACAATGGCGATCTCGTCAACGACACTGGCCAAGTGCGGCAAGAGCTCGGACAACTCGGCGCCCGATCGGCCGTACTTGGCGAACCTGAACTTCGGACCAAGCAGTTTCGAATTCGGATTGATGAACGCAGCCCGGTAACCCTTTAGAAGATCGCCTGGCGGCAGTTTCCCATTCCAGGCCGCGAGTTCGGGTTTGTAGTCGAATAGGTCAAGGTGGCTCGGCGCGCCCGCCATGAAGAGATAGATAACATTCTTAGCCTTCGGCGTGAAATGCGGCTGTTTGGGCGCCAGTGGATTGCTGAGACTGGGCCTGGCTGCCGCGCCGAAAAGCGTTTGATTCAGCAACGAACTCAGCGCAATGGCGCCGAGTCCGACACCGCATTCCTTGAAGAACCAGCGGCGGGTTATTTGCTTGCGGTACTCATTGAAGACATGACTCGAGATATTCATGGGGTAATTCCTCAGGCCGGTTGGTCAAAGTGGACACCGTTTCGCCGAGCGTGATCATGGGTTGTAGCGCAGAGTTTCACTCTGCCGTATCGCAGACAATCAGCCGCTCTTCGGCGGCGGAAGAATGCAGTAGCTGACAGTTGCAGCGCCCCTCTCCCTAACCCTCTCCCCATCCGATGGGGCGAGGGAATCGAGCTTTTGCGGTGGGCGATGCCTGATGGACGAACGTGCCCAGCGCCCAGGTCTTTTCCCTCTCCCCATCCGATGGGGAGAGATTTCTCCGAAACAGGATTTCGCTCATTGCACCCATGAACCACTGCGTCGGTAGGGCGGCGTTGCCGCGCCGCCGCGATTGCTGTTCGCAGGCTGCGGAGCACCGCAGCCCTACCTTTAGGTTCATGGAGAGGGTTAGGGAGAGGGGCAACATTCACCTTGCCACTTGGAAGACTTTCAGTCTGCGGCGCTCCCGCAAGATCACAAACGTTGGAACGCCCGAACACGCTGCCGACTGCAAGTCGGCGATAGAGCAGAGTGAAACTCTGCGCTACGAATACTGCGGTTGCCTTAATGCTCACGGCCCAGTTCGGTTAAGTCTATTCCTTCGTAATCGCTTCGTCCAAGTTCAACAGCACGCGCGAGACAGCTGTATAAGCTGCGAGTTGCGTCGGGGTTGCGCCAGTTGGCAACTTGGCCGGCTTTTCGTTTTTGCCGGTGGCGAGTTCGAAGGCGTTCACCCAGCCTTCGGCAATTCGGTCGCGCTGGCGCTCGAGCATCGCGATCAACGTTTTCGTTTCATCGGTCGTAGGAGGACGGCTGAGTGTCCGGCGAAATGCATAGGTAATCCGCTCGGCATCGGACGTGCCGCCTTCTTGGATCGATCGCAGAGCCAACCCTTGAGCACATTCCATCGAGAGCGTCTCATTCAACGTCATGAGCGCTTGTAACGGAGTGTTAGAGCGCAAGCGGCGTACGCACGAAAAATCGCCGTTTGGCGCGTCGAAGGTCTGCAGCATCGGATAGGGCGTCGAGCGGCGGCGGAAGGTGTAAAGCGCCCGGCGGTAACGGTCGGAGCCGGTTTCTTCCTTATATGGGAACGGCGCGTAACTGGCCGGTGGTTGAAATAGAAACTCCGGCGCCGGCGCATAGATCGAAGGCCCGCCTAACTTCGCATTCAACAGGCCGCTGGCCGCGAGTGCAATGTCGCGCACAATTTCACCTTCGACGCGAAAACGCGGTCCGCGGGCGAGCAGGCGGTTGTATTGATCCTTCGCATAAAGTTCAGGCGTAACTTTCGACGATTGCCGGTAAGTGGCCGAAGTCGTGATCAGCCGATGGATGTGCTTCAAGCTCCAGCCGTGATCCATCAACTCGACCGCCAGCCAATCCAGCAACTCGGGATGCGACGGCGCTTCGCTTTGCAGTCCGAAATCCTCGGAAGTGCTGACCAAGCCGGCGCCGAAATAGGTTTGCCAAACACGATTGACGATGACCCGCGCGGTCGTGGGGGATCTTCGATCCACCAACCATCTTGCAAAGATGAGGCGCGGCGGTTCCTGACTTTCTTGCAACGAATGGAGAAAGGCTGGCACGCCTGCATTCACTGATGCGCCCGGCTTCAGCCAATCGCCACGCTTCAATAAGTGCGTTGGCCGCGCGTCTTCACGAGCCATTAAGGTCAGCGCAGTCGAGCCGTTGGGCCACGATTTCCAAAGCGCTTCAATTTTATCGTTCGTCTCCTTGAACTCAGGAACTGTGGTCCGCCAGTAACTGAAGACGGCGGCGATCTGAAAGGCCGACCGCTTGTCGCGTGGAATCGCCAGGATTTCGCGCACGCGCTTCGGCAATGGGTCAGCCACGGCGTTGGCTGCAGCACTTATAGAGAGGCGAAAGCGACCGATGTTGTTGTTTTGGTGATCGTCGCTGTTCCAGCCACCATGATTGTTTTTGAGATGGAACGTCAGGATGGTTCCGTTTGGAAAGGCCACGTTTGTGCTTGCGACAAAAACAGCCTTTCGATCCTGGTTTCGCCGGCCGGGTCCTGCGTCGATTCCCCAAGCCGTGTCATCGTTGCCATCAATCGCGAAACTGACCGGCCCGGTCACGCGACGTTTGTCAGACTTGTCGTAAAAGTTTGGTTCTAGTTCGCGCTCTTCGTTGGCGAAATCCGCGGAGACTTCGACCAATCTCGCAGTCACTTTGTTGGTCGGGCTTTGCGCATCAGCCGCTTCCACTCGGAACTCCGTAAGCGCGCAGGCGCCCTTGAACGATCGGCCTGGTCCGTTGCAAGGCAAGTTTGGGTCTGTGAGCAATTCAAGCCGGAACGCCCGAATCACCGGGGTAGCGTTGGTGGCGGCAAATGAGAACGTAAACTTGGTTGGCGCGTAACCGAGGCCAAGCGAAGAACCATCCTTCTGCAAGAAGAAGCGCGTGTTCCCGTCACTAATCTGTTCGGTCGGCACGACGGTCCATTCTGGTTCATTGTCTTTGACCGAGGTTTCCCACTGAGCCATCCGTTCTGCCCAATCGGACTCGGTGTGTCGCAGACCCTCTTCCAGATCGCGAATCTGGCGCGTGATATCCGCGACGCGCCGTTGTTCCTCGGCTGTGTAAACGATCCGTTCGGCTTCGTGATCGCTATTAATGAAAGCGAAGAGTTTGTAATACTCCTCTTGAGTGATCGGATCGTACTTGTGGTTGTGGCATTGGGCACATTGGATGGTGAGTCCCAGGACGCTTTTGCCGATCGCATCCATGCGGTCGAACATCGCGTCCATCCGGAATTGTTCCGGGTCCACGCCGCCTTCCTCGTTGATCATCGAGTTTCGCAGAAAGCCGGTCGCGACGATTTGGTCCTGGCGGGCATTCGCCAGTAAATCGCCGGCGAGCTGTTCGATGATGAACTGGTCGTAGGGCAGGTCCCGGTTCAGCGCATTGATGACCCAATCGCGATAAAACCAGACCGAACGCGACTTGTCCTTCTCGTAGCCATCCGAATCGGCATAACGCGCCGCATCCAGCCAATGCCGTCCCCAGCGCTCACCGTAATGCGGCGAGTTCAACAGGCGTCCGATCTGCTTTTCGTAGGCGTCTTTGCTGGTGTCCGCGAGAAACGCATCCACCTCCGCAATCGCGGGCGGCAGCCCAACTAGATCGAGACTCAAGCGACGAAGCAACGTGGTCTTGTCCGCCTCGGGCGACGGTTTGAGTTGTTCTTTCACCTTCTCTTTGCCCTTCTCCCGTTCCAACGTCTCCTTCTCCAATCGAGCGAGAATGAAATTATCGATCGGGTTGCGAATCCAATCCTTGCCTTGGACTGCGGGTGCGGGCGGTCGAACCGGCGCTTTGAAAGCCCAGTGTTGTTTCGAATCTTTTTCCGCAACGGCAACGTCCGGCCAGTCAGCGCCCTGATCGATCCACGCGCGGATCAAGCCAATCTCTTGCGCGTTGAGTGGTTCGCCTTTTTTCGGCATGCGTTTCAAATCATCTCGGGCGCCTGCCACCGCATGAACGAGCAAACTCTCCGCGCTCTTGCCCGGAACAATGGCCGGTCCCGAGTCGCCTCCTTTGAGGGTTGAAACCTTTTGGTCGAGCCGCAAGCCATGCTCCTGTTTCTGCGATCCGTGGCATTCGTAACAATTCTGCGCCAACAACGGCTGAATATCCTTGGCAAAATCAATCTTGCGGCTGGCCACCGGCGGCAATTTCGCCAAGTCCACGGCGGCTGCGTGCGCCCTGAACGTGTCCAAGTGGAAGGTAACAGCAATCGAGACCAACAGACCGATGCCTGGAGCAGAAATGAAAGACTTCATAGTGACCGTGACTATCAACGGTAATACTTACGTTACCAATGATCGCACGTCATGCAGATTTGTTGTTGCCCCTCTCCCTAACCCTCTCCCCATCCGATGGGGAGAGGGAATCGAGCTTTGGCGGTGCTCGATGTCTGATGGACGAGCGTGTCCAGCGCCCAGGTCTTTTCCCTCGCCCCATCGGATGGGGAGAGGGTTAGGGAGAGGGGCGCTGCAACTGTCAGCTACTGCATTCTTCCGTCGCCGAAGAGCGGCTGACTGGCTGCGATACAGCAAAGTGAAACCCTGCGCTACGACCGGCGCGCGTTCTGACGGATGGTGCTGGCAAGATGCGCCGCGCTTCTGCGAAGGCTGAGGCTTGTCAGTTCACTCACTTTCGACCAAGGTCAGGGTGTGCAAACGGCAACTCGAAGCGATCATGTGACCGTCGAGGAATATCTGGCCGCGGAAGAGAGGAGTGACATTCGCCATGAATATCTGGGCGGCCTGGTCTATGCGATGGCAGGCGAGACGTGCGACCATAACCAAATCGCGCAAAACCTCCTGCTGAATCTCAGCCCGCTTCTTAAAGGCAAGCCATGCAAGATTTACATCGGCGATATTCGACTGAACTTCGATTTGCGGAACGACGAATGCTACTATTATCCAGACACCGTCGTTACTTGCGACAAACGGCACACGGACAAGCGCTTCGTCCGGTATCCCAAACTCATCATCGAGGTCCTTTCGCCCAACACCGAAGGGGTAGATAAGCGAGAAAAGTTTTTTGCTTACACCAGCGTCGCGTCGCTCGATGAATATGTGCTCGTCTCGCAGGCCGCAAAGGAAGTGACTGTTTTTCATCGCGCCACTGGCTGGAAGACGCAAAAAGTCTCCGGCGCCAAGGCGAAGCTCAAGTTGGAATCGATGGGCGTCACCTTGCTGCTTTCGGCCATCTGCGCCGGCGTTTGAATAGCTCATGTGTGGCAATACGATCAGACTGTCGAAGCTCACGCCGCTTACTTGCCAACGGTGCGATAGAAGCGCTTGCCGCAGACTTCCATCACATTGGACCCAGAGAAGGAGCCTATGGCTCATTTTTGTCCCGATTTTCTGAGCCTTGCTGACGAAGCCACTCGCGATAGATGGCGGGGGTGTCTGGCAGCAGCTCGAAAAACGACTCCGCCCGCTCAAGCTTGCGTTTGACGTTGTCCACGGCCAGTCCCAGCCCGTTGTTCGCTATGGGACGAGTCGCCGCCACTCAAAATTCATGGGCAACCTGTGGAACGATCTGAATATCGTCTTTCCGACGCAGCAGCGTGCGGACACACTCGCGCGCCTCGCGGTGCATGGGATGATTGCGCTTTGCCATGCGCAGGAGGATATTCGTGTCGAGAACGTAGCGCACCAGCCATCTGCTCAGCCCGGTGCGCTTTCGGCTTTGCGGATATAACGCGATCCCTCTTTGGAGTTCGCCAACCGTGACTGCGGACAGGTAGAGTTCGGTTTCATGTGCTTCGAGCCAGCCCAATACTCTCGGATTTGGCGAAAGGCGGGTGGCTTCCCACAAAACGTTCGCATCCGTCAGGAAGTTCATAACAGCGCCTCACCGGGAACATCTCGGAACTTTTCCACCGCCAGATCCTTGACCGGACATGACTGAAGCACATGAACGATTTTCTTCCTGGCCGGCTTGAGTTTCTTGTATTCAGCGACGGAGATATTCCTGTTCAAATCTTTGAGTCTTCGCGTCCTTGCGGCTTTGCGTTAAGTCTAAACGCCTAATTAGGTCCAAACGCTGGTCTCTGGATGACTAATCTGGTTAATACTAAGCGGAACGGACGTAGTGCTGAACGGTGGACCGCTCGCGTTTTGGACGCAAGCCATTCTCTTGCATGCATATAAGCGATCGAAAAAGCGTCCAAGCCACTTTTGTCCGCGCGGACAAAAGTGGGTGTAAAGCCCCAGGCGAGTCGCCGCAAGTTGTTACCACGAAGGACACGAAAGATACGAAACACGTATCAATTCTCAACACCAAGGAACTCGCCGACCAAGTGAAATCAGCCGCTTACTGAAGCCCTTTCCTTTCGTGTATTTCGTCTCTTTGGTGGTTTGAACTGCTTTCAAGTTCACCTCATCTCAAACTCTGCAAGAACGCGAGCAGGTCGCGGAATTCGTCACGTGTGAGCGCGTTGTCGAGGCCTTCGGGCATGAGCGAAACGCTGGAGCGTTTGAGTTCTTGAATGTCTTCCTTTCGCAAAGAGGTTTCGGCTCCACTTGCGTCTCGCAGCACCAATGCATCGCCGGTTTGCCGGGCAATCACGCCATCCAATTCACGTCCATCCTTTAAGACGGCCGAGTGGCGCTCGTAACTTTGAGCCAGGGTTGAACTCGGAAAAACAATCGATTCGATGAGGTCGCGCCCCGAACGAATCGCGCCGATTTTGGTTAAGTCCGGGCCGACGAGTCCACCGTGATGGCCGACGCGATGGCACGTGGAACAAGCGGCCTTCGCTCCAAGGAACACGGTTCGTCCGCGGGTTTCATCGCCATCCTTGAGCAGTGGCTCGAACGCGGCCAATCGTTGGCTTTCTTCGCCGCGCCGCTTGTTCAGGAATTCGGCAAGTGCATCCGCTTTCGGTTGGAAACCCGCGCTGCGAGCTCGCGAAACAATTTTTTGCAGTTCTTCATCGGCTGGCCGCCATCCGCGGTTCACCGAATCCCTGAAGTAATCAACCACGGACGCAAACTGGTCTGGGGAAGCGTCCAGCAAACTCGCCAGCAGCGCGGAGGGTGACACTAGAGTATTTCCGCGAATCTTAGTGAGCAGCGGTTTCAATTGATTGTCCTTTAGGCGTGAGCGTCCAAGCACTTCGGCGGCGGTGAGTTGAGAGGCAGGACTTGCCTCCGGTCCGACATGTTCGAGAAGAAACTGAAAACGCGTGTCTGGTAGACCCGCTTGCCGGGTAACAAGCACGCGCAAGGCCTCGAGCCGAAGTGTGGCACTGGCCTGTTCATCATCCACAATCCGAGCGAGCGGTTCGTCCAGAACCGGCGCCGGCCAAGAACGAGCCAACTGGATGCCTAGCAGTCGAATCCGTTCGGAGGAATGCTCCAGCGCTTGCGCGATGGCGGCATTCCAGGGCGGCGGGAGTTGACGCAAACTTACGTCCGCCAGGCATTCTAGCAGGAATTGGAGACGCTTGGGAGGAAGGCGCCGATTGAAGATTTCACTGACAAGCTGCTGCATAGAACTCTGCGATTGAAAAGCCACAATGAGGTTGCGGGCAGCCTCCAAATCTTCGGGAGCAAGGTTGTCTTGGGTGAGGCGCGCGCGAACTAAGCCGATCGCGTGCTCAACCCATTCCGGATGTTTTTGGAGAATTTGCAGAGCCGTCTTGCGCAGCTCCGAATCCATCGCCGAGACGCGTTCGAGGACCGCAGTCGCTTCGAGCAGTTTGCCGTGCCGTTGATCGAGCAGCAACAGAGCTGCCTTTTGCACACGCGGGTGCTGGTGACGGAGAGCCAATTTCAGCGCTGCATCGGCGGCCACGGCGTGGGCTGTGTAGATTAACGCGTGCTCAAGAATTCGGTCCGGGCTCCCATCGGCCAGCGCCGACCAAATAGCTGGCAGCGAATTCTCGTTTCCGCAATGCGCGAGGCTCTGCGCCGCGGCGAGACGAACGTTCATATTTGTGGTATTAAGGAGGGCGTGCAACTGCGGCGCCGCTTCCCGGTCTTTTCGCAGAGCCAGTGCCTGCGCCGCGAGGCTGGCCAAAGCAGGTTTATGATTCGCCAATGCGCGGCGGAGGATGGCGCCGGCTGCGCCATCGCGAATAGTTGCGATTAACCAGAGAGCGTGTTGCTGGGACGTTAGATTG
>Ga0194113_10007411_pt1 | contig 13687 bp, 11 predicted proteins | sample TA2MahC200mmetaG_FD_146193 | JGI IMG/M metagenome (GOLD analysis project Ga0194113, IMG submission 146193) | Freshwater microbial communities from Lake Tanganyika, Tanzania - TA2015017 Mahale Deep Cast 200m | ecosystem: Environmental > Aquatic > Freshwater > Lake | place: Tanzania: Lake...
AGCGAGAACAGCAGATTGGCGGCGAGCACCAGCAGGGTGCCCGCCAGCAGGAATCCGCCGACGGAGGCGATGACGTTCAAGTCAAAGAACTCGGGGTTCTTCTCCAGCAGCCGTTCGTAGTCGTGGTAGCGACGCGGCATGCCGCGCACTCCCATGATGAACAGCGGGAAGTAAGTCATGTTGAACGCGATCAGCACGACCACGGCACAGATTCGCCCTACCAGGTCGTTGTACATGCGGCCCGTGATCTTGGGCCACCAGTAGTAGATGCCTCCAATGAACGCGATCCCCGCGCTGCCGAACATCACGTAGTGAAAGTGCGCGACGACGAAAGCCGTGTCGTGCACGTGCACGTTGGCCGCGACCGCGCCGAGGAACAACCCGGTCAGCCCGCCGATTCCGAACAGGATCAAAAACAGCAACGCGAAACACATCGGTGTTGTCAGATGGACCACGCCCTTGTACATCGTCGCCAACCAGTTGAACACCTTGATGCCGGACGGAATCGCCACGAAGAACGTCAGCAGACTGAAAATCGTGCTCGCCAAGGGAGACTGGCCGCTCGTGAACATGTGGTGCCCCCAGACCAGAAACCCGATCAAGGCGATCGCCACGCTGCTGAACGCGATGAACTTGAAACCGAATATGTGCTTCCGGCTGAAGACGGAGATCACCTCGCTGATGATGCCCATTGCCGGCAGAATCATGATGTACACGGCCGGGTGCGAATAGAACCAGAAGAAATGCTGGAACAGGACCGGATCGCCACCCTTGTCCGGATCGAAAATCCCGACCCCCACCAGTCGCTCCACCGCCAGCAGCAGCAAGGTGATCGCGAGCACCGGCGTTGCCAACACTTGAATGATGGCCGTCGCGTACAACGACCACACGAACAGCGGCATTTTGAACCAGCTCATGCCGGGCGGCCGCATCATGTGCGTCGTGGCGATGAAATTGATCCCCGTGAAGATCGAACTGAAACCGAGAATGAACGCGCCCAGCACCGCCGGAATCACCCAGGTGTTCGTCTCGGTGCTGTACGGCGTGTAGAACGTCCAGCCGGTATCCAGACCGCCCACAAACAGCGTGAACAGGAAGAACAGCATGCCGAACACGTACAGGTGGAGGCTTGCCAGGTTCAAGCGGGGAAACGCGACGTCCTTGGCGCCCAGCATGATCGGAAGCACGAAATTGCCCAGCGAGGAGGGAATACTGGGGATGATGAACAGGAAGATCATGACGGCGCCGTGCAGCGTGAACACTCGGTTGTAGACGTTCTTGCTGACGATCGTCTCGCCGGGGTCCGCCAGCTCGGCACGAAGGATCAGCGCGAAAAGTACTCCCAGCGCCATCGCCACCCAGATCAACGCCAGGAACATCACGCCGATGCGTTTGTGGTCGAGCGTGAAGATCCACGACATCAGACCGCGGGCGTGGGTCAGGTAGTTGTCGGCCGCCGCCGGACGGGCGGCGGGCGCGGAGTCGGGTATTGCTGCCATGGATGGACCGCTACTTCAACGTCTTGATGAAGGCGATGATCGCCTTGATTTCTTCTTCTGTCACCAGGCCCTTGAACGTGGGCATGTTCGCCGGGTATCCGGCGCGGACCTTGGCCTGCGGTTCCAAGATCGACTCGCGGATGTAGTTCTCGTCCACGACTACCGACCCGCCTCCCTGCAACTCGTGCGTCTTCCCGAAAATCCCCTTGAACGACGGCCCGGCCGGCTTCGGCTGATCGATCCCGTGGCACTGCGCGCATCCTCGTTTCTGATACAGGATCTCACCGGCTTTCGCGGGGTTGTCCTTGTACTCCTCCATGAAATTGGCCGCCTTCGCCAGCCACTCGTGGAATTCCGCCTCCGGACGCACGACGACCGTCGCCAGCATGTCGGAATGCAGTTCGCCGCAGTACTCCGTGCAAAGCAACATGTAGTCGCCCACCTTCGTCGCCTCGAACCACGTGGACGTGTAACGGCCGGGAGGAATGTCCATCTTCACGCGGAACTCGGGGATCCACAGGCTGTGAATCACGTCCGGCGACGACATGATGAGCCGCACGGGCGTGTTGACGGGAACGTACAAGTTCTCGTCCACGTGCCCGTTCGGATACTCGAACGTCCAACTCCACTTCTTCGCGGTGACCTGAATCTCGAACGCGTTGCTGGGAACGGTGTACATCTCCAGAAAGACCGTGAAGCTGCGCCAGAAAACGAACAACACGACGGCCAGCGGAATGATCGACCAGATAATCTCCAGTCGCATGTTGTGGCTCGGCGATTCCTGCGGTTTCGCGCCGGGGCGATTCCGGTATCGCACCACCAGCAGGATCATGGAGATCACGACGATCGAGAAGAACACGATGCAGACGCCGAGAACCAAGTTGAACACGCCGTCCACGGCCGGAGAAATCGTGGATGCCCGCTCCGGCAGCCAAAGCCCGCCCAACAGCCTCGCTGCCGCCGTCGCCGAGATGAGGATCTGATCCATGGGTCCGCCTTCACTTCTCCGCCGGGGGGTCCGGCACCGACGCGCCGCCGGCCGCGCTCGCCCGCTTTTTGCGCCACGCATCCCGCCGCCAAACCACCCACATGACGCCGCCAATCATGATCACCGTACAACCGCCTCCCAACTGCATCAGCCGAAACGCTGACGGGCCGTACCGCCCAGCCTCCGCGTCATAGTGAAAGCAGGCCAGGATGAACCGGTCCACGGTCGTACCGACTTTCCCCTGCCCCGCCTCCAACAGCGCGAACTTCACCGTCTGCGGATTGTACTCGACTCCGTACAAATACCGCGACACGCGCCCATCCGGCGTGCAGACGAACGTCACCGCCGCGTGTGCGTACTGACGCGTCTCCTCCGAATACGTGTACTTGAATCCAACGGTCGCCGCCAAGGCCTTGATGTTCTCGTCCTTTCCGGTCAGGCAGTGATAGGCGCCCGCCTGCCCGCGACCGTAAAGCCTCAAGTACTTCTGTTTCGTCAATCTCGCCCGCTGCGGCGTCTCCAACGGATCAATGCTGACCGTGATCATGTCGAACTGTTTGCCGAGCTCCCACTCCATTTTCTCCAAGCCGTCAAACAGCCCGTTCAGCTGCAGACTGCACAGCATGGGGCAATCGGAGTAGTTCAACGTCAAGATCACCGGTCGGACCCCCGTGAACAGGTCGCCCAGTTTCACCGGCCTCCGGTTGTCGTCGATGAACGGCAAATCCAGCGGCAAACGCGCGTCGAGGTGCTCCTCCACGCCCACCGCCTCCAAATCCGTCGGCACCGCGTTGTTCAACTGAGCGTGGACAAGCGATGCGAACACGAGCGATGCCGGGATTAACGCCAACATCGTCACCCGCCTCAACCGAACCCTCACGTTCATGGTCGTGTTCCTCCACGGGCCCGCCACATCCGCCCAGCCGGTGTGCGCTCGATAGACCCAGACCTCCGCGGCGAAGCGAACCCCTGCTCTCCCAACCGCAATCCAACACCCGCGACAACACTCAGCCACAAAGCCACGACAGCCAATCTTCCCGCCCCGCGGCATTCCGTCGCCCCATCTTCCCCTCCCCCTGCGGAACCCGCACGCCGGGAACCACCGGTCGCGGCCCTGACGCTCGCATCACGTGCCTCCTTGCCGCGCGGCCTCGGCTTTCTCCGTCGGCTCCTCGCCCGCGGCCTTCTGGTTCGTCTCGGACCCCAGTTCCTCGACCACTTTCTCCATCGCCTGATCAATGGGTATGGAGAAGCGGCCTTTCTCAGCGTCGAGCGCGCGGTAGCTGGCCAGCTTCGCCCGTTGCGCGTCGGACAACTGGAGGAGCGCCGTGGGAGGAACCGTGAACCGATCGGACTGTTTCAGTTTGTTCTCCTGCTGGAAGTAGACCACCGTGATGAACAGGATGACGATGGCCGTGCCGAGCACGCCGAAAACGCTCGTGAGCGTCAACAACTTCAGGTCGATCCCGTCGCCGCCCTTCATGCCGGCCCCCATTACGTGTTCTCAAAGACCAAAGCTTCGCTCATCCGCGGATCTTTCACGGCGATCCAACGGCGATCGCCGGCGATCCACAAGGTCCCGGCGACGTACGCTCCGCCAAGCCCGAGGATACAGAAGACATCCGTGAATCCGAACGGCAACCCCGGTCGGCCAAGACTGGGCATGACCAGCCAGTACATGTCGACCCAATGAAAGACCAGCAGCCAGACGGCCCAGCCGACCAGGAGCTTTCTGTTGCGTTTCACGTGGCGCGACAGCAGGCCGACAAACGGAATCAACAGATGCCCGGCCACAAGCAATAGCGACACGTACGCCCACGGTCCGACCACGGCGCCCGCTCCGCCCGTCTGCCGCGCCAGGTAGTATCGGGTCTCTTCCGGGATGTTCGCATACCAGATGAGCATGTACTGGGAGAAAGCGATGTACCCCCAGAAAACGACGAACGCGAACAGGAGTTTCCCCAGCTCGTGATAGTGCTCGACGGTGATCGCGTGGGTCAGTCGCCCGGCGCGCTGCAACAGGCAGGCCACGACGATGATCGTGGCCAGCGCTCCGACCGTGCTTCCGGAGAAGTAGTAGACACCGAAGATCGTACTGAACCACTCGGGCGAAAGCGACATCACCAGATCCACCGACGCGCAGGTGATGGTCAACGCGAACAGGATCAGCGCCAGCGGGCTCCAACGCTCCATGCGCAACGTGAGCTCGGTGCCGCCCTGTTCGTCCTGCTTCGTGGAACCGTTCAGAAAGAACCTCGCCATCAGCGCCCAGATCGCGAAATACACGGCGCATCGTCCGGCGAACGACCAGCCGTTGAGCCAGGCGGTCTTCTGCGCGACGACCGGGTGGGCATCGAGGTAAGCGCGGTCGACCCACGGGTACAGATGCCCGTTGCCAAGCAGAACGGGCACCAGGATCGGCAGAGCCAGCAGCGCCATGAGGGGCAGGTTGCCGCCCAGGATTTCGGCGATCCGGCGGACGGAGACGCTCCAACCGGCACGAGACGCATGCTGCACCGCGACGAAAAACAGGCCGCCCAGCGACAGGCTCAGGAAGAAGCAGTAGCTGGTCAGGTAGCTGTGCAGCAGGTACTTCCCGCCGTCGCCGATGAACAGGCCGGAGATCAGGGCGAGCGCCAGCGCGACGCCGCCGACGATCGCGGCATACCGCCGAAGCCTCGGCCCGACGTCCGCGAGCGTGTTCGGCTCGTCGGCGATATTCGGAACCTCTTTCGTGTGCATGATCGCGAACTCGAACCTACTGAACTCGAACCTACTGAACTCGAACCTACTGAACTCGAACCTACTGAAGTTTGTCCCGCAACTCCTCCGGAACGTCGTCGATTGTCGCATTCTGAGCGCGCTGCAGTGCCTTGACGTAGAGGACGATGGCCCAGCGGTCTGCGGGCGGCACCTGAGCGCCGTAGGGCAGCATCGTGTTCTTGCCGTGGCGAATCGTGTTGAAGATACTTCCGACAGGCAGCTTGACGGCGTAATCGTCGACCAGCGAACGTCGGACCCACGGCTCCTCGCGTTCCAGCGCGCGCTGGGCCATGATCCCGTCTCCTTCGCCGCTCAGCCCGTGGCAGGGCGCGCAGTAGATCTCGTAGCGCTCCTTGCCGCGGCGCATCCGCTCCGCGTCGATCTCGACCGGAACGCTCGTCACCCACTGCTCGCCGTCCTTGCCCTCGTACAGGCGCTCGTCCGCGTTCAACCGCCCCACGGCGACGGTGCCCGGCACGCCGGCGCGCATGGACCGCCGATCGGGGAACAGGGGGTGAGCGGTTTGGGTCTGGTATTTCGCTTGCGAGTCCATGTCGGGCCACACGTGGATGCGGGGCTTCGCCGACTTGGTGGCGCGGGCGTACGCGATCAGCAAGGGGGGGAAACACGCCATGCAGACGGCCAAGGCGCCGGCGATGTGGAACGCCGCGGGGATCTTCGGCGGCGCTGCCGGACGGTGAAACGGCTCGACCACCGCGACCCCGTCAAGCGACTGCAGGAACGCGCGCGTCGCTTCTTCTCCAAATGCGGGATCCGCCGCGGAGATCGAAACGAAGAACCGGTCGTTCGTCACGCGCCGGAAACGCGGGTTGCTGAAAATCGGGTTGCTGAAAAAGGGCAGGCCGTTGAGCGCCAAGGCGCCCAGGAACGCCGTCAAGGCACTGAAGAGAATAAGCAGTTCGAACGTGACCGGGATGTTCGCCGGAAGGCTGAAGAGCGGCTTGCCGCTGATGTTCAGCGGATAGTCCACGGCATTGGTCCACCACTGCATCACCAGCGCCACCAACACGCCCGCCGTGCCCGCACCCACCACGAGCCACGGCAGGATCGTCGGGCGAATCCCCATCGCTGGATCGATTCCGTGAACCGGAAACGGACTGTGACAATCCCACGTCCGGTACCCGGCCGCCTTGACCCGCGCGGCCGCCGCGACCAGCGTCTCGGGACGATCGAACTCGGCCAGCAACCCGGCGACGACCTGTGGCGTTTCAGGAACCGATGGCCTGTCGTGGTTCATGCCGTTTCATCCGCGGGTTTGGTGACTGGAAGTACCGGTTTCACCTCGGCGATCGCCACCATGGGCAGGTAGCGGCAGAAAAGCAAGAACAAGGTGAAGAACAGCCCGAAGGAACCCACCAGCATCAAGAGGTCAATGGCGGTCGGGACGTAGTGCCCCCAGCTGGACGGCAGATAGTCGCGGCTGAGCGACCCGACGATGATCACAAATCGCTCGAACCACATGCCGACGTTCACGAGGACCGCGACGACGAGCATGATCCAGGGCGTGGTGCGGCACTTCTTGAACCAGAACAGCTGCGGGACCAGCACGTTGCACAACACCATCAGCCCGTAACCCCAGCCCAGCGGTCCGAACGCGCGGTTGAAGAACGCAAATCGCTCGTACGTGCTGCCGCTGTACCAGGAAATGAACAGCTCGGTGCCATAGGCATAACCGACGATCAAACTGGTCAGCAGGATGATCTTGTTCATGTTCTCCAAGTGCCGCACGGTAACGAGGTTCTTGAGTCCGAAGAACGCGCGGGCCGGCACCATCAACGTCACGACCATCGCAAAACCGCTGAAAATCGCGCCGGCAACGAAGTAGGGCGGAAAGATCGTCGTGTGCCAGCCCGGCACTTGCGACACGGCGAAGTCGAAACTCACCACGCTGTGCACGCTCAACACCAGCGGCGCGGCCAGCGCGGCCAGCAGCAGATAGGCTCGCTCGTACCGGTGCCACTGCCGCGCCGAACCGTGCCAGCCGAGCGCGAAGAGCCCGTACAGCGTGCGGCGGATCGGCGTCTTCGCCCGGTCCCGCAAGGTCGCCAGATCGGGCACCATGCCCAAATACCAGAACATGGCGGAGACGGTGGCGTACGTGCTCACCGCGAAAACGTCCCACAACAGCGGGCTGCGGAAGTTGGGCCAGAGTAACATCTGGTTCGGATACGGGGCCAGCCAGTAAGCCAGCCAGACGCGGCCCACATGGATGCCGGGAAAGATCCCCGCGCACATCACGGCGAAGATCGTCATCGCCTCCGCGAACCGGTTGATGCTGGTTCGCCACTTCTGCCGGAAAAGAAACAGGATGGCGGATATCAAGGTCCCCGCGTGGCCGATCCCGATCCAGAAGACGAAGTTCACGATCGGAAACGCCCAGTACACCGGATTCGTGTTGCCCCACACACCGACCCCCGTCACGATCAGGTAGCCGATGGAAGCGAAGAAGGCGAGCGTCAGGGTGGCGGAAACCGCGAAGGCAATGCGCCATGCCCGCGTGGTCCCCTCGCGCTCCGCGACGGCGCACACGGTCTCCGTCACCGAGGCGTAGGTCTGCCCGCCCAACGCCAGCGGCGCTCGCCGCAGCGGATCGTTGCCCGTGTTGTCGTCAGCCCGTATGGCCAGATCGCTCATCGTCGCTCAATTCCGGTGTGCCACCAAGCAAGGGATGCGGATTGCGGATGCGCGCCAGGTACTCCGTCCGAGGCTTGATGTTCAGTTCCGCCAGCAGCGCGTAAGCGCGATTGCTCCGCTGCCCCGCCGCCACCGCACTCGTCTCATCCGCCAGGTCGCCAAAGGCAATCGCCTGAGCAGGACAAACCTGCTGACAGGCGACTTGAATCTCGCCCTCGCCAACCGCCCGCCCCGCGTTCTTCGCCTCGATCTTCGCCGCCTGGATCCGCTGCACGCAATACGTGCACTTCTCCATCACGCCGCGGTGCCGAATCGTCACGTCCGGGTTGTACATCAGTTTGACAACCTCGTTCCGCGCGTCCTTGAGATCCTTGTGCCAGTTGAAGTAGTTGAACCTGCGGACCTTGTACGGGCAGTTGTTGGCGCAGTAGCGAGTCCCAATGCAGCGGTTGTACGCCATGTCGTTGAGCCCCTCCGCGCTGTGGACGGTCGCCGCGACGGGACACACCTGCTCGCAAGGAGCCAACTCGCACTGATGACACGCCACCGGCTGGATCGCCACGGACGGATCTTCGGGTGCGCCCTCGAAGTAGCGGTCGATCCGCAGCCAGTGCATCTCGCGGCCGCGCATCGTCTCGCGCTTGCCCACAATCGGCACGTTGTTTTCCGCCTGGCACGCGACGACGCAGGCGCTGCAGCCCGTGCACTTCGACAGGTCGATGGTCATTCCCCAGCGGTGCCCGTCGTACGCCTTCTCCGCCCACAACGATTTCAGCTCCGGCGTGTGCACCACGTGCTCCACGAATTCCGGGTGCTGCCGGTAATGCTCCTCGGTCGTCGCCCGCACCAACTGCCCGACACGCGCGTCCCGCCCCGCGGCGCCCACCCGGTCGATCGCGTGATGGTCCTGCGTCGTGGCCAACCTGTACCGCCCCTTGGCCACGGAAACCGCGACATCCGTGGCGACGCTCATCGCCTCCGCCGTGCGCAGAGCATACGTGTCCACGCCCACCGATTCGACGCCGAGCACCGTGTCGCCACCCACGTGTCCCGCCGCCGTTCGCCCGTAGCCCACCGTCACCATGAGCGAGCCCTCGGCCACGCCCGGCAGGACGTACGCTGCGATGTCGAGTGATCGGCCGCCGCGGGCCAACGTCGCCAGCGACTCGTGCACGATGCCCAATCTCTCGGCCGTGGCCGGGCCCACCAGCACCGCGTTGTCCCACGTGATTTTCGTGAGCGGATCCGGCAACTCCTGCAGCCAGCCGTTGTTGGCAAACCGACCATCGTGGACGGCAGGGTCGAGACAGAACACCAACTCGAAACCTCCGTCGCCGGACGTGGCGGCCAGTTCGGGCTCCGACGCGCTGCGCGGTTGGGCGAAAAGCTCCAACGGCCGCCCCCCGCTCTCAGGCAGCAGCCCGTCATGGAGCGTCCGGCGCCAATCGGCCTCGCTCGCCCCGCCGCCAACGGCCTGGAACGTCTCCCGCACCAGCTGCCTGGGTCCAGGCGGATTCTCTTCCAGCAACGCTGCCAGCAACTCGATCGCCGACTTGCCCCCGTACAACGGCGCGATGATCGGCTGCGTGACGGAATACGTCCCGTCGTAAGCCCGCACATCTCCCCAAGACTCGAGGAAGTGAGCGCGCGGCAGGTGCCATCGGCACGCGCGCGACGTCTCGTCGTTGTACACGCCCAGGTGGAAACTCTCCGGCACTCTCGCCAACGCCGAAGCGAATGCCACGTCGGCCGGCGCGTCAAAGACGGGGTTGCCGCCCAGCACCAGCAGCGTCTTCACCTGGCCATCGCGCATGGCCTGGGCCAACTGCCCGATCGCGTCCACGTGCGTCGGCCGACCTTCGTCCGGCAGGGCCGTGTAGACGACGGTCTTGCCGGCGTTCCGCAGCGCCTGATTCATGCGGTGCACGGCCGCGTGCACGGCCGCCGGCTGGTTCGGACCGGCCACCACAAGCCCCATGCCCCGGTGCTCGACTAGATCGCTGGCCAAGACCCGCACGAATCGGTCGCGATCCGTGTCCCCGGCGGCAGGTGACTTGCCATCCAACAGCACCGTCACCGCCTGTTCCAGTGCCGATGCCAACGTGGGAACGTGACCTGCCCGCAACGGCAACCGATGGTCCGCGCAGACACCCGTCGTGGAATAGCCCGCTTCCACGACATACAACCGGTTCATGGGCCCGCGGTCGGGGTCGCGACGAGCGGCAAAGTCGCGCGCGTGGCGGAGGGCCGCCGGATGGTGGCCTAGCGGATCGGCGTCCAGACATGCAATGACATCCGCCTCGCCGAGACGATATTGAGAACGCGCGCCTCGACCGAAGGCCAGTACGGCTCCCGCCCGGCATTGGTCGTCCGAGAACGGAGCGTACTCGAACCAGGTTGCCGCGGGCAAAGCCTCCCGCAGACGGACTTGCAGGCGCGCTCGCGTCGGAGAGCTGTCGGGCTCGGCCAGGATGGCCAGGCCGGCCCCACCAGCCTCGCGCGCGGTCCCGATCGCCGCACGCAGGCAACTCAACGCCTCGTCCCAACTCGCCGCACGCTGGCCGGCCTGCTCGCGCAGCAACACCCGAGCGTTTCGGTCCGGATCGTAGAATTCCAGGATGGCCGCCTGAGCCCACGCGTCCGTGGCCCCAAGACTCATCGGATGGTTCGCGTTGCCTTCGACCTTGATCGGCCGACCGTCGAACGCAGTCACCGTCAGCGAACGGCCCGTGCCCGACAAGTCGTATGCGGTCGCGTACCGCTCAGGGACGCCCGGCACGTGTCCCTCGGGGCGCTTGACAAACGGTCGGATTTCCTCCCGCTCCCAGCGGCAACCCGAGGCGGCCCCCAGCGCCATGGAGGCGCCCATCAACTGCAACCAGCGGCGCCGACTGACACCAGCCGGCGGCGAGTCCCCGCCCGCCGGAAACTCCCGCTCGAGGTGCCGGCGGAACTCCGGCGCGTCGGCCAGCTCGTTCAGACTGCGCCAATAGCGGCCGTCCCCCTTCGTGTTGCGCTCTACCGATGACATGTCGAGCAGTCCGTGGAGGGATTGATGCGATATTCCTGCCGCAGCCGTCGGCCCAGCTGTTCGGGATCCTCGTCCGGCTCCCAATCGTGCTTCGTGACGGACCCTTTGGGCCGAAGGTGACGCTCCGGGTTGCGGTGGCAGTCCAAACACCACGCCATGCTGAGCGTCTCGTGCTGCCACACCCGCTCCATCTGGTCCACACGCCCGTGACAGGAGACGCAGCCCACGCCGCGCGCGACGTGCGCACTGTGGTCGAAAAACACATAATCCGGCAGATCGTGCACGCGGACCCAAGGGAGCGATCTGCCCGTCTGGTAACTCTCGCGCACCAGCTTCAGCTTCTTGCCCCTCACCTCGTCGGCCGCCATCGTCGTGTGGCAGTTCATGCAGGTCGCCGTCGGCGGGACGGCCGCGTGGGCCGCACCCTCCACCGTCGTGTGGCAGAAGCGGCAGTCCATGCCGTACTGACCGGCATGCAACGCGTGGCTGAATTCCACGGGTTGCACGGGGCTGTACCCAACGTCCGTCGTCCGCGGCGCCGCCCCGAAGCCAACGACAACGATCAGATACACGGTGCCGACGGCCGCGCCGACGCCCAGAAACGGCTTCGCGCGATCCAGCCAGCGGGGAATGTAAGTCTCGTTCATGATCAAACGACGACGCGTTGATGGTGGAAACGAATGCCAGGATTCTGACCGGAACCCGCGCGAAAAGCAAGCCGGCGCAGGGGCTGTCGCAGCCCCCGCCCGCCGACTGCTTCCGGATGAACCCTAATCAGTACTACTTGCCGTGCTTGGCCAGGTACTCGGCCACCCCCGCCGCCGTCGGCTTCATGGCGTCCTGGCCCTTGCGCCAATTCGCGGGACACACCTCGCCGTGCTGCTCGACGTATTGCAGCGCGTCCACCAGCCGCAACACTTCGTCCACGCTGCGGCCCAACGGCAGATCGTTCACCAACGCGTGACGCACCGTGCCGGCCTTGTCAATCAGGAACAAGCCCCGCAACGCGATCTCGCCGTTCAACAACACCCCGTACTGCTCCGAGATCTTCTTGCCCAAGTCCGCCACCAACGGGTACTTGACCTTCCCAATGCCGCCCTGCTCGACCGGTGTGTTCTTCCACGCGAGGTGCGTGAAGTGCGAGTCCACCGAGACCCCGATCACCTGCGTGTTTCTCTGTTCGAACGCCGCCACGGCCTTGTCGAAAGCAATGATCTCCGACGGGCAGACGAATGTGAAATCCAGCGGATAGAAATACAGCACCACGTACTTGCCCCGGTAGGACGAAAGCGTCAGCGGAGCGATCGTGTTGTCTGCCATCACCGCCTGAGCCGTGAAGTCGGGGGCTTGTTTCGTAACCAGCGTACACATGCCTGAGTTCCTTTCTGAGTGATTGACCTAACGCGGCCGGCGGCCGCAACCACGTAGGACGGGCACTCCTGCCCGTCCCGAACCGGATAGACGGGCAGGAGTGCCCGTCCCGAACCGGATAGACGGGCACTCCTGCCCGTCCCGAACCGGATAGACGGGCAGGAGTGCCCGTCCTACAATACGCGCGCCGTACGCGACGCCGCGCGGCTTCAACTTCAGGTGGCGGAGGGTGCCGGCGGCTGGAACGTGCGCTGCCCCAACTCCTCGTCCACCATGTACCGCGCCACGGGATGGTCGCCGGTAAGCTTCAACTTGTCGACGATCGCCTTGGCCGTCGCCTCCTCCTCAACCTGCTCCGTGACAAACCATTGCAGGAAGGAGTTCGAGGCGTGATCGCGCTCCGCCAAGGACAGATCCACCAAGGCGTTGATGCGCGCCGAGATCGTCCGCTCGTGCGCCAACGCGTCCTCGAAAGCCTGGAGCGGCGACTTCCATGTGGTCTGCGGCGAACCGATCTCCGTCAACAGCACACGTCCGTCCCGTTCGTTGATGAAATCAAAGAACTTCATCACGTGCACCATCTCCTCCTGCGCCTGCACACGCATCCAGTTGGCCATGCCAGCCAGACTCTCCGACTGGAAGTAGGCCGACATGGAAAGGTAGAGATACGCCGAATACAGCTCAGCGTTCAGGTGCTTGTTGAATGCATCCTGGACCTTGTCGTTCAACATTGCTTTCCCTTCCAAATAATACCCGCGGACCACGAGGGCCGAGGACTGTGAGACAGAAACTGCCGCTGGTGACTGGCGCCGCCGTGTCGAGCTACCGCGCCAATTGGCGCACCGTGCGCACAAAGTCCATTCCGAGAGTTTCGCATACCCGATGGAACTGTAAATCGGGCGGCTCGGCCGACAAGTCGACCAGCGCCAGAAACTTGCGGTAGTCGTCCGACCGAATGTGCCGCCGCAAGTCCTCTTCCGTCTGCCACTCCTCGAAGTAACCCAATACGTTCTCGTTCTGCGCGTCGACGTAGTAGCCGCAATCGATGCACCCGGGCGCGGCGCTGGTCGGACCGACCAGCGACCGGATCAGCCGCAAGGCCTCGTCCCGTCGGTCAACGGGCGGCACCATCTTCACGCGTACGTACATCATTCACTCATCCTCTCAAACCGTGGCAACCCACTACAGCAATCACAGCGCCGAATCTTCCGAAAACGAACAAATCAACATAAGTTGCTTTAAAAAAACAACTTGCAACACACATGTTCATTATGGAGATTTGCCGCGCGCCACCGGAAACCGACGACATATCGTGCAATCTACGAAATATCGTGGACGGAAATGCCGCGCTGGATGCCCAGCTTGAGCATGCGGGATTCA
>Ga0194113_10007425_pt1 | contig 13673 bp, 11 predicted proteins | sample TA2MahC200mmetaG_FD_146193 | JGI IMG/M metagenome (GOLD analysis project Ga0194113, IMG submission 146193) | Freshwater microbial communities from Lake Tanganyika, Tanzania - TA2015017 Mahale Deep Cast 200m | ecosystem: Environmental > Aquatic > Freshwater > Lake | place: Tanzania: Lake...
GTGAACCGCGAGTCGCGGCAGTGGCAGCAACTGACTGTCAGCCTGGGGACCAGCGACTTCACGACGGCGTATGTGACGTCGGGTACCGACGCGGCGGCCGAATTCGGGTATCAGACCAAGACGCGGGCGATGGTCGAAACAGCCGGCGCGCGCATCGGTCTGGCGGTGACCGATCTCGTGCTGGACGGAAGCGGCGCCTACCGCGCGGTCATGACCCTGCACGTCGACAATCGGACGGAGCCGTATCTGGAGATCGAATTGCCGGAGAACGCGGCGATCTGGACGGCCCACGTGGACGATCTCCCCGTCAAGCCAGCACGCGCCCTCGGGTCCGCCGGCGATCGGCTGTTGCGCGTCCCGTTGATCAAGACCGCGGAAGGCGAACTCGACTTCAAGGTCGTGCTGAAGTACGCCGGCAAGCTGGATCGACTCGCCCCGCTGCGCTCCGTGCGGTTCCCCGTGCTGCAGACCAAGAACATCGCCATCGAATTGAGTCAGGTGAAGCTGTACCTTCCCGAGACGCATCAGTGGGTCGACTTCGCCGGGACCGCCGCGCGCGTGGACGATGAAGAGGGCCTGCAGGCCGGGATCGTCGGATACGAGACGCGTCAAGTGGAGAAACTGACCGAGATCATGCGGGGCTCGAACGAGTTCTCCAAGTCGCGTGCCATCGCGAACTTCAGGATCCTGGAGGGCAAGCTCCAGGGGCTGCAGCAGCGGGCGCGCGGCGGCCGACAGGCGGTCAACGAAGAGCTGAGGCAGAACCTGGAATCCAACGCGCAGGTCCTGCAGGCGGCGACGGAAGAAATCGAGCAGCAACGCGGGAAGCAACAGGTCGTCCCCGACAATCGATCGCGAATGAACATGTTCTATCAACAACAGAGGAACGAGAATCCCGGCAACAGTGCCACGCGGCTGGGGTACAACTTCGGCTTGCGCAGCCAGGCACCGGAGTCGGGCAAACCCGCGGAGGTGCAATCGTTGCAGCGCTTCGACGAGAATTGGTTTGATGGCAAGGGGGCGGAGGGCAGGAAGGAGCTGAAGGACGAAGCGGCGGCCCAGGACCAGCAGCCACCCAAGAAGAGCAAAAAGCGCATCGGCAGCTCGTGGTTCCAGCGAGGCCAGCAGGAACTCGCCGCTCCGGAGGCGCAGAACGCCGCGCAAAAGGTGTTCTCGCAGTCGGGGCAGTCCGGGCAGGTTGCCCAGCAGCAGATGCCTCAACAACGCGCCGGTGGCAAGACGCTCGATACCCAGGAAGATCTGAACAGAGCGTATGCCGACAAGCTTGGGAGACAAGTCACTGCGGGCGAATCAGTGGTGCCGGCGCAACCGGCCGGCGAGGTCCAGATGGCCCTCGAAGGCGCCAACACGCCTGCCGAGGCGGCTTTCGACGCGGAAGTCGGGCGGGCCGGGTTGTCCAGCTTAGACTTCGACTTGCCGACGCGGGGCGCCGTCCACTACTTCACGACGCCGCGCGGCGATGTGGTGATCACCGCGCGCCCCGTCGATCGCCGGATCGTCGAACGGCTGGTGAATCTCGGCTGGCTGGCGGGCATCGCCGTCGGTCTTTTGGTGATTCTGGCCGTGTCCCGCCGCGTCGCCCGTTCGGGACGCGGTTTGGTCGTCGGCGCCGTGGTGTTCTGGTGCGTCGGATTGCTGTCGATTCTCTTCACGGCGCTGCCCGTCTATGGCTTGGTCCTGATCGCCGGCGGCGTGCTCCTGATAGTGGAATCGCGGCGGCGCAGATCCGCCGCGGCGCCCGCCTGACCAGCCACCGCACCCCGCCTCCACCGACTTCACGTCGGTGGAAGCACGACTGACCAGCTACCATCGGGCTGCGTCCTCCTTCCATTTCGGGCGCCATCGCAATCGCGCCGGGGGGCCGATCGGCGAGGACGAACGGCTTTTTCCGGGTGGGAGTCCGCGGTAGAATGATGGCGTTTCCCGCGGCTCGCGGCGGCGTGGCATCCGGCGCGTTCGTCGATGGGAGCCGGATGGCGATGTGATGTGATTTGTTGACGACGACGTTTGGAACTCGTGTTAACGGGTTTGTCATGGCGAGTGCCGGTTCACCTGCAGGAGGAGTCGCCAAGCTTCCGGAGACGTTGCGCGCGTTTTTTTGGGACTGCGAATTCGACGGTCTGGATTGGGCGCGGGATCGGGAGTTTGTCATGGGCCGTGTGCTGGTGCACGGTTCATGGGACGCCGTTGCCTGGCTTCGTGGCGAAGTCGGCGACGACGGCGTGCGAGACTGGATCGTGCGCCACGCAGGGCGCGAACTGAGCAGGCCGCAGATTCGGTTCTGGGAGTTGATGTTGGACCTTCCTGCCGAGATGGTCGCCGAGTGGTTGCGGTCCGAGGGACGTCGCATCTGGGAAGGCAGGATCCGACGATGAATCCGCACCTCGAAGTCTTACCGGACCAGCAGCAGCGAGCGCTGCTCGGTTTGGGAACTGCGGCGGCGGCGTGTGGGTGTTACTTGGGCGGCGGCACCGCCGTGGCTCTTCACCTTGGCCACCGGCGGTCGGTGGATCTGGATTGGTTCACGACGCAGCGGTTGGAGAATCCGTTGGAGTTGGCTCAGGACCTTCAACGCCGTGGCGTCGATCTACGTGTCAATTCCGTCCCGCGGGGCTCGCTTCTTGCGGAAGTATCAGGTGTCCGCGTCAGCTTCTTCGAATTCGGATATCCGCTGCTGGAAACGCCATGGATCTGGCCGACGTTCGATTGTCCGTTGGCGCCGCTCGCCGATCTGGCGGCCATGAAGCTGCTGGCCGTCGAACAGCGCGGGACGAAGAAGGACTTCGTCGATCTGTACGCCATGGGGGACCGGAGGTACGCGCTCAGTCAAATGCTCGGCATGTATCAGCAGAAGTTCTCGATCGCGGACACCTCGCGATTACGTTACAGCCTCTGCTACTTTGACGACGCGGAAGCCGAGCCCATGCCGGAGATGTTGTGGGCCGTATCCTGGGCGCGAATGAAGAGGACGCTTCAGGACTGGGTCAAGTCATTGTGACAAGATTCCGTCGCTTGCACTCGGCCGTCACGCTTCGGACGCGGCGAGCGGGACACCCGGGACGGATCGGTCAGAACAGCAACTCGCGAGCGCGTTCGGCGAGCGACGGTTGGTATTCGGGCCCCGGGTCCACGCCTTGCGCGAACTTCTGCCACGCCTCGACGTCGTTGCCGTAGTCGCGGCCGCTCGCTTTCTTGAGCGAGTCGATCGCGCGATAACGCAGTGACGGATCTTTGTCATTCAACGCCAGCCCCAGCGCCTGGAAAGCGAGCGGCTGGTTGAAACGGCCCAATTCGCGCGCCGCCACGATGCGGACGTCCACGTCGGAGTCGCTGCCGAGGACTTCCGCCAGACGCTCCGGTGATTCCCGGCTGGCCCGCTGCCCCCAAGCCTTGCAGGCGGCGATCCGCACGAGCGGGTCGCCGTCCTTCACAGCGACGCGCAGCCCGTCGGCGGCTTGCGGGACCGTGAACGCCGCCAGCGCCTGGACGGCCGCCGCGCGCAGCTGCGGGCTGTCGTGCGTCTCCACAATGTACTTCATCTCGCCGGCCCAGTGCCGCTGCTCGCCCTCCGACAACCGCGCGGCCCCGTCCCGCAGCTCGTCAACCTCGGCAAGTTGCCGATGCAGTGTGGGCTGGTATTGCTCGTCGGCCTCCCACTGCCGACGCATGGACGGGTTCATGGCGGTGAGGTACGGGAGAGGGCCGTTCGCGCAGCCAATCTGCACGGCAAGGAGAGCCCCAAGAACGAGAAAGCCGGTCGGTGACAGAACAGATGGTCGCATGGGCACGCCGTGCATCTGACCTGGTTGATGGAATCGAGGAGAACTCCCCCTTCGCGAAAAGCGGGCGGACTATATCAGAATCACGTGCGACCGCCTAGGGCAGGTGGCGGACGCAATACGCACTCGGGCGACGCACCGTGCGCGAATGCGCAAGCTGGGCGATACCTGGCGGTGTCGGCCAAGCCCCAGGACGGCCCAGGTTTCCCAATTCTCCAGGCTGTTCTCCAGGCTGTTCTCCAGGCTGTTCTCCAGGCTGTTCTCCAGGCTGTTCTCCAGGCTGTTCTCCAGGCTGTTTGGCCGTTCCTCGTGCGACTTTGCCGGCTGCCCAACCGGCACGCTGCCGCGAAGCCCTACAACCGGCACTTTTTACGGCTGGTTGGACACGAGCAATCGCTACAACCGATTCAGGTGTCAGGTGCGGTAAGGTATGGTTCTTGGGCCGCGCTTCGGCTGGACGGGGAACTGACGCGAGTCTCGTCAGGCGCATGTGGTTAGCGCGCCCATGTTGGGACGGGCAGTCCTGCCCGTCCATGCGGTCAGGACGGGCCAGAGTTCCGATCCTCGTTCGGCCGCGAAGATTGGGTCCCACGTTCTGATGAGTGCTCCGAAACTGCGTTAAGGACAGTGCGGTGAAAAAGAGCGTCTTGGTGACATTAGGCGTTGTAGTTGCCAGTTGTTTGTGGGGGGCATCGGCCGACGGTTCGATTGGCGCTCGGATGCGTGCGGCGCTCGCCCAAAGACAGCCCGCGGGGGTGCCTCAGGCTCGCGAGGGAGTTCCTCTCCTTCGCAGGCTTCCGAGACTGGACGATACGTTGGCTCCCGACACCCCGCCCGAATTGGCCGTGCCCAAGGAAGAGACCGTTGAGGCCGCTTGGCCGGCGGTGCAGGGTCTGGAGAGCAAACAAGGCGAGCCCGCCGTCGTGGAGGGAGATTCCGCGGACGCGACGGCTCGGGAGCATGTCGAGGAGCCCACCTCCGAGGTGGCTCCCACCGCATCGCACGGTGCCGACGGGGAAGCGAGCAGCGAGTCTCCGGCAGGGTCGGCGGCGGGGCAGGCGGTCGGGTCAGATCAGCCGTCCGCTGTCCCGGAGCCGGTGGCACCGAGTGAGGACCAGCGGCGACCTGCTCCGCTCCCCGCAACAGCCAATCCTACTACGACGACAGAGGCGAATGCCTCAGCCACGTTACCCAAGGACAGGGATGCGGCCGGCAAGGTGGCGGGGCCCGCTGCCGTGCGGGACGTGCCGGATCGCGCGCCGGAGCGGGAACTCAGCCCGTCCATGTTGCAGCTCCGTGATCGAATCCGAGGGTGTTTGAGCTATTTCTACCAGCGTCCCGAGGACGCGAGCAAGCGAAGTCCGTGGGGGATCATGCACGGGCTGATCACGTTCGGAGTCGACACGGATGTGATCGCGGACGGCCGACGCGTGAATGCGATTGCCTTGCTCTGTGCCAACCGTCCGTGCCGGAACATGAAGCTGTTGGAGGTCAAGGATGGGGAGCTGCGTGTACGGAATGGACCCGGCTACCAGGGGCACGAGGGGCAATTCCTGCACATGTTGGCGCTGTCGAAAGTCAAGAGCGACTATCCCATCCGCGTGGACGGGCACGAGTTCACCGTGGCGGACCTGATCGAATACGAGAAGAAGACGTGTCGGGCGGGCAGCGAGTTGACGTTCAAGCTCGTGGCGCTCTCGCACTACCTGGACTCGGACGCGACGTGGACGTGCGACCGCGGTGAGACGTGGAACATCCCGCGACTGATTCGGGAGGAATTGGCTCAGCCGATCGTCGGGGCCGCCTGCGGCGGCACTCATCGTCTGATCGGATACAGCGCCGCCGTGAACGTGCGCGAAAAACGCGGCGAGCCGGTGGACGGCGAGTACTTGCGCGCCAAGAAGTATGTGCGAGCCTACCACGAGTACGGGTTCAAGCTCCAGAACCGCGACGGCAGCTTCAGCACCAGTTGGTTCGCCAAGCCGGACAACTCCGGCGATCTCAATCGCAAGTTGCAGACGACGGGCCACTTTCTCGAGTGGCTGGCGTTCTCGCTGCCCGACGACGAACTGACCGACCCTCGCGTGCTCAAGACCGTCAACTTCGTCCTCACCAGCCTGACCAAGTATCGGCAGCAGGACTGGGAGGTTGGCCATCTGGGACACGCGGTCCGCGGTCTGGCCTTGTACAACGAGCGCGTGTTTGGGGACAAACCGGGAGAAAGACGCGCTTTGCTGGCTCGCCGGCCCGGCATGTGATTGCTCTTTTTCGACAAACTCTTTAGGATGCGTACGTCGCATGTCCGATGTGTCCGCCGTACCAGCCCTCTCGAGCCCCAGTCGCCCCGGCCAACGGTATGAAACCGCAGAAATTCAACGAGCAGTTTGCCAAGTGCTTTGACCTTGGCCTGCAGCTCAGCAAGTCTGTTGAAGCCGATGCCCTGTTGGTTGTCCTGGACGGTCCCACCGACTGGCAGCAGCTGAAGGAGCGGTCCGCGGGCACGAAGATCCTGGTGGCGGCCGGGCACGAGGAGGAACTGGCGGGGGCCGCGGAGGCCGGGCTGCAAAAGGTCGTCGTGAACATACCGGGCGGCACGGTTTCCGAGCGGCTGACGCAGGCGCTGTTGGAAAGCGTGGCCGATGACATCTTGGTGCCCGGTGCGGAAGTCGTCGCCGTGTACAGCGCGTTCGAGGCGGGTATGATCGACTCGATCAGCCACATCCGGCTCGATGACCACCTCGGTCGCTTGACCGCCAGGGACCTGAGGCAGTTGGAGACGAGCGTCCCGCTGGATACGCTTAAGGCGGTCGTGGACTTGGCCGTGGAGATCGGCCGCGAAGGTCGCGAGGGAAAGCCCGTCGGTACGATGTTCGTGGTCGGCGACACACGCAAGGTGCTGACGCTCTGTCACCCGGCGGGATTCGACCCGGTGCGGGGCTATGCCCGCTGCGATCGCGACCTGCGAGACCCCCGGACACGCGAGGCAGTCAAGGAGATCGCCCAGTTGGAGGGGGCGATCCTGATCACCGCCGAGGGAATCGTGGAGCGAGCCTGTCAGATTGTCGATGCGTCCCACGCCAACCTGACCCTCACCAAGGGGTTGGGCGCGCGTCACTGGGCCGCCGCCGCCATCAGTCGTGTCACGAAAGCCATCTCGATCGCTGTCAGTGAATCCAACGGGACCGTCCGGTTGTTTCTCAACGGCGAGGTGATGTTGCGTGTCGAGCCGTTGCGACGCGCCATGAAATGGCGAGATTTCGACTACGAACCGCCCGCGGCGGCGAACGAGTGATCCGCGGGAGATGGCCCCGCCCGCGGGAGATGGCCCCGCCCGCGGGAGACGGATCGTGAGAGACGTCGCGCACAACGGCACGTTGCCTTCCCGTTCCTTGGCCCGAGAACTGGATAACCACCCATGTTGGCTTCACGGCTTCCCGACGACGTCCTGGGGCGGATCGAAAAGTGCGGCGTGATCGCCGTGCTGGTCGTGGACGAGGTTTCAGACGCGGTGCCGCTCGCCCGCGCGCTCGTGGAGGGTGGCATCGACGTGATGGAGTTGACACTCCGCACGCCCGTCGCCATCGACGCGCTCAAGGCGATTCGCGACGAGGTGCCCGACATGCTGGCGGGGATCGGCACGATCCTCACGCCGGAGCAGGCGCATCAAGCGACCGCCGCGGGCGCCGCGTTTGGCGTTTCACCGGGCATCAACCCGCGGGTTGTCAGGGCGGCCCAGCAGGTCGGCCTGCCCTTCGCCCCGGGAATCGCCACGCCCACGGACCTGGAAGCCGCCTTGGAGCTCGGCTGCGTCCACGTGAAGTTCTTTCCCGCCGAGTCGCTGGGCGGGTTGGCCTACTTGAAGAGCATGGCGGCGCCGTACGTGCATCTGGGCGTGCGGTTTGTTCCACTGGGCGGGTTGAGCCTGGCGAATATGGCCGACTATCTGCGGGACCCGCTGATTCTGGCCGTGGGCGGCTCGTGGCTCGCGCCGCGAACGGAGATAAGGACGGGCGACTTTGCGCGGATCCGAGCGCGCGCGGCGGAGGCGAGAAGGCAGGTGGAGACTCTGCGGAGGCGATGACCCGTGGGCGTGAACGCGCACTCTGACCGGTGCTGGCCGCGATGGCCGGACGGGGGCCTGAGCCGACGGGCTCCACGGTGCGGCGGCTCGATGTTCTTGCGGACGAGGTGATCCATGAAAACAGTGACCTTTGGCGAGGTCATGGCGCGGTTGGCCGCGCCGGGGTTCTTGAGGTTGAGGCAGGCACTGCCCGGTTCGCTGGAGGTGACCTTCGCGGGCGCCGAAGCAAATGTCGCGGCATCCTTGGCCATGCTGGGCTCCGAGGTGTCCTTTGTCACGGCGCTGCCGCGCCACGCGATGGCCGATGCCTGCCTGGCCGGCCTGGCCGGCCTGGGCATCGATACCCGCCACATCGTCCGCACGGATGCCGGGCGCCTGGGCCTGTATTTCCTGGAGGCTGGGGCAAACCAGCGGCCCAGTCAGGTGATCTACGACCGCGAGATGTCGGCGATCAGTCTCACGGAGGGAAGTGCGTACGATTGGCCGGGCATCTTCCAGGGCGCGCGGTGGTTTCACACCACGGGGATCACCCCAGCGATTTCTCGCACAGCTGCCGAAGCGACCATTGACGCGGCCCGAGCCGCCCGGGCCGCCGGCGTGACCGTTTCGTGCGACCTGAACTTCCGAAAGAAGCTCTGGCGCTGGGACCCGAGCGTCGCGCCGCGCAGCCTGGCGGAGAACACGATGCGACGATTGCTGCCGCTGGTCGACCTGCTGATCGCCAACGAAGAAGATTGCGCGGACGTGTTACGGATTCACGCGGGTGACACCAATGTGGAGTCGGGCCGCCTGGCAGTGCACCGGTATCCGGAGGTTGCAAGACAGGTGGTCACCCAGTTCCCCAACGTGCGGCGCGTGGCGATCACGTTGCGCGAGAGCCTGTCGGCGTCCCGCAACAACTGGGGTGCGATGCTCTACGTCGCGGACGAGCAACGTGTGATCGTCGCGCCGCGGCAGGGTGAGTCGTACCAGCCGTACGAGATTTGGAGCATTGTGGACCGCGTCGGCAGCGGTGACGCGTTTGCGGCGGGTCTGATTTTCGCCTCCCTGACTCCGGAACTGGCGGACGCGCAAACGGCCCTGGAATTCGCCGTGGCCGCGTCATGTCTGGCCCATTCCGTCCCGGGTGATTTCAACTACGTGACGCGCGGCGAAGTGGAATCGTTGATGCGGGGCAGCCGCTCGGGCCGCGTTGTGCGTTGACCAAGGCCGCCGCGGCCGGTCGTGCCCCCCTGCCCTGCCCTGCCCTGCCCTGCCCGCTTGGACGGGCGAGAACGCACGTCCTACAAGATGCGCGCGCAGCGTATGGGCTCAAGATCCTCGCGCGGCTTGGGGCCGTAGGACGGGCACTCCTGCCCGTCCCCGTCGCGCGCGACGGGCACTCCTGCCCGTCCCCGTCGCGCGCGACGGGCACTCCTGCCCGTCCCCGTCGCGCGCGACGGGCAAGAGTGCCCGTCCTACGTGGTGCGTGCGGCCATCGGCCGCGTTACGGTCGCTCGGTCGCCGCGCCGGTCCCCGCGGCCGGCTTCAGGCCGAATTGCGCCAGCAGTTTGCCGGGCGCGCCGATATCCAGCACGTGGATGGTTCCGACCCAGGGTCGCGCGGCCGGGGCGATCAGCCCGGGTTTGGCGGCGACAAACGTGCACGTGTGGTCCGCGCGAAAAGTGGCGCCGGCCGCCAGGCCCGTGTCGCAGTCCAGTCCGCTCGGCACATCGACGGCCATGCGCCGTGCATCGTGCGAATTCAGTTGGTGGATGACGGCGTCCAGCGGAGGACGCGGCTCGCCCCGCGCGCCGGTGCCCAGAATCGCGTCCACAATCCAGTCGACGCCGATCAGGCACTCGGCCAGTCGCCGCGGATCGCGCGGGCCCGTCAGCACCTTCACGGGCAGCTCCGCGCGCACGGCGATCTCGTAGTTGACGCCGGCGTCGCCGCGGAGTTCTCGCGGATCGGACCAGAACAGCAGCTGTACGGTGAATCCGCGCAGGTCCAAGTGGCGCGCGATCACCAGTCCGTCGCCCGCGTTGTTCCCGCTGCCACAGCAGATGACCACGGGCCCTCCGATGCCCAGCCGGCACAGCACGTCGGCACATTGGCGTCCGGCGTTTTCCATCAGCACGATGCCGGGCACGCGGTACTGATCCATGGCCTGCCGATCGATTTCCTTCACGGCGTCTCGCGATAAGATGCTACCTTTCATCTGCGTGCCCCTCTTCACTCTCGCACGGCCGGTACCCTAGAATTGCTCGTTGATCATAGCCTTGCCAGCGTTGCTGGAAAAGCAACGAGCCGGACGCCTTGTGACGGAAAGGGAATCGAATGCCGATTTACGAGTATTCGTGCACGAAGTGCGGCCACGAATTCGAGACGTTGCTTCGTGGCGACGCGCAACCTCAATGCCCGCAGTGCGGCGGGGGCAAGCTGGAGAAATTGTTGAGTGTCCCGTCCGCCCACAGCGCCACGGGTGTCAACCCGCCGGGCTGCCCTCGCGACTGCGTGCCGCGGCGAAACGGACCGATGTGCGGGCGGGGCATGTGCGAGCTGTGAGGCCGTTCGCCGGTTCGGCCGCGGGAGAAAGTCGCGGGGGTCGGCGGCCGTGCCCAGTCGGCGGCCGTGCCCAGTCGCCGGCCGTCGGTCGACCGGAAAAAAAAACCGAAGACGGCGGAATCCGCGAACGGATTCCGCCGTCTTGTCGAGCCAATCGCTCCCGAGTTGCATGATTCTTCAGGGGAACAGGTAGATCCCACCGACAAGTACGCCCGCTTGCAGGAGCCCGCCCCGGACGCTCAAAGGAATGGGCGCGGCAAGCCACGGAGCGCAATTGCCCGGCCGGTAGTAGCCCAGAGCATAGCGGCACTCCCAAGGCGGATTGATGCCGGCCTGGTAGGGAAGCGTGGCGAGATTCACGAAGAAGTGCGCGCCGGCAACCACCGGCTCCAACAACGGTCCGGTCGTGTGGCCGTAACGCTCCAATTGCATTTCCTCGAAGTACAACGGCTTGTGACACAGGCCTGATGCCTTCCACGTCATCGTGGTGGGCTGCCAGTAACGGGCCAAGTACGGTTCGTCGCCGAGCGTGCATTCGGTGGGCACGCCCCACCACAGGGCGATGAAGCACAGGTCGTCGTCGCAGAGCTCGGCAAATCGCAGCGTGATGATCTGGTTGTTGTTGTCCAGGATCATCGCGCTCCCACGCTGGATGTTGTTTAAACGGCCCGTGCCCAACACGCCACCCTGGCGGTTGCGCCAGGTGCGGACGGGCGCCTTGGCGAGCGTCCGATCGCGATCGGCCTCCTCGTTGATGACCCTGTCCGGGTCGCGTTCGTCGGGGTTGAAACTGGGCGTAATATCCAGCGAGATCTTGGCCAAGGCGTCGCGCTGCCATTTGTTCAGCGCCTCGCGGCAGTTCTGGTTCTCGTCGCGGCAATCGCGCGTCTTGTAGAGGGGCTGACTGTCGGGCGACGGCGGGCCCGGTGCCGGCTCGGGAAGTTGTTGCGGCTCGGGAACTCGCAGTGGTGCCGGGTCCTGCCGCGGCGCTGGTTCTTGGGGAAACGCCGGAATCGGATCGTCTTCCGACATGTCCGGTAGATCGCGCAGAGGTGGCTCCGCGGGCGGATCGGCCGCTTTTTTGGCGATCGCGCGAGCCGCCGGAATGTCCGTCTGAATCGGGATGGCGGGAAGTTCCAGCGGCGGGGCTGGAGTTCGCGTCGCGTCCCCAAACGGATCGGCAAACGCGTCCCGCGGCGCAGCGCGCGCCACCACCTCTTCGGCCACCGCGAACTTCACGACGCCGCGACCATCGAGAATTCCCGAGACCGTGATCACGGAACGGTCCACCTTCGGGGTGGAGGAAGATGCCGTGGGCTCCGCCGTTGCAGGAGCCTGAATGGCTTCCTCGCCGCGCCATCGCAGCTGAACCGCCGAGGCAGGTACGTCCGCTCCCGAACGGCCCGCCAACTGCCGCGCCGCTGGCGTCGTGTTTGACCCGCCACGCTGCACCGTCGCGCTGGAACGCGTCTTCTTGGAAACCCAGCGAAGGGGCTCCGGTTGGCCGGCATCCAGGACACTCGCAGGCAGCCAACCGACCATCAGGCCGACCCAGACCGTCGCGAGCCACCACGGGCGATTCCCGCCCCGCTCAGTCCGTGCTCCCGCCGGTGTGGTATTCCGGGCTGTAGTTTGGTGATTCCTGAGTAATCGCAATGTCATGTGGATGACTCTCTCTAACACTTGCCGCCGAAACCTGGATGAATTTCGCCCTTGTTCGCAGCTCTTCAACGGTCCGCGTGCCGCAATACCCCATTCCCGCACGCAGTCCGCCCACGAGCTGGTAGACGAAGTCGTCCAACGGTCCCTTGAACGGAACTCGCCCTTCCACGCCCTCCGGCACCAGCTTCCCATTGCCCGTCCCCGGTTTGGCCACGTCCGCCTGCCGGTACCGCTCGCTCGAACCCTGCACCATGGCGCCTAACGAGCCCATGCCACGGTACATCTTGAACGTGCGCCCCTGATACAGGATCGTCCGACCAGGACTCTCCGCCAGCCCCGCAAACAAACCTCCGATCATCACGCAATGAGCACCGGCTGCAATGGCCTTCGTGATGTCGCCCGAATAGCGGATTCCGCCGTCGGCAATCACCGGGATCCCAGACGATTTCGCTACCTCCGCCGCGTCGTAAATCGCGGTGATCTGCGGGACGCCCACTCCCGAGATCACCCGCGTGGTGCAGATCGATCCAGGCCCGATCCCCACTTTCACCGCATCAGCCCCGGCGGCTATTAAGTCCCTGCATCCTTCCCGAGTCGCCACGTTCCCCGCAATGACTTCAATGGCCCAACGCCGCTTGATCTCACGCACCGTTTCGATCACGTTGGCCGAATGGCCGTGAGCACTGTCGACTACCAGGACGTCAACGTCCTCCTGAATCAGCCGTTGGGCACGCTCGTAATCACGCACTCCCACCGCCGCCCCGACCCGCAACCGCCCCTGCGTGTCTTTGCAGGCGTTGGGGAACCGTTTCATCATGTCAATGTCCTTGATCGTGATGAGTCCGGTCAGTTTGTATGATTCGTCAACCAGAAGAAGTTTCTCCACCTTTTTCGCCGTTAAAATTCGCTCAGCTTGCTCAAGCGTCACAGTCCCCGTAGCTGTAACGAGGTTTTCGCGGGTCATTACCCCTAAAATAGGCAGATTGCTGTCCTCTAGAAAGCGGAGATCTCGCCGTGTGAGGATGCCCACCAACCGCCCGCCCTGCTCGACGATGGGAATACCGGAGACATTGTGGATCTCCATGAGTTCGCGTGCGCGAGATACCGGTACTTCCGGGGGGAGAGTTACAGGATCGACGATGATGCCGTTGGCACTGCGTTTCACCTTGTAAACCTCTTCCACTTGCGACTTGATGGGCAAGTTTTTGTGAATGACACCCAGTCCACCGCATTTGGCCAGAGCGATGGCCATGGCGGATTCGGTCACGGTATCCATGGGCGAGCTGACGAGGGGGATTTTCAGCCCGATGTGTTTGGTGAGGAATGTGGTCACATCCACTTCGGAGGGGACGACCTCGCTATACGCGGGTTGAAGCAGGACGTCGTCGAACGTAATGGCGGTTTGAATGATCTTGTCCATGGCTGTTCCGGCGCGGGTGGCTGGAGGATGGAGACGCGACACAAATGCTCGCGTGACCGGGCACGGTCCGAGCGGCACGCACGATAGGAAACCGCATTATGCCCGTCGGTCCCTTGCTTGACAACTTGCCCAGATGCGTGCGGTCTCACACTTCGCAGCGCCG
>Ga0194113_10007430_pt1 | contig 13665 bp, 9 predicted proteins | sample TA2MahC200mmetaG_FD_146193 | JGI IMG/M metagenome (GOLD analysis project Ga0194113, IMG submission 146193) | Freshwater microbial communities from Lake Tanganyika, Tanzania - TA2015017 Mahale Deep Cast 200m | ecosystem: Environmental > Aquatic > Freshwater > Lake | place: Tanzania: Lake...
GCGCTAGCGCCAGAGGGGGCGCGCGGGCAAAATGTTAAGATGGGTAAGGCAAAATCGCGCGCTTTTTGAACGTTTTTGACCGATTCTGACCGGAATTGCTCTCCGTTTGCGCTTTTTTGACGCCTTCTGACCGCTTCTGGCATCGAACATATGGCCATAAGCCGTGGTGCATAACTCCTGGGGGCCGACGAGAGATATACTATAGTATATGGCGGGCCGGAGAAGATGGGCAAGATGGGCGGACCCAGTGCGGGGTGCGGAGCGACAACGGCAACGGCGAGACACGAGACACGAGACACGAGACACCAGACACGAGACGCGGGATGCGAGCAAGAGCGACAACCGGCAGCACCTGCAACCTGGCGCCTGCAACCTGGAACCGCCGCTGTGGCGGAAATCGGGAATCGCAGTCCGGCAGTCGGCGGCGGCCCAGGGCCCGAACCGCCGCTTTACCAGGCGCGCCTTGTGCAGGCGGTGCTGCCGAAGACCGACTCACGGCGGCGGGTTCGGCGCGGTTGGCACCGCGTCGGGGGTCGAGACGACGGTAAGATGCCAACCTGTTCCGAGACTGGCCAGATCGAAGTCGATGATCATTCTCCTTTGCTGGGGGAACAGTTCCTCCTTCCTGAGCATCAGTTGCCGGATCATGTCTGCTGCCATGCCTCGCACGTCCGCGGGCAACGTGCGAACGAGTTCGTCAGGGTTTGCCATCGGGTCGTTCCTGGGAAGCAACGACGCATTCCAGGCGAGGGTCGCCACGGTCAACAAGCGATGATACGCTTCCTTCGTCTCGGCGAACTCGCCGTACGGCTCGACGAATTCCTCCAGCACTTCCGACATTTTCACGCCGTCCGCCGAGGGGCCCAAGCGGATCTCTTCGAGGGAATGTTCCTCCTGAACTCGCCGCATGAGGGCCCTGCGGGCGGCCCGCCGCAGCCGGGCTCGACGCTTCTTTGCCTGCCTCTTAAGATCGCGACGCGACATGGCGGCCTCCCGGCAATTGACCACCTGGTTCCGCATAAGCCCCCGGCCCGACGGCGCCGCGCGCAGCGTATCATGCAGCAGGACGGGGGGCGATGACTTCTTGCTTCACCTGGCGCAGTTCATCCTTCCAGGACAATCGTGACCGGCCCGTCGTTGGTAAGTCGCACGTCCATGTGTGCCCCGAAGACGCCGCGAGCCACGGGCGGGCCGAGGCCGGCCAGCGCCTGGCAGAAGATCTCGTAGAGGCGGTTGGCGGCCTCCGGCGGGGCGGCGTCGGTGAAACTGGGCCGGTTGCCCTTGCGCGTGTCGGCCAGCAGGGTGAACTGGCTGACGGCCAGGACGCTGCCGCCGACGTCCTGGACGGAGAGGTTCATCTTGCCCTGTGCGTCGTGGAAGATGCGGAGTCTGGCGGTTTTTGCGGCGAGGGCGCGGGCGGTTTCCTCGGTGTCGGCGTGGCCGACGCCCACGAGGACCAGCAGGCCCCTGCCGACGGCGCCGACGACCTTGCCTTCGACCGTTACGCTCGCCTCGCTTACGCGCTGGATGACGGCACGCATGAACATCCTTTCATGGCTGGCGGGGCCGGGATTTCATCCCGGCCTGCGTGCTGTTTCTTGTCAGAGCCGCGACCGTCAGGGAGCGGTGTTGTTGGCCTGGGCTGCCACGGCGACGACCACGGCGCCGCTCCCTTACGGTCGCGGCCCTGACACGGCGCCGCTCCCTTGCGGTCGCGGCCCTGATACGGCGCCGCTCCCTTACGGTCGCGGCTCTGATTGCCCCGATTACCGAGCGGTTGCGACGCCGGGGCCATTCCGTTGCCTCCTGCGGCGCCACAGGGTAAACTGTCGGGCCGCTTCTTTGCAAGAACGTTGCGGCGAAGATGGGATTGCGGTCGGGGCCTGAGGGGCGGGGGGCAAAGGAGGCGGCCGTCATGGGCAGCGCGATGAACCGTCGGCAGTTTATCCGCAGTGCCGCGCTGGGCGCGGCAGGGGCGTGGGGCGCGGGGCTGGCGGGTTGCCGCCCGTCTGCGCGGGCGGAGAACCCGCCGGGCGCGCGGCGGCCGAACATCATCGTCATCCTTACCGACGACATGGGCTCGGCCGACGTGGGGTTCCAGGGCTGCAAGGACATCCCCACGCCGAACCTCGACAGCCTGGCCCGGACGGGCGTGCGGTGCGAGGCGGGGTACGTGTCGCACCCGTTCTGTAGCCCCACGCGGGCGGGCCTTATGACCGGCCGCTATCAGCAGCGCTTCGGGCACGAGAACAACCCGGTCTATGATCCGAAGGACACGGGGCTGGGGCTTCCGCTGGGCGAGGTCACGCTGCCGCAGGTGCTGAAGCAGGCCGGGTACGTGACGGGAATGGTGGGCAAGTGGCACCTGGGCGCGGCGCCGCATTTTCATCCGCTGAAGCGGGGGTTCGACGAGTACTACGGCTTCGTCGGCGGCGGGCACGATTACTTCAAGGCCGCAGCCGAGGGCGAGGCGCGCGAGTACCTTATCCCGATAGAAAGCAACGGCAAGCCCGCGGCGCTGACGGAGTACCTGACGGATGCGCTTTCGGGGGCGGCTGCGGCGATGGTCCGGCGTCACCGCGACCGCCCGTTCTTCCTGTACCTGGCGTACAACGCGCCGCACACGCCGCTCCAGGCGCCGGAGAAGTACCTCGGCCGGTTTGCCTCGATTGATGACCCGAGGCGGCGGTCCTACGCCGCCATGGTCAGCGCCGTGGACGACGGCGTGGGCCTCGTCCTGGCTGCGCTTCGGGAGACGGGCCTGGAGCGCGACACGCTCATCTTTTTCCTGAGCGACAACGGCGGCCCGGTGGGGCAGGCGAGCAACGGGTCGTCAAACGCGCCGCTGGCCAACGGGAAAGGCTCGGTGTTTGAGGGCGGCATCCGCGTGCCGTTCGTGGTGCGGTGGCCGTCGCGCCTGCCCGCGGGAGCGGTCTATAGCGAGCCGGTCATCTGCCTTGACATTCTGCCGACGGCGGCTGCCGCTGCGGGGGCGGCGATGCCGGCCGGGCGGGGCATCGACGGCGTGAATCTGCTTCCGCACCTTGCGGGGGAGAACCGCGCCCCGCCGCACGAGACGCTTTTCTGGCGCGCGGGCGGCGGGGCGGCGTGGGCCGTCCGCACGGGGCGATACAAACTCCTGAAGCGGGCGGCGGGCGCGGAGCCCGCGCTTTACGACCTGGAGACCGACATAGGCGAATGGGCCGACCTTGCCGCCGCCCAGCCGGAGCGCGTGCGGCAGATGCAGAAGCGGTACGACGACTGGAACGGCGGCCTTGTGGCGCCGCTCTGGCAGAGCCCGCGTCCTGCCGCCAAGAAGGCGGCGCCGGCGGGGAAACAGAAATGACACGGATGATGTTAGCAGCGTTTGCGGCCTGCGTCCGGCTTTGCACGTCGGTTGCGGCGGCCGGGGCGTGGCAGAAGGCAAAGTTATGCGCGGCGGACGTGCCGCCCTGCCTGCGGCAGGCAGGCGCAGCAAGACAAGGGCAATCGTAAGAAAGGGGCCGGACAATGGAACGGGTAAAGGGCGGGTTCGGGCGGGCGCTGCTTGCGGGCGGCCCGTGGGCGCTGGGGTTGGCGGCGCTTTTGCTGGCCGGCGCGCGGGGCTGCGGCCCAGCGCCGGCCGCGCCTCAGGGCGTCTTGGATGCGAGGGAGTTCCGCCTGGTGGACGAGGCGGGCAGGGTGCGGGCCAGACTGCGCTTGACGGCCCACGGCCCCGTCTTGGCCCTGTACGACGCGGCGGGCAAGACGCGGGCTGGCCTGGGCGTGGCGGCCGACGGGGCTCGCCTGACCCTGTACGACGCGGCGGGCAAGGAGCGGGTCGGCCTTGGTGTGACGGCCGACGGGGCTGGGCTGGCCCTGTGCGACGCGGCGGGCAAGGCGCAGGCCGGCCTGACCGTGGCGGCCGACAGCCCCGGCCTGGTCCTGTTTGGTGGGGCGGGCAAGGGGCACGTCGGCCTGGAGGTGAAGGCCGACGGGCCTCGCCTCCGCCTGTACGACGCGGCGGGGAAGATGCGGGTCACCCTGAACACGACGGCCGGCGAGCCCGGCCTGTTCCTGTACGACGCGGCGGGCAGGGGGCGGGCCGGCCTGGGCGTGACGGCCTACGGGCCCGCTCTGAGTCTGTTCGACGCGGCGGGCAAGACGCAGGCCCGCCTGTGCGCGACGGCCGATGGGCCCGGCCTGGCCCTGTTGGACGCGGCGGGCAAGGAGCGGGTCATGCTCGACGCGGCGGGCCACGGCCCCCGCCTGGATCTGGCCGATGCGGCGGGCAATACGCGGGCCGCCCTGGCCGTGAGGGACGACCAGCCTGGCCTGGCCCTGTACGGCGCGGTGGGCAAGCCGCAGGCCGTCCTGGGCCTGACGGCCCACGGGCCTGGCCTGGCCCTGTTGGACGCGGCGGGCAAGCCCGTGGCGACGCTGCCTTGACGGTGGGTGGGCGCGGGCAAGCGCAATCGGGGACAACCGAGCGCGCCGGGCACATCTTCAAGCGGAGAAACGGATAGCCGAAGAAAGGGGCGAAGGGATGAGAACCTTTCAGCCGACTTACCGCGACCGCACGGGCGCGCTGCGGCGGGCGGCCCTTGACGCCGCCGCAGCGGTTCATGACATTCGTCGGCCGCGAGGATTTCGCGTCGGCGTTCTACTTTCCGGACGCTGGCGCGGGGGAAGCGGACGTGGAGTTCAGCATCGAGGGCGCGGAGGCGGTGTTGATCTCGGCGGTCACGGCCCACGCGCATGCCGACGCGATTGTGAGGGAGTTTGATCGCGGCCTGGTGCTGGCGAACCCGTCGGCGCGGCCGTACGAGTTCGACGTTGCCGCCTTGGCGCCCGGCGGGAAGTTCCGCAGGATTCAGGGCAGCGCGCTTCAGGACCCGAAGACGAACGACGGCTCGGCCGTCGCGGGCAAGGTGACGCTCGGCCCGAAGGACGCGCTGTTCCTCGTGCGCGACGGGCCGTAGAAGGTATGAACATGCGATGTCGATTGCCGCTTCTCGTGAGCGTGCTTGCGGCCGCGTTGCCGGCGTGCGTCCTTGGCGTTCTTGGCGCAAGCCAGGACGACGCTTGTGGCACGGCCGGCTTGCCCGGCCGTGGCGGAGCACCGCCGATGCTTTCCACGGCCGGGCAAGCCGGCCGTGCCGCGCCGCGCGATGAGGCGCCGGCTTCTGCCGCGGCCGGGCAAGCCGGCCGTGCGGCGCCGCGCGATGAGGCGCCGGCCACGTCCGGGCCGGTCAGCCTCGCGGCGGCTGCCGCGCGCAAGGCCGCCGCCGCGGCGCCGGGGGCCGGGGCGGCTGCCCGGAAGGCCGCCGCGACCGCTGCATCGGCCGCGGCGCCGGCAGCGGCGCCCGAGCCGGACGCGGAGGCCGTGGGGCTGGCGATCGCGGACCTTATTGAGACGTTCGGCCCGCGCTATCCGAACGGGCCGGAGTACCTCGCGCGGCTGGATGCGATCCGCAAGGAAGGCGGGAGCGCGGCGGCGCGCGATGCGCTCGTGCGGCTCCAGCGCGAGGCGCTGCTGGCGAACCCGCTCCTTGACTTCGGCGGCCTCCTGCTGGTGAAGCGCAGGTACCAGAACCCGCAGGCGCTGGGCCTGCCGACGAACCACGAGTGCAACACGTCGCTGGCGCGCAGCGGGTACGAGAACGAACTGGCCGTCCTTGCGCCCGTGCGGCCGGAGGGGGACCTGCGGACGCTCTACCGCCCGCCCGGCGGCGGATACGTCGGGGAGGCGGACCTTGACTGGGACGGCCGGCGGCTGCTCTTTACGCAGTCCGACGCCGTCAACTGGAAAATCTGGGAGATGCGGGCCGACGGCACGGGCCTGCGCCAGGTGTCGCGCGCCCCGGACGACGTCGACTGCTTCGACGCCTGCTGGCTGCCCGACGGCCGCATCGTCTTCGGCTGCACGGCGTCGTTCCAGTCCGTGCCGTGCTGGCACGGCCTGCGGCGGGTGAGCAACCTTTACCTGATGAACGCCGACGGCGCGGGCGTGCGGCAGTTGTGCTTCGACCAGGACCACGACCTGCATCCGTGCGTGCTGGCCGACGGGCAGGTCGTCTTCAGCCGCTGGGACTACACCGGCATCAGCCACATCTACCTCAGGGAACTCATGGTGATGAACCCCGACGGCACGGGCCAGCGGGCCGTGTACGGAAGCAACTCGTGGTATCCGAACTCGCTGTACTTCCCGCGGCCCGTGCCGGGCGAGCGCGATAAACTCATATGCATCCTTTCCGGGTACCACGGCGTCCCGCGCATGGGCAACCTGGTGCTGGTGGACACCGCGCGCGGCTGGTACGAGACCGACGGCCTGGTGCAGCGGATACCCGGTCGCGGCAGGCCCCTGCCGCGCGCCGTGCGCGACAACCTGGTGGACGACGACTGGCCGAAGTTCCTGACGCCCTGGCCGCTGAGCGGCAGGTACTTCCTCGCGGCCGCGTGGCTCCACCCGAAGGGACGCTGGGGCCTGTACCTGGCCGACGTGTTCGACAACCTCGTCCTTATCCGCGAGGAGCCCGGCTGCGCGCTCCTTGAGCCCGTGCCGCTCCAGGCGCGGCCGCGGCCGCCGGCCATTCCCGACAAGGTCGTTCTCGGCCGCAAGGACGCCGTCGTTTTCGTGCAGGACGTGTACGCGGGCAGGGGGCTGGCGGGCGTTCCTCGCGGCACGATCAAGGGCCTGCGGCTGGCGGCGTACCACTTCGGGTATCCGGGCCTTGCGGGGCCGGACCTCATCGGGTACGGCGGTCCGTGGGAGGCGATGCGCATCCTGGGCACGGTTCCGGTGGCCGAGGACGGGTCGGCCCTGTTCCGCGTGCCGGCCGACACGCCGCTGGCGATCCAGGCGCTCGACGCGGAGGGGAAGGCCGTCCAGTTGATGCGCAGTTGGTACACGGCCATGCCGGGCGAGACGGTGGCCTGCATCGGGTGCCACGAGCGGACGGGCGACGCACCGCCGCCGGTCGCCGCGTCGGGCCTGCCGACCGCCGCTGCGGCCGCGCGCGGGGGGGCGGCTGCGCCGGGCGCACCGGCCGCCCTCGCCCGGGGGGCGGTCGAGATAACGCCCTGGCGCGGCCCGCCCAGGGGCTTCGACTTCGAGCGCGAGGTCCAGCCCGTGCTCGACCGCCACTGCGCGGGCTGCCACGACGGCCGTCCGCGCCCCGACGGCCTCCGGACGGCCGACCTGCGAAGCGAGCGCGAGGCGCCCGGCTACAAGGGCAAACTCATCGCCGACCTGGGCGTCCAGCGGATGCACCCGGCGATGAAGGCGGCCACGGGCGGATTCATCCGCTACACGCCCGCTTACGACGCCCTGCTGCCTTACATCCGGCGAGTGGGCGTCGAGGACGACGTCAGCCTTCTGGTGCCCGGCGAGTACCACGCCGACACCAGCGAACTCGTGCAGATGCTTAAGAAGGGCCACCAGGGCGTGCGGCTGGACGCCGAGGCGTGGGACCGCCTCGTCACCTGGATAGACCTGAACGCCCCGTGCCACGGGACGTGGGGCGACGTGTTTCCGCCGCCAACCGATGCGCCCCGGCGGCGGATGGAGATGCGCCTGCTCTACGGCGGGCCGACGGAGGACCCCGAGGCCGTGCCCCCGCCCGTGCCGAGCCCCGACCGTAAGGTCGTGGGTACGGCCGCCGGCGCCGAAGCGCCCGCCCCGCAGCCTGTGCGCGCCCCGCAGATACCCGCGGGCTTACGCCCGCGGCTGCAAGCGCCGCATGCGCGCGCCGAAGCGCCGCCCCCGCGCGCCGAGGCGCCGCCGCCGCGCGAGAAGACAATCGACCTGGGCGGCGGGGTAACGATGCGCCTGGTGCGCATCCCCGCGGGCGAGTTCGACATGGGCGACGCCGACGGCGAGCCCGACGAGCAGCCGCTCGCGCGGGTGGTCATCGGCCGCCCGTTCTGGATGGGCGCCTGCGAGGTGACAAACGCGCAGTTCCGCCGGTTCGACCCGTCGCACGACCCGCGGTACTTCGCGAAACTTCACGCCCGCGCCGACGACGAGGGCCTGCCGCTCGACGGCGCCGATCAGCCGGCGGTGCGCGTCTCCTGGCGCCAGGCGATGGCGTTCTGCCGCTGGCTGACGCAGCGCACGGGCATGGCGTTCAACCTGCCGACCGAGGCGCAGTGGGAATACGCCTGCCGCGCGGGGTCGGCGGCGGCGCTTTCCTACGGTGCGGCCGGCGCCGACTTTTCGCCCTGGGCGAACGTGGCCGACAACACCTTCGCCGCCGTCAAGAACGTGACGGGCGGCATCGAGCACCACCACTTGCACGTGTCGGCCCCGGAGTTCGACGACGGCGCCGCGGTGACGGCCCCGGTCGGCCGCTACAAGCCCAACGCGTGGGGGCTCTCCGACATGCACGGGAACGCGGCGGAGTGGACGCGGACGCTCTACCGGCCGTACCCGTACGTCGCGGCGGACGGGAGGGAGGACGCGGCGGGCGACGGGCCGCGCGTGGTGCGCGGCGGTTCGTTCCACGACCGGCCGGTGCGGTGCCGCTCGGCGTTCCGCCTGTCTTACCCGCCGTGGCAGCGGGTGTTCAACGTGGGGCTGCGCGTGGTGGCGGAGGAGCCTGCGGCATCCGTTGCCTCCGGCACGCGCTGACGGCGGTGGGCCATCGGCATGGCGCGGCAGCGTGCCGGTGAGGTCAGGCCTTCCTGGCGGCCTTTGCCTTTTTGGGCGGGGCGGGTTCGTCCTGGCCCTCGCCCGGCGGGGCGTTGTTCGGGCCGGGGCCGCCGTACTGTTTCCAGTAGAGTTCCTTGAATGGATTGACGGCCGGGCCGACGGCGTCTTCGTTTTCGAGGCACGGCAGGACGTCGGCCCACCACTTGTCGTAGATGGCGGCCAACTCCTTCACGACGTCGGGGTGCTGGGCGGCGATGTCCTTCGCCTGGCCGGGATCGCTCTTCAGGTCGTAGAGGTCCCAGGCGTTGGGGCCGCCCCTGCTCACCATGAGGTAGGGGCCGCGGCGGATGGAGCAGTTGGCGTACTTGCTTTCGGCCGCCTTGCCCCTGGCCCAGCGGCCGACGTGGGTTACCAGGCAGCGGTCGGGCCAGGACGCCGCGGCGTCGGCCAGCACGGGCAGGAGGCTGAAGCCGTCGAGCCCCGCGCGGACCTCGTCGGGGACCGCGGCGCCGGCCAGTTCGGCCAGCGTCGGGAAGATGTCGAGGTGTGCCGCCAGTTGGCCGCGGTCGCCGGGTCGGAGCGCGGCGGGCCATCGCCAGAAGGCCGGGACGCGCGTTCCGCCGTTGTGGGCGGACCCTTTTGCGCCGCGCATGCCGGCGTTATAGACGCGGGATCCGGTGGCCGAGCCGTTGTCGGTCATGAAGATGACGAGGGTGTCTTTCTCGATGGCCCACTCCTTGAGTTTCGCCAGCAGGCGCCCGACGTTCTCGTCGATGTTGGTGATCATGCCGTAGAACTTGGCGACGTTCGCATCGACCTTATCAGCGTACATCTTTTCGTACTGTTCCGGGCACACGAGGGGCCCGTGCGGCGCGTTGGGGGTGATCTCGGCGAAGAAGGGCTGCTTGCCCTTTCTCTCCTCGATCCACCGGGCGGCCTGGGCGAAAAAGACGTCGGTGCAGTAGCCCTGGGTCTTCTCGAAGACGCCGTTGTGCAGGATGACGGGGTCGAAGTACCTGTTGCCCGGTGCGTCGCCGCAACTGCCGGCGTACGTCTGGCCGATGCCGCCCGCGCCGTGGATGAACGTCTCCTGGAAGCCGCGCTTGTCGGGCCGGCGGTCCGCCTCGTCGCCCAGGTGCCACTTGCCGAAGATGCCGGTGGCGTAGCCGGCGGCCGTCAGGAGTTGCGGGAAGGTCACGGCCTTCGGGCTCAGCCGCTCGCGCTCCAGGATGGTGTGCGTCACGCCGGACTTGAACTCGTGCCGGCCCGCCATCAGGCTCGCCCGCGTGGGCGAGCAGGTGGGGCTGACGTGGAAGTCGGTGAAGCGCACGGCCTCGCCGTAGAGGCGGTCGATGTTCGGCGTCTTGATGACGGGGTTGCCGGTGCAGGCCAGGTCGCCGTAGCCCTGGTCGTCGGTCATGATGAGGATGATGTTGGGGCGGCGTCCGGCCAGGGGCGAGCCGGAAGCCGCGGCGGCGGGGGCGGGCGCCGCGCGGGCGGTCCGCTGCGCCCGTGCCGCGGAGACCGCGGCCGCGCCGGCCGCGCACCACTTCAGGAAGTCACGACGCTTGGGGCTCTTCATGAGAGTTCTCCTTCTTCGCGCGGCGTCATGCCGGCCTCCTGCTCACGCAGTGGGCTGGTCGTGCCAATCGCCCGGTGCGCGCCAAGCGCGTGCGGCGTGCGTGCTCAGGCCTTGGCTTTTCCGGCCGGTTTCCTGGATGGCGCCGTCTGCCCGGCCTTGAAGATGTCCACTGCGACGTCGTTCTTCTGCGGCTGCCCGGGGGTGCTCCTGCCGTCGGCGACGTACTTTTGCAGGAGCGCGGTCATCTGCCGGACGACGTCGGGCTGCTGGTCCGCGACGTTCTGCTTCTCGCCGATGTCGCGGGCGAGGTCATAGAGTTGCGCGGGCGGCGGCCCCTGGGCGGCCGCGCCGCCGTCCTTGGCCGGGCTTCCGCCGCCGGGGCCGGGGCCGAGCACGAGTTTCCAGTTGCCCTGCCGGATGGCGAACTGCCCGCGGGCCGAGTGATGGACCACGGCCTCGTGGACCGGCCGGTCCGCCCGGCCCGTAAGGAGCGGCAGGATGCTCGCGCTGTCTTCCCCGGCGTCGTCCGGCAGCCGGACGCCCACGAGGTCGGCGCACGTGGCCATCAGGTCAGTGAGGCCCACCGTCTGGTCGCATCGCGTCCCCGGCGGCGCCTTGCCCGGCCAGCGGACGATGAAGGGGACGCGGTGTCCGCCTTCCCAGATGTCGGCCTTGTATCCGCGCAGGTGCGCGCTGGGCTCGTGTCCGGCCTTCTGCAACTCCTGGAGGCCCGTGTAGGTGGAATGCCCGTTGTCGCTTGTGAATATAACGATAGTATTGTCCGCCAGGCCGCGGCGGTCGAGTGCGTCGAGGAGTTGCCCGACGACCGCGTCGGTCTCCATGATGAAGTCCGCCAGCGGGCCCATGCCGCTCTTGCCGCGGAACGCCTCCGACGGGGCGATGGGCTCGTGCGGCGACGTGAAGGCGAAGTACAGCAGCCACGGCCGCTTCTCGGCCGCACGATCGCCCAGCCAGGCCACGGCCCGCTCGGCCAGGGCCGGCAGGATGGCGTCGAACTTCCACCCGGGCAGCATGGGCCCGGGGCGGCCGTCCAGGTTCTGCTCGGTCTTCTGCGCCGTGGGGCTGCCCAGGGTGCGGTCGTTCTCGATGAAGCAGTAGGGCGGGTAGTTCGGCACGTCGGTGCCGAAGTAGCGGTCGAAACCGCGGGCCGTCGGGCCGCCCGCGATGGGCCTGGTGAAGTCGGGCGCCGCGGCGCCCTCTCGCGGCCAGTCCCAGCCCAGGTGCCACTTGCCGATGCACGCCGTCCGGTAGCCGTGCTGCGCGAGAAGCGCGGGCACGGTCAGCCGGCCGGGGGCGATGAGCGGCTTATCGTAAGGCCCCAGCACGCCGGCCTGGAGCCGCGTCCGCCACGCGTAGCGCCCGGTGAGAATGCCGTACCGCGTGGGCGAACACACCGACGAGCCGGAGTGGGCATCCGTGAAGATGACGCCCGATGCGGCCATGCGGTCGACGTGCGGCGTCGGTATCCTGCCGCGGTCCGGGTTCAGGCAGCGGATGTCGCCGTAGCCGAGGTCGTCGCAAAGGATGAAAAGGATGTTCGGCTTGCCGGAAGCGGGCCCCGGGGCCGTCTCGGCGGCGCATGGCAGCCGCGCGAGGGCCGTCGCGGCCGCGCCGGCCGCCGACCATTTCAGGAAGTGCCGTCGGCGCAGGAGTGGCATGGTTCGGCCTCGCTTTCTCGCCCAGGCCCCGGCATCGGAAGATGCGCGGCGCCGCGTTGCCTGCGACGGCGGCAACGCCGCGGCCGGAGTATATACCGCCGGGGCCGTGTTGCCAAGCGCCTCGTGGCGGCCCGCCGGTGCCGTCGTTCAGCCGTCGCCGGTACGGCGGCGCTCGCGGCCGTACCGGCCGCGGCTGAACGAGGAAGCGGGCGCAGTCGGCCGACCGAAACTCATGCGCTGCTCGCTCCGCAATTCTCTGATTGACCCCGCCCGGCGGGCGGCCTTAAGATACGTGACCCTTTTGCGCGGACAAGGAGGACGCATGGCGGCGCCGGCATCGGCGGAAGAGAAGGTCCTGGTTACGGGCAACGTGGCTGCGGCCGAGGGGGCCGTGCGCGCCGGGTGCCGCTTCTACTTCGGCTACCCGATTACGCCGCAGAATGATTTGCCTGAATACATGTCTTCACGTATGCCGGAGGTCGGCGGCACGTTCATCCAGGCCGAGAGCGAACTGGCGGCCATCAGCCTGGTGCACGGGGCGGCGGCCGCAGGCGGAAGGGCCATGACGTCCTCTTCGTCGCCCGGCATCAGCCTGAAGCAGGAGGGCCTGAGTTATCTTGCCGGGAGCGAACTGCCGGCGCTCATCGTGAACGTGCAGCGCGGCGGGCCGGGCCTGGGCGACGTCCGCTGCGGCCAGGCCGACTACTTCCAGGCGACTCGCGGCGGAGGGCACGGCGATTATCGCCTCCTGGTCCTCGCGCCGCACACCGTGCAGGAGACGTTCGACCTGGCATACGAGGCCTTCGACCTGGCCGAGGCGCGGCGATGCCCTGTGATGATCCTCACGGACCAGCAACTGGGCCAGATGATGGAGCCGCTCGTGCCCGCGCCGATGAAGGACCTGCCCGCCGTCCAGGACCATCCCTGGGCCCTGACGGGGGCCGAGGGCCGGCCCAGGCGCATCGTCAAGAGTTTTTACTGGCGCCCGGGGGAACTGGAGGAGTTCAACCGCCGCCTCCGCGAAAAGTATATGCGCATGGAGAAGGAACTGCCACGATGGGAAGAGGACCGCGCGGCCGACGCGGACGTGGTGCTGGTGGCCTACGGCACGAGCGCCCGCATCGCCCGCGAGGCCGTGGACGTGGCGCGCGGCGAGGGCATCAGGGCGGGCCTGGTGCGGCCGATTACGCTGTGGCCGTTCCCGGCGGCCCCGCTGGCGGCGGCTGCGCGGCGCGGGGCGCGGTTCCTCGTGGTCGAGATGAGTTGGGGCCAGATGATAGACGACGTTAAACTGAGCCTCTACGGGACGCCCCGGCCCGTTGACCTGTGCTGGCGCGCCGGCGGCGGCGTGCCGACGGTGGCGGAGGTGGCCGAGTGCATCAGGAAGGCGCGCCGCTGACGGAAGGGGCTATCCTATGAAGCCCGCCGAAGCGAAACTGAAAGCCGGCCGCCCGCGGCTGCTGCTGCCCGACCGCACGCATTACTGCGCCGGGTGCGGGCACGGCGTGGTGCACCGCATCATCGCCGAGGTGCTCCAGGAGTGGGGCATCCGCGGCCAGGCGATCGGCATGGCGCCCGTGGGCTGCGCGGTCCTCATGTATCAATATCTGGACATTGATGCCTGCGAGTCGCCGCACGGCCGCACCCCGGAAGTCGCCGCGGGCATAAAGCGCGCCCGGCCCGACAAACTCGTCTTCTCGTACCAGGGCGACGGAGACCTGGCGGCCATCGGCACCAATGAAATAATACACGTGGCCAACCGCGGCGAACCC
>Ga0194113_10007432_pt1 | contig 13663 bp, 13 predicted proteins | sample TA2MahC200mmetaG_FD_146193 | JGI IMG/M metagenome (GOLD analysis project Ga0194113, IMG submission 146193) | Freshwater microbial communities from Lake Tanganyika, Tanzania - TA2015017 Mahale Deep Cast 200m | ecosystem: Environmental > Aquatic > Freshwater > Lake | place: Tanzania: Lake...
GGCTCACACGTGCACGACAACGAGATCGTGCGGCCCGCGCAGGGGTACCTGTCGTTCGCCGGCGTGTACGTGAAGAGCACGGCGGGCGCCCTGCTCATGGAGGGCAACACGATCGGCGAGGACGACTACGGGATCCCGAACATCGGGATCCGATACGAGGGATCGCTCTCACGGGACGCCGGCGTGATCAGGAGCAACAACATCGCGATCACCCCCTCGTTCGGCGGCGGCACAGGGATGTACTTCTACAACGCCAAGCCCCTGGTGCGGAGGAACACGATCACGGCCCCGTCGCTGCCGATCGGGTTCTTCGTGGGCGGCACGACATGGCTGCCGTCGCTGGGCGAGGCTGTGGATGGCAAGTGCACGGCGTGCGAGGAGACGACGTTGGGCGGGTGCAACCGGGTGCTGACCTACAAGGACCCCGCCGAGTGGTACGTGTACTCGGATCGCCGAGACTCCGTGTGGGCGGAGTGCAACTACTGGCATCCCACGCCCCAGGCGAGTCAGTTCCACGGGTTCGTGGCGTGGCGCCCGTATCTTGCTGACGATCCCGGGCAGGGACGCGGCGCGCCCGAGCCCGGAGGTGATGAGGAGCACGACCGCCCCCTGGCGCTTGAGCTTCTCCCGAACACCCCCAACCCGTTCAATCCTGACACCGTGTTCAGGTTCGCGCTGCCGCAGGCGTGTCCGGTGCGGCTGGTGGTGTACGACCTTGGCGGGCGGCGGGTGAGAACCCTCGTGGACGGGCCGGTCCCGGCCGGATGGCAGACCGCCACGTGGGACGGCAGGACGGATCGCGGGGAGCGTGCGGCGAGCGGGGTGTACTTCTGCAGGCTGGAGACTGGTGCTGGCGAGTTGTCAAGAAAGGTCGTACTCTTGAAGTAGGAGGTCGTGGCCATGGCGGGCATGGGTCCTGCAGGTCGGTGGTGCGTGCTGCTCGCTGGCCTGTTGGTGCTGGGCGCAAGCGAGCCTGCGGACGCCGGGAAGGTGACGCTCGCGGCCGCGGACGTGGGGTACATCGAGAGCGACGGTCCGGAGGCTGAGGGTCGCATCCTCGTGCGGTTCGAGCTGCCTGAGGCGTTCCTGACTAGCGAGGTTGAGTTCGCGGTGCTTGAGCTGCGGGCTCCGGTGTCGGCAGACGAGGACGTGAGCTGCGTGGTCGTTGACGCGTTCGCCATGACCACGGGGTGGGACGGAGCGACGGTGGGCTGGGACGGAGCATGGACAACCCCCGGCGGGGACTTCGACCGCAGCGAGCACGCGGTGTGGATCGCGCGGCCGGGGGCAAGTTCGGTGCTGCGGTTCGACGTGACGGACATGGTGAGTGGTTGGGCTACGGGGGCGGTCCCGAACCACGGACTGGTGCTGGCGGTGTCGCCCGGCTGGCCGGGAGCGGTCGGGGCTTGCGACTCACACGGCGCGGCGGGCGGGGCTCCGGTCCTGAGCGTGCGCTACACGCCGCGCTCTGAGGATGGCCGGTGAGGCGCCGCCGTGGCCCAGGTTCGCTGCTCCGAGGCGGTGTCGCAGGACCGCGACGAGGACAGGAGGTGATCCCGATGGCACGAACTGCGATCGGTGCCGTGATGGTGGCGATGTCGCTGCTGTGGGCCGCGACGGCGGCGGGGCAGTCCGTGGTCTACTGGACGGCGGCGCACGAACTGGCGCCCCCGGGGCAGTACATGAGCTGCCTGACGACCTGGGGGGACCTGGACGGCGATGGGGATCCTGATGTCAGCAGCAGGCGGCAGCACTGGAACGACGGGACCTGCCCCGGAACACCGGCGTGGCGGACGGAGGCGAGCGTGCTTCCGGACTGCGCGAACTGCACCGCCCCTCGCACCGCGACGCTCGGGGATCTCGATGCCGATGGCGACCTTGACCTGATCTACGGCTGCGCGCAGCCAGGGCTCCGCATGTTCTGGAACGTCGGGACGCCCCAAGTGCCGCAGTGGCAACAGGACCTGTCCATGTTCGACAGCAGTGGTGGGAACTGGACCTGCCCGCGGCTCGCAGACTTGGACGGCGACGGTGATCTTGACCTGGTAAACATGAACAGCGGGGGTTGGACCTGGCTTCGCAAGAACACGGGGACACCCCAGACACCGCAGTGGGGCCCTTGGGAAGGCATGGGGCAGGGTCCGATTCCTCCAGATGGATCGATCGCCCTCGGGGATCTGGACGGTGACGGGGACCTGGACCTGGTCACCGTGAGTACCGAGCAGTCCCCCCGGGCCTGGGAGAACGTGGGAACGCCGCAGGCGTGGCAGTTCGTGGAGAACCCCGCGATGCTGACCGGAGTGAACGTACCGCCTCCCGCTTGGGGGCTTGCCTTGCTCGATGTGGACTGCGACGGAGACCCTGACCTCCTGCTATCAGGCTTCGAGGGGGTTGTGTACCTCTACCTGAACGACAGCGTCACGTCCGTGACGCCGACGACTTGGGGGACTATCAAGGCCCTCTACAAGTAGTCTGGAACAGCCGGCCCAGCGGGGTCTTCCGTCGAGGGAAGCTCGGTTGGCGCGCCGTCTGGGGCGACAGAGCGAGTGCGAGCTGCTCGCCACGCAGTAGGACCGCGTCTGGAGAGGGTCGCCGTAAGAAGATATGCGGCTCCTCGTCGCCGAGCTGCGCTGGCTGCTCACGTGCCCACGCCCTCCTCTGGTGCAGAGAGGCCTCCTCTCGCACCTTCGATCTCACCTGTCTCCTCGTCCGTCCGGCGTCGTGGCGGAGCCGCGGCATCCGCGCACTGGTGAGCGGACCCTGCCGCACCCCTTGACACCAGCCCCCTTCCGGCCTAAAGTGTGACCTGGCACACTTTGTGTTACTCCTCTTGCTTAGCAGGGGGTGGGCCATGCTCTCAGACCGAACATCTGACTATCTCGAGACCATCTACCTCCTCTCCCTCAGCCACGACACCGTAGGCATCTCGCAGGTGGCAGCGGCGCGAGGCGTGACCGTCCCGACGGCGCGTGCGGCCGTCGGCCGCCTCAAGCAGGACGGCTGCATCCGCCAGGAGCGCTACGGGAAGATCCTCCTCACCGACGCCGGGCGCGACCGCGCGGCGCGCGTGTACCGCACGCACGCCACGCTCTACCGCTTCCTGCGTGAGGTGCTGCACGTTCCGCCGGAGACCGCCGACGCCGATGCCTGCAGGCTCGAGCATGGACTGAGCGACGCGACCCTCTCGCGGCTCGTGAGCTTCCTCGACTCGCGCGGAGGGCAAGGCGACGGAGACGCGTCGGGAGGTGCGCAGTGACGCCCGAGCGCACGATCCGTCTGTCCGACGCGCCTCCGGGGACCGCCGCCATCGTAGCCGAGGTCACGGGCGAGGGCCCCTTCCGCCGCCGGCTCCTCGATATGGGCTTCGTACGCGGCGCGTGCGTCCGCGTCATCAAGGCCGCGCCGCTCGGCGACCCCGTCGAGTACTGCCTCGGCGGCACGCACGTCACGCTGAGAAGGCAGGAGGCGGAGCGCGTGCTCGTCGCCGCCTCCCCCGACGCCGTCTGCATGCCGCACCGCCGTCGCCACCTGCTGTGGCGCCGAGGGCACGGAGGTCACGGACCACGGTGGCTGAGAAGAGGACGCTCCGAATAGCCCTCGCGGGCAACCCCAACTCGGGCAAGACTTCCGTCTTCAACTGCCTGACGGGCGCGCGCCAGCACGTCGGCAACTGGCCCGGCGTGACGGTCGAGCGGAAGACCGGGCGCTTCTCGCACCGCGGCTACGACATCGAGATCGTGGACCTCCCAGGCACCTACAGCCTCACCACGTTCTCCGTCGAGGAGCGCGTCGCGCGCTCGTTCATCGTGGACGAGCGCCCCGACGTCGTCGTGGACGTGGTGGACGCGGGGAACCTCGCGAGGAATCTCTACCTCACGGTGCAGCTTCTCGAGCTCGGCGCGCACGTCGTCGTGGACCTCAACATGTGGGACGAGCTCGAGGCGTCGGGCGCGACGCTCGACAAGGCGCGCCTCGCGACGCTCCTCGGCACGCCGGTCGTCTCGACGGTCGCGCAGCGCTGCGACGGCGTCACCGACCTCATGGACGCCGTCGTGGACCTCGTCGAGGACCGCGAGGCGCGCCACCGCCACGTGCCCGTCTCCTACGGCGGCCACGTGGACGACGTCGTGGCGGAGCTGGCCCGCGCCGTCGAGTCGTCCGGCGCCGACCTCAAGGGGCTGCCCGCGCGCTGGGTCGCCACGAAGCTCATCGAGGGCGACACGGAGGTCGCGGCGCTCGTGGCAGGCGACGCGCCCGGCCTCGCACGGGTCCGCGAGGCGGCCTCCCGGGGCGCGCAGCACATCGCGACCGCCACGCGCTCGGACCCGGAGAGGGTCATCTCCGAGGGCCGCCACGGCTACGTCGCCGGCGCGCTCCGCGAGGCACTCACGGAGGCGCGCGCCGACCGCATGGAGCTCTCGCGCCGCATCGACGGCGTCTTCACCAACCGCTTCCTCGGCTACCCCATCTTCCTCCTCTTCATGTGGGTGCTCTTCCAGCTCACGTTCCGCCTCGGCGCGCACCCCATGCGCTGGATCGACGCGTTCATCAACTGGCTGTGCGGCACCGTCTGCGCCGGCCTGCCCCCCGGCCTTCTCACCGACCTCTTCGTGAGCGGCATCGTCGGCGGCGTCGGGTCGGTCATCGTGTTCCTGCCGAACATCCTCATCCTCTTCCTCGGCGTCTCGTTCCTCGAGGACTCGGGCTACATGGCGCGCGCGGCGTTCCTCATGGACCGCGTCATGCACGCGCTCGGACTCCACGGGAAGTCGTTCATCCCGATGCTCATGGGGTTCGGGTGCAGCGTACCGGCCATCATGGCCACGCGCACGCTCGAGTCGCGGCGCGACCGCGTGCTGACGGTCCTCCTCATCCCGTTCATGTCGTGCAGCGCGCGCTTCCCGGTCTACCTCCTCATCGCCGGCGCGTTCTTCGGCGAGCGCGCGGGGAGCGTCGTCTTCATCGTGTACCTGTCGGGCATCGTGGCGGCCATCCTCCTCGGGAGGCTGCTGGCGAAGACGCTGTTCAGGAGCTCCCCAGAGCCGTTCGTGATGGAGCTGCCGCCGTATCGTCTCCCGACGCTGAAGGGGCTCTCCATCCACATGTGGGAGCGCGCGAAGCTCTATCTCCAGAAGATGGGCGGGGTCATCCTCGTCGCGTCGGTCGTGCTGTGGTTCCTCGGCGCGTTCCCGCAGGCCGCGCGGCCCGGCGGGGACGCGGAAGCGCAGGACATCGCGAGCTCGTACGTGGGCCGCATCGGGCAGACCATCGCGCCCGCCATGAAGCCGCTGGGGTTCACCTGGGAGATGAGCGTGAGCCTCGTGACGGGGTTCGTCGCCAAGGAGGTCATCGTCTCGACGCTGGGCGTCCTCTACCACGCGGAGTCCGACACGGCCGGGGAGCCGCGCGAGTCCCTGGCGCGGGCGCTCCGCGACCCGGGAAACGGCATCACGCCGCTCGCGGCCTTTGCGTTCATGATGTTCGTTCTCATCTACACGCCCTGCGTGGCCACGGTCGCCGCCATCCGGCGGGAGGCGGGCAATGGCTGGATGTGGTTCTCCGTCGCCTCCCAGCTCTCCCTTGCGTGGCTCGTGAGCTTCGGTGTATACCAGATAGGCAGGCTCGCCGGCCTCTGACAGACCCAGGAGAACGTCCATGCTGACACCGCGCGCTCGGGCCCGCGGGCGCGGGCGGGTGGCCGTTGCCGCCCTCGCCGCTCTCGCGGCCCTCCCCGTCGCGGCGGCCGCGATCGACGCCACGCCGGACGCCAACGCGCCGGCGGCCGCGCCCGACGCCCCGCCCGCCACCCGCATCGCCGCCGACACCGACACGCTCCACGGCCGCGTCATCCCCGACCCGTACCGCTGGCTCGAGGACTGGACGTCGCCCGAGTCCTCGGCGTGGATCGACGCGCAGGAGGCGTACGCGGAAGCGTTCCTCGGCGCGTGCCCAGCCCGCGATGACGTGCGGCGCAGGCTCGGCGAGCTCCTCGACATCCCGAGCATCGGCGGGCTTGCGCTCCAGGGCGACCGTCTGTTCTTCACGCGGCGGAACCCCGAGAACGAACAGCCGGTGCTCTGCGTGCGCGTCGGCGACGCGGAGCCGCGGGCGCTCATCGACCCGTCCGCGCTCGGAAGCGGCGTCCCGGTCAGTCTCGACTGGTGGCATCCGTCGGAGAACGGGCTCCTGCTCGCGTACGGGACCTCCGAGGGCGGGAGCGAGATGAGCGTGCTGCGCGTGATGGACGTGGACTCGGGGACCGACCTGCGCGACGAGATCCCCTACGCGCGCGCCGCCGGCGTGGCGTGGGAGCCCGACGGCAACGCGTTCTACTACAGCCGCTTCCCCGCGCCCGGCGACGTGCCGCCCGGTGATGAGTTCTACTATCGCAGGATCTACCGCCACGTCCTCGGCGACGAGGCGGCGCTCGACAAGCTGGTCTTCGGCGACGGGCTCGACAAGCGGCACTGGCCCTCGGCCGCGCTCTCGACCGACGGGCGGTTCCTGTTCGCCTACGTGTGGCGCGGCGGCGCGCGGAACGACATCTACGTGAAGGACCTCGCGCGCGACGACGGGTTCCGCCCGCTCGTCGAGGGGCTCGACGCGCGCTTCACGGGCATCGCGGTCGGCAGCACGTTCTACATGATGACCTCTCTTGAAGCGCCGAACTTCCGCATCCTCCGCGTGGACCTCGAGAACCCCGCGCGCCTCAACTGGCAGGAACTGGTTCCCGAGTCCGACCTCACACTGCAGAGCTTCCTGTACGGGGGCGGCCACCTGTGCCTCCTCTACCTCAAGGACGCGCACACGCTGGTCCGCGTCCACGATGCCGCCACGGGCGCGCACCTGCGCGACGTGCCCCTTCCGGAGGTCGCGGCGGTGTACGACTGGGCCGGCGACTGGCGCTCGCCGGAGGTGTTCTTCGGCCTAAGCTCGTACCTCACGCCGCCCACGGTGCTGCGGTACGACGCCACGACGGGGGCGCTCCGGGAGGACATGGCCGTCGAGGCGCCGCTCGACCCGTCGCCGTACGTCGAGCGCCAGGTCTGGTACGAATCCAAGGACGGCACGCGGATCCCCATGTTCCTCGCGCACCGGCGCGACATCGTGCTCGACGGGAACAACCCGACGATGCTCGTCGGGTACGGCGGGTTCGGCAGTTCCGTCTCACCCGGGTTCGCGCGCAACCGCTTTCTGTGGTTCGAGCGCGGTGGCGTGTACGCCGAGGCGTGCCTTCGCGGCGGCGGCGAGTACGGCGACGCGTGGCACCGCGCCGGCATGCTCGCCGACAAGCAGAACACGTTCGACGACTTCATCGCCGCGGCGGAGTGGCTCGTCGCGGAGGGCATCACGAGCCCCGAGCGCCTCGCCGTGTGGGGCGGGAGCAACGGCGGGCTCCTCGTCGGCGCGTTCCTCACGCAGCGGCCCGACCTCGCGGCCGCCGTGATCTGCGACGTGCCGCTCCTCGACATGACGCGGTTCCATCGCTTCTACATCGGGGACATCTGGTCGGCCGAGTACGGCTCGCCCGACGACCCCGAGCAGTTCGAGTGGCTCTACGCGTACTCGCCGTACCACCGCGTCCGCGACGGCGTCGCGTACCCCGCCGTGTACCTCACGACGGCGGAGTCGGACACGCGCGTCCACCCATCGCACGCGCTCAAGATGACCGCGCGCCTCCAGGCGGCGAGCGCGTCGGGGCGGCCGGTCCTCTTGAGGTTCCAGCGCGAGGCGGGCCACGGGCTCGCGTCGCCGATGCGGCGAGTCCTCGCGGAGTACGTGGACTACTATTCGTTCCTGTTTCGCACGCTCGGCATGACGCACTAGGCCCGGTCCAGGAGGCAGCCCATGCGAGCACGCACGAAGGTCATCATCGCCGCGGCGGCCTTCGCGGTCGCCGCCCTCACGCTGGTCGGAGCCACCGGCGAGCGCCCGCAGAGCGCCGCGACCCCGAGGGACGAGCAGCGCGACGCGCGGGGCCGGCTCGTTCTCAGCGTGAAGGAGGGCAAGCACTGGAAGCACTCGTTCCGCGTGATGCTCGTCGCGAAGGTGGTCACCGAGCCGCAGATGGCGTTCTGGCTCGAGGACACCGCCGGCGACTTCGTCGCGACGGTCTTCGTGACGCACCGCGCGGCCACCGACGACTGGCGCGCCTCGCCCGGTGAGAAGGCCGGCCGCATCCGCAGACCGTCGGCGCTTCCCGTCTGGCGGCACGGACACAAGGCGGGCGGCGTGCAGCCGGCGAGCACGTGCACCGCGTGCCACGCCCGGCGGCGCATGGAGGACAAGTCCACCGCCGGGGTCGCCGAGCTCGACGCCATCACCGGCGCGACGCCGCCGTCCGGGTTCACGAGGGAGTGGGTCCTTCCCGCGGGCTTGAAGCCCGGGGTGTACGTCGTGAAGGCGGAGATCAACCAGTCACGGGACTTCACGAGCGTCTTCCGCTCCGACCTCCCCGAGTCCGATCCCAACGCCAGCGGCGGGAAGATGGGCTCCGGGCAGCCGTCGGTCGTCTGGCAGGGCACGATCACGCTCGGCGCGGGCCCGACCCTCGCGGTGCTCAAGCCGGCGGGGCACGGGCACCCCGCGGGCGCGGACGGCGAGGTCACGCCCGACCTCTCCGCGCTCACGACAGCGCTGGACATCGTGGAGTCCATCAGGGTGAGCTACGTTCCGGAGAACTGACGCGCGCGGGCGCGGGAAGGGGGCGACGATGACGAACCACCTGTGCCACTTCGAGCTCATGGTGAGCGACGTCGAGAAGGCGAAGAAGTTCTACTCCGCGGTGTTCGACTGGAAGTTCAGCGAGAGCGCGGTGCCCGGCATGCGGTACGTCGAGATCAACACGGGGAAGGAGCCGGGCGGCGGCATGATGAAGAAGCCCGACGCGGCGCCGATGTACGGAATCGGGACGTACTTCCTCGTGGACAGCGTTGACGAGACCATGAAGAAGGCCGCCGCGGCCGGCGGCTGTGTGCACATCCCGAAGATGGAGATCCCGACCATCGGCTGGTGGGGGCTCTTCATGGACCCTGACGGCATCCCGGTCATGGTCTTCGAGCCGCTCAGGAAGTAGGAGGCGGACATGCTGGTCGTCGCGGTCATCGTGGGTGCGGTGCTCATGGCGGCGCTCGCGCGGGTGCCGATCGTCGGGCCGCTCGTGGCCGGGTTCGTCGCGGGCGTCCTCGCCGGCGGGTTGGGGCGCGGCGCGCTCGCGGGGTTCCTGAGCGGGACCATCCTCGCCATCCTCATCATGGTGTTTCTCATGGGGGCCGGCGCGGTGCTCGGCGCGCTCGTGTTCGGGCCGGCCGGCGCGGCGGGCGGCGGGCTTCTCGGCGCGGTCGTGGGCGGCGGCATCTTCATCGCCGCGCTCTACTTCGGCGTGCTCGGGCTCGTCGGCGGGCTCCTCGGCGGCCTCATCAGGGGGCTCTGACGCATGGCGCGAAGCGAGAACGCCGTCGTCGCGGTCGTGTGTGGCGGCACGTCGGCTGAGGCCGGCGTGTCGCGCGTGTCGGGGCGCGGCGTCGCCGACGCGCTGGCCGCGACCTACCGGCACGTCGTCACGCTCGAGTTCGACAACGCGATCGCCGATGCGCTCCGCGAGGCGAGGCCCGACGTGGTCTTTCCCGTCCTGCACGGGCCGCCGGGTGAGGACGGCACGTTCCAGGGGTTCCTCGAGACGCTCGGCCTCCCCTACGTCGGAAGCGGCGTGCAGGCGAGCGCGTTCGCGATGAACAAGGTGGTCGCGAAGGCGCTCTTCGCCCGCGCCGGGCTGCCGCTCGCGCGCGACGTCGTGATCCGGCGCGGCGACGCGACGGCCGCCGCGCTCGACGACGTCCTCGTGCGGCTCGCGCCGCGCGTGGTGGTCAAGCCGGCGAGCCAGGGCTCGGCCGTCGGCGTGCGGTTCGCGAACACGACCGCTGAGCTCGCGGCCGCGGTGCGGGCGGCGCACGAGTTCGACGACGCGGCGCTCATCGAGGAGCGCATCGACGGGCGCGAGATCACGGTCGCCATCCTCGACCGCCGCGGCACCGAGGCGCTCCCCGTCGTCGAGGTCCGCACGCCCGCGGGGACCTGGTACGACTTCGAGCATCGCTACACGCAGGGCCTAAGCGAGCACGTCATCCCCGCGCCGCTTCCGCCCGCGCAGTACGAGCGGGCGCAGGAGGTCGCGCGGGAGGCGCACCGCGCGCTCGGGTGCCGCGACCTCTCGCGCGTGGACTTCGTGGCGCCGCCCGACGGCGAGCCGGTGCTGCTCGAGGTGAACACCATCCCGGGCATGACGCCGACCAGCCTCTACCCCGACGCGGCGCGCGCCGCCGGCCTCCCGTTCGAGAGGCTGGTCGCGCACCTCGTCGAGCGCGCGCTCGAGAGGGCCGCCTGACGGCGCGCCGACCGGCGGCCGCGGCGGACACGACGGCCCGCTGACAGGGAGATCCCATGCGCATCGCGCTCGCTCAGCTCAACCCGACCGTGGGCGACTTCGAGGGGAACCTCCGGAAAATCGAGACAACCCTCGCCTCGCTCCGGGATGAGCGCCCGGACCTCGCCGTGTTCCCCGAGCTCTTCCTGACGGGCTACCCGCCGCGCGACCTCCTCGAGCAGCGCTGGTTCGTCGAGCAGGCGACGGACGCGCTCCAGCGGCTCGCGGACATCTCGAAGGCGCATCCGGCGACCGGCATCCTCGCCGGCGCCGTCCTCCGGAACGGGCGCGGCTCGGGCAAGGGACTCACGAACGCCGCCGTCCTCGTGCGGAACGGCGACCTCGTGGCCGCGCGCCCGAAGTCGCTCCTCCCCTCGTACGACGTGTTCGACGAGACGCGCTACTTCGACGCCGCCGAGCGCGTGGACGCCGTCGGGTTCGACGGCGAGGTGCTCGGCATCTCCACCTGCGAGGACGCGTGGGCCGACCCCGCGCTCTGGCCGCGCAAGATCTACGACACCGACCCCGTCGCCGAGCTGGCGCATCTCGGCGCCACCGTGCTCGTCAACATCTCGGCCTCGCCCTTCTCGGTCGGGAAGGACGAGGTGCGGCACGGGATCTTCGCCGGCCACGCGAGGCGCCACGGGGTGCCGTTCGTGTTCGTGAACCAGGTCGGCGGGAACGACGAGCTCATCTTCGACGGGCGGAGCATGGTCGTGTGGCCCGACGGGAGCCTCGCCGCGTACCTCCCCGCGTTCGAGGAGCGCGTGGAGGTCGTGGACCTCGCGCGGCCGGGAGGCCCGATCCCGTTCGCGCCGGCCGACCCGACCGCGTCGGTGTACGACGCGCTCGTGCTGGGGCTTCGCGACTACGTGAGGAAGTGCGGGTTCGAGAAGGCCGTCATCGGGCTCTCCGGCGGCGTGGACTCGGCCGTGGTCTGCGCGCTGGCCGCCTCCGCGCTCGGCGCGAAGAACGTGCTGGGTGTTTCGATGCCATCGCCCTATACGTCCGCCGCAAGCATCGAGGACGCCGCCGCGCTCGCCGCGAACCTCGGCGTGCAGCTTAAGACCGTGCCCATCGAGCGCATCTACGAGGCGTACCTCGAGACCCTGCGGCCCCTGTTCATGGAGACGACCCTCGGCATCGCCGAGGAGAACATCCAGGCGCGCGTCCGCGGCAACATCCTCATGGCCATCTCGAACAAGTACGGCCACCTCGTGCTCTCGACGGGCAACAAGAGCGAGCACGCCGTCGGCTACTGCACGCTGTACGGCGACATGAGCGGGGGGCTTTCGGTCATCTCGGACGTGCCGAAGACGATGGTCTACGAGCTTGCGCGCCACGTGAACCGCGAGCGCGAGATCATCCCGAGCCGGACCATCGAGCGGCCGCCGTCGGCGGAGCTTAGGCCCGACCAGAAGGACCAGGACTCGCTCCCGCCGTACGAGGTGCTCGACCCCATCCTCGACCTCTACATCGAGGACGGGCGGTCGCGGCGCGACATCGTGAAGGCCGGGTTCGACCGCGCGACCGTGGACTGGGTCGTGCGCACGATGAACGCGAGCGAGTACAAGCGCCGCCAGGCCGCGCCGGGGCTGCGCGTGACGAGCAAGGCGTTCGGGATGGGTCGCCGCGTGCCGGTGGCGGCGAGGTACTGACATCAGGCTAGCGGTACAGGGCTTTGATGGTGCCCCAAGTCGCTGGACTTGCTGATGTGACGGTCTCGTTCATGTACAGGTACACGCCCCCGTGTCCGTCGACGATCAGCAGGTCAGGATCCCCATCGCAGTCAATGTCGGGCAGTGCGATTCCGAACCCGCGAGCAGGCTCGGTCACACCGGTGAGCATCGCGGGGTTTTCGGCGAACAGCCACTCCTCCGGTGTGCCGATGTTCTCCCAGCATCGCGATGGGGTATCATCAGTGGTGATCGTGATGATGTCCAGATCCCCGTCGCCATCGAGATCCCCGACAGTGATGAACGCAAAGGGAGGCTGAACCCCCAGGGGGATGCTCGTGCAGCCGCCGTAGCTGAACTGCGGCGCAGTCGGCGTCCCGGTGTTCTCACAGAACCACACCCCGCCGCCGGCGCCGACCATGACGATGTCCAGATCGCCGTCCCCGTCGAGATCCGTTAGGCACGGGCACATCACGGTGTCGCCTCCGGGCCCGAACACTGACGGGTCATACTGCCACTGAGGTACATGGGGCGTCCCGATGTTCCAGAACATCAGGAGTGCCGGCTCCCGGCAACCCCTGATCACGTCGAGGTCACCATCGGCATCGAGGTCGCCGAGCGTGCTCGAGAGCTCGATGTACTCCCACAGCCCGGGAAGCACGCAGGAGGCGACCCGCCAGACGGGCGGCCCGGGGCATCCGCCGTCATTCCAGTACTGAGCGAATGCGCAGACATCGTCATCGCCGTCGCCATCGAGGTCGCCCCATGTCATGAAGTCAAGGCGCCATCCCGGGGGAGCCAGCTCGTGCGCTGGTGTCCAGTACACGGTCGTCGCAGTCGCGGCACCACATCCCGCGACCATCAGAGCAGCCGCCACTGTCATCGCCATAGCGGTGCGTGCCATACGTATCACCTCCGTCCGGGCACTCGACGCCACCGCGTCGTGTGTCATCTCCGGACCAGCGTTCCGTGTCTCACCGGCCGTCGTCCCCCGGCGTGTACCACACACACAGGACCGGGGCTTCCGTCGCCGCGCCCCCGTCGTGCAACTGCCCGATCGAGCTCGGCTGGCCCGGCTCGATGGCCACGATCATCCCGCAGTTCGCAAGCGCGTCGGACGCCCATGCAGCCACAACGTCTGTCACGTCGAACCGTATGACCGAGCCCTCGCCGGGCTTTGCGAACCAGACCGCCTGCACGGACGCGTCGTAGTCGCCGCCGGGAGTCGTCCATGCGCCATCCCAGCTCACCGTGCCGCCGTCCCACTCCGTCGTCAGCGGGTGCGCCTCGAGGGCCACGCGGCTCGCGTGCCCGTCCGACGACACCGGCGCCCTCAACTCAAGAACCGCGAGGTCCACGCACCCCGTCCTCAGCTCCCCAGGGATCGCGAACCGCACGAGCATGCGTCCCTCCGGTCTCGGACCGTCGCTCTCGATATACCCGACGTCCTCAGCCGTGAGCGTCAGCCTGGCCGCCTCAGCGGGCTGACTTGCCGCCAGAACCAGGAGGCAGCACGCCGGCAACCACCACCGTGCAGAACCGATGCCAGCCATGGCTCCGCCCT
>Ga0194113_10007435_pt1 | contig 13663 bp, 15 predicted proteins | sample TA2MahC200mmetaG_FD_146193 | JGI IMG/M metagenome (GOLD analysis project Ga0194113, IMG submission 146193) | Freshwater microbial communities from Lake Tanganyika, Tanzania - TA2015017 Mahale Deep Cast 200m | ecosystem: Environmental > Aquatic > Freshwater > Lake | place: Tanzania: Lake...
CTTTTTCCAAGGTCTACAGCAACCAGAAGCGTTTTCCCATTGACGATCTTATGTTTTTTTGTTTTAATTATTCTCACGGCTATACTCCTTTCTTCGATTTGTCCTTAACCAACTTGCTCAACAAATCCAAAAGAAAAAGTATAGCCTTTTCTATTAAGCTATTCCCTCCCTATAATATAGCAAGCTCCCCCATCGAAGGGGGAGGGGATTATTGGGGAGATTTGAGATATTTTTTGTTAATATTTAATGTACATACAATTATGGACTGATTAGTAATCGAATATCTCTGCCATGGATTACAGGAGTATTTGTAAAATTTGGTGTCATTCGCATCATTCGAGGAAAATGTACCCATCATGAAAAAATTTTTAGAAAGAAATCGAATCTGGTTAGGGATCGTTATCCTTACGGCCTTTCTCGTCTCGATCCCTCTATTTGCCACAGATTATTGGATCACTCTTTTAACCCTCATCCTCATCTTCACTGTCTACGCATCTGGATGGAACCTCTTCTCAGGCTTGACAGGATATACCAATTTCGGTCTGGCTTGGTTCATTGGCTTGAGCGGATATGTGAGCAGCCTCCTCATTTCGGACTACGGGTTCTTCTGGCTTTTTGCGTGGCCCATCGGAGCCATCTTCACAGGTATTATCTCCATTGGGATTGGCTACATCCTTCTGAGGATCAGAGGGGTCTATTTTGCCATCTCCATGGTGGCGCTGACAGAAGGGACCAGGGAACTTTTCGGCACAGAATATCTCACGCCCATCACCCATGGAGGAAAGGGCGTTCCTTTTGTTGCAGGAATCCGTCTCCCAACACTCTACTGGTCGATCCTTCTACTCGCTTTTATTACAATGATCATCTGTTATAAGACCTCCTCTTCTAAGTTCGGTCTTCGCCTCATTGCCATTCGGGAGGATGAACAGGCTGCAGAAACTCTGGGAATCCATACCACAAAGGATAAGATCATGGCTTTTATCCTTAGTGCCTTTCTTGTGGGGTTATCAGGTGCGATCCATTTCACCTATCAGAATTACATCGATCCTTCGTTCGCCTTCAGCATCCACCTCACGCTCACCCCTATTGTGATGGCCCTCTTTGGGGGAGTGGGAACGGTCTTTGGACCTGTCATCGGAGCAACCCTTTTCACATTCATTCACGAAATCCTCTGGGCTGAATTGACCCTCCTTTATATGGCCATTTTTGGAGGCATTCTAATGGCATTGATCTTATTTTTCCCTCAAGGTCTATTGGGCTGGGTAAAAGAAAGGGGAGTTCTACCGAGAATTAGGAAGATATAGCCCCCTCACCCTCCCCTCTCCCCGCTGGGGAGAGGGGAGGGTGAGGGGAAAAGGTGAAGGATGTCTCAAGAAAAACCCATCTTAAGAATTGAAGAGGTGGTGAAAAAATTTGGAGAGGTGGTGGCACTGGACCATTGTTCTTTTGAGATCGAGCCAGGTTCGATCACTGGCTTGATCGGGCCAAATGGGGCAGGGAAGACGACTCTCTTCAACCTCATCACAGGAGTGCTCCAGCCTGATTCTGGACATATCTATTTCAAAGGGGAAGAGATCACAGGAAAGAGGCCCTATGAGATTGCCCGTAAAGGCGTAGGCCGAACCTATCAGATCATCCGCATCTTCCCTAAGATGACCCTTCTTGAAAATCTTATCGTTGTAGGGAAGGGAAGAGAAAGAAAGGTGATCGATAAAGCCATGGAGCTTCTCCAATTGGTGAAGCTTTCTGATAAGAAAGATGATTATGCTTCTGACCTCTCTTTCGGTCAACAGAAACTCCTTTCCCTGGCTCAGGTTCTGATGCTCAATACAGAACTCATCCTCCTCGACGAACCTGCTGCAGGCATCAATCCTACCCTTCAGAATGAATTGATGACATTGATCCATCAATTGAATAGAGAAGGGAAGACATTCATTATCGTGGAGCATGATATGAATGTGATCATGGGCCATTGTCAAAATGCGATCGCCCTCAACTACGGTCAGAAGATTGCTGAGGGGACCTGCAGTGAGATTCAGAGAAACGAATCTCTGCTTGAACACTATTTCGGAAGATGATGGATAGGGCGAATCAACAAATTTTATTCATTGATGGTCTGGTCTCTGGCTATGGAAAGATGGAGATCCTCCATGGGGTTTCTCTCTCGGTCAAAAGGGGAGAAATCGTCGCATTGATCGGGCCCAACGGAGCCGGAAAATCAACCGTTCTTAAGACTGCAGTAGGCCTCTTAAGAGTCACCTCCGGGAAAGTGATCTTTTTGAGCGAGGACATCTCAAACCATCCTCCTTACGAGATCGTGGAGAAAGGTCTGGCCTTCAACCCACAAGGAAGGGTTGTCTTTCAGGATATGACAGTTCAGGAACATTTAGATATGGGTGCATGGACCATAAAGAATCGGTTGGAGAAAGAGCAGGCTCTCGATCGTATCCACAGACTCTTTCCCTGGTTGACAGAGAAGAAGAAGAGAAAAGCCAGTCAGATGAGTGGGGGAGAACAACAGATGCTCTCCCTTGCGAGGGCCTTGATGATACAACCCAAACTCCTTCTCCTCGATGAGCCCTCTCTCGGCCTTTCACCCAAATGGGTTAAAACCGTATTTGAGAAGATTGTAGAAATTAAAGAATCTGGACTTCCCTGCCTCATCGTGGAGCAGAAGGCAGCCATGGCCCTTGAGTATTCGGATTATGGCTATGTCCTTGAGATGGGAAATAATCGATATGAGGGAAGAGGCCGAGATCTCCTCGAAAACCCAGATGTCCGTCGCCTCTACTTGGGCGGCTGAAGAGTGAGTTCACTTTTACACCTTTGACAGAATTCTGAACCTTTTCTGTCTGTATCCATTAAACTATTGGAGAAGAACATCACGCATCGAGAGTTACCACAATGTCCTAATCCATAAGTATGGCCTAATTCATGAACTGCTTCGGTAACTATCCTCTTATGAAAAAGGTTCCGGTCTTCAGGGAGGTTATAAAACTCCTGCCGAAGCCGTGTGGGCGAAATGACCGCCACTCTTTGGCTTGCCTCCCCAAAGACAAAATTTAAATCGGGGACATAGAGGTCATGATCGACAATCCCAAGAATTTTTTCATAGGAAGCATATTCTTTCTCCTTCGTTAAGGCATTTAAGATCATCGTAGATAAATACTGATTTCTCTTTTTGTTAAAGGCATAATCCGGTTCGGGCATTCCTCTACCGACCCATACGGGCTTTTTAAATACCTTATTTAAATCTTCCCTTAGTATCTGTAGGACTTTTTGGTCTACCTCTCCAACTGCAACCAAGAGAATACCCATCTTAGGATCCCTTCCTGCTGCAAACAATTCAGCATTTAATAAAGTGATAAGTGAAAGAATTAAAATTCTCAGTACCATTTCCTCTCAACCCCCTCAATCTTCGACAACATAAAACCATTCCATTCTTTTCTCATCGTAATATAGTTTATGGTCCAACCCGTCACTTCCTCTCACTTTAAAGAACCTTTTTCGTATCCTATCCTCAAGTCCTTCTCCAATCCACCTCTCCAGAATTTTAATGACCTCAATTCTTTTACTATGGAAAATCATCACTCTCGGAGTTTCCTCCCCTCGATAACCTGAATAGGCAATAACCTCAATCCTTTGATCAGACATCTTTAAATTCTTTTAAAATTTCTGATAATAGAGAGTCCCTATTATTTTTCATTATCTCAAAAAGCTTTATATCCTCTCTTTTCTTTACCTCCGCAATCAGCTCGCTCCCCTTCAAAGCAATGGCTGCAATTACCCATTTCTCAGAATCTAAAATGTCCATCAAGATTTTTTTGAACTTATCAGAGAAGCACTCCATTTTCCCGATCTCATCGATGATAATCAGATGGGTCGAAGGATGTAAGAATGGAATCGAGTCCAGAAATTCGTCAAAGCTTTTAACATCCACCTTGTATTTCCCCACCCTATTACGGCTTTTTATGTTCTTATGAGAAAGGAGCCCCCTTCTTCCATCGAGGCTGATTAGCTCAAATCCCTTTCTCACCCCTTCTTCTCTGATCTCCTCTGTATAAAAACCGACTGGATGAAGATCTTTTAACTCTTCAAAAATTTTTTTGATCAGTGTCGTCTTGCCAACGCCCGGAAGCCCTGTGATAAGAATATTCTTTTTGTTTAACCCCATTCTCAAAACCTCGTTGATACCCTCAATCCATAGGATTCGAGCCTTCAGGCGGAGTTTATCAATATTGGAATAGAGGTTTCAGCCTGAAATAACCCGCCTAAAGGCTCTAACCCAAAGACAGGAATAAAGGCTTTAGCCAGATATTTTCCGCCTGAAGGCTCGAATCCGAATTAATAGAGGTATAATTACGCTGTTGGAGTAAAGGCTTCAGCCGGGGTGTTACCTCCTAAAGGCTTGACTCCAAAGCTATCTTAAAATTTTTGCGCGTTTGGTTGAGCGACTTATTGTTTTTTCTGTTTTTGTTGCCTCCTGTAGAAAGTCAGAAAATCGCTTGGAGAAAGCACCCTGATTCCCTGACACTTTTTGGGAGGAAAATGCGCCTGATTACCTGTAACGAGACATACCGCCTGACCGGCAACGGCAACCTCAAGAAATGTTTGGTCGCCTGGGTCAGGCAAAAGGCTGAAAAGTGGAGAAGAAGCCACAATATGGCCACGGTGCTCAATATGATCCAGGAGAGCAACAACCTTGTCTATTTGGAACCGGAACCTGGAACGATGCAAGACTTCGCTGTATTCGGATAAAATGCGAGAGTCGAAATATAGCGTCAGATCCCCAGAGGAAACCATGCGCATAATTTCAGCCCACGGCCCGAACGGAGACAAGAGGCCAGCCACAAGGACATTGGTATCGAGGACTATCTTCATTGTGTGCGTTTTCTGCGCACTGCCTTAATCTCGGCGTCAATCTCATCCATCGAGATATTGTCGGTCCCTTGCTCTATTGACCGCCGCTGAAGGCTCGCCACCGCCTCAACAGCGCGTGCCTGACGGAATGCCGAAAGTGATTCTTCGAGATTCGATTCATTGACCGCTGCAAGAATGGCGATAGGTCGCCCATTACTCGTGATGATCATCTCCCCTTCGCCTGGGAGTTTTTTCCAGACTTCGGCAGATTTTCCTCGCAAGTCACGAATGCTTACAAATTTCATAGTTTTGTCCTCCAATCGTGTACCGAATTGTATACTCAATTGTCACTCATTGTCAAGCTATTTTTAGGCGCGATGTAGGAAATCAAAGGACTCGCTAAGGAGGAGAAAATCAAAATGTCGTCTTTTTTATGTAGAAGGCGACAGAAAATTGAACCATGTAACTTTGAGGCTTTCACCTACCTATACGTAACTTGGAGGTTGCTCTTCCTCTCTGCCACCAAACTGTGTTAGCGTGGTGACCAGAGCACCATCCGCTGCTTCTTGCCCATCTCTTTTGCAAGCTCCTCAACAGGTCCGTGCTTCATGCAGGCAGCCATGCAGTGTTGAACACAAGCAGGCTCCATTCCCTTCTTTGTCCTTGCTGCGCACAGGACGCAAAGCTCCGTGGGAAAGGGTAGATAGACCAGGTAGGCCTTGTCATTGGGAAGATTTTCTACTATTTCTATGACTTTAATTCCCGCCATGCCCGCCGGCCAACGATACTCCTGAGAGCAGGCAATCTCGCAAGTATGGCACCCGGTGCAGTATTCATAATCGATGAGAAGCCCATGTTTGCTCTTTCCTGACATCCTATTCCTCCCTTCAGCCAACTTTCGTATTGTCAAAAATTATCTCCCCTCTCCCCTTGGGGGGAGAGGGTCAGGGTGAGGGGTAAGTAGTCTGTTTCCTAAGTGCCTTTGCTATGCCCGTCAGGCCTTTCACCCCCACCCCTGCCTGCGGCAGGCAGGCTTTTCCCTCCCCCCTCAATGGGGAGGGTTTTCTTTGTATCTCCATATGTTCCAGAGCGGTTTTTCATAAAACTTTTGACAATATCGCCAACTTTATAGATCCTGCACATGGAATGCTTGATCGGGGCACCCAGTCCATCCTTACCTTGGGCGTTCATGGGAAGAAGGAGGTTGATGTTGGACTCCCATGTTCCGTAAAGGCTCGGTTCAGCGCCTTCCCTCTCGGGGAACCACCAGCCATGGGCTGCCATCACCATCCAGCGCGGGACGATGCGAGTGACCTTTGCCTTGAATTTTGCCCTGCCCATCCAGTTTTCAACCCAAACCCATTCACCGTTTCCGATACCATAGTCATTGGCAGTATCGGGGTGAATCTCTAATAGTGGGTCAGGATCGATCTCTCTCAGCCAGGGAATCATACGATGCTCAGCGTGGAAGAAGGCCGGCGAGCGCCTGCCTGTTGATAGAATCAGGGGAAATTCTTTGCTCAGATCCGGCCTGCTCGCCGGAGTAAATGGAGGCTCCTCATGGTGGGGCATGGGTTCAAGTCCCCAGCTATCACGCAAGGTCGAGTAAATCTCAAACCTTCCCGTAGGCGTCTGGAACCCCGGTCTTTGGTCCTGTCTCAAAAGACCCTTCTTGTATCGGTAATAGGGAGAACTGGGATGACCCTCAGGAGGGAAGGCCCAGCCCTTCTCCTTTAGTTGCTCAAAGGTCAGGCCCGAAGGCCTGATGATGTCGTCAAAAAGTTCGTGGATGTTCTCCCACCTGAAGTCCGGATCAAATCGTCGGGCCAGCTCAAAGTTTATCTCCACATCCGGCCTGCAATCACCTACAGAAATAGCTTTGTTGATGGACTGGAGAGGCACCCACCAGGTTCTGATCCCTTCCTTTTCCAGGAAGGTGGCTGCCGGCAGTACAACATCGGCGTATTGGGCCGTAGGAGTCATGAACAGGTCCACCGTTACGATAAACTCCAGTTTTTTTAGGGCCTCCAGCCATCTCTTGGGATCCATTCCTATCCCGGACAGAGGGTTACAGGTTTGAATCCACATACCCTTTATAGGATAAGGTTCTCCGCTTAATATTTGTTCTATGGTCAGGTCGGTTTGGGCACGCCATATGAACTTTTTGAAAGGACCGTAGCGGTCAGAGCCTATTCGGAGCTTATCCTGTTCCTTGTTCTTGAGCTTAATCACTCCCGTAGCTCCTGGCAAGGCATAGGCAACCGCATCAAAAGCAAAACGGGAGATTACGTTGCCCCCGGGTACATCAAGGTTTCCTGTAATCGCCCAAAGTGAGGCAATGGCCTGGCAAAGAGGCGTGACAGCAGGTGTCATATCAATAGGCACACCCCACTGGATGGAGGCGGGCTTGCTCTTGGCGTAGAGTCGGGCAGCTTCGACAATCTCTTTTGCCGATACCCAGGTGATCTCCTCCACTTTATCAGGAGGGTACTTATTCACTTCCTCGCAGAAGGCATCCCATACCGTCCTGCATCTCTCTATGGCTGCATTTTTCAGTGGGATTTCAAAGGTGCCGGAGAGGGAAGGTCTTACCGTCGTTTCTTTATACGCCACTTCCGACACATCCCAGATTGCAGGTTTCTGTCCAGCTTTATCCCACACTACAAAGTTATCTTTAGACCCTTCGGAGGTCAGATCACTTTCGCGAAGCAGTCTCCCTGTTTCCGTTCTGATCAGATGGGGCGCATTCGTCCACTGCTCCACGAACGTCCTGTCGAATAGATGCTCATTGATGATTACATTGAGAAGACCCATTGCCAGTGCAGAGTCAGTTCCAGGCCTGATTTGAAGCCACTTCTCGGCCCTTGATGCAAACCAGGAAAGTCGCGGGTCTACGGAGATAATCTTGGTTCCCCTCTTCATGAGGTCGATAATCCAATGTCCGAAAAGGTTATCCGGACAGGTAGCATGAATATTGTACCCCCATACGATCATGCACTCCGGCACCTTAAACCTCGGGTCATCGTAACGGTTCGGCAGCCACTGCCCTGCATCAAAGACGCAGTAATCGCCCTGTATTGTGTCGAGGGCAGCAATCCTCGGGCTGTAACAGGCATTACCGCTCAAAGCGAACATTACGTTGGGGCTCCCAAAGGCATAGGCAAGCATACAGATCCAGGGTCCAATATCCCTTCCCGTACCCATGGAAAAGATAACGCTTTCAGGGCCGAACTCCTCTCTTATTTCCTTCAATCTTTTTTCTATGAGATCAAAGGCCTCGTTCCAGGAAATCTCCTGCCACTTCCTTTCCCCTCTCTCGCCGACCCGTTTCAGGGGTTTGGTCAAACGGTCGGAGTGTTCCACGTATTGGGTCATGGCAAGGACACGGGCACACAGACGTCCCTGATTCCATGGATGCTCCCGGTCCCCCTCTATCTTTACCAATTTACCGTCTTTGATGTGGGCGAGCACACCGCAACCCCCCGTGACACCCCGGACCTGCGGACCAGGTGGTGGTTCGGACTATCTGAGTATCTCTATTTCCCATGAGATCGATCTCCTTTCTCTGTTGAGAACGAAGCTTTGGAGGCATAAAAAGTCAGACACTTAATACTACAGCGACTTTTTTCTGTCATTCCCGTGAAGACGGGAATCCAGAATGTCTATGGGCTTTAGAAACCCAACTGGATACCCGCTTTCGCGGGTATGACGGAAGGGCGGCAGTAATTTTTTATTAATACAGTGCCGTTTTTTCTAAAAGTATCGCTGTCGTATTAACGTAGCGTACTAATGGCGAATGATCGTCAGATTTAATGGAATTTACTGAAAAAGCATCCTACAATCCAATTCAAGTCTTTTCGATCCTCGCTCTATTTTCACCAAGTTCTTCAAGAAGCATCATTGGCTATGCCTCCCACCCAAAAAAAAGCCATGGGTTTATCCCATGGCCATTATCTTACCCATCGGTCCATGGGCAGCCTTTCATAGTCTGTCCATGGCCTGTTTCTACTTTTATGTGCTCAGGCAGTGGCAGACCCGTTCCTAAAGTTATAGAACCCACAATAAAAAAACGATCCTGCCCTTCTCTTGCCATCATCATCACTCTTATAAAAGAAATTGATTCTTTTTTAACATTTTTTTAAAAAAAGTCAATAGAAAAATGACTGAAGTTTTCTGAGTTTCTATACTTAAAGGTTAATGCGTTATACCAATAAACAATTTATGCCATCCTGCTCTTCCCGGATCGTCATTCCTGCGGAGGCAGGAATCCAGGGTTCCCTGTGAAAACAGGAATCCAGTTTCTAATTGGTTCCCTGCTTTCGCAGAGACAAGTTTCATGGGAATGACATTCTTGATCATTTATGCCTTTCAATGTCTTTGAACTATTTCAATCAGTTACATAATCAGCGTCGTAAAAACTCAGGAAACTCCAGTATCAGTTAACATTAGATTCCTATATGTTTAAATTTAAGAATTTTCTTCTAACATTTTGCCCCCTCACCCCCTCCGTTCGGCTGAGCTCACGACGAAGCCCTCTCCCCCGTTGGGGAGAGGGGAAGCCTGCCTGCCGGTAGGCAGGGGTGAGGGGAAATTTCAAATATTTTTGGCTAGAATTTTGGCAAAAATTTCAATTCTTCCAGTTCTAAGGCGAGGAATTCCCAAACCTGAGTAAGTTCTTTTACCTGTTCCTTAACCCGTTTATGGTTCTCAATGGTTTCGTAAGTCTCTTTCTGGTTGAGATAGAGATTGGGATCGGAAAGTCTTTGATTAAGTTGATCCAATGTTTGTGTGGCCTCATGCAAAGATTTTTCTACTTCCTGGAATCTCTTTTCGAGACTTGATAGTTGCCTGCGAAATTGGTCTATCTCCTGAGCCTTTTTCCGTCTCTCTTCTTTAACCGTATATTTTGAATTCTTTTTTGCAGGTTTTTCTTTTTTCTCAACCTCAACCTCTTTTTTCACTTCTTTCTTCGCCTCTTCCAATTGGCTCTGCTGTTTTTTATAAAGATAATAATCATAGTTGCCCGGATAGATATGAGGGATTCCTTTATTGATTTCGATCACTTTATTGGCGATCTCATTGATCAGATGCCGGTCGTGGGTGATCAAGCAGATGGTTCCCTGAAATTGTTTCAAAGCCATCTCTAACACGTCTCGCGAGGAGATATCGAGATGGCTGGTTGGTTCATCTAAGAGGAGGAAGTTGGCAGGTTTGAGGAGCATCTTTGCCAGGATCAATCGACTCTTTTCACCACCACTCAATACAGAGACCTTCTTCTCAATCTCATCTCCGCTGAAAAGAAAGGTTCCGAGAAGGGTTCGCAGTTCTGTCTGACTCTCATCTGTAGCCACGGTGAGGATCTCTTCATAAACCGTATTTTCAGGGCGAAGGATATCAAATTGATGTTGGGCAAAGTATGCCCGGGTGACGTCTTTTCCTAAAAGGACCTCCCCTTCTTCGAAATCGAGAACACCGGCTAAGATCTTGAGAAGGGTTGATTTACCTACTCCATTGGGACCGACTAAGGCCACTTTATCACCTCGATAAAGGGATAGGTTAATTCCCTGATAGACCACTGTTTCGCCGTAACTCTTATAAAGGTCTTTAACTTCGATGACTTTATGGCCACTTCGTTTGGGAGCAGGAAATTGGAATCGAATCTCCTTCTTCTCTTTTGGTAGTTCAATTCCTTCCAATTTTTCGAGCATCTTGATTCGACTCTGAACCTGCCTCGACTTTGTGTTTTTTGCTCTGAATCGCTCGATAAATCGCTCCGTCTGTTTGATCTTTTTCTGTTGGGTCGCATATGTAGCTTCGAGGATTTGCCTTCGGGCCTCTTTTTCCTCTAAGTAGTGGTCATAGTCGCCGTAATAGAGATCGATCTTTTGAGCTTCAATTTCTGCAATCCGATCAATGAGATGGTTGAGAAAGACCCGATCATGAGAGACAATGACCATAGCCCCTGGGTAATTGATTAAAAATTCCTCCAGCCAGATGAGGGATGCCAGATCTAAATGGTTGGTCGGCTCATCAAGAAGGAGAAGGTCAGGAGATTGAAGAAGGATTTTTGCCAGAGTGATTCGCATTAGCCAACCTCCACTCAATTCATCTGTAGTCCGATAAAAATCCCTCTCTTTAAATCCTAATCCCTGAAGGATTTGCTTGGTCTCAGCCTCCAGTCCATATCCTCCAAGGAGGGTATATCTTTCCTGAAGTTTTCCATATTCCTTTACCAACCTCTCTTGCTCTTTCGGATCATCCATTGAGAGTAGTTCTTCCTCTAAGATCTTCATTTTGTCCTGGAGGGATGTGAAACTGCCTGCGCTTTTTAAAACTTCATCCAGAACCGTATTTCCGCTGAAAATAGTCACTTCCTGGGGGAGATAGCCGAATTTTATCCCTTTTGCAGCGAGGATCTCCCCTCCGTCAATGGACTCCTCTCTAATGATCATTCTGAAAAGGGTCGTCTTCCCTGATCCATTGGGGCCGATGAGGCCGATTCGGTCCCTCACACCGATCTGAAGGGAGCAGTCCTTAAAAATGATCTTACTTCCAAACTGTTTTTGAATATGATTGAGGGTAATCATACAATTGAAATGGAATAATGGAAGATTGGGTAGAGGAAGCTTTGCTTATTTCATTCAAAATCCATTTTTATTTTGTATTTGGTTGTATTCTCAATAATCCAGTATTCCATCATTCCAATATTCCAGAATTACGTGTCGGTATCGTACTTATCGAAATTATATCCTGCTTTCTTGTAATTCTCCAAGGCGCGAACCTTCAGATCCTCCCGTTTCGTCTTCTCTGACTCTTTGTCTGCTAATTCTGCTGCATGACTCCATTTGCCTTCTTTTTCGTACTCCTTAATCTTTTTATCCGTTTCTGTGATTGGACTTCCTTTAACTATCACGGCAGGGGCAAAGAGGACCCGGCTAATAGGATTTTTACATTGAGGGCAGAGCTTTAATGCAGGTTCGGTAATTCTCTGGATGATCTCAAAACCAGACCTACAGTGGTCGCAGCTTCTTTCTAAATCAACAGCCCGATATTCATAAGTAGGCATAGGATCACCTCCCATAAATAAATTAATATTTCCCCCTGAATTGTCAAGAAGAAGAGGCGAGAGCTCTGAAAAAGTATTGAACGAGGAGCTGGGAGGAGAGTTAAAATTCTGTATCAAAATTCTGTTGACTTCAAATTATCGATGTGTTAAAAAAATCACATTCTTTCCTAACTTATCTTTAAAATTGAATTCTCTTTTAAATTTTAATAAATTAACGCAATTCTCACTCTCCTATCTAAGATGTGGGAAAGGGAATGGAAAGAATATTTATTGAATTTTGGGGGGACTATGGAATCAAGTTTCAAAAGATCGATCATCCTTTTACTAACCATCTCTATCACCTTCTTCTTAGGCATTGGATTTCTTTGGGCTGAAAAGCCTGCTCCTGAAAAAGAGAGTCCTAAACCCGCAGTGGTGACCAAACCTCCAGAACCCGGGAAAAAGGGAGAGAAATTTATTATTAAGGGTCGGGAATATTGCTATGAATGCATCGATAATTCTGAATGTCTGGGTTGCCATACTAAAATCAGCGAGAGGAAGTTTGCACAGTCTGTTCATGGAGCAAATTCATGTAATAGTTGTCATTGGGATATTACAGATGTGAAAGAACATGTAAAGGCAAAAGGAGCAAGGATTCATGCCGAGCCAGTCACATGTCATAGATGCCATAAGAAGGAAGGGGCAGAACATTATGCGAGCGCCCATTTTATTAATGATATTCAATGCAAAGACTGTCATAAAGACATTCACGAGATGACCCCATGGAAAGGTGATAAGACTCGTGTCATACAGAAATGCACGACCTGCCACTCCGATGATGGTTACTCAGAGAGCGTCCACGGTAAATCCGTTCTTGCAGGAAATCCTGATTCCGCCACCTGTAGTGATTGTCATGGTCTCCATAAGATTCCCATATTAAAAGGTGATGAACCAAAATTAGTGGAGTTTCGAAAAGAGTTCCATACGGAGGTCTGTCAGAAGTGTCACGCAGACAAGGAGATGATGGAACGGAACAAGGTTTTTCTCATTGCCACTCAGACCTATTACGAGAGTTACCACGGAAAGGTTGAGCATTTAGGTTACCCCAAATTGGTGGCGGGTTGCGCTGATTGCCATGGTTTTCATAATATTCTCAAAAGAGATGACCCAAAATCCCTTATCTCTGACCAGCGTCTGGTAGAGAACTGCGGAAAATGTCATCCTAAAGCCAATACCAACTTCGTGCAGTGGATCGCCCATGCAACCCATACCGATCCAGAGCGGGAGCCGGTGCTCTATGGGGTCTTCATCATCATGACAATCCTTCTCATTTCCGTTTTTGGAGTCTTCTGGCTCCATACCTTCCTCTGGTGGAGAAAAGACTTCTGGGAGAAACGGGAATTGAGGGTAAAGGGAATTTTCTTCCCGCAACATGTGAGGCCGGACGAAGCTGGCCACATCTATCGTCGGTTCAGCAATTTCGATATCGTTCTCCATTTTACGATGATGGTCACCTTCATCGGTCTCGTCTTAACTGGACTTCCGCTGAAGTTTTCTTATGCCCCCTGGGCGAGTGGGTTGATGCATTTTCTGGGTGGAGCTAAATTAGCAGGTTTAATTCACCGCATCTGCGCTGGAATCACTTTTGCTTATTTCGGAACGACCCTCCTCTATATCGTTTATTTCCTCTTCTTTAAAAAGATCAAAGGAAATCCAAACCCTTTACAGCGGCTTTTCGGTCCAGAATCACTCTGTCCT
>Ga0194113_10007442_pt1 | contig 13657 bp, 13 predicted proteins | sample TA2MahC200mmetaG_FD_146193 | JGI IMG/M metagenome (GOLD analysis project Ga0194113, IMG submission 146193) | Freshwater microbial communities from Lake Tanganyika, Tanzania - TA2015017 Mahale Deep Cast 200m | ecosystem: Environmental > Aquatic > Freshwater > Lake | place: Tanzania: Lake...
CTACCAGGTCTATCAGGGGCAATTAGAGGAGTATGAGAGAAGGGCAATAAGGATGACCAACAGGAACGCGGTATTAAGAAGGCCACAGTTACTAAGATTTATGGTATCTGACATCACTATAGAGTCTTTGGCTTTGGCGATGGAAAGCCATCCTAGAGGCATATTGTCCTATCAGGATGAGCTATCAGGATGGATTTTAAGCCACGATCAATATCGGGCAAAGGGAGGAGACAGGCAGAAGTACCTAGAGTTGTGGAATTGTAACCCCTGGTTAAAGGATAGGGTATCAGGTAGCCAATATATACGTAATACCGGATGTTCACTCTTAGGAGGCATCCAACCACTGGTTCTCCCTAGCGTGTTTAAGGAGGATTCATTTGTAGATGGTCTATTGCCTAGGTTTTTGTTTACCGGCCTGCTAGAACAGCCCTATTCAAATCTATCTGTGGAAGATGAAGATCTCTACGAATGGAATAGTCTTTTATATAATTGTTACCAGATACCCCTCGAAAAGGATGAAGATGCCATACGTTATCGCATTATCCCATTCTCTCAAGATGCGCACGCCATATTCGCACAATTCACCAATGATCTTAAGGAAAGAAAGCATGGAGTATTACAAGTATTCATACCAAAGCTTATAAGCTACGCAGTAAGACTCTCAGGCATCTTATATGTCATAAGGGATAGCAAAGAAGAGGATATAGATATAGAGGTAATTAAGGATAGTATCCGACTGGTAGATTATTTCCTGGGCCAGGTAAAGGGAATAATAGCTCTCTATGGCAAAGAATATAACCAATACTCAGAGCAAGAAGAGCGGCTAATTGAGGTATTAAAAGTACTAAAAGATAAAGTAAAGAGTGGCCAGCTTCTCACTGAAATTATTACACAAGAATACAATAAAGGTGTTTCCGAAGAGCAATGTCTGACCAGTCAGCAAGTTGCCTATAAGTTGATTAAGTTAGGGTTGAGGACGAACATAACCAAAGGGCACTCCTACGTGGTGTGGGAGCAGTCAGTAGTAAATAAACTATTTAGCATATGTTAACCACGAAAGGAGGTCATGCATGAGAGATCCGCCTGAGCAACAATAAGTAGTACAAGGGTAAGACTAATTTAACAGTTAACCAACAAACAAAAAAGGAGAATCAAAATGGAAAAAAGACTAACAATTAATTTCAATGAAGTAGATGCAGTAGCAACAGATACAGTAGTAGAAGCCGGTAAATACAGGATGCGAGTCATTGGCTTTGAGACCTCAATGGCCAAAACCGGCATGCCACAGCTAAGATGTGACCTTGAGATTCTGGATCATCCGGAGTTTGAAGGCTCCATGAAGAGGGAGTATTTTCCGCTAGATGAAAATGCTATTTGGAGAATAAGGCAGTTCCTTAAAGCTGTGCATCCAGATGTATCTAAACTGAAGGATGAGGTCAGAGTAGATTCGGTGGTATTTGAAGATCTGCTCGAAGACTGTAAAGGCGAGTCTCTTTTTATCTGTTATGGCGTGGAGGAGTTTGAAGGGTTGGAGAAAAACTTCTCACGTAGGTATATCAGATTGGAGATCGGGAACAAGGAATCGCCTCCGGGCAAAATCGCTAAATAAGGAGGTGGGAGTAGGGGGGTTGTGCGTGGGCCCGCGCATAACCCTCTGATCTCTTGAATATGCGATGGGCAAAGTTAGGTATTACAAAGAACAAGCTACGGCCTTTATCGATTATGCCTCTAAATTCCCAGCACTTGATGTATTGAGAGTGTTCAATGAATGGGTTGTATCTAAGGACCTCTTAGGTAAGGATAGAGAAGGGATATGGCGCATAGTAAGGAAATCATTTCCTATTAAAGAGAAGATCATTAAAGAAGGAGATGAAAGCTATATGAGACTATCCGCAGTATTGGAGCTTCTATATCAGAGTGATTTAAAGAGGCTAAAGAGGCTTCTTGAAGAGAGGGAAAAAGACATTGACAAAACTTGATAAAAGGGTGATAATGCCCTTATATGAAAGACAAGATATACAATGTCTGTCAGGCAGCAGAGTTAATTGGTGTCCATGAGCGCACAATCCGCTATTGGATTAAGAGAGAGTGGATTAGGCCCAAAAGGGATTATCGCAATTACCCTGTCTTCACAGAAGAAGACGTAAAGGATATTATTAATTGGAAGGAGACGCTACAGCATAATGAAGGTAGCATTATACACAAGGGTCTCAACAGAGGATCAGGCAACTGAGGGTACGTCTCTTGAGGTTCAAGAGAATGCCCTAGTTGCCTTTTCCAAATTGAGCAATAATGAAGTATATAAGGTTTACCGGGATGATGGCTATAGTGGGTATTCTTTAGATAGGCCTGCTCTAAAAGCACTCCTTAAAGATGCCCAGTCAAAGAAATTTAATATCATTCTTGTCCATAAGATAGACAGACTATCAAGGAATCTTAAAGATCTATTATTCCTCTATGATGATGTGTTACGACTTTCTGGAGTTGATTTTAAATCTATCACTGAGCCATTTGATACAACGGCAGCCGGAAGGTTACAACTTCAAATACTAGGTACTTTCGCTGAGTTTGAAAGGAATAGACTCAAAGAAAGAATATTCCCGGGCATGATTGAAGGGGTTAAACGAGGCAACTGGCAAGGTGCAAGATACTCTCCATACGGTTATCAGTATAACAAGGAGAAGAAAACACTTGAAGTCGTAGCCGAAGAGGCTAAAGTGATAAAGATGATTTACCTGATGTATCTATCAGGCCAATCTACGCCTCAGATAGCAGGTTATCTTTATGAGAAAGCATATAAGACAAGATCCGGAGGCAAGTTTCATACTAAGCTCGTATGTGATATCTTGAAGAATAAAGTATATCTTGGAATACTCATATGGAATACTCATCACTATGATAAGAATCAAAAGACGTTAAAAGGATATAAATACGTGAAGAATGACTCCTCAAAGGTCGTAATAGCTGAGGGTAGACACGAGGCAATTGTAGATCAAGAAGAGTTTAACGCAGTCCAAAGAAGGCTTTCTAACAGTAGGAAAGGTACTCTCACAAGAAATGGCAATCAAGACTATCTCCTCACAGGGCTACTTGTATGTGCGCATTGTGGACATAGATTGCAAGGATGTCTTAATTGCGCCTCAAGGGAGAACAAACGTACCAAGACAAAGCGTAGGTATTACAGATGCTCTGGAAGACAGACTCATTATGTTAAATGTGATAATCAGCAAATAAGGGCAGAAGACGCGGAGAGTATAGTTTTAGCTATCTTTGAGACAGTATTGTCTGATGAGATTACAGAGGCTAGGATAAAAAGCCTTGTAGATAATAATGCTAGCAACTACACAGAGGATATTAAGAAAGAGATAGATAAGCTCAAAGCAACCCTAAGCGCTAACCTTGATAAGCAAAGCAAGCTAAGTGGTATATATTCAGATGGCTTACTGGCCCTCGAAGCATATAGGGACAAGGTTCTTCCTTTGCGCGAGGATGAAAATAGAATTCGGTTAGAGATTAAGAAACATGAGCTAAGCGTCATCGAAAGGGAGAGGTCTAAAGAGTATAAGAAGCTAATAGAGCTTGTAACAGGCAGATTTAATGATATGGACAAGGATATGGATATTGTAAGCAAGAAGGGCCTGCTACAGCTTGTTTTTAAGGCTATTAAGGTACGTAATGGAAAGATAATCGACTTTGAGCTATTCGAGCCATTCGAGAGCTTATACAAAGGAACGAGGATAAAATGCCAACTAAAGGAAAATCAGATAGTTGCGACCATACCGGAAAGCGTGTTGCGGTCGTTACATTCGGTTGGCCGATGGGTACGGTGGCGCACGATGATTTTGGGGATACTAAAGAGGCTAAGTGATTGTGAGGCTTAAGGATAAGATAATCTAATGAAAGACAAGCTGCACTTATTTGAGGGTATTGTTTATAAGGATGACAGGCTTTTTATATTAGATTTAACCCTGTCGGAAAAGGATTGTCGTACCTTTTGGGTGGTTGTAACCAGAAGAAATCATGAGGGCTTTCCACCCTTTAGGTACGATACATTTAAAACTAGAGAGGAAGCGACAAGATTTATCAAGGAGGTTGAGCCAACTGCACCATTAATAAGCTTAGGAGGTAAAGGCCCTAAGGTACCCATGTCTTATGAAGACTACTGTCATGAGTTAAAGAAAAAAGGATTACCGTCGGCACTAGATATATATGAGATTAATAAAGACACTAAGAGAGAGATCATCATTGAAGAGTTAGGAGAAGACGATAAAGCATGAGCAAACAAGAAGAAATAGCAAAGTGGTCTAAGCTGTATGGTCGTCAAATTTCTGAACATGAATACGATGAAATATGCCAGAATTTAGGGGGTTACTTCGATCTCCTGAACGAATGGGATCGGGAGGAGAAGGCCCAAGGAAGCGCTTAAGCTATGTCTAATAAACTAATATAGTTATGCATATAAAATATCATTTCCCAAGACTAGGGTGGTGTAAGAAAGTACTGACTATTATAGCGGTAGCGGTTTCATTAATTTTACTAGTATATTTTTGCGCGTTTATTGCAATGCGATATATGAATCAACGGATTTTAGCTAAGGCTGAGAAGGCATTTGTACAGCTAAACCAATATTATGAAGAAAAGAAATGGGCTGAACAATACGAGTATTTTTCAAAAAGTGCTAAAATAAAACTTCAAACTGCTATAGCAGAACCCCTTTTTTCGTATTTCACGCCGCAATTTATAGATGATAATTTAAAATCAGTTTCTGAAGAAAAAACATACACCGGATATATGAGCGATAACTGGATTACGATTAAAAGCCCTACAGGTGGGTTTGACCCGATTAAGTTTCGCAACGGGTATCTTGATGTATATCTGGAAGAATTATTTAAGCCCCACAAGATTATAAATAAATGGTCTTGTGGGAAGTATGTGTTTTTGTCTGTTAAATATGAGGATGAAGCCGAGTTAACAATAGTTATGATTTCTGAAAAGGGAAAATATAAATTTGAAGGAACCACAAATCAGGACGATCATTTTTTCTATGTTGCGACAGACACGGGAAAAAGAAAACTGGTCAAAAAAATCAACGAAGGTATCTTAACAGTTGATCTCATAAGGGCGTGGAATGATGGCTATAGCGTTATAATAAAAGCTGCAATAGTAAATAATACAGATAAGGATATACAGTATTTTTCTGGTAAACTGATGCTCAAAAATCGGCAAGGCAAAGTAGCCTATTCTGAAACGTTTACGAGTTTTGTTCAGGCTAAAGGCCATAGTATATATAATTGGTCTATAGATGGTTTTGATCAATTTAATTTAGCAGGCATCCAAATACCCCTTGGTAGTGATGCAGAATCAGTTGTAAAGTCAGTTTTGAAATTTGAACCAGAAATTATAGAATTTAGCGATGGTACAATTCTGGAGAAGTCTAAATAATGCTTTCATGAATGAGATCAGGATGATAAGTTAAGGAAAGCTAATAAGGAGCCATAAATGCCCAAGGATTATAGGAATGTTTTAATTCAAGTCGCAGAAGATTGCCCTGTTAACAAAGGTGTCAAACCGGAGCCTGAAAATGGAATAGCTTATGTTGGTTATGATGAACTATCAAGGAATCCTTATAAATATACAGAGTTAGAGTTTTATAAACAAGTCCATCATATTCGCAGAAATAAACCTGAGCTGAAGATCGAAACATACGATATTCGCAGGAATGCCCTTTGCAAGAAATATGGTTGGGGAGTTCATATAAATGAATCAGGAGCATTAGCCTTAGTAGGATGCGAAACAGATAAATATAAAGAGTTGTTAAAGAATGTTATGGTTGATAAAGTTGATGCATTTAGAAATCGCAGGATATAAGTTGTATTGAGCCAAAAGTCCTTGACCGATTATCGTAAATGGTATAATATGGAACAAAATGTAACAACGGTCCATATGAAAGAACTCACCGAAGCATATACCGCAGAAGAGATATCCAAGTATCTAAAACTCCATCCCTACACCATCCGTAGGCTTGCCCGGGAGAAGAAGATCCCTGCTTTCAGGGTAGGTGGGCAGTGGAGATTTAGGAAGGATGAGATAGATATTTGGTCTAGGAATTCAGAAAGGTTGTAGTCATGCCAGAATTTATTACCAATCAAGAGAAATTGCTTTCAGATGTAGTGAATAATATTTTACCTTCCTCAAAAAATCTTTATTTTCTTGTTGGGTATTTCTATTTTTCCGGATTTGAACAAATATATAAAAATGTAGGTGACAAACAGGTAAAGATACTAGTCGGCTTAGAGATTGAGAGTAATTTGAAGAGGCGACTCAAAGAATGCGAGTTTATACAGCCTCAAAGCATATCCAGGGGAGAGGTGCGGAAAAATTATTATAAGTCCTTGGTAGATATATTTAACGATACGGATTTTTTTGACACCAAAGAAAAGCAAGAAGCATTTAAAATATTCCTTAAGAAAATTAAAGATGGTAGTCTGGAAATTAAGAAAACCCTTCAACCTAATCATGCAAAGCTCTATATTTTCGAAAATACTGATGAACATAGTCAGGGAGGAGAGTTTCCTGGTACGATCATTACTGGCTCGAGCAATCTATCCAGTTCTGGATTTAAAGATCGTTTTGAGATAAATGTCTTATCTCACGATAAGGCTACTTATCAACAAGCTCTATCAATGTTTAAGGCACTTTGGGATGACGCAGTCACTATAGTTGATAAGAATAACATAAAAGAATTTCTGTATAACGTAGTAGAAAAAATATGGATTGATAAGATTCCAAATCCATTTTTGCTCTATGTAAGAGTCCTAGAAGAGTTTTTTCCTGGTCTAAGACAAACTGGTTTAAGTCTACCAGGTGAGATTACAAAAGGAAGGTTTATAGATCTTAAGTATCAAGAAGATGCGATTAAAAGGGCGATTAACATATTGAAAAAGCATAATGGGGTAATCGTTGCCGATGTCGTTGGGCTAGGTAAGAGTATCATAGCTTCTTGCATCGCGCATAACCTTAAAATGCGAGCTATTATTATTGCTCCACCTCACCTTGTTAATCAATGGGAAGATTATCGCTATGACTTTGATTTTAATGCAAAAATATATAGTAGTGGCAAGATTGAACAGGCTTTATTAGAAAACAATGGTGAAGAAGAAAAGTTAATTATCATTGATGAAGCCCACAAGTACAGAAATGAATTAACCGATGATTATGCAAATCTACATAAGCTCTGTCAGCAAAACAAAGTAATTCTTCTTTCTGCTACACCATTTAACAATAGGCCACAAGATGTATTTTCTATGGTTAGGCTTTTCCAGGTGCCAGCAAGATCAACCCTGCAAACAGTTGATAATCTTTCCTTTCAGTTTAGGTATCTTATAAGCGAATACAAGAAGATAAGGGAATTTCAAAGGAAGAGCCCTAAGGAAGAAGTTATTATTAAAACCAAAGTCCAAGAAATAGCTAATAAGATTAGAGAGATTCTGTACCCATTAATAATTAGACGGTCCAGACTTGATTTGGACGCCATTAAGGAATATAAGGATGATCTAAAACAGCAGAAAATGTCGTTTCCTAAGGTAAATGATCCAGAGATATTAGATTATGATCTAGGTCCTTTAAGCGCACTTTATGAAGAGACGCTTGAAATGATATCTCCAGAAGAGGGTGAAGGTGATTTCCAGGGAACCAGGTATAAACCGGTCAATTATATTCTACCAGATTATAGAGAGGCAATTGCTAAGAGGCTTGGTATAGAAGAGAATCTATTAAGAGGAACACAGACTGAGGTTGCCATGTTTATGAGACGTCTCTTAGTTAGACGGTTTGAAAGCTCTATTTTTGCTTTCAAGTCTACACTAGAACATATAATTTATTCTTCCGAACAGATTTATAAGTGGTATGAAAAAGTAGGCAAGATTCCTATTTATAAGAAAGGCAATCTTCCAGACATAGATAGTCTTACAGAGTCTACAGGAGAAGACCTGGAGGAAGAACTCCAAAATATCGATTTAGATGAACAACTTAAGGAATATGAAGATAAGGGGCTATGGTTTATATACAAGAAAGAAATAAGCCCACAATTTATAGAAGATCTTAAGCAAGACATAAAGGTTTTAAAAGAAATCCGGGAGAGATGGTTTAAAAAAGGATTGCCTTTAGATCCAAAATTAGATTGGTTTATAAAAATAGTAAAGCAGAAACTTCATAAAGAGCCACATAGAAAGATAGTAGTTTTTACGGAATTCGCCGATACAGCCCAACATCTTTACGACCAGTTAAAAGATAAGTTAAAGGTATTTAAATATTCAGCAAGCGATGCCAGTGAAAAGAATAAAAATATCATCAAAGAAAACTTTGACGCAGGCTATCAAAAGCAAAGAAATGAATATGATGTCTTAATTGCAACAGATGCTATTTCAGAAGGATTCAACCTGCATAGAGCCGGAGCAGTATTTAATTATGATATTCCATATAACCCCACTAGGGTTATTCAGAGAGTTGGTCGTATTAATCGTATAAATAAGAAAGTATTTGATGAGCTTTTTATCTATAATTTCTTCCCTACAGCGACAGGAGAGCGAGAAACAAGAGTTAGGCAGATATCCACACTAAAGATTGCTATGGTGCATGCTCTTTTTGGCGAGGACACTAAAGTCTTAACAAGTGAAGAAGAATTAAATTCATATTTCGTTAAAGAGTTTAAGGATGCTTATGAAGGCCAGGAAGAGCTATCTCCTGAAGCAAAACACGAAGATTATATAAGAAGACTACGTTCTTCAAAACCAGAAGTAATTGAAGAAGCGCTCTCTATTCCTAAACGCGTTCGCATTATGAGGCAGGCTGACAAAGGACGTAAGGGTGTGGTTGTGTTTGGATGCAAGGGAGATGAATATGTCTTTAAGTTCGGATCTAAGCCAGGAGACTGTGTATCATTGGGAATAGCAGAGGGTCTTAGCTTGTTTGAGGCAGAATTAGGTGAGGAGTCACAAAAAACAAGTGATAATTTCTGTGCTATATATGACCAAATGAAAGACAAGTTATTCTCTAAGAAAACGGAAGTTTCGCTTGATCAGGGCAAAAGAGAAACGATTAGTAAAATAGAGGCTCTTATTAAGCAGGTACCAGAGTTAAAAGACTATTTGACAGACTTACTTTCCGTTATAAAAGACTATGATTCTTTGCCAGATAAATATGCGAAACTCATTAGACAGATTAGGCTAGAAAAGCTTAAGGACGATTTACAGAACCTTACAGAGCAGGTTCCTCATGAATATTTACGTAGCATAGTCCAGCGCGTCAGAACAATTGATGAAGAAGAAGAGTCGCTTATTCTATCGGAAGAATTTAGCGCATGATTGATTTTAAATCGCCATATGATAGATCAAATGCTTTAGAATTCTTAAACAAGTTCTTACCGGATGATTTTCAAGAGTACGAAGAAGATATAAAGATAGATTTCAAGCCGCAGGTTATTCGCAATGTTAGAAAAATCGGAGAATCGGCCTGCCTAGATAATATTCATGTATTTGAAATAACCCACGAATCTGAGTATGACCCCCGCATTTCACTCTCTAAGGACTCTTTCCATCTATTAGCTAATTATGGAGTTAGAAAAGCACTAATCTTTTTTATCTCCAAAAATTCTTATAACTATCGTCTTTCCCTGGTTACAGTAGATCTGAAATGGGAAAGCGGTGTACGAGTAAAAAGAGAATATTCTAATCCTCGCAGATATTCATTCTTTCTTGGGCCAGATGCTAGAACGCATACTCCCTATGATTTTTTAGTTAAAAAAGGTCAAGTTAAAGATGCTACTGATTTATTGTCAAGATTTGATGTTGAAGTAGTTACTAAAGAATTTTTTATGAACTATAGAGGACTTTACGAAAATGTTAGGGGTTATCTTGAAAGAGACCACGGATTTAAAAATTTTGCAAGTAAAAACAATATTGATATTGATAGTTTTTCAAAAAAACTTTTAGGCCAGGTAGTATTTTGTTATTTTTTGCAACGAAAAGGATGGTTAGGCGCGAAAAAGGGAGAGCCTGTTAATAAGGGGAATAAAGATTTTATGCGGTGGTTATTTAACAGATGTTCTGAAGTAGGTAATTATTTTAATGACTATTTAGAATATTTATTTTACGGTTCGCTTAATGAAAGAGTGGAAGGACAGGATGGTTTCTATCGTAAGCGCTTTGATTGTCAAATACCATTTCTAAATGGTGGGCTCTTCGAACCTCTACAAGACTATAATTGGGAAGAGTCTTTTATCTATATACCAAATAAACTATTTTCAAATAAAGATAACACTGGCATTCTTGATATTTTTGATCTGTATAATTTTACAGTTTATGAAGACGATCCTATAGATAGAGAAGTATCTGTTGACCCAGAAATGCTTGGAAAAGTATTTGAAAATCTTCTTCCTGAAAACCTTCGTAAAGGGCAAGGGGCATATTATACTCCAAGAGAAATAGTTCATTACATGTGTCAGGAAAGCCTAATTAGTTATTTAGCTACTGAAACGAATGTCGAAATAGAAAAAATCAGAGATTTAGTTGTTACTAAACATTTTGACGGAAAGGGAAGCGTTGATCGTATCAGGAGAGCTCTTCAGGAAATTAAAGTATGCGATCCGGCTTGTGGTTCTGGTGCATTTTTAGTTGGTATGCTTAATGAAATTGTTCATACGAAGCATATATTGAATCCTAATAAGATAGAATACCAACTTAAAAAGGATACTATTGAGAATAATATATATGGTGTTGATATTGATCCAGGAGCAGTGGAAATCTCTCGATTGCGCCTTTGGTTAAGTCTCGTGGTTGATTACGAGCTTGAAGAAATAGAACCACTACCCAATTTGGATTTTAAAATTACATGCTCGAATAGCTTGATACCATTAGAGCGCGAAGGACAGGCTGAATTTGGTGATGATCTTGATCTGGAACAGAAAATAAAAGATATACGAGATAGGTATTTCAATACTTCAAGCTTAAGAATTAAAGAAAAAATGAAAAAAGATTATGAGAAGCTTTTGAATAAAAGGAGTCTATTTATCTCAAAAGGGCAAAGCCAACTATTGACATATCATCCTTTTAATCATAGCAATATAGCCCAATTTTTTGATAGTGATTTTATGTTTGGAGTGAAGTCCTTTGATATAGTAATAGCCAATCCTCCCTATGTGAGTATTAATGAGTTGTCTAGGCAAAAAAATGCGCTAATTAATTATTTGAAAAGCGACTCAGCCTCATTAGGAAATTTTTTAGGAATCAATCTTCATAGCATACCGGGGAATCCAAAGAAATATCCACCCAAACCAAATCTATATGCCTTCTTTTTTGTTCTAGCGAATAAACTAATAAAAAACAATGGCTTCATTGTTTTTATTGTCCCAAAAGGGGTATTAACAGCAAAGGACTTAGATACTTTGAGATATTTCTTTCTTAATGAGAATAAAATAAGTCAATTACTCTTATTCAAAGAAAGGGTATTTTCAAATAGAGAAACAACAGCGGGCGAAGTAGCAACAAGTAGTTTAATAATAGTCTTAAAAAAATCAAAAAGCGCAAAGGAAGATTCTATAAAAGTTGCTAATATCAGTTTAGACGAAATAGATAGAATAAATTTTAGCAGCATAGATTCTCACGTGTTACAAGAAAATATTGTTAATTGGAATTTTCTAACGCTTGATGCAACTTCGCTTAAAGTAATGAAAAAATATAATTCACATCAAGGTGCAGAGGTATATTATGAACACGCAAATCCTAATAAGTCTTCCAAATATAATTTCTACTTTGATGTAGGTTATATTTTATCTAAAGATTTAATTATTCAGGAAGTAAGTAGTAAGGAAAGAGATAAGTTTTATAATTTATTTGACTTCCAAGGATTAAAGAATTACGTGCTGAGGCCGAGCTATTTCTATCCAAAAGACAGGCGCGGGATTGAGTTGACTAAGAATAGCCAAGGATATATTGTTCTAGAGCAAAAATATAAAATTATTTGGAGTGTCAAAAATCCACAAAACTTTTGTTTTTCTGATGACGATATAATTTTTCATATGGGGAAGGCAGCAATTATTGCTAGCGATGATCAAAAGGAAATGCTATATCTTTTTTCGTTGCTAAATTCCAATCTTTCCTGGTATATCTTTAGTTTATTTTTAAAAACCGAGGGTGAAAAAGATTTTCTTGTTCCAATCTCTGCAATTAAAATATATTTCAAGATTCCAAAAATTAATAAAATTAATGAGGTTTTGAAAGAAAAACTAATAAATATAGTTGAAAAGTTACTGATGCTCGATAAAAATAATTCTGTTGATAGTACAATTAAGCAAGCAAAATTTAATGAATACGAATGCCAAATTAATCAGCTTGTGTATAAAATTTATGGTTTAAATGAAAGTGAAATAGAATTAGTAGAAACGTTTTCTAAAAGATAATCTTATATTATTCAACCATAAGTATGCCGATCATCAAGATAGAAGTTTCTGAACCAACCGACACAAATAATCCATTCCCCAGAGAAATAGTTACAGACTTTAGCATTCTTTATCATGGGACGAGTACAATCTGGATGGATGTTATAGAATCGAACGGTTTTGTAACTGGTCAATGGCCGATAAATATCAAAAATGTTATGAAGATAATAGAATTATATGAAAAGATGGGCTGGTGCGGTATTAACGATGATGGTTATAATGTTCTACGTTTTTATAGTGTAGGAAGAGACAATGAAAAAGCTAAAAACAAAAGCTCTTCATTCACGCCTGCTTATCGACGCGCTCGTAACTACGCATCAAATTCTGGAGGAGAAACGATAAAAGCTATGTTAATTGCGATTACTGATCTTGAAACATATATTGCAGATGGTAAAGAAAGGAAGCGACATGAGAGAGGAATAAAGGAGAGCCATAGTAACAGCAAATATTATCTGGATATTTTGAAAGACAAAAACATGCTAAATAACGAAATCAAAGAACTGCTAAAGATGAAAATTGAGTATGAACAGTTATTGGAGGGTAACAAGCCGGTAGTTTATGCGATAAAAACAACTTTAGCTAAAAAAGAATTTTCTATAAATACTGGTTTCGATATCAGAGTTAATAGAGCAATTAAAGCCTCAGACATAATCGGCAGGGTTGACTTTCCAAACGGTGTAGAACGGATTATTCCATATGTCAATAATGAAGAAATGGCATTACGCGAATTTTGGGATAAGCTTAAATCTTCTTATGGATGATCTAGATGAATTTTTAGAATTTGATTTTACAATAGGCGCGGATGTTGTGAAGTGCCCAAACTGCGGAACCGATGTACCATACAGTCTGTTCTTCGATGACGGAGATAAGTGTCCTAAGTGTGGCAAGATATTTATAAAGGACGATAAGAAATCTTTATAGCCTAATTTCTCTCAGAAAATTCCTGCGCATTCTAAGCCAATCTATTATCTAGAGATAATTTTGTTTCGTGCCCCAGGGGGTCTCTAGAGCATAAGTTTCCCTTGTTAGTGTTGTTAGCTAGCAAGGGATTTTTTATGCCCACTTTCTAAATTCATTTCGAAAGGAGGTGATTAGGATGAGAGCATTCAGGATGATAGTTTCCATCTTGGCTGCGTTAGTAGCGGTTGTCTTCGCAATTAAGTT
>Ga0194113_10007444_pt1 | contig 13654 bp, 11 predicted proteins | sample TA2MahC200mmetaG_FD_146193 | JGI IMG/M metagenome (GOLD analysis project Ga0194113, IMG submission 146193) | Freshwater microbial communities from Lake Tanganyika, Tanzania - TA2015017 Mahale Deep Cast 200m | ecosystem: Environmental > Aquatic > Freshwater > Lake | place: Tanzania: Lake...
CGGGATACAAGATCGGGCAGGTGGCCCCATGAGCGATATATTCTTGCACTTTGGCGACGGCCTCATCGGGCGTGCCGGAGGCGGTGATGCGGTAGATCAACTCCTCTGGCACGAGATGCTTGGCGGCCTGGATTTGCTCGTGCGTCGCCGGCCAGCCGAGGATGGACTGAATCTCGGCGACGGTATCATTCGATACACCGGAGGCTTTGGCGATATGCGGCTGCTGGGCCAGATATTGTGTCAACAAGACGCGGGTGGCGTCTATAGCCATATCGTGATCGTGTTCTACCGAGCAGACCACCAACTGAGGACGTTCGAGGTCATCCATGCTGCGCCCGGCTTTGCGCGCGCCCGCGGCCAGATGATCCATGGCCACATCGTTGTATTCGACCGGCACGCAGTAATTGAGCACGATGCCATCGGCGATCTCGCCGGCCAACTCCATCATCTTCGGGCCGGTGGCGCCAATCATGATAGGCACATTCCGCGGCTCGCGCCGGCCATGAACGACATCCAGCTCGATGTTTTCGACGTGATGGAATTCACCATGAAAAGTCACTCGCTCCATATTCAGCAGTCGCTTGAAGATTTCGACGGTTTCGCGCATCGCCTGGAGGGGATTGCGCCGCTCGATGCCGACGCTCTTCGCCAGCGGGTCCCACCAGGCGCCGATGCCACAGATGATGCGATTGGGCGCAAGGTCATCGAGGGTCAAAAACGTGGAAGCCAGCAAACCGATGTTGCGCGTCCAGTTGTTGATCACACCGGAGCCGACGTGGATGCGCTCCGTCGCCGCGGCGTACGCGGCCATGGGGACGATTGCATCCCGAACCAGCCGGGATTCAGCCTGCCACACGGCCTCAAATCCCATCTCCTCGGCGTAGCGCACACAGTCAACGCCATCGCGGATATCATGAACATCTTGTAAATATAGTCCTACACGTTTTATTGTTCACCTCTCTACCAAGAATATCCAATACCCAATCTCCAACTCAACCACCACCTATAATCGTTTCCACATCTCTGGGGCAAGTTCGCGCGAGCGAGCCGCAATCCGTTCTTCATCCATGGTAAGGATTTCCTTGTTCTTCATCAACACCTTCCCCCGGCAGACCGTGGTATCAACATTGGCGTCTGTCAGCCCGAAGATGAAGTGCCCCAAGAAATTTGCCTCGCTCAACGGCGTGGGGGGATGATAATCCAAGATGGCTAAATCAGCCGGTCGGCCTTCGGCGATCTCGCCCAGACGCAGGCCAAACTGCCGTTCGGCAATCTCGGCGTTGTTCTGCAACAAGAGTTTAGGAGCCTCCATGAAAGCGACGCGAGGATCACGATTATCCAGGCGATGGAGCAAGTAGGCGCAGCGCATCTGAGAGAGCATATCCGAGGCCATGCCGTCCGTCCCCAGCCCAACCAGGACGCCCTTCTTCAACATCTTGAGCACCTGGGTGACTCCTACGGCGTTGTTCATGTTCGATTCGGGATTATGCACAACGATGGTCTCGGTGTCAGCGAGAAGCTCCATTTCGGCTTCGTCAACGTGAACGCAGTGGACGAAGATGGATCGTTCCCCGGAAACGCCCAGGTTGTGCAGGCGATTGACCGTTGGCAGACCGTATTTGGCTAGCGAATCTTTGCGGTCAGCCAGGTCTTCGGCAACGTGGATATGACAGCCCACGCCGGCGTCGTTGGCAATCCCAACGCACTTCTCGACGGTTTCATCCGAGACGGTGAACGAAGCATGCAGGCCCATCATGGCGGCGATCTGCCCATCGCCTTTGCCGATCTTCTTGATGAAGCGTTCATTCTCGGCAATACCGCCGCCGGGCACGTTTCGGTCTGAAACTTCGTAGCACAATGAAGCCCGCAGGCCAGCTTCGCGGACGGCATCTTCGATGAGATCTAATGAGCCATCGCGATACGATGGCGAGGCATGGTGGTCAATGATGGTGGTCGTGCCGTTGCGAATACACTCGATCAGGGGGATTTGCGCTGACAGAAGCACATCTTCTTTTGACAGGGCGTAGTCCAGCTTCCACCACAGCCGCTCCAGCACTTCGACGAAGTTCGATGCAGGCTCCCCTGGCGGGGCCATGCCCCGCGCCATGGTCGAATAGAAATGGTGATGCGCACAAATGAAACCTGGCAGGATGATCTTCCCGTCGCAGTCAACCACTTCGGCCTTTGGAAAGCGTTTCGCCATCGCGCTGGCGTCGCCGATGGCGACAACCCATTCTCCTTCGGCGACGACGGCGCCATTCCACAACAGCCGGTTCTGTGAACCGAGGGTGGCGACAATGCCATTTTCGAATCGAATGGTCATGTTTCTCTCCTTTTCATGATAAAACCTGTGAGGTCTCGATTTTCTCTATCAGTGTTCCTGCAACATCGAGAGTTCTGCTGGAGTTCTTTCTCTCATCGCGATAGCGCCCACGAAGCACTTCTTGGCGCAGATCGAACAACCGATACAACGCGCCGCGTCTGAATGAGGCTGCCCCTGATCGTCGAGATGGATGGCGAAGTAAGGGCAACGGGCGCAATTTCCGCAGGACACGCACAGATCGTAGTCGAAGGACGAGAGCTTCTTGACCGGGGACAATTCCATGAAACCGGTGATCGGGTTGGGCTGCGCGATGCCGATCAATTCTTTCATTGATTTGATGCCACGCTCCTGCATCAAGAAAGCGGTGCCGGATTCTAGCTCTTTGATGATGCCATAGCCGTGTTTCATGGCAATCGTACAGAATTGGACGTTCTTGACGCCCAGGGCCAGGAAGTTCATAGCAGCCTTGTAATCCATCGGGCCGCCGTTCCCCGAGATCATCACCCCATGCGGAACGGCATTCGCCAGGGTCAGGTACGAAATCGGGGCCACGCCCTCGCCGCTCATGCCGACGACCACGCCCTCTTCCCAGGGCGTATTCCCATTCCGGGAGCGAAAAGCCAGAGTCGGGAAAGTGTTCGCCAGCGTAATGCCAGCCTTCTTCTCCGGGTAGCGTTCGAGCACCTCGCGGATCGCCCAGATGATCGGCACGATCGAAGTCACCGCCGCGGTCAGCTTGAATAGCTTGGGAACATCGCCATCCCCCACCTGCATGATCCAATCAATGATCTTGGCGGTCAGGGCCGCATTTTGAGAGACGATATCGCCCTCGGTGCCATCTCCTCCCTGGGGGCAGGACAGGGAATACTCGATGCCCATTGCGCCTGCTTCTTCCAATTTCTTTGTATTCGACTGCCAGCCGGCGGAGTCGGTTTCGTCGTTGCCGGTTACGGGACCGCCCGTCGAAGCGATCGTCAACCGATCCGGCCACTTCTCGATCAACTGCTCGACCTCGCGACAAACCCGATCCAATGGATGGCCAGAGACATTGTCGCAGTTCCCGTAGGTGTACTCGCCAAAAGTGACCATGTACTCCGAGGGGATATGGATGGGGACATTGTCGAAGGAGGTCTTCATGATCCCGCCAACCCAGCCTGCCTCGTAAGCGGCGGTCATCTGCGCCAAGCCATCCGTTGGGGGGGCGGCGGAGAGTAAATACGGCGCGCGGATCGGCCTGCCGAAGAAATCCGTTTCCAGGGATACGGGAACAGGGTTGTAGCCGGGCAAAAGGAAGGTGGATTTGGTGGCCTTCTCGATTTTGGGGTTGGGTTTGCCCTGCAAGTAGGCGTGGATTTCGACAGCGGCATTCTTTCCAGAGGCCACCGCTTCGACGACGGTCTTGGGGCCGGTGGCCATATCGCCGGCATAGAAGAGACCCTTGACTTTTTTGCGATCCAGGAAGGAGCGCATCCCAATCGCTATGACGACATCGTCAATGTCCATGCGGAGACCCTCCGTGCCGGGCACATCTCGCACATTCGCCGGGCTGAAGGGTTTGCCCTCAGGCAGTTCGACTTTGATCGTTTCGATTCCGACGTCATCTGCGATCCTGGTCACGCGGATGCGGCCATTGACCTCGATATCGTAATCTACCAGCTCCTGGCGTTCTTTGGCCGTGAGAGGCATCTCGGAGATTTTCTCGAGCATGAAGAGTTCGACGTGTTGCGCGCCGCGCTTTTTCGCAGTCGTGGCGCAGTCCAAAGCAGTAGCGCCGCCGCCGATCACTGCTACCCGCCCATCGAGAGTATTTTCTTCCGGCGTCGAGAGCAGGTCAACCATCTCGATCGCCATATATTCATTCTCGATCCCAAGCTGGTTTGGTTTCCACAAGCCTGCTGCGACGCAAACCGCATCATACCCCTGGTCGAGCAGCGTCTCTGGATCAGCGACGGCCGCGCCCAGCTTGACTTCGATCTCGCCCAAACTCAATACGAACTCGATGTCCGTCTCCATGATCTGTTTGTCGAGGTGATGGTCAGGGATGAGGGCCATCATGCCGCCAAGTTGCTCTCCCTTCTCGTAGATGACGACCGCGTATCCAAGCTGGGCTAACGCTGCAGCCGCCCCGAGGCCGGCAGGCCCGCCGCCAATTACCGCGACTTTCTTGCCATTCGGTTTCGCAACGGCATATCTGGGGATGCCGCCGAGGCGTTTCGCCATTTCGACAATCGTGGCCTGGACTTTAGGGATGTCAATCGAGCCATCGAATAGTTTGCGCGAGCACGCCGCCATACAATGCGTATCGGGACACACCGCCCCGCACACCCCGCCCAGCGGATTCTTGCTCATGATCTCTCCTGCTGAACGCTTGAAATCCGATGGACTGCCTCCTCGGGCGGCCATGATGAAATCGAAAGGCGAGCAGTCAGCCGGGCAGGCTTTCTGGCAGGGTTTCTCCTCACAGTATTCACAGCGCTGTAGCTCAGTTTTCAATTGGGCTGGGGTCATAAAAAAAGCATCCCCGTAAGTTTTGCTCTTCATAATCAATACTCCGATAGTTACGATAACTGCAGACTCTCCTCCAAAAGCATCAAGTCATCTGGCACATCCAAATCCAGGGTGAGGGAAGGCAGCTCGCAAACTTCCAAACGCGCGCCCGCGCGGCGAGCAAGCTCGCAATGCTTCTCGAACGAGTCCTTGCCATAGTGATATTCGATCAACCCAGCCGGGCAGACCAACAAAGCATTGGTGCCCTCCTTTCGCCGGTCGGGAGCGACCACGACGACTGGCGGATCGGCGGCTCGCTCCAACATCATGCTCACGTCCTCCGAAGTGATCAACGGCAGATCCGCGGGCAAGATCAAAACGCCGCGCGTTTCATAGGTCTGGGCGACGATCGTTGCGCGCTCCAGGGCGACATTCAAATGAGAGTCGCCATTTTCGAGCACAGTGCGCGCCCCTAGATCGCGCGCTAGCGCCAAGGCCGCCTGATCCCTGCTGACGACCAGTACATGTTCGATTTCCGGTATATTTTTCAACGTGCTGATAGTATTTTCCAACAAGCGTCGATTCAAATCAGTACGCTCCTCCTCCGAAAACACGCCTGCCAGACGCGACTTCCCCCGGCGCAAGGGCTTCACGGGTACGATCGCCCAAATAGTCATCTATCGTTTCTGCTCCTTTCCTTCATCTCGCTTTCAATTTTATCAGATATCAACCGCTCGCAAAACTGAAGAACGTCATGCGCCAATCGGCGACGATCATGGGGAGTATTCATGATCGTATCTGTAACGAGGGTTTGGATGCCCAATTCTCGGATCGCTGTTTCTTGATCGGCATCAACTCTGTCGAACACAAATCCTGTGATCAGCTCTCGATAGTGTCGAGCGACGGCCAACGCCGAGGGCTGGATGCCCAATTCCGTGTACATCTTTGCCGCCGGACCTTTTATGGCTTTTCCGCTAATGATCGGGGATACTGCTACAACCCTCACCCCACCCCCCTGCACTCCCCCCTCTCCCAATTCATCGAATTCGTCGAGGATTGGTATTGGGAGAGGGGAGAGGGCGTCCTGCAAGGGCGGGGGTGGAGTTAAGGCGGCCATAATCCCTGGTACTGCTAGAATGGGGCCGATACTCACCCAGGGGTTGGAGGGACAAATCACGACCAGATCAGATTCCCGGAAGGCATCCAGCATCCCCGAGACAGGTTTCGAACGCTCGACATCCTCGAAAATAAATCCACTGACGCGCGGCTGGCACTTGCGTTTGACGAAATATTCCTGAAAGGGCAGAAGGCCCTCGTCGGTAGCGACCAGCGTTGGAACAGGATCGTCGCTCATGGGCAGCACCGTTGGGCCGATTCCCCAGGCATTACAGAAATCCCTGGTGATTTCACTGAGCAATCCGCCCTCCCGCAAACGCCTGGTGCGCTCGAGATGCAATCCGAGGTCACGGTCGCCCAACCTGAACCAGTCTTCGCCGCCAAGGGCTGACACACTCTCGAGGACATGCCAGGTCTCGTCGGCGCGACCCCAGCCGGTCTCCGGGTTCGCCAACCCCGCCAGGGTATAACAAACCGTATCCAGGTCGGGGCAGATCTTCAAGCCCCAATGCTCGAAATCATCCCCGGTGTTGACGATGACCGTCAAATCGTCCGGGGGAAGACTCTGCGCCAGGCCATCAACCAGTTTCGCGCCGCCAACGCCGCCCGCCAGAGCAACGACTTTCATACCCTCGAGTTTTTTCGGTGAACACATATCATCGAAATAAATCTTCATCCTTGGGACGAAGCAGCTCGCCCAGGGATCCTTCCCGCAGCGGATAGGGAAAACCGCGCACATGCACAACCGGCGTCCCCTCGGCGGCTTGCCCCATCACCAACGAGGCTGCAGCCGCTAACTCATCAGCAACGCCGACCTGGGTGACCTCCAGCGCTCTATCGAATAAATCCGGCCAGCCGCGGAGATCAGCCAAGCCGGGCAGCCCAGAGAATCCGATCGAGATGCCAACGATGCCCAACCGCCAGGCGCGGCCGTGCGAGTCGATGATCATCACGCCAACCCTGGCGCCCGTTTCCACTTCCAATCGCTTCCGCAGCGCCGCCGCCGAGGCGTCGGGATTCTCCGGGAGCAATAAAACCCAGTCGCTCACCCCCACCCCTAACCCCTCCCTCTGAGGGGGAAGGGGACTTACGTTGGAATGGTCAATCCCGGCGTTGGCGCAGACGAAACCCAGCCTGTGCTCGACGATGATAAGCCCCGGGCGCACCCGCAGAACCTCCTTACTCTCTCGCAGAATCAACTCCACGAACCGGGGGTCTTTGTCTGTGCGAGCTGCTAATTCGAGCGCCCTTTCCGATGGTGTGATCGCCCCCAGGTTCACCATGCGCCCCTCGGCTTTGGACACGATCTTCTGAGCCAGCACAAGCGCATCGCCATCGTGAAGCGTAATATGTGAGGCGCGGAGCGCATCGTGGACGATCGAAGCGAGGTCATCCCCAGCCCGAATGAAAGGAATACCCGAGAGCGGAGTCAGTGTGAGTGTCATGTATACAGTGTTCCAGCGTCACGTGTTTGAGTGTCAGGTGCGCTGGTGTCGGGTGTATTCGCAGAAGCTTTGCGGGATACCAGATACCAGGCGCATGATAACTAAACACCCGTGATCCTGATGCCTGCTGTCTTACTCTTGTAATATTTGTTCATACTGACCAAAATCGCTGTCAGCCCTTCGACGATGATCGCGTTCTTCAGGGCGCCGGCGTAGCAGGCCCGCATGCCCGCCGCTTCGGTCAACCGAATCACCTGCCCGGCGGCGGCGAGATCATCGGCGCATACCAATACGTCGGCGTATATCGCCCCGCCTACTTTCTGCCTCAGCGCGTGGGCCGGGACATTTTGATAGGCGGCTACTACGCGGACGCCATCGCCCAGAATCTCTTGAGCGACTTCAGCCGCTGCTGGAGGCGCGGGTGGTCGAGGATCGCGGTAATCAATCCGGGCAGTGGCGTCTATCAGAATCTTTCCCTGAAGAGCATCTCTGAGACTCTCGACTGCCGATTGATGAGCCGTTGCGGTCACAGTCAGCACGCTGATATCGGCAGCGCGGGCGGCTGCGATATTCTGCAAGCCGGTGATCGTATCCATGCCAAGTTCAGCGTTCAATTCGACGGCTACTCGTTCAGCCTTTTCGACCTGCCTCGAGCCGATGATGACCTCATACCCCGCCGCAGCCCAGCGCAACGCCAGGCCGGGGCCTTCCCTTCCAGTTCCTCCAAGAACAGCGATGATTGGTTTTATCATGAAAAATTATATATCCGTGCAATCCGTGTTGATCTGTGTACAGAATCTTGCTCTGTTTGTAAAGAATTTGCTCCCTCAAGGAGTTCAGGTGTGCGAGATCACGAATTGCTCCTGAAAAGGGTTTTCCAAAGCGCCTGGGACATGCTTCCGAACCCACTCGATGGCGTTCTTCCCATCAATCTGCAAGATACGACTGGCAAGACAGGCCAGGAAGGTGCCTGTGCGCCCTAATCCAGCTAAACAATGGATAGCGACATTCCGACCAGCGCGCAAGTGATTTTCCACGGCTTCCAACGTTGTATTCAACTCTGTAAGATATTGGGGCGTCCTGAAATCTTGTATCGGCAAGCGAATCACGTCCATGCCAGCAGAGTGATAGAACTCTGATAAGTCCCTGTGCGCATGGACCAGATATTCCTGCGGCTCGGTGAGCACCACGACAACATCCACACTGCGCTCCAGGTATGCGTCCCAAACTTCGTTCAGCGGATCGTACATGCTGAAAGGCATCGGGCTGCGATAGGCTTTGCCTTCCAGGCCAAAAGGAAGTTCAGTCACAAGGGAATCTCGCAGGGGATCTCCATTCGATAATTCCCCATCACGGATTTCCTGCCTGGTCATTTCAGGTAGTGTATTGGTAGGTTTATGTTGGTTCATAGGATCGGCGCCATGCACAACACAAGAATGGCGGCACTTTTCGAGGGGTGATTTCTCTTGACCCGACGCCGTCGCAACCCAATCGGTGGATGCGACGACCGCCGATCCGAACGAAATCAATTCTATCACATTCCCCGGTTCTTTCAAAAACCGATACCCACAATTTCCGAAAAATCATTATAATTTCGTAACTACTCAGCCAAACGGGGAAATTCCCGAAAAAAGGGTGTGCGAACGCAAAGCGGCTGCGCCCCCTTCGCACACCCTTTTTTCGGGCTAATCCGTTCGATGGCTGAGCAGTTACATAATTTCTCAGTGAACTCATCAGTGAGTTCCCTGAAAAAAACTTATGGATGAGGATCCTCTACTCGTAGTTTTTTCAGGGGACTCGTCAGTAGATCACGAAAGAAATCGAATTATGAAAAATACCACAGCTAAATCACTCATCCCAGCGCTGCTCATCGGATTGACCTTCCTCTCCGCCTGCGCCTTCGACATCGCCACAGGAAACGCTACCCCAACGGTCACCGCAGACCTCGGAGGCACGATCACTGCCGCTGTCGAGACGGTGTATGCGCAGGTCACAGAAACAGCCCGCATCGCTGCGCTTTCGGCAACGGCGACCGCAACTCCCACAATGACCGCCAGCCTGACCCCCAGCCCTACCCCAACCGACACGCCAACCGCCAGCGAAACCCCGACGGAAATCCCAACCGCTACCGCCACCGCCAAAACAGACGGATATATCCCAGAGGAAGCGATCGTTGCCTATTTCGTCAGCGTCGGAGCTGGAGGACAGGATGGATGCGGCGATTCGTTGATTCCCGTGATGACCGGACACCACAAGTCTGGCAACACCGAAGAAGATTTGAAGATTGCTCTCAACTACCTCTTCTCGATTGGGCGATATGTGCTGGGCTTATATAATGCCACCTATCCCTCCAGTCTGCGAGTTACTACCATTGATTTTCGACCTGGCAGCGGCGTCGCCGTTGCTCAGTTGGATGGCAGCTATGTCCCACCGGCAACCAAGTGCGACGCCCATCGGTACCACGACCAGGTCTGGGCTACAGCCTACCAGTTCGATGATATCAAAGATTTCACCCCCCACGTCGGCGGCTCCCTGCTTGGCGACCGTCTATACGCCTCCATGCTGAACGCCGCCGACGAATAGATTCCTTTTGGAGGTCAATTCTGACTATGTCTCATCAACGATCCCTTGCACTCGAATATGCGAAAGAACACAAGACTCGCTTCCTCGATGAGTTAATCGAATTCTCGAAGATCCCCTCGGTTTCTACAGACCCCGAACGAAATCCAGATATTCGAAAAGCTGTCGAATGGCTTGCGGAACATTTCGAAGACGTAGGGTTGAGAAATGTCGAGATCTATCCTACGGACGGGCATCCCGTGATCTATGGGGATCACCTGGACGCAGGGCCAGAAGCGCCTACGGCGTTGATCTATGGCCATTATGACGTACAACCCGCCGAGCCGCTGGACAAATGGGATACGCCGCCCTTCGAGCCTGTTGTCCGCGGCGAGAATCTGTACGCCCGCGGCGCAACCGACATGAAGGGGCAGGTGACAGCCACGCTGAACGCGGTCGAAGCCATCCTTCGAACAGACGCATTGCCCATCAACGTCAAATTTATCATCGAGGGCGAGGAAGAGATTGGTTCCCCCAACCTGCCGAAATTCATCGCAGAAAACAAGGCGCTCCTGGCCTGCGATTTTGCCCTCAACCCCGATACCGGCATGGTCGCCCCCGATCTGCCCACCATCACCTATGCCCTGCGAGGTCTGGCGTATTTCGAGCTGCGCCTGTGGGGCCCAGACCACGATCTGCACTCCGGCGTATTCGGTGGGGCGGTCCACAATCCCGCCCAGGTGCTCGCCGACCTGATCGCCGGGATGCACGACAAGAAGGGGCGCGTCACCCTGCCTGGGTTCTACGACAAAGTCCGTCCCCTGATAAAAGACGAACGCGCAGAAATCGCCCGCCTTCCCAAGACGAAAGAATGGTATCTCGAAGCCACTGGCGCGCCGGATTTGTGGGGCGAAGAGGGCTACTCTCCCGAAGAGCGAACAGGGGGGCGCCCTACGCTGGAAATCAACGGTCTGTTCTCAGGGTTCACGGGCGAAGGCTCGAAAACGGTGCTGCCCGCTTACGCCATGGCCAAGATATCCTGTCGGCTGGTTCCCGATCAAGACCCGGTCGAAGTTCACAAACAGCTTCTCCGATATCTGGATGAGAACGCGCCTCCTACCGTAAAATGGGAAATCATCCCCATGGCCAGCGGCCCAGCCTCGATCAGCGACCGCAGCTCCCCTTGGGCCATAGCCTATCTCAAGGCTGCAGAGTCCTCCTGGGGAGTCAAACCCGCCTTCAAACGCGAGGGCGGGAGCGTCCCCGTGGTAATCTTTTTCCAGAAGTTGCTCGGCGTCGAGTCGGTCAATATCGGCTTCGGCCTGCCCACCGACAATATGCACGGGCCTAACGAGAAACTGCATCTGCCCACCTGGTACAAAGGCACAGATGCGCTGATACACTTCTTTTTCAACCTGGCAGACTGAGACGAATGGAAAAAAAATTACCCACATACGGCGGTCAGGCCGTCATCGAGGGTGTGATGATGCGAGGCTCGAGGGCCGTCGCCATCGCCATGCGCGACCCCAATCGAAAGATCGTCATCCATACCGAAGAATTAGGCGGCGTCTATAAAAGCCGCCTGATCAAGATTCCCTTCCTGCGCGGCCTGATCGGCCTGTGGGATGCCCTCGTTCTGGGAATGCGCGCCCTGACGATCTCCGCAAACCTGCAAACCGGGGAGGGGGAAGAACTCGAGGGCGCGACCCTCTATCTGACGATGGGGTTGGCTCTGGTCTTTTCGATTACTCTATTCTTCATGGCGCCTGCCGCCGCCGGGCAACTGGTCGAGAAGTATTTGCATCTCAACGCCTGGTGGGGCAACCTGGTCGAAGGGATTGTGCGCCTCTTCCTGCTCATCGGCTACATCTGGGCGATCGGCTTCATGGCAGACATCCAACGGGTCTTCGCCTACCATGGCGCGGAGCACAAAACGATCAATGCCTTCGAAGCCGGGGTCGAATTGACCCCTGAAAACGTCGCCGGACAATCCATCGAACATCCTCGCTGCGGGACGGCCTTTCTATTGACGCTGGTGTTGCTTTCGATCTTGATCTTCTCGATGTTAGGCCCCCTCCCCTTGCACTGGCGTTTGATCAGCCGGGCGGCCTTCATCCCGATTCTGGCGGGGGTGGCCTACGAGATCATCCGCTGGACAGCCAATCATTTCGATTCTCCCATCGTGCGCCTTCTCGTCAGGCCAAACCTTGCCTTGCAACGTCTCACCACGCGCGAACCTTCTCTGGAGATCATCGAAGTGGGGATTGCCGCTTTCGAGGCGATGCAAAAGGAAGAACAGGCGCTGATTGCCTGAAGAAGACCCCCCTCTGTCCCCCTATTTTCGCCCCCGAAAAGCCGGTTATGCAGGCAACCGATGGCGAAAATGGGGGGATGAAAGGGGAGTTTCGATCAAAAGCCCGCTCCCTTTCTTCAACAATGAAACGAAATAAACTTTGGATTGCATGCTGCTCGGTCGTGGCAGTTACCTTGATTTTATTGGTCGGGTTTGGCGGCGCCTGGCTCTATCAACGTCTGTTGCCCAGCCCGACGCAAGAGACCCTTTTCCAGGGCGTGGAATATATCCGCGACGTGCGCAATTCCCCCCGGCGGATGGTGATCCACGTCATCAAGGTTGATCTACGTGAGGAGGGCATCCGACTCTTGGTGACTCCCGGCGATCCGGACTCCGATCTGCCGCTCAAAGCGCGCACCACTTCCCAATTCTTGACCAATTTCGATCTCCAGGTTGCCATCAACGGGGACGGATTCGAGCCCTGGCACAGTTACGGATTTTTCGATTATTACCCTCACGTCGGCGACCGCGTGGCGCCGATTGGATTCGCGGCATCGGAGGGGATCATCTACTCGCAAGATACCGACGAGGAACCGACCCTCTACCTTGCCATCAACAATGGGGCGCGCTTCAATGCCCCCACCCACAAAATCTACAACGCCATCTCCGGGAATTTGTTGTTACTGAAGAACGGCAATCCCGCGCCTGGCCTGGAAGGGAGCATCGAACCCCGCACCGCCGTGGCGCTCGATCGCGCGAATCGTTTTTTGATCCTCGTCGTCGTTGATGGCCGCCAACCCGGTTACTCCGAGGGCGCTACCCTGGCAGAATTGGCGGAGATCATCGCATATCATGGCGGCTGGACAGCGATGAATCTGGATGGGGGTGGGTCGTCCACGATGGTGGTCGAGGGGCTATTGGGTAACGCAGACGTGCTCAACTCCCCCATCAATCACCGCATTCCCGGGCGCGAGAGACCGGTGGGCAACCACCTGGGCATCTACGCCAAACCTGGGAAGTAGCCCGAATTTCATTCCCCTATGATCTGTACAATCAACTCCCTACGGCGCGGCCGGTTGTCGAAATCCACATGGATGATCTGCTGCCAGGTCCCCAGGGTCAGACGCTTCTGGACGAAAGGCACAGAAAACGAAGCCCCCAACAAGGCCGCCCGCACGTGAGAGTGGCCATTGCCGTCGTGCCAGCGGGCGTTGTGGGCATAATGCCGCTTTGGATCAATGACCTCGTCGAAGAGCCTGCGCAGATCGCTCAAACAGCCCGACTCGTACTCGATGGTGGTCAGCGCGCTGGTGGACGAGGGACAGAAGATGGTCGCCACGCCATCGCTCAAATCGGATTTGCGCACAGCCGAAGCCACTGCCTCGGTTATATCTTGAATATCCGCCTCTCCGCGGGTTTCCAACTGGATGG
>Ga0194113_10007448_pt1 | contig 13647 bp, 10 predicted proteins | sample TA2MahC200mmetaG_FD_146193 | JGI IMG/M metagenome (GOLD analysis project Ga0194113, IMG submission 146193) | Freshwater microbial communities from Lake Tanganyika, Tanzania - TA2015017 Mahale Deep Cast 200m | ecosystem: Environmental > Aquatic > Freshwater > Lake | place: Tanzania: Lake...
TGGGGGGGGAGGGGTGGGGGGGCGGGCGGCGGTTTCGCGCCGAGGGACGGTTGGTGGGGGGCGACGAGGACTATCGGCTCCAGCTCAGCTACGCGCACGAGGACATCGGTTTTGTGCGAGCCGGTTTCGAGCAATTCCGGCCATGGAGCGGGGACACGGGGGGGGCCTATGGGCCGTGGGAGTTGGAGCCGTTTCGTCTTGGGGGCGAGCTCGATTTGGATTATGGGCGGGCCTGGATCGGGGCCGGGTTCACGGCACCGGATTTCCCGCGGATGAGCGTCGAGTACGAGTATCGATACCGGGACGGGCTAAAGTCGACACTGCATTGGGGGGCGGTCTATGAACCGGTGAGTCTGAGTGGGAAGGCGGTCTATCCGGCGTTCAAGGAGGTGGACGAACGGGTGCATGTGGTGAGCCTCGACGCCAGCCACGAGGTGTTCGGGGTGCAGGTGGCGGACAGCTTTCGGGGCGAGTTTTACGAGACCCGCCTGGCGCGAGAGACAGTGGACCGCTTTACCCTGGGCAGTTCGGTGGCGGACAGCCTGACGCGGGCGGTGGAAGGCTACCGTCATTTTCAAGGGGCGAACACCCTGCGGTTGGAGAAGCCGGTGCGCGACTGGTTATTCCTCTCGGGCGGCTATTTGTACTCGAACCTGGACGGGGAAGGCCAGGTCCGGGTCGAGACCTCCTTTCCTTGGGACCCGACCTTGGGGCCTTTTGTGGGTGGGTTAAGCCAGCAGATTGTGTTGCGGCGCGAGGCGCATGTGTTCAATGCCAACGCGCACCTGGGTCCCTGGCAGGGACTGGGTCTGACGGCGGGTGTGCAAGCGGATTGGACGCGGCAGCGGGGTTTCGGCGAGGCGGACGTGTTTGGCTTTCCGAGCCCGTACTCGGCGGATTTGGACAAGTTCGCGAGCGACGAGTTGTTGGCGCTGCGATTCACGCGGATACCCTACACGGTGCTGTATGGTGAGGCGCGCTTCCAGCAGGAGGCCGTGGGGCAGTTCGAGCGGAAGCTCGTGGACGACGGGTTCGACGACGACCGCGATTTTCTGCGGGACACCGACGCCACGGGCGAGTTAGCGGATTACCGCGTTGGATTCACCCATTCGCCTTGGCAACGACTGGCCTTGGCGGGCAGCGTGCGGCGACGGGACCGCGAGCTCGAGTATCGTCTGTTGACCGACACGGACGCCTCGGGTTTGCCTGGTAACGGTTACCCGGCGTTTTTGTTGGGACGCGAGGTGGTAACGGACGAGGCGGAGGCCAAGGTGGTCGTGCATCCGGCCCGCTGGTTGAAGACCACGCTGAAGTATCAGGTGCAAGCGACGGACTATGAGACGCGCACGGCCGAGGGTGTCGAGGTCTTCAGCGGTGCGGCCTTCGCGGGCGGTACGTGGCACGCCGGGGATGCCGAAGCTCAGGTGTACAGCTTGTCGACGACGTTGACTCCGTGGCGGCGCCTCTATGTGAGCGGGACGTTCTCGGTGGCCGATTCCCGGCTGCGGACGGCGGTGTCGAACGGGAGCTCGGTGGTGCCATGGGCGGGGGACATCTACACGGTGTTGGGCAGCGCCACGTTCGCCGCGAGCGCGTCGACGGACCTGCAAGCCAGTTACGCTTTTTCGCGCGCGGACTTTGGGCAGACCGAGGCGCAGGTGGACTTGCCGCTGGGGATCGTGTACGAGCGCCACGGGTTGACGGTGGGTGTGACGCGACGGTTCAAGCGGAACCTGACGGGGAGCCTGCAGTATGGCTGGTATCGCTACGCTGAGCCGACGGCGCTTGGAGCCAACGATTACCGGGCGCACGGCGTTTACGCCATGCTCACCAAGTTGTGGCCATAAGGGGACCGGCTGCCACCGGGTTGGGGGTAGCGGCGGAGGTCGGGTTGGGCGGCTTGACAGGCTGGAGGGGTTTTAGGATTTCCTCGCAGCGGAGGTTGCGGAAGCGCGCCTTGACTTGGTATTCGAGAGTCTCGGCGCGGGGCTCGATGTCGGGCTGAACGGGGCGGAGGGTGTGGGCGAGGCGGGCGATGAGGTTGGTGATGGTGTCGAGGCGGAAGACATTCGTGTACAGCTCTCGGCAGCGGTCTTCGTAGCGTTGTTGGGCGGCGGGGATGGTGAACAGGGACCACCCGAGCAGGCTGCCCCAGCCCGGATCCAGCTCGAGGTAGGACCGCTGGAAGAGTTGGTCCATCCCATGAGGGAGGAAGACCGCCCGGCCGTCTTCTGGTTGGAAATAGACTCGATAATTGTTCCGGTTGAGCGGGTAACCGTCCCAGTCCACGAGCAGGGCGGAGAGGGCTGCGTAAGCGATGAACCGGTCGACGTCCAGGACCTCTTGGAGGCGTTCCCAGCGGCGGGGTAGGTCGGGCTCACGCGCTGCGTCCACCAACGTTTTGAGGTCGCTGCCATCGGTGGGGCCCTCGCCGGACTCTCGTTCGAGGTCTTGGTCGATGTCACGAACGAACCCGCCGTCGTAGAGGTTCCCGTCGGCGCCGCCGAAGAAGGTGCGCAGGAACTCCTTTTCGAAGGCCTCCTTGAGGACATACAGCCCGAGGGGGCGCTCGTTGAGCCGGACAGTGGCCCAGGCGACGCGCGGTGTGGGGACGCCGGCGGCGCGGTAGAGTTCGCTGCCGATGTACTCGTTCATGAACGACGGATCTTGGACGGAGTTGTTCAGGTGCAGTCGGCGCAGGCCGAACACCCTGCGGCCGTCGACCCACTTGCTGAAGTGCACGGTCAGGGCGGGTTGGTCGTCCACGTAACGAAAGCTTCCGGCGGCGCCCTTGAGTTTGACGGCGACGTTGGTAAAGGCCTGACCATTCACGACTACCGTGGCCGGGGTGTATTCCCGAGGTTGATGCCGCAAGGCCTCGAGGTTCGTCTTGCCCAGTTGCACGTGGAAATCGAGGACCGTCGGCGCGTCGAAGATCTCCCCGCCGGGCACGCGGCTGGGCTTGAGGCCGAAGGGTGGGGGGGCGGGGGTGGGTTGGGGCGAGGCCGGCCCGCCGGCGGGCGGTTGCGCCGCCAGCCAAAGGCTTAAGGCCACCGCTGCTGCCGCCCAAGTGAGGGTCTGGGTCGCCTGCGTCATCGCGGGCGAACTGTGCCAGGCAGGAGACCCCGCCTCAAGCGGCAACGACCCCAGGGCCCGAATCCTTAGCGAGGAGGAGCGCGGACGGTCACGTGCGCCAAGCGGATCTGACGATCCGCGCCCCACAGGGAACCTGCCGGGCTTCACCCGCGATGGCAGCGCTCAGGTACCTCGCCAAGGATTCGGGCCAGGGCCGTGCCGGAGCGCGCGAATGAGGTGGGTCGGTCGGGCGAGAAACGGCGGCGCGGATTTCCTGGGGTGGGCTTGCCTCGTTGAGGGTTCGGGTCCGGGTTGGCGTGGCATTTCGGCCTTGTCTCTGGACCGGGTCGAATTCATGCTGCGCGCACTTTGCACGCCGATCCGACCCAGACCACGCCGAGTGTTCAGGCACCGCGCACGCCGTTTCCGCGCGTGTTTTGGGTGGCGAACGCGGTCGAGGTGTTGGAGCGCTTCGCGTACTACGGGATCTACTTCGGGTTCGGCATTTACATGACCGACCTCGGGTATTCGCGGGATCAGTTGGGGATGGTGCAGAGCGTATTCTTGTTGCTGTCGTACGCAGTGCCAGTGATCTCGGGCACGTTTGCCGATCGGTTCGGTTTCAAGAAGGTCTTGATCGTTTCGTACTTGGCGTATTTGCCCTCGATTTTGTTGTTGATGCTGACGAAGTCGTTCTCGGGCATTGCGCTGACGATGCTGAGCATTGGCCTGGCGGCAGGGATCTTCAAACCGTTGATTGCCGGCACGGTGCGGGTGACGACCGATCCGACGAACAAGACGGTCGGGTTTGGGATCTTCTATGCCATGGTGAATGTGGGGGGCTCGTTTGGGCCGATCGTCGCCGGCAAGCTGCGGGCGATCTCCTGGGACTACGCCTTCTTGGCCGCCGCGGTGGCGATTGGCCTGATGCTGTTGATCACGCTGCTGTTCTATGAAGAACCGCCGCGGCAGTTGGGTGGGGAGAGCCTGGGCCAGAAGTTTCGCGACCTTGGCGCGGCGCTATCGGATGTGAAGTTCACGGTCTTCTTGGTTTTATTGGGGGTGTTTTTCTGGTTGCCCTTCTGGGCCTTCTTCAACCTTTGCGCGTTGTATGTGGACAGCAACCTGGACACGGCTCGACTTTACCAGGATGTGCGTGCGGTGTTCGGCGCGGGCTTTGCGGGTTTCTTTTCCCATGCGGGCGAGGACGGCACGCGGCGCATTTTGGGGGAAACGATTTCGCACACGGGCTACATCATCATGATTCTGCAGTTGGGGGTATCGCGTACGTTCGAGAGGATGCGCCCGCTGCCCTCGTTCATGATTGGATTGGCGGTGGCGGCGGTGGGGTTGGGGATTTTGGGGGCGGCGCGGGTGATGTCGCCGGGGTGGGTGTTTTTGGGCATCTTCCTGTTTGCGGTTGGGGAGATGATCACATCGCCGCGGATACAGGAGTACATCACGTGGATTGCGCCGAAAGAGAAGGCGGGCCTGTACATGGGCTCGAACTTCCTCGCGGTGATGATCGGCGGGTTCACCAGCGGGTTGGTCTACACGACGATCTACGGGCGATGCAACGAGGCCGGGCGACCCGAGTTGGTCTGGTACATCCTCGCCGCCCACGTGGCCGTGGCCATTGCGGTGTTTTGGGTTTTCGTACGCGTCGCGGGCGAGTTCCGCGAGCAGTCGGCCTAAGGCCAAGCGCGGTCAGCCGAGCCGGGGCACCCTACCGTTCCAAAGTCGCTGCCGGCCTCGAGTGAGGCGAGAGCCGGCCTTCGGGGCGTCGGGCGAGCTGCCCGAGCCCCGCTCGGAGGTGCTATCTGGCTAGCTCAACTTCCAAGGGGCCCGATAGGGGCGGCTCAACAGCTTGCTGGCCTCGTCGTCGCCCACGATCACCTCTTGTTTCGGATCCCACTGGATCTTGCGGCGGACGCGCAGGGCGATGAGCCCGAGGTGACCGGGCACGGCGGATCGATGGGCGGTTTCGGCGGGCGTGATGGTCGGCTGCCGGGACTTGACGCTGTCGATGAAGTTCTTTTGGTGATTGCGAGAGTTGTAGAGGCGAACCTTGCGCAGGTCGTCTGGCAGTCGCGAGAACTCCTTGAAATCCGGGTTCGAGCAATCGAAGCGGCCGCGGTCGACCCAGACCCAGCCCTGATCGCCAATCCACTTGGTGCCGCCGCGGATGTCGCCATGCCCGCCGGCCAGCGTCATGGTGACGCCGTTGGGGTACTTCAGGTTGAGGCGATACTTGGTGCACGTGTTCCAGATGGCGTCGGCGGGTGGGAACTCGCCCTCCCCCTCGACTTCCGTCGGCCCGGTGTTATCGAAGTCCAATCCCCAGTGGGCGATGTCGCAGTGGTGTCCGATCCAGTCCAGCAACTGGCCACCGCCGAGGTTATAATCCCAGCGCCAGTTCATGTGCACGCGCGCCTCGATGTAGGGGGCCACTTGCGAGGGGCCGAGCCAGGTGTCGAAGTCCAGTTCGGCGGGTGGCGGTGTGACCGCGAGGTCCCAGGCCGGTGTGCCCGGCACCACCGCCGCGAGGTTTCTGGGTTTGTCTGGGAGCGAAGCGAGTTTTTCGATGAGGGCTTTCGAGGTTCCGGCGAAATCGTGGTGGCCACTGGGCAGGCCCACCTCGACGTGCCGGACCTTGCCGATGAGACCGTTGCGCACGATCTCACAGGCTTTGTGGAAGTTTTCGACCGACCGTTGCCAGGAGCCGGTCTGCCAAATGCGCCGGTGTTGTTGCACCGCCTTCACGATCGCCTGCTGTTCGGCAATCGTCCGCGCCAACGGTTTCTCGCCGTAAATGTCTTTCCCGTTGCGCGCGGCCTCGACCGACATGAGGGCGTGCCAAGTGTCGGGCAAGGCCAACATGACCGCGTCGATGTCCGGCCGGGCGAGCAGTTCACGGTAGTCGTGGTACGCCTTGCAGTCTTGGTTGCCGTACTTGCGGTTGATGCGGTTCACGGCCGCGGCCAAGCGGCCCTTGTGGACGTCGCAGGCGGCGACCACCTGGCAGTCCGGCACGTTCATGAACGCGTCGGTGTTACCGGGTCCTTGCATGCCCCAGCCCACCACGCCCATCGTGATCCGGTTGGAGGCGGCGGGGCGACCCTCGGCGCCGAGGGCACGCGCTGCGACCAGGGTGGGCACCGCAAGCGCAGCACCGGTGGCGGTCAGGAATTGTCGACGCGAAAGGCTCGTGGATCTCAGCGAAGTTCTCATGGCGTGCCAGCATGCCGGGCCATCTCGCACGGAGCGAGCACAAAAAGAACCGCATAACAAGAACGCCGGGCGATTGCGCCCGATTCCTTACCGGGGAAGGAGCACGGGCCGCCGGGTCCGCTAGGCGGGTCCGGCGATCCGCGCCCCGCAAGGCGCCTGACTCATCTCACGCAGGATGGCAGGCTGGCGCATCGTACGACCCAACCGCAGAGGTCGACGTACGCCAACATGCGCCCAAAGTGAGGGTTACCGGGATGGCATGGGCCGGATCCCGTGAACTTGAGCATTGTCGCCGAGGTCGGACTGGCTACACTCGCGTTATGTCCGGCGCCGCCTTCTCTCCCGCCGCCCCACCGGGTCGGTTGCCCCTGAGTCGTTCACCCGCTCGAAGCTCGAACGCCGGCGCCTTGCATGGCGTGGGGCGGGGTGGGGGTGGGCTGCCGCGGACGAACCGGCGCAAGTTTTTGGTCCACACCGCTGTCGTGGTGGCGGTGCCGAGTGTGATCCCGGCGCGAGTGCTGGCCGCCGCGGGTCGGCCCGGCGCCAGCGACCGGCTCACCGTGGGTCACATCGGCGTGGGCGGGATGGGGACCGCCCATTTGAAGAATCTGAAGCTGTTTCGCGAGGAGGGCGTGGCGAACATCGGCGCCGTGTGCGATGTGGACGAGCGGCGCTTGGCGCAAGCGGTGGCCGAGGCAGGCGCCGGGGTGACCCCGTATCGCGACTACCGCGCCTTGCTCGAGCGCAACGATCTCGACGCGGTCATCATCGCGACGCCGGATCACTGGCATCCGGTCCAGTGCGTGCAGGCGTGCGAGAGCGGCAAACATGTGTTCGTTGAAAAGCCGGCCTCAGTCGCGCTCAGCGATGGCCGGGCGATGGTCGAGGCCGGCCGCCGCTATCGCCGGGTTGTGCAAGTCGGTTCCCAGGGGCGCTCGGCCAAGCCCGCGCACGCCGCCTGCACTTATATCCGCAACGGCATGCTGGGCAAAGTCCACACGGTCACCTGTTGGCACAGCCTCAACCCGGTGGGCGGCTTCGAGCCAGACTCGGCTCCGCCGCCCGAGTTGGACTGGGACCTTTGGCTGGGGCCGTTACCCTGGCGTCCCTACAATCGAGGCTACGCTCCGGGCACCTTCCGCTGGCTGATGGAATCTGGCGGCGGTGTGATTCGGGATCGGGGCGCGCATGTGTTCAGTGTGATTCGGTGGTGCCTCGAGGCCGACGACCAACACCCGGTCAGCATCGAGGCGACCGGTTCGCCCGTACCCAAGGGGTTGTGGGATTGTCCGCCCGAGATGAAGGTCGTTTACACATTCCGGAACCCCGATTGGCAGGTCGTCTGGGAGCAGCCCGGCGACAAACGCGGCCGCGAGGACTTCGGCATCGTGTTCCACGGGGACAAAGACCACCTGATCGTTAGCCGGGATGGTACCCAAGTCGATCCCATGAAGAAGGCACACGAGTTCCAAGTGCCGCCCGGCGGCGTGCACGTCCCGCAGATCGACCGGCACGTCGATTACAACATGAACCACAAGGAAGATTGGTTCCAGGCGATCAAGACGGGACGGCGCCCCTGCATGGACATCGAATGGGGCCACCGTGCCTCGACGATGTGCATTTTGGGCAACTTGTCCTATCTGCTCGGCCGCAAGCTCGCCTGGGATGGTGTCCGTGAGCAGGTCCTCGGTGACCCCGCGGCCCAGCGGTTGCTGAGTCATCCGCAACGTTATCCTTACTGCCTATGACCGCCTTGGCGCATGCCCTGAGTTGGCCGGTCGCAGGTCCTCGATGTGGGCTTCGAGGTCGAGCGCCTGTCGGGGCGGTGGGCCCTCGGTCGGGACGCGCGTGGTCCACCATCGTGTGGCTTCTGATGCTGGTTGCCCCCGCCACGATCGACGCGCGCCCGTTCGAGCTCGAAGTCCAGCGACGCGACGCCGACGCCCAGTTGGTCCGCGATCGCATCCAGCTCGAGGCGAGCCAGACAGCTATTGTGGTGGTCGACATGTGGACCGGCACTGGTGCAAGACCTACACCGCGCGCGTGGCGAACTTGGTGCCGCGCATGAACCGGACTCTGGGCGCCGCCCGTTCGCTGGGGGTGCAGGTCGTTTGGGCGCCTTCGGACGTGGTCGCCTTCTACCGCGATCATCCGGCTCGCCGGGCCATGCTGGCCATCCCGCCGCACCCGGCCCCGGCCCCCGGCCCCTTTGCCCCACCGCCGGCGCCCAAGGGGGACAACTGCGAGTGCGGCCCCGATCGGCCGTGTCCGAATGCGTCGGTATGGACTCGCCAGCAGGCGGGGCTCGAGATCGTCGCGGGCGATCTGATCGCCGACTGCAACGAGGGTCAAGAGTTGCTGAACCTCTGTGCCGAACGCGGGATCGAAACGCTGATCTACATGGGGGTGGCCAGCAATATGTGCGTCTGCTACCGCAGTTGCGGCATGATCAACTTGCGCCGGCACGGCCTGCGCGTCTTGTTCGTGTCGGACTTGGTCGAAGCCATTATGGCCAATGGCGTGAACCCTGTGGCGCGGACATCCGACCCGAATTTCACTCCTGCCAAGGGCACGGCCCTCGTTCAGCAGTTCCTCGAACAACACGTGGCTCCGTCCTTCGCGAGCCGGCAGCTCTTGGCCGCGGCTGGGCACGGTCCCGCCGCCCACGATCGTCGCCCGCATGTCGTGTACGTCCTGGCTGACGACGAGTATAAGACCGAGCAGACCCTACCCGAGTTCGCTCGGCGCGAGTTGGGCGAGGCGTATCGCTCGACGTTTTGCGTGGCCCAGCTCGACGAGAGCTCGCGTCGGGCGGATGTGCCTGGACTCGAGGCGCTCTATGACGCCGACCTGTTGGTGTTGAGCATGCGCCGGCGTGCCTTGCCCGTGCCCCAGATGGACCACCTCGAGCGTTATCTCCGGGCCGGCAAACCCCTGATCGCACTGCGCGTTAGCGCCGCCGCCTTCCAGGTCGAACCCAAGGATTGCCCGCCCGGCCACGTCCGTTGGCGTGACTTCGACCAGGAAGTCCTCGGCTGCCACTACCGCGGTTACGACTCCAAGGCGCGCGAGACCGGCTCGGACATTTGGGTCGTGCCGGAGGCGCGCGGACATGCCATGTTGCGCGGACTCGAGGAAGCGCGGTTTCACAGCCCCGCGTGGATCTACTATCATCGGCCTCTGGCGAGCACCGCGACCGTGCTGATGCGTGGACGGTGGACCGCGGCGGGGCCGGAGGAACCCGTGGCTTGGACGAACACCCGGGCCGGTGGCCGGGTCTTCTACACCACGCAAGGGCATTGGGAAGACTTCAGGATCCCCGCGTTCAATCGGCTGCTCGCGAATGCGGTGCGGTGGACCCTGGGCCAGGCTCCCGCGCCAGGCCCATGATCCGCGCGGGGCGGGCGCGCGTCGGCTGCCCTACGCCGCGGTCTGCAGCCGTGGCGTCTGGATCCAGCGCCGGATGCCAGTCACGGAAACCAGCGTAGGTCCGGATTGTCCCACCGCCCGCGATCCACGCTGAAGTCCCAGTAGGCGCGATTCGCGAACCGGGCGGCATGGCCATCGAGAAAGCCGAATTGCGCGCCGGCCTGGTGCAGGTTGGTGTGGACGTAGGACCAGGCGCCGACGGCCGGGAGGTTCTTCGAGTCGAAGAGCCAAACCAAGGTGGCGGGTTGATGGAGAGTCGCCAGGCGCACGGGTTGGTTGTCTTCGCCGGTCCCGTTGACCTTCTCGTTAAGGCAGTAGTGGAACAGGTTGCGACCGTTGCTGCGCCGCGGGTTGGTCGGACACAACCAGAGCGAGCGGCCGGCCGTCGCGTCGGAGTTGGTGCGCCAAGGCTGGTCGTGGTAGCGCGGCAAGTCGAGTTGTCGGGGCAGTTGGATGTACCACCCTTGATTGGTCGAGGACTCGCCCGGATTGGGGGTTCCCTCAGGCGGCAGCAGATCGTCGTGGTCGGCGGCGTAGAGGTGCGTGGCCAGGCACCATTGCTTGAGGTTGTTGAGGCACCAAAGGGCCCCGGCCTTGTGCTTCGCCCGAGCCAAGGCCGGCAGCGCTAGGCTGGCCAGTAGTCCCACTGTTGCGATGACCACCAACAGCTCGACGAGCGTAAAGGCTCGCACCTGTTTCATGATTCCTTCCTCCTGTGTACGGCCAGAACGTACGCCTCGGACGCTAAAGTGCAAGACCCAGAACCGCTCCCAGGACTGCACGCCCGGCTATGGACGCGCGCACGACGCCGGCGTGCCCAGCCGCAACCTTGGTTTCACCGAGGCTCGTCTCGGCTGTGGATCGGCTGGGGCAAGCAGACCTGGCCGGGCCAAGACCCTGGAGCCTAGAGTAGCCTCAGCGCTCGCGCCGTTCCAAGCGCCGCCAGGCCCGCTCGCGCCGCTGGGTCTCGGCTCGGAGCAACTCCTCTGCCGACCAGCCTCGCTCTTGGCAGTGTTGGGCCAGGGAGAACAAGACACCCGCGACCCACATCTTGCCGGGGCGCTTGGCTGGCCGCTGACCCGCCGCAACGCGCCGCGACGCGCGCCACCGCTGCGGGTCGCGCGCGCTGGCCAGCTTGGCCTGCGTCGCCTTCTTCCACAGTTTTTGGGCCCGCAACAGCGCGGGCAGGCGCTTCGGGATGCCGTCCAAAGCGGAGCTGCGTTCGTGTCGGGTGCCGCGTTTCTCGGCCTGTTTGAGCCGGTCCCATTGCGCCCAAACGGCGGCCGCGTTTTTGGCCTGGGCTTGGCCAAAGACATGCGGGTGCCGGTGGATGAGTTTGTCGATTAGGCGTTGGGTCACGCGCTCGAAGTCGAACGCTCCACGCTCGCGGGCGAGTTGGCAGTGGAAGACAATCTGCAACAGGAGATCGCCCAACTCCTCCTCGAGCTCGAGATCGTCGCCGGCCTCGATGGCATCGAGCAACTCGTAGACCTCCTCGACTGCGTGCCAGCGCAGGGTTCGATGGTTTTGCACGCGATCCCAGGGACAGCCGTCCGGGGCGCGCAAGCGCGCCATGATCTCGAGCAAGTGCGCCAGTGCCATTCTCCGCCCTCTTTTCATGTTACAGCACGACCAAGTTGTCCCGATGCACCCATTCGGTCCGGGGCACCGCGCCATCCCGAATCTGCCGAGCCCCAAAGAGCACGCGGCCCCGGGCGAACTCGGTGCCGTCCGTGTCGCAGATACTCACCACTTCGCCGGCGGCAAAGTCGCCTTCGCAACGGACGACGCCGGGGGGCAGCAGGCTCTTGCCTTGCTCGCGGAGCGCGCGTTTGGCGCCGGCATCCACGATCAGCGCGCCGCGCGGGTGATGGAAGAAGGCGATCCAACGCTTGCGCCCCTTGAGTTTGCGTTCGAGGGGGGTGAAGAGCGTGCCTTCCTCCGCCCCTGCGAGCAATCGCGCCAAGACGTCGCGCTTGCGGCCGCTGGCGATGGCCATCGGGATGCCCGCGCGAACCGCGATCTTGGCGGCTTGGATCTTCGTGACCATCCCGCCCACTGCCGTGGCGCTTAACGTTCCCCCAGCCATGCGCTCGAGCGCCGGTTCGATCCGTTCCACGAGCGGGATCAGGCGCGCGTCGGGTCGGCCGTAGTTCTCGATGACCCCCTCGACCGAAGTCAGGATCACCAATAGATCCGCCGGTAACAGGCAGGCGACCAGCGCCGAGAGCCGGTCGTTGTCGCCAAACTTCAACTCGGTGACTGAAACGGCATCGTTTTCATTGATGATCGGCACGACGCCGCGTTCGAGGAGGGTGACCAAGGTGTTGCGCGCATTGAGATGACGGTCGTGGTGTTCGAGGTCGTCGTGCGTCAACAAGACCTGTGCCACGTGGACGCCGAACTTCCCAAACAACTCCTCGTAGATGGCCATCAGGCGGCACTGCCCGACGGCGGCGCAGGCCTGCAACTGCGCCAACTGCGTCGGACGCCGATCATACCCCAGCACGCCCATTCCCGCTCCCACTGCGCCCGAACTGACTAGGACCGTCTCTCGCCCCGCTTGCCGTTCGGTCACCACCTGCGCCACCAACTGCTCCCACTGCCCCAAATCCGGCTGCTTCCGGTGATCGGTTAGGATCCCTGTGCCGAGCTTCACGACCATGCGGGTGACCGCCTGAAGCGACGCGCGCTGCATCCGGAGTGCATAACAAAGGGCCGAGCCAGTGTCGAGACGCGAGGAAGCCTCCTGGCGTGGGCCAGGCGCAACCGCCTCAACCAGCCGGGCTCGCGCGCGAAGTGGCCACGCGGGAACCCCGACCCTGGTTGTCGCTAGTTCAAGACTTCGGCGCGGCGGTTCCCAACGGTCTGCGGCGGAGATTCGCTGGTAGCTTGCCCCGGTGAGCCTTTGGCCACGAGCGTGGCGGTCGTGGGGGGCAAAGGCGTGGGGCCGGGGGCAACGAGGCGAGCGAGGCGGACGGGGCAGAGCAGGGTGACGCGGTTACCCTCGACTGTGAGGAGGTTGAGATCGCGGAATTTGGCGACGGTGCGGGAGAGGGTTTCGCTGACGGTGCCCAACTCGGCAGCGAGGACGCGCTTGGTGGTGGCGAGGTGGATGCTAACGGGGCGGCGGCTTTCGGGGTTGGGACAACGCTGGAGCAACCAGTGAGCGAGGCGTGTTTTGACGTCTTTGAGCGTCAGGTCGTCAAGGAGGCGGACCAGGATCTGCAGGTGCCGGTTCATCGCCCGGAGCAGAGACAAGGCCAAATCAGGCTGCCGCCGCAGTAAGGCCAGGAAACCGGCCTTTTGGACGAGCAAGACTTCGGAGAGTTCGGTGGCGCAGGCGTGGGCTGGATGTCCGGCTTCCGCCAGGAGCGATTCCTCGGCGAAGGATTCGGTCGGGCGGAAGATATGGAGGACTTGTTCTTTGCCGAGGATGTTGACTCGGTGGACTTTGACGGCGCCGTGCCGGACGATGTAGAAGCCGTGCACGGGCGAGCCTTCGTGGAAGAGGTAATCGCCTTTAGCGAGGGTCTTGACCACGGTGAAGGTTGCGGCCCGGTGGATGTCCGCCGGGGAGATACCGGCGAAGAGCCGGCAGCGCCGCAACGTCTTGGCCACGGCCGAGCGCCGGCGTTCATCCACAGAGGTGGGCATGGGCTCGGCGGGGATTTAGGGCGTAGTTGCCGCCGCCGGCTCGGCGGATCTTGACTTTCTCGCAACATTTCTTGGCGAGGTGGCGGTTGCGAACTGGACGCGGGCAAGATGCCCGCGCCCCCACATGGGACGGAGAGCGGGCGTCTCGACGGAAGGCACACGCGGGCAAGATGCCCGCGCCCCCACATGGGACGGAGAGCGGGCGTCTCGACGGAAGCCACACGCGGGCAAGATGCCCGCGCTCCCACACGGGAC
>Ga0194113_10007451_pt1 | contig 13644 bp, 6 predicted proteins | sample TA2MahC200mmetaG_FD_146193 | JGI IMG/M metagenome (GOLD analysis project Ga0194113, IMG submission 146193) | Freshwater microbial communities from Lake Tanganyika, Tanzania - TA2015017 Mahale Deep Cast 200m | ecosystem: Environmental > Aquatic > Freshwater > Lake | place: Tanzania: Lake...
GGCCACATTGCAGGCAGGATTAAGAAGCTCGGCCAGTTGTTGCAGATGGAAGTCGTGAAGGTGTGCTGAGGAAGATCGTGAACAAACGAATGATGTTCATGCTAGTGGCTGTCTGCTTCGCGGGTGCTGCGTTGCCCGCCGCTGCCGCCGATCCGTTTGACCGCGCGAATTCGTTACTGCGGAGTCTGGCCGCTTCGTTTGCTGACCCGCCCCTGCAGTATCGTTCCCGGCCCTTCCACTGGCTTAACGCGCCGCTAAAGGAGGCCGAGCTGCGCACTCAGATCCGGGCCATGCGCGACGAGTGCGGCTTCGGCGGCTTCTCGCCCCTGCCAATGAATCTCACCCGGCCGAAATACCTGACCGACGATTACTTCCGGCTCTACGGCGTGATGCTCGAGGAGGCCGAGAAACTCGGCCTCACGGTCGATTTCTACGACGACATCGACTACCCGGCCGGCTCGGTCGGCGGCGTGATCGCAGCGCAGCACCCGCAGCACCTGATGAAGAACCTCCGCCAGGCCGAGCAGGAGGTGGCGGGCGGCAGCACCGTCGAGGCCGCAGTGCCGGAAGGCCGACTGATGGCGGTGGTGGCGATGGAAACGACCACCAAGCAGCGCGTCAACCTCGCGCCTCTGCTCGAGGGTGACAAGCTTCGTTGGACGGCGCCGGACGGCCGCTGGAAGGTGATGTTCTTCAGCTGCGTACCGGAGGGCCACGTGATCGATTATCTCGACCCGGTGGCGGTGGACCTGTTCATCGATTTGACCTACGGCGAGTATGAACGCCGCTTCGGTCGCCACTTCGGCACGACGATCACCCAGGCCTTCACCGACGACGTGGCCCTTTACTACACTTCCGGCCAGCGCGCCTGGACTTACGACTTCAACGCGAAGTTCGAACAGCGCCACGGTATGGACCCGACGCTGCTTTACCCGGCGCTTTGGCACGACATCGGCCCGGAAACCGAGGCCGCCCGCGTGGCCTTGTTCGGCTTACGCGCCGAGCTGTTCTCGGAGGTGTTCGTCCGCAAGCTCCACGAATGGTGCAAGGCGAGGGGCGGGAAAACCTATTTCGCCCAGCAGCCATCGTCCGAGGCGCTCCAGGCCATCCTGGACGACGCCGTGCCGGTGGCCGACGTCGTATTCGAGAACACGCCACGCCTCCGGTCCGGCGGCGGCATGCTGTCGTATCTGCACAAGGTCAAGGACGGTACGAATATTTACCACTTCGCGAATTCCACCAACGACCGGGTGGATACCTGGGTGCGATTGCGCGGCAAAATGACGCTGCAGGCCTGGGATCCCCACTCCGGTGCGATGACGGCAGCGGACTGCAAACATGAAACCGACAAAGGGCAGGACGTCACGCGGATGCGGCTTGTCCTCGCACCGGTGAAGTCGGTGTTCTTGATTGGGCCAGCGGCAACCGAAAGTGACACACCCCGGCAATGGAGTAACCAACCATGAAACACCCGATCACACTCATCACCGCCCTGCTGCTGGCGCTGCGGGCTACGCTACACGCCGCCGACACGTTTGACCACGCGACAATCGTCGGCCTGATGCGTCAGACGAACGACTGGCAGACCGCCCATCCGCGCATGCAGCCGGACGACCGGAATTGGGAGCGCGGCACCTGGTTCACCGGCATCATGGCCGCCCACAAGGCCACTGGCGATGAGAAGTATCTCACGCAAGCGATGGATTGGGGGCGACAACACCAGTGGCAGGTCGGCACGGAAATCTCCGGCGCGAACAAGCTGTTCTGCTCGATGACCTGGCTGGAGTTGTTTCTCCTCATACGCGACGAGGTCATGATTCAGCCGACGGTGAACTGGCTCGCCACCCATGCCCCCAACTCGCCCGGCGGCGCGGAGGTGTGGTTCCGGCATCAGCCCAACCACAGCGACAGCCCGCTCTACAGCGATTCGCTCTACGCCATGCCGGCTCTGGCGATGCTCCACCAGGCCACCGGGGAAACGAAGTATCTCGACATCCTCCACCATTTTTCGAAAGCGGTGACCGAGGAGTTGTTAGACCCGCAGGATGGTCTTTACTACCGCGACCGGAGTTTCATCGGCAAACGGACACCGGCAGGTCGGAAGGTCTTCTGGTCACGCGGCAATGGTTGGGTTTTCGCCGGACTCCCGCGCACCATCGAGTTCCTGCCGGCCGATGATCCCGAGCGGGCGCGCTATGTGGAATTGTTCAAGACTCTGGCGGCGGCGATCGCGAAGTGCCAGGGCGCGGACGGCCTGTGGCGGCCGAATCTCGCCGATCCGGACCACATTCCGGTCAAGGAGACCAGCGGCACGGCGTTTTTCTGTTATGGCATGGCCTGGGGCATCCGCAACGGGCTGCTGGACCGGGAAACCTATCTGCCGGTGACGCGCAAGGCCTGGGCCGCGCTGGCCGCCAGCGTCAACGCGGAGGGCATGATCCAGTGGGGACAGCAGGTCGGCGATCGCCCGGCGGAGGTCCGGCAGGACCAGACCCACGAGTATGTCACCGGCGGGTTCCTGCTGGCAGGGAGTGAAATGCTCACACTTCTGTCGCCGCGCGCGAAACCTGATCCGCTAGCGGAATCGTTCTCCTCGCCGCCTGACTCCGCGCGGCCCGGGGTTTACTGGTATTTCATGGACGGCAACCAATCCCGCGAGGGGATGACCGCCGACCTCGAAGCGATGCATCGGGCGGGCCTGCGCACGGCGCTGTTCCTTGAGGTCAATATCGGCGTGCCGCGCGGCCCGGTGAACTTCATGAGCGAGCCGTGGCAGGACAACTTCGCACACGCGGTGCGCACCGCCGACCGGCTGGGCATGGAGATCATTCTTGGCACCGGCCCCGGTTGGTGCGGAGCAGGCGGGCCGTGGATCGATCCGGCGCGCTCGATGCAACACCTGTGCTCCAGCACGGCCAAGGTCAGCGGCCCCGGGCCGTTCACCGGCATCCTGCCCGTGCCGGAGCCGCGCAAGCCTTCCGAGTTCGCCGGGCTGTCACCGGCGCTCGCCGAACAACGCCAGGCCTGGCACGCCGATGTCACGGTGCTCGCGTTTCCGACACCGGCTGAAACCGCCGCGCCGGACCTTATGGATGTGCGCGCGCTGTATGACACCCAGCCGTATTCGAGCTATAAACACGTGACCCGCTTCATCCCCACCCACGCCGCCGCCGAACCGCCCGCCGCAGCCGTCATCGATCCGGCCGCCATCCTCGACCTCAGCCAACGGCTGCGCCCCGATGGCACGCTGGATTGGCAAGTCCCACCGGGCGCGTGGACCGTCATGCGCTTCGCCGCACGCAGCACGGGTGTGACCACCCGGCCCGCACCCGACCCCGGACACGGTTTCGAGAGCGACCGCTTCGATCCCGCGGCATTCGATTATCATTTCGAGCAGTTCCACCGGAAGCTCATGGACAAGGTGGGCCCGCGCCGCGCCGGCCGCGGGTGGACGGCGCTGCACCTCGATAGCTGGGAGTCCAGTTCGCAGAACTGGAGCGCCACGCTGCGCGAGGAGTTCAAGAAACGCCGCGGCTACGATCCGCAGCCGTATTTTCCCGCCTACGCCGGACTCATCGTCGGCTCGCGGGACAAGACCGAGCGCTTCCTCTGGGACCTGCGCATGACCGCCGCCGAGCTGGTGCTCGAGAAGCATGCCGGGGTCATCCGCCAGCGGGCGCACGAGCACGGGTTCTATTACACCAGCCAGTTCTATGACATGAATCCGGCGGGTGACCTCGACCTTGGCGCCGTGGCCGACATTCCTTCCTGCGAGTTCTGGTCGGGCGTGCTGGACACGGTTTACAGTTGTGTCGAGGCGGTGTCGGTCGCCCACACCATGGGGCGACCGGTGGTTCGTGCCGAAGCGTTCACCTCGATGCCGCAACACGGCTATCGGGACAACCCGGCGGACATGAAGAGCCAGACCGACTGGGCGCTGGCCATGGGCATCAATGATTTCATCATCCACACCTATCAGCATCAGCCGCTCGGCCTGGACGGGCCCCGGCCCGGCCTGGCGATGGGGCCGCACGGCATCCATTGGCACCGCAACCAGACCTTCTGGCCGCTGGTGGCACCCTATCACGACTACATGGCCCGCTGCGGCCAGATGCTCCGCCAGGGCGTCTCCGTGGCGGACATCCTCTATCTGACCCCGGAGGGCGCGCCACATATCTTTCTGGCACCCGAGGACGCGATGAGCGACGGCGGCCTGCTGCGGGACAAGAAAGGCCATGGCTTCGACGCCGTCAGCCCGCGAATCCTCATCAGCCGCGCTTCGGTCCGCGACGGGATGATCGCCTTCGATGGCGGCACATCGTATCGCGTGCTGGTGATGCCGCTGGTGGAGACCATGACGCCGGAATTGCTTGGGAAAATCCGGATTCTCATCCGTGACGGGGCGTCGGTCATCGGCACGCCACCAGGCAGATCACCGAGCCTCGCCGGGTTCCCGCAGTGCGATGAACGCGTGAAATCCCTCGCCAACGAAGTCTGGGGCGGCGTCACCGAGCCGGCCGCCGAAACATCACGCCCGTTCGGTAAGGGGCGCGTGGTGTGGGGTGGCGAAACCACCAGGCCCGGCAGCGCGGACAAGCTGTATCCGAGTTACGCCTCGACTGCGGCGTTCCTGCAGAAATCCGGAGTGCCCGTGGTGCTCGAATCCCCACCCCCGCTACGCTGGCACCAGCGACGAACCCCCGAGCGCGACATCTTCTTCGTGGCCAACCCCGCGGCCGGTCCGGTCGAGGCCAACTGCGTCTTCCGCACCGACGGCGCCGCGCCGGAACTTTGGAATGCCGTGGACGGTTCCTCCCGGCCCTTGCCCGAACATACGGTGAGCCACGGCAGGGTGGCGGTGCCGTTGCGCCTCGCCGCCAACGAAAGCTGCTTTGTGGTCTTCAACCGAACGACCCGTGACTCCGCCCCGGCGGCAGGGCGGAATTTCGCGGAGATGAAGCCCTTGGCCGCAATCGACGGACCCTGGAGCGTGAGTTTCGATGCCGCGCTGGGAGGTCCAAACGGGCCGGTGGAATTCCCGAAGCTCAGCCGCTGGGACCGCAACCCCGACGATGCCATCAAGTACTATTCCGGCCAGGCCGTCTATCGCTCGACCTTCCAGTCGCCCGAGCCGCCGGCGAATGCCCGGGTGTTCCTCGATCTCGGCGCCGTCCACAAGCTGGCGCGCGTGACCCTCAACGGCGGTGACCTCGGCACCGTCTGGACCCCGCCGTATCGCGTGGAAGTCACCGGCAAGCTCAAACCCGGCCCCAACCTCATCGAAGTGGCGGTGGTGAACACCTGGGTCAACCGCTTGATCGGCGACGAGCAACCCGCCAACAAGGGCACCCGGACACTCAAGTGGGACGACGGAATGCTGGGCGGCACGCCCCATCCCGCCGGCCGTTACACGTTCACGACGGCCCGGGACTACACTGCGGAATCGCCGTTGCAGGAATCCGGCCTGCTCGGCCCGGTCCATTTGCTCGTGTCCGAATGATCCTCCGCCCGCCGCTGATCCGGGCTTTCTGCCGCATCTCCTGTGCTCCGTAAAACAAGGAACATGATGAAAAACTTGCGTACAAGCTATATCACACAAGCGTGCTTTTCACTGGGAATGGCGATGCTGTTTGCCGGGCCATTGGAAGCCGGCGAGGCACCGCTGCGAGAGCAGTTCGAAAAGCCGGCGGCGGACCGCGCGACGGTGCCGCTCTGGTGGCTGAACGGAGTGCTCAACAAGGAGGAAATGACGAGGCAGATGCAGGACGCGAAAGCGGCCGGGTTTTCCGGCGTCGCGCCCCTGCCAACCTCGGCGACGCAACCGCGGTATCTCACCGCGGAGTTCAACGCGCTGTATGGGCACATCCTGAACGGGGCCAAGCGCTTGGGCATGCAGGTGATCTTCTATGATGACATGGATTTCCCCTCCGGTATCGCCGCGCACAATTTCCGGCCAACGCATCCCCAGCATGTCATGAAGTCGCTGATGCGCCATGAGCAGGAATTGAAGCAGGGGGAGGAGTTCACCCATACTCCGGCGGCGAACGAGCCGCTCATGTCCGCGATGGCGTATCGGGCCGGAACCTTCGAGCGGGTGGACTTGCGGCCAACGGCCGGCGCGGAAATCCGCTGGCAGGCGCCTTCGGACGGCTGGCGGGTGACGGTCTGCACCCTCAAAGACACCGGCAGCCCCATCGTCGATTACCTGTGTTCGGAGGCCTGCGACCGGTTCATCGAGATGACCTACGAGGTCTTCTACAAACTCTACCCCGAGCATTTCGGCACGACGATCAAGCAGGTGTTTTTCGATGACGTCTCGCTGTGCCATGACCGGGAATCGCGCGCCTGGACCCAACGTTACAACGAGAGTTTCAAGAAGCGCCTGGGCTACGATCCGGCGCCGCTCTATCCGGCGCTCTGGCACGACATCGGACCGGACACCGCGTCCGCGCGGGTCGCGCTGTTCGGCCACCGGGCCTGGATGATGGCGAACGAAGGCTACCCGGCGCGCGTCGCTGCCTGGAGCCGAAAACACGGGGTGATTTCGGCCGGCCATACGACCGACAACTACTCGCTCTCCCCCATGAACTCCGGCGGTGATTACATGTTGTTCGGCTCGCAGACGGATTCGCCGCTGATGGACAGTATCCACTTTTACGGGCACGGCCGCAGCGGATTCAAACAGACCAGCTCAGGCGCTGGAAATTTCGATAAACCGCGCGTCAGCGTGGAGATTTACGGCAATTACCAGCCGCCGTTCCCCCCCAGCATGTTATACAGGTCCGGGATGGAGCTGTTTACGCGTGGTGCGAATTTCTTCATTCCGCACGGCATGTGGTATGTGCCCGCAGACATGAACATTCCGCCGCTTATCTCGGCATATAACCCCGAGTTGAAAGAGGTTCTGCCGAATTACAACCAATGGGCCGCGCGGCATCAGATTCTGCTCGAGGGCGGACGACATGTGGCCGATATCGCGGTCCTCTATCCGATCGAGTCGCTCCAGGCCGCCTTCAGCTTCGACCGGCCCAACGCCACCAAACCGGAATGGGGGGGAGAGTCGAATCCGTTTTTCGATTTCCTGGTGCTGAGCGACATGCTCTCCACGCGCTGCCACCGCGATTTCACGTTTCTGCATCCATCCGTATTTCTGGACGAACGCTGCCAGGTGACAGCCAATGGACTGGAGTTGAAGAACCAGGTCAACCACCAAACCTACACGACGCTCTTCCTTCCCAGCGGAGCATGCCTCAGCGAGGCGGCACTTCGCAAGGCGCACGATTTTGCGGCATCTGGCGGGCTGGTGATTGCCACCGGGCAGTTGCCGTATTTCGCCAGCGAAAGCGTTAAGCGAGACGAGGCTATCCGTGCGTTGGTCAAAGAGCTATTCGGAACGGAACCGAATAATCTAACATCCCAATTCGGCACGCGCTTGATCGGTTCGGATGGACGCGATATCGACGCAGAGGCACGAAAGATCTTCGATGCTGCGGGAACCTATACATCGCGAGCCATCGGAAAGAAGGGTGGGCGCGCAATCTACATTCCCGCCATCACGCCGGCGTTGATTACGAAGGCGCTCTCTGAAGGAAGCACGACACCCGACATCCAGTTCGAAGGGATCTCTGGAGAGATTGCACCCATGGGTATGTTCGGATACTTGCACAAAGTGCGTGACGGGTTGGATATCTACCTGCTTGCGAACTCCACCGATAGCGAGGTCAGGGGCAGGGTGACATTACGCGGGACATTCAAGACACTCGAGGCGTGGGATGCCGCCACCGGGCGGATCGCGCCAATTGCCATGCGCACTGCCGCCGACGCAAAGGGCGCGGTGGTCACCGAAGCCGAACTCACGCTGCAACCCGTCACGGATGTATTCTGGGTCGGCAGGAAAGAATAGATGGATGAAACGACTTCATTTTCGCGAGGCCGTCTGGTGCTGCACGTTCCATGGCATCCTGGGTCTTCACACGCTGAAGAGTTACTTGGTCGTCGCCTCGCCCAAAGGTGTGTTCATCAATTTTCCTGTCAGTGCCGAGGTCCCGGTGCGGAGGGAAGACGGCCGCTGGCGGGTGTCGGTTGACGCGACCGAAGCCACGCTCGGCGATTTCCAGTGCCGGGTGCGCCTCGATGCGCTGGATGGCCAGCGCGACGCCCGCTACCTCGATCTCGGTACAGTGAAGAACCTGGCCCGCGTGCGTCTCAACGGGCGCGAACTCGGTGTGGCGTGGTGTGCGCCGTTTCGGGTGGCTGTACCGGCGGGGCTCTTGCGGGAGGCGGCCAACGAACTCGAGATCACCGTCGTCAACACCTGGGTGAACCGGCTCATCGGCGATGAACAGGAGCCGGAAGACTGTGAGCTGGAGCCGGGCAACCCGGACGGAGATCGCAAGGGCAGTTACGATATTCGGGTGCCCTCCCGTGGTCTGAAAGACCTGCCCGACTGGTTCGTCGAACACAAACCGCGGCCGTCGCCCGGGCGCCTGACATTCACTTCGTGGCGGTTCTACGACCACGCGGCACCGCTGCAGCCCGCCGGGCTGCTGGGGCCCGTGACTTGGCAGCACTGAGGCATTGAATGATGATGAAAACCGTGTTGATCATGATGACGTCTTACCTGCTGGCCGCTGGTTCCCATGCGGCCACAACACAGCAGGATTTGGCACAAGGCTTCCGGAATCCGCCCAACGCCGCCAAACCGCGCGTTTACTGGTGGTGGCTGATGTCGCTCGTCAGCAAAGAAGGCATCACCAAGGATCTGGAGGAAATGGCTGCCAAAGGCATCGGCGGTGTCTTGATTTTTGACTGCGCTGGCGTGGGCGTGCCGATGCCTGCTGCGCCTTCATTCATGAGCCCGGGGTGGAGGGAGAACTTTAGACATGCCCTTCGCGAGGCCGACCGGCTCGGGCTCGAGGTCAGTGTTAACATGTGTAGCGGCTGGGATGCGGGTGGACCCTGGATCACGCCCGACCACGCATCCAAGCACTTTCAACAATCAGAGCTGATAATTACCGGGCCACAGAAGTTTTCCGGTACATTGCCCAAGCCGGTGGGTGACACACCGGCATATCGGGAAATCGCAATAGGTGTTGGGACAAGGCCCGCCGCCCCTTTGTCAGCCCAGGAGGAAAACTATAGGGAGATTACGGTGCAAGCCGTGCCGCGGAAGGCGGCGCCGGGCAGGCCACGCGTGCGGGCCACCGCCAGCAGCGCGCAACCGGCACACCCGGTCGAGAAGGCATTGGATGGCGTTCCCCAAACCATTTGGGTGTCCGGCGGCTACGAACCGGGTGATGCACCAACGCGGGAAAGACCTGAATGGATACGGTTTGAATTCGACGCCCCGTTTACGGCCGGATCCCTCCGCCTCCTTTCCAACGAAGGTTACGGACCGCGGTCCTTCGACCTGCAAGTGTCGGATGGCAGTGCCCCGTTCCGCACCGTCAAATCGTTCGAGCTGGACAGGAAGGGAGCGGAAGCGCTGGACTTTCCCGAGACCACGGCCCGCGTGTTCCGGCTCCTCTTTACATCGTCCTACACGGAGGAAAATATCCATGTGCGCGAGGTGAGCCTGGCCAATATGCCTCCCGTGGTCATTTCCGTGGATCCTCTCCTGGCAATTAAAAGCGGGCGCGACTCGTTTCCGGGCTTTGGCGAAAGAGGGCCGATCCGCCCTCTGGTCGAGGCACCCCTGACCGAGCCGCAAAAGGATTCTGGCCGGTTCGTGGTCGATCCGAAGAAAATTATCGATCTGAGCGATAAAGTCGCACCGGATGGTACCCTCGAATGGGATGTGCCGCCGGGAGACTGGACGATCGTGCGCACCGGCTATGCCTGCAACGGCGACCAAATCATGTGCGCCAGCCCCGGCGCGGCGGGTCCTTGCGTCGACTTTCTCAGCAAAGAGGCCACCGATTTCCACTTCAAACATACCGCGGAGCTCCTGCTGGAAGACGCCGGTCCGCTGGCGGGCAAAACTTTGAAGTATTTCCACGAAGACAGCTGGGAAGCGGGGCTGCCTAACTGGTCCGCCACTTTCCGGGAGGATTTCGAGAAATTTCGCGGTTACGATCCGATCCCTTATCTGCCGGTCCTTGCAGGACACGTTGTGACCAGCGAAGAAGTGTCGGACCGGTTCCTCTATGATTTCCGCAAGACGATCGGCGACTGCTTGGCTGAGAACCACTATGGTCGGCTCGCCGAGTTGGCGCATGCGCGGGGGGTCAAGATCCACTGCGAGGCTGGGGGGCCGTGTTATCCGCGGGTGCCGCCCCTGGATGCGTTGAAGAACCTGGGACGAACCGATATCCCGATGGGAGAGTTCTGGCAGAGCGAGCAGTGGAAGGAGAATGGCCAGCATATTGCCGGCAAGCAAACGGCCGCCGCGGCCCACATCTACGGCAAGACCCTCGCGGCGGCAGAGGCGTTTACGTCGACCCGCTACTATCGCGAGGATTTTCACGACCTGAAGCCCACTGGGGACAAAGCGTTTTGCGAAGGAATCAACCGATTCTTCCTCCATACTTGGACTTCCAGCCGACCGCAGGACGGAGTGCCTGGGTTTGAATATGCCGCAGGCACTCATTTCAACCGGAACGTCACCTGGTGGCCCATGGCTGGAGCGTTCATGTCCTACATCTCTCGTTGCCAATTCCTGCTGCAGCAGGGCCTGTTCGTGGCCGATGTTTGCTACTATTACGGGGACAACACACCCAATCAGGTCGAGGTCAAGCAGGTCGATCCTTCCCTCGGCCCCGGCTACGATTACGATGTTTGCAACGCCGAGGTGCTTTTGACCCGGATGGAAGTCCGGGACGGTCGAATTGTTCTGCCGGACGGGATGAGCTATCGGATGCTGGTCCTGCCGGATCGGCGGACGATGCCGGTTGAGGTGGTGCACAAACTCAAGTCGCTGGTAGAAGCCGGGGCGACGGTGGTCGGGCCAAAGCCAGTGCGCGATCCGGGCCTTAAGAACTATCCCCAATGCGACGCCGAGGTCACACAACTCGCCAACGAAATCTGGGGCGATTGCGATGGTCAGCATGTCCGGGAACACCGCTATGGCAAGGGCCGGATATTCTGGGGCAAGCCTCTGCGCGATATCCTACAGGCCGACGCTGTGCCGCCCACGTTCGAGTATGCGGGCGGCGACGAGAAATCGTTCCTGGACTTCATTCAACGCCGGGCCGGGGAAACGGAGATTTACTTCGTGTGCAACCGGAACGAGCGGAGTGAATCCGTGGACGCCACGTTCCGGGTGAGCGGCAAGCAACCGGAGTTATGGGACGCGTTGACGGGGGTGATGCGTCCCGCGGTGGCGTTCCGGCAGGAGGCGGGCCGCACGATCGTGCCGCTGGAGTTTGAGCCGTACGGTTCGACTTTCGTCATATTCCGGAAGCCAATTGCCGCCACCGCGGCCGGGAAACAGCCATGCAACTACCCGGTCTGGACGGAACCTTTCGAGCTCACCGGCGGTTGGGACGTCGCCTTTGATCCGAAGTGGGGTGGGCCGGAGTCGGTGCGGTTCGAGAAACTGGTGAGCTGGCCGGACCGCGAAGAGCCGGGCATCAAGCACTACTCCGGTAAGGCGACCTATCGGAAGAGCTTCGACTTGCCGGATGCGCAGCACGGAGCCCAGCGGCTAAGGCTGAACCTAGGTGTGGTGAAGAACGTGGCGGAAGTGCGGTTGAACGGGCTGAACCTCGGTGTTGTCTGGACCGCACCGTTCAGCGTTGACATTACCAAGGCAGTGAAACCCGCTGATAACAAGCTTGAGATCGATGTTATCAACCTGTGGCCCAACCGTCTGATCGCTGATGCGGGCCTGCCGCACGAAAAGCGGTTGACGATGACCAGTCAACGGTTCGACCCGAAGGCGCCGCTGCTGGATTCCGGCCTGCTGGGACCAGTGGCGGTGCAAACGGCCCAGTAGTTCACCGTCAAACAAGAGGCATCATGAAATCATTCCCCGCCTGCGACATCGTCATGCAGACACTCGCCGCGACGATCGGCTGCATTGGGCTGACATTCCTTCATGCCAGTGCCATCGAACCACCGCCGCCGGCCCAGCCGGTGCCCGCGAAGATCGAGATTGCGGACGGCCCGTTCCAGCCCACGTGGGAGTCGCTCAAACACTATCGGTGCCCCGACTGGTTTCGCGACGCGAAGCTCGGCATCTGGGGGATCCTGACGCCGCAATCGCTGCCCGAGGCCGGCGATTGGTATGCCCGCGCCATGTATGCGCAGGGCCAGGATCAGTACGATTTCCATGTGGCCAACTACGGTCATCCATCCGTGTTTGGCTACAAGGATCTGGCCGCCAGGTGGAAGCTGGACAACTTCGACCCCGATCGGCTGATGCAGCTCTATAGGCAAGCGGGCGCCAAATACTTTGTGGTTCTGGCCAACCACCACGACAACTACGACAACTGGAATTCAAAATACCACCGCTGGAATTCCGTTAATGTCGGCCCCAAGCAAGACATTGTGGGCCTGTGGGCCGAGGCCGCACGCAAGCACGGGCTGCGATTTGGCGTCACCGAGCATGTGGCCCGCAGCTACAGCTGGTTCAACACCAACAAGGGCAGCGATCAGGAGGGGCCGCTGGCTGGCGTGCCCTACGATGGCAATGATCCCAAATTTCAAGACCTCTACTTCCCGCCCCACGACGACACTTCCTACACCTACCCGGCGAACCCGCCGGAGTGGTGGCCACGGCAGTGGTATTGGCGCATGCGGGATCTGATCGATACCTATCACCCTGATTTGATGTATTCCGACGGCGCCGTTCCCTTCGGTGAAGTGGGGCGCAGCCTGTTCGCACATTTCTACAATGCCAACATGGCCTGGCACGGCGGCGAGCTGGAAGCCGTGTACAACATCAAGGACATGGCACCGCGCACCGATCATGGCGAATACGTGGACGGGATCGGTGTGCAGGATGTCGAGCGCGGGGTGCTCGGCGGCATCAAGGCCGAGCCATGGCAAACCGACACCTGCATCGGCAACTGGTTCTACAAAACTGGCCTGAGCTACAAGCCGGCTTCCCAGGTCATCTGCATGCTGGCGGACATCGTCAGCAAGAACGGCAGCCTGCTGCTGAACATTCCGCTCAAGCACGATGGCACGATCGATCCCGAGGCGGAGAAGGTGCTGGCCGACCTGGGCGCCTGGATGACCGTCAACGGGGAGGCGATTTACGGCACGCGCCCGTGGCTGGTGTTCGGGGAAGGCCGGCCGCAGGAGGACGGCGGGCACTTCAACGAGGACGGTCAGCGGTATGGCGCCAGGGATATCCGGTTCACCACCCGGGGTGACGACCTCTATGCGCTGGTGCTCGGCTGGCCGGCCGATGGCCTGGCACGGGTGCGCTCTTTGGCCAGGGCCGCGGGAACGGTGACGCACGTCAGCCTCAGACCTCCTGATCTCGGGCCGTGGGTCGCTGGCGACACATTCAACGTATCCGCTTGAATTGCCGGGGTTTGGGAGAACGGCCCTGGGCGGAGGAGGGGGTGCAGGGGAGGAAAGCAAAGTGGTACCTTCAACGTTGAAAGTCCGGCTTTCGCCGCGAAGAAGGTACCACCATGCCTCAAGCATTATTGCCCATGATTCCCCCTGGGGCCACCCCCATCAATGACCGCA
>Ga0194113_10007459_pt1 | contig 13638 bp, 4 predicted proteins | sample TA2MahC200mmetaG_FD_146193 | JGI IMG/M metagenome (GOLD analysis project Ga0194113, IMG submission 146193) | Freshwater microbial communities from Lake Tanganyika, Tanzania - TA2015017 Mahale Deep Cast 200m | ecosystem: Environmental > Aquatic > Freshwater > Lake | place: Tanzania: Lake...
ACCAAACTAAACCTGGTTTTCGAGCACCAAACTAAACCTGGTTTTCGAGCACCAAACTAAACCTGGTTTTCGAGCACCAAACTAAACCTGGTTTTCGAGCACCAAACTAAACCTCGCCTCCTGAAGGTGCGGACTCATGAACTCAAAATTGTCATTTCCGGTTTTGTGCGCGGTCTGCTGGCTCAGCGTCTCCCCGCCCGTCCACGCCCAGTGGCTCTCTCAGTCGTTCAGTCTCCGGTCCGGCTGGAATGCCATCTATCTCCACGTCCATCCCGATCACGCCACGCTGGATGAGTTGATCGGCGGGGATCCCCAACATCCCATTCAGGAAGTCTGGCTCTGGCAGCCCACCTTGTCCACGCGTGAGTTCACCGTCAGCCCGCAAGTGCCAACGTCGACGGGGACACAGTGGGCGAATTGGAGCCGGACACTCGGTCCCAGTTCGTTCTTGCGGCGACTGATGGGGAATTCTGCTTACTTGGTCCGCGTGAGCAGCAGCGTCACCAGCTTCACCTGGACTCTCAAGGGCAAAGCAGTTCCGCCGCGCTACGAATGGACTTCGACGGGTTTGAACTTCCTTGGTTTCCCCACGGCGCCGGTCAATCCGCCGTCGTTCGAGACCTTTCTCAGCCCGGCACCGAGCTTTGCCCAAGACGTCAAGGTCTATGGATACGTCGGCGGCGATCTTGGACCAAACAACCCGCAACGGATTCTCGCCTTTCGGACCCTTCCCGTGCGGCGCGGCGAAGCCTTCTGGATGCGATCCGAGACGGCGTTTAACCGCTACTTCGGCCCGTTTGAATTGTCCCTGCAAGATGCGAACGGCGTGAGCTTCGGTGATACTCTCACCCAATACCGCCTGCGCCTGCGCAATCGGACTGCGTCGAACTTGACCGTCAGCCTGCGACTGATGGCGTCAGAAACGCCGCCCGCCGGCCAACCGGCCATCGTGGCCTCGCCCCCGTTATTGCTGAAGACCGGCCTGGGCGAGAAGATCACCGACACGGATGATCTCTACTTCGCGACGAGCGACCATCATTGGCTGGGCAGCACCAACACCCCTCTCGGCAGCACCAACACCACTCTGATCTTCGATGCCGCCAACCAGGAACTGGACGTCGCGCTCACGGGCGACGGGGCCGTGGGGCTCGGGCAAAGCTATTTCGGAAACTTCGTCCTTGGCCATCGATACCGGGCCACGCTCACCGTCCGCAACAAAGTCGGTGGCGATCTGGCCTGGCGCATCAGCGGATCCGGCGAATTGATCGCGAACCTCACCGCCGGCGGCGACTATACCCACGAGTTCACGGTCACGACGGGGGGCTTCACAGGTCTGGAGATTGCCGGCCACGCTGGCGATTCGTTCAGCATCGATGATGTCTCGCTCCGGCAGATCGGTGGACCCATTTCGAGCGATTTGACCGATAGCTTTACCAGACTCGGGCTCACGGCGGAAAGCTGGACACTCGAGCCCGAGGGCTATCCCGGCTCGGGTGTGGATGTGGTCTTGGGCATCGACCGTTCCCGCATGACGAGCACCACGGGGGCCTTTTACGCGGGCCTGCTCCGTTTCACCGACGCCTTGGGCTATTCGCAAGTGGATGTGCCCGTCTCGGCCAAGGTTGCGTCGCCATCCGGCTTGTGGGTCGGCGGAGCAGCAGTCACGCAGGTTCGCGCCGCGGTGACGAATTACGTGAAAGGCGCGAATGGCAGCGTGGTGACTTCGACCCAGGGTCAGCCGGTGATCGCGGGCGTGAACACTACCCTTGGCGGCGTGGCTCAGTCCTTTCCCCTTCGGCTGATTCTGCACCATAGCCAGGCGGAGAAGAAGACGGTCCTGCTGCAGCGCGTTTACTTCGGCTCCGGCCTCGTCACCAACGAGTTCAGCACCGATTGGTATGTCAATCCCGTGGTGGCCAAGACCGAGACTTCCCTGGACCGGAAGGGTATTCTCAATGCCTACCGGATCAGCGCGGCGCACCTGCCGTTTTCTGCGGACAACAAGTCCTGGAATTTCACCGGCGAGCTCAAGGTGGGGACCAATCTGACGGCGACCGTGACCTTGCCCTACGACGATCAAGCCTCCAATCCTTTCTTGCACACCTATCACCCCGATCACGACAACCTGAACGCCACCTACGATGGCTCGTTGCCGCAAGGCCAGGAGTCATACGGCATCAGCCGCCAGATTACCCTGACCCTGATGCCGCCCGGCAACGACTTTGCCAGTCTGACTCGCAGCACCAAAACACTCGAAGGCGTGTACGCGGAAACCATCACGCTGAGCGCACGCGGCTCGGAGTTCCGCCGGCTCGAAGTCCAAGGCGTCTTCTCGCTGAGCCGCGTGACGGACATTCCGACCTTAAGCCCCTAGCCCCTTGCACCGATGAGCGATCCCTCCGAACGAATGAAACCAACCCTTACTTCTATGAAACGCACCTCCGCCACTCTTCCCGTCCTGGTCCTCGCGCTCCTCCTGTCGCTCCCAACGGCTCGGGCGGCCGATGCCAACCCGCCCAATAAGATGAGCTACCAGGGCTATGTCGTCGATACCAACGGCGAACCGCTCGGCAAGGATAACCCGCTCAATTACGACGTCATCTTCCGCATCTACGATGGCGCCACGGCGGGCGCGCTCCTCTGGACCGAGCAGCAAACCGTCACGATTGACAAAGGCTACTTCAGCGTTTCGCTCGGCGAAGGCAGCCAGGTGGGCAGCGACCTCCGGCCTGCTCTTTCCGCCGTCTTCGCCGGCCAGACCGCTTCGGATCGGTTCATTGGGATCACGGTCAAGAAGCTCTCCGCGGCGGATGTCGAGATCATGCCGCGCTTACGCCTGTTGCCGGCGCCCTACTCGTTCCTTGCGACGAAGGCGAACGCGGTGGCCAATGCCACGGGCGTCAACTTGATCAACACTTCGGGCGGGAACGTTGGGATCGGCACCACCGTGCCGAATTATCAGTTGTCGCTCGGAAACAACGCGGGAAACACCAAACTGGCTCTCTCCGACGGCGGCCCCACCGATTCATACGGACTAGGCATGGGGAACAGCCAATTCCGCCTGCACGTGGGCAACTCATCGGCACGCTTCTCCTTTCTCGATGGACCCGCAGGCACCGAAGTGATGACCATTCAAGGTGGTGGCAAAGTCGGGATAGGTACATCAGCACCCATTTTCACTCTTAACACAACGGATCAAGGTACTATTGCCACGGGAACTCTGAGACTACAGAACTCTTATATAGGAGTCGGCGGTAATTCTGGTGATTTTGGCATCCAACTGAAGGGGATTGATAATGGCATTAATGGGCACGATTTGCGAATTCAAGGTCGCACGTCGCCGAACGGTGCATTCGCCGATCTTGTGACTGTTAAAAATCATGGCAATGTCGGCATCGGCACGACCACGCCGAATTACCAATTATCGCTCGGCAGCAGCGTGGTGAATACCAAGCTGGCTCTCTTCGACAGCGACGGTACCGATACATACGGACTAGGCATCGGGGCCGACCAATTCCGCCTGCATCTTGGCAAACCAGGGGCACGCTTCTCCTTTCTCAATGGACCCGCAGGCACCGAAGTGATGACCATTCAAGGCGGTGGCAACGTCGGAATTGGGACGTCTTCTCCGGGCAGCAGTCTCCAAGTGAACGGCGGAATCCGCGCGCGTGGAGGAGCTCCTGGGGGCGGCGGAGCGGCTAACAATGGCTATGCCTTCAGCGAGAACGGCGGCGACAACGACTCCGGCATGTTCAGCACGGCGAACGGATTGATCCAGTTCTTCACCGATTCTCAAGAGAAAATGCGAATTACCCCCGAAGGCAACGTCGGCATCGGGACGACCGATCCGGGCGCAACGCTGGGGGTCAGGGGAACGGTCAAGATGCTTGGGACGCGCGGCAATCTGCATAATCCATGGATTCCCACGGGCGACGGTCAGTCCCAAACTGGGATTGCTGCAAGTGACGGCTTTTTGACCGTCGTTATCAGCTTCATCGGCAAGAATTGCTCTTTTGTAGTCGCCCGGGTTCGCGGCTTCGTGGACGGAGCGTTTTGTGGGGCCGCCTCCATCACCGGTGTTGTTAACCAGGATTGGCCTACTTGGGAAAACAGCTTCATGATGCCTGTCCCGAAGGGTTCGACTTGGCAGGTCACCTTTTACCGATCCTCCCACAACGATTGCCACCCGGACATTTATATAACCTGGATTCCGCTTGGCCGTTAAGACTTCCCGTCGTCCCAGAATTAATCGATTTGGGATTCTTGAGCTTATGAACTCTCCGATGCCATTCTTCCGGACCCGCAGCCTGCTCCTGTGTTGCGGGGCCCTCGCGCTCCTGTCGCTGGAAGTCCCCGCCCAGAACTTGCCCCTGGAAATCCACCAGGATCTGACGACCTACAACCTCCAATCCCCGCGCGGTGTTCCCCTCTCGAGCACTGCCAATAATCCAGCCGGCTCGGACGGGCGCGGCTCCACGGACGCCCGGCAACGCGACGCGGGGTTGACGACCACCGTCGCCAATCCGGGACAGTTTCAAACGTTGGTCTCGTTCGGCGCTCTGGCGGTGCCCACGAATCAAACCCGCCTCAAGACGAACCAATCCTATTTTCAGAACGCCGACGCCCTCAATTTGCCGCGTGGCAAGACCGGGGCCACCGTGTTGGTCGTTTTCAAGAGACTCCAGGTTGGGGCGCCGGTTCTGAGCCAGCGGTTTTCCCATTACTTCGGCAGCGTCATCAAGCCGCCCGAAACGACCGAGGCCGGGGCTTCGCTGGCGGGCAGCGCCGAGGACTACTGGTTGCCCGAACCCCACTCGACGACGGGCCACACGAACAGCGGCTACTACTGGAGTCCGCACGCCCGGCGAGTCTATGCTATCCAGGCGGGACCGGTCACGGTCACGTGGAAGGTGGCCATTCCCTCCCGAGACAAGCCGGCCGGGTATGATACCAACCCCAATAATTACGCCGTCGAAACAGGCAACTATTACCGCCTGCACCGGGTGCGCTACCTAGTCTCAGGCAGCACGTTCAAACCGGCGCGCAAGATCTACTGGACCGAAGGCGTGTTCCAACAGGTCGGCAAACCGGTGGTTGTTCCGGCGGCGCGCGTCGGCGCGGTGAACATTGTCTATAACAACAATTTCCCCGAGCGGGTCGCTGCAGAATACCTGGCGCCAGGCCAATCGCAGATGGTGACCAACACGACCAGTCAGATTCAGGAAACGCGGACCCTGTGGTTTGACCATCAGCAGAGCCAGATTTTCGCCTACAACATTGAAGGGCGCGTCTTCGTGGAGTTGCTGGGGGACGCGCGACCCGATGGCCGGACGCGGGAACATCTCGGCTATGAAATCGTCGATGTCTTCCGCCAGGCCAATCCAGCGAACGTGACCATCGACCTCGGCGAGCGATTGACCGCCTTTCATGATGGGCGGGACGATTCGGAGCTGTCTCCCGACCCGATCGACAAAGGACGAGTGCCGTCCTTTTATTTCCAGCATAATACCCAGGGCTCGGGCCGTCTCGAGCTTTTCGCCACGCGCGAAACCGTTAATGCGAACGATTTGTTGGTGCGTTGGATGGAGGAGGGCTTGTTCGAGCTGCTCTGGCCGTCGCAGCTTGTGCGCTACAAGCTGGTCTGGCCGGAGGAGGCCGCTCGCTACAGCCATTACGTTCGGCCCTTGGTCGGGAGCGAGGCGGAGGCGAAATTGACGGCCATCCCCCTGCCCACCGAAAACGCTCCCGCCATCGAGTACCAGGACCCGCTCGACCGGAAACGCGCCAAGCTGACCGAAGATTTCAAGTTTTTCACGCACTTGGAGCCCCAGTTTCCCGTGCATCGCACCCTGCTGCGATACACCTCCGCGGAGCATGTCGCCTTCGAGCGGGTCTTTTCCTGGTTGGACGTGAACCTGAAAACGATGAATTTCTCGGGGACACTCGCCACCAACCTGACGGCGTGGAGCACCAACAACCAGAGGTTCACCTGGGCGGATGAACTGGCCGCGCCGCGCGTCCTGACCAATACCGTGGAGGTGGGGCAGCGCATTGCGGCGCCGGATCGCGAGAAGGGCTCCGACGGCTCGGCGCCGTTCTTCGCCGGCCACATCCGGCAGAGCGAGGGAAGGTCCTTCAACCCGAACGCCTACATCGATCCCTTCGTCAAGGGGTTCGACGAAGCGAACCAAGGAGCGATCATTCCGGTGAACGCGATCCCGGGCAGCAATCGGCTCGAAGTCTGGTGGTTCCGAGCCAACAAAGCCAACGTCGCGCTTAACTTCAAGGTTGTTCATTGGCCATCGGTGATCGGCCGATACACGCTGCAGTGGCCGGTCCACCCGCCCGAGATCATCCTGGCCAGCAGCGCGGGCAGCGGCGCCTTGCCGAGCGTCCAGCAGCGAGGCAAGATTTACTACGAGAATGACCGGACGAAAGTGGGCTATAACCCGAACGAGGAGCATGCCTTGATGAGCGCGGGGCAGGCTTATGCCGTGCGCGATGACTTGAATATCACCTCGGGCGACAGATACTCATCGGCTCCGTTCGTTCTGTTGGAGTATCAGGAGGTCGATTTGCGCCCGGCCATGCGAGCCTTCCGAGTGCTGCGGGAAAAGCCGGAAGCGGGAGTCCTTTTCGATTACATTGCCGAAGCGGGCAAGGTGCTGCAGGCGCCCATGCCCTTGCCTTTGCTCGCTCCGCCGGTAGAAGGAACGGGGGCCAGCGCGGTGAACTACAATCGCGAGCCGAGCGGAAACTCCGGGAATCTTCCCGTCAATTGGAGCGATTCGAGAGACACGAATGGCCTGTTCAAAGACTACAAGAAATTCACCTTCCGCGACCGCAAACAGACCTTCTGGGTCTATCGCGGAACTCATGCCGGGGCGCCTCCCTTGCGGACGGGCACCTACAACACGCCAACCGGCGTGTTCGCTGATCTGACCAACGCCCCGGCGACGGCGGTGGTGGGAGAGGAGTTCAATTACACCATCCACGCTTCGCGGCGGATTGAAAGCTTGGTCGTGAACGCGGCCGAGGGGACGTCCTGGCCCGACTGGTTGAGCCTCGCCCCCACCAATCAGTTGACCCTCAAGGGCCGTCCGTTGGCCAAAGATGTCGGATCCAATACCGTCCGGTTGGTCATCACCGCGACCGATGATGAGACCCGCTGGACGAACACCTTGCCGATCACGGTCCGGACCAACGGGACGGTGGTCGCGCAAAGCCCGCTGCAGATCGTGAGCACGAACAAGTATGCCGACGCGAACGTGACCTACGTCGGCAGACCACCCTATCTCGCCGCGTCGCCCGATTCGACGAACAGTTTCACCATGCGCTTCTATTACAAGACGCAGGACGGCTTTGCCTGGCCGGGAGAAACCACCGCGCCGACCAATGGGAGCATCGTTCCGTACCTTCGACCCAAGGGCAGTTCTGGCGGGTACGTCGGCGAGGCTGGCTCAAAGGAAACCGTGTCGCGCGACATCGTGTATCGACCGGTCTGGCCCGCGCAGCCTCCCAAGATGGCCTTTGGCGACACCTTGACCGCGGCCAAGACGGGATTGCCCGCAGTGCGGGGCCAAACCAGCCTGCAAATCCTCTATCAGCAGTCGATCGCGACGAATGACATCACCCAAGCGTCAAACAAGGTCAGCGTCGTCTTGCACGACGCCACGCGAGACAAGACGTTCCGTTTGAGCAAGACCGGTTTGGCCAAGCTGCCCGGCGGCGTTCAGACTGAAGTCAACCAAGGCAAGACGTTCTTCCCGAGGCTGCCGCCTCATTTGTCGCCGCGCTTCTACTTCGATCCGAACCGCAGCACGCTCGGTTCGTTGGTGCTCAAAGGCGAATTCATTGAGGAAGCACTCGGCGAAAGTTATCTGCTCTTGAACGTGCTCCGCGGCTCGGATCTGCAGACGGTCAAGGATTTGTGCCCCGCCACGCCGGCCAACGAAAAATCACAGTGGGATACCGCGATCGACGCTTTGGCCACGACCGTGGAAACGTTCCAGGAAGTGCCGAACAAACCCGGCTTTTTCGAGGTGGCCAGTTCAGCCCTTGTCGGGGTCACCAACCTAGCTGAGATCAGCCACTCCAACACGGCCGTCGATAGCTACGCCTTGAGCGCTTCGGGTCCGGGCTCTGGCTACGTGACGCTCGTAGCCGGGAATGGGCTCTCCAAATTCACGCCCGAGGGCGAACCGGTCTCCCTGCACATCATTCGCGTGGCGGGCACGCTCCACTTGGGCGAATTGAAGACCATCCTCGCCAGCCCGTTCGAGGAACGCGTCACCTTCCAGCACACGGTCGATGTGGCCGGGAGATACAACGAATACGAGTACGACTGGCGCGTTGGGGCGCCGGTGGATGGACTGGCGCCAGCGCTCCTCCTGTCCAAAGACGTTCCGACCTCAGCCTCGGCCATGGCCGGTTGGGAGCCTTTGACCAATGGACTGAGCTTGCCCAGGCATGTGTTGGGCGGAACCGGCGTTCGCGTGCTGGGTGACAACTATGTCGTCGTGCGCTATCGGCCGATCAACGACTCCCATCCGCTCAGGAATCAGTGGTCGGAATGGACCGAACCTCAACTCGCCGAGGGCTGGATCAAGCGGGTGCTCGCCGGGATCAACCCGTTCAACCAACGGACGCAGGACTTGTTCAATAATCCGGTCAATACCGACAGCAGTATTTTGACGCAAGCCGGGCGGCGCTGGGAAGGCGACGTGCCCTTGAGCCTGGCGAATATCAACAACTTCGGCTTGATCGAAATCTATGAGACCGTCCTGCGCCGCGGCAAGATGCTGAGCATTGAAGCGACGCCGGGGATCAATTATCCACCGGCCAACGACGCGCTCCTGCTGGCCGCCGGATACCTGAACGATCTCTACATGATGCTCGGCAACGAGGCCTGGGCCGACGCCAGCAATCCGACCATCGGCATCGGGACCAAAGATCGCACCTATGGAAACATCGCGACGGCCCTGTTCGCCTTCAAAGGCCAGGTCGCTTCGCTCTTGGAAGAAGAATTGGCCTTGTTGCGGGGACGCGACGATTTCCTGGCGCCGGGCGTGCAAGTGACGCCAGTGTACAACCGGCTGATCTGGAATTACACCCGCGGCATCGACGCCGGCGAGGTGATCTACGCTCTGAACTACAACATCCAGGAAAAAGGGGACGAAGGTTTCAACGGGAAGATTGACGCCGACGATGCGCGCAAGTTCTTCCCGCAAGGCCACGGCGACGCCTATGGTCACTATTTGACCGCGCTCAAGGGCTACTATTCGCTGCTCATGGACAACGATTTCACCTGGGTGCCGCGCACCGAGGCGGTCACCGTGCTGGGCAAGCCGGTCCAGGTTGATTACCTCGATGAACGCAAGTTCGCCACGGCGGCAGCGGCGGTGGCGCGCGCGGGCAAGCAGGTCTTTGATCTGACCTGGAGGCAAGACCGGATGCGCGCCGCGCCCACTTGGAACTACTTCTTCAGCACCCGCACCAACACAACCGCCAAAGGCCCGAACCGGGTTCGACATTGGGGGATGGATCATTGGGCCACTCGGACCGGTCAGGGCGCCTACGTGAACTGGGTCCTGGGCAATACGATTCTCCCGGAAGTCGATAGCGACCCGACGCATGAAGGCATCCAGAAGATTGACCGGAGCACGGTGCCGGAATTGAAGGAGTTGGCCTCGGTCATGGAAAGCCTGCAACTCGCGCTCGATAATGCGGAAGGCGACAACACTCCGCTCGGCCTGCCGGATAACTCCATTGCCTTTGACATCAATCCCACCAAGATCGTGCAGGCCGAGAACGGCACCCATTTCGAGCAGATTTATGACCGCGCCAAAGTCGCCCTGAACAACGCGGTCAAGGCCTTTGATGATGCCAAAGACATGACGCGCCTGATGCGTTCGGAACAGGATTCGGTGACGGAGTATCAGTCCACCGTGGGCAGCCAGGAACGCGCTTACCAGCATTCGCTCATCGAGCTGTATGGCACGCCCTACCCGGATGACATCGGGCCGGGCAAGACTTACGCCACGGGCTATGAAGGGGATGATTACCTGCATTTCATGTACGTGGACCTTCCCGAACTGACGTTCAAAGGCCTGCTCAGGCCCAAGGAAACCAAGACGAATCGCGTCGATGTCCAGAGCCTGCCAATGGACTGGCAGCAAAACCTTAGCGGCATTGTTGTTTCCAACGTGCCCAGCGCATCCGCATCCTACAGCGCCGCTCACTATGTCGAGTTTGTGTTGGACCCACACGGCTTCTTCAGCAAGCCGGAAACCTGGACGAGCAAGCGGCGGTCGCCCGGAAAGATTCAACAGGCGATTTCCAATCTGATCAAAGCGCATGGACAGATCGAGCGTGCGCTGGGCGATGCCGAAGGCGCCAAGGGAAGCTTGGATGAAGAGATTCAGCGCTTTCAAGCGAAGCGAACGGTTCATGATCGCAAACGAGATTTGGAGCGCGACAACCTCATCGCCGAGCAAGTCCTGAAGTCCGCGGAATTTGCCAACACGATCTTGGAGGCCGTCACGGACAACTACAAGGACCTGGCGACGAAACAGGTGGAAGCGATCAAGGAAGGCCTTCCCAAGACGTTGATCGCGGGACTCGCGGCAGGAGGGGACTTGACTTCCGCAGCGCGGGGGCTGCTGACGAGCGCAGAGGGCATTACCAAGGGTTCTTTTGAAACCGTGAAGTTCATCCGACTCTTTCTCGTGAAGAGCCTCGAGTTCTCTACCGAAACGGCCAAGCGGTGGGTTGATTTCGATACGATTGCACCGCTGGAGTACGATCAGGAACAGAAAGAGGCCCTCATTACACTGGCCAACTCGGTCAACGGCTTGCAGAGCCATTTCGTGACCATCAACGAGCGTTTGCGAAACCTGGACGACGCCCAGCGTGCCTACCTGGCCCTGACTGCGGAAGGCGACCGCATCCGGGCGGAACGAGAGACCTTCCGCCAGCGAGCCGCCGCGGTGATCCAGGGGTTCCGCACGCGCGACGCCGGTTTCCGCATTTTCCGGAACGAGAAGCTGGAGCGCTACAAAACTCTCTTTGATCTCGCGGCCGGCTACACGTTTCTGGCGGCCAATGCCTACGACTACGAGACGGGCGTGCTCCAAACGCCCCGGGGCAAGGATTTTATCCAGCGCATCTTCCGCAGCCGTGCGCTCGGTGTCGTGAAGGACGGCGAACCGCAGTTTGCCGGCAGCAATACGGGCGATCCCGGCCTTTCCGGGGTCATGGCCGAAATGAAGGCAGACTGGGATGCCCTCAAGGGCCGGCTAGGTTTCAACAACCCCGACACCTACGGCACGACCGTGTCGCTACGCACGGAACACTTCCGCATCCTGCCTGGGGCGGAGAGCGATCGCAAGTGGCGTGATGAACTGCAAAGAGGCCTGCGCGACAATCTCCTGGAGGACGAGAGCGTGCGGTTGTCCTGCATGCAGCTCGCCTCCGGCGATGGTAAACTGCCCGTGCCCGGGATCATTCTCAGTTTCAGCACCAGCATTGCCGAACGGCAGAATCTCTTCGGCCAGCCGCTCGCCGCGACCGACCACATGTTCAGCCGCAGTTCGTTTGCTACCAAGATTTTTGCCGTCGGCGTGGCCTTCGAAGGCTATCGCGGCATGGACGATCCCGCGGCCAACGGCTCCGCCATCAGAGCCGCCGGCGGAAGTTCGCCAACCGATCCGTCGCTCGCCTTTCTGGATCCAAAGGCTCTGGCGGCCACGCCCTACGTCTATCTCATTCCGGTGGGCGTTGATTCCATGCGCACCCCCGCGCTCGGAGACAAGAGCGCGATTCACACGTGGACGGTGGCGGACGTGACCATTCCGCTGCCTTTCAACATTGGCGGCGCGGCCTTTTCGGACAAGCCATTCTGGCAATCCAGCGAGGCGCTCTCCGAGGAGTTGTTCGGCTTGCGCAAGCATCAGGCGTTTCGAGCCGTCTCTAATGTCAGCGTCTTCAACGGGGACCTTGTCCCGTCGCAATACACCAACCGGCGTTTGATTGGCCGATCGGTTTGGAACAGCCAATGGAAACTGGTCATCCCGGGGGACAGCCTGCTCAATGATCCCAAGGAAGGCCTCGACCGGTTCATCCAGACCGTGAAGGACATCAAGCTCCACTTCGTGACCTACTCCTACGCCGGAAACTGACGAATGAGTCATCAGCCCCCGCTCTGGCCACGGCCCAATCTCCAGTCCCAGGGCTCCTGATCCGTTGGGAGAGGCTGAGCTCTTTCGTGAAGTCGTCTGCGTCCTTTCCCCTTTCCATGAACCCGCTCGTTGGGAGTTCCGCCTTCAGGCGATCTCGGCGCTTCGGACCGGCTGAAGCCGGAACTCCATGCTTCGGCGCCACGTCCCCAGAGGGTAGGGCGCGTCACTCCGTGCGCGCCGATTCCCCTGGCCAATGACGGCGCGCACGGAGTGACGCGCCCTACCCAAGCCCACCGGTTCAGGGGCGCAAAGCGCGAATTTGTGGTTTGGAAAATTCTCACCCCGCCCTCTCCCCACCGCCATTGTATTAGGGATAGAGACTCGTCGTGGCGGGCTGCGTGTCGCGGTAGGGACGTCGGTCGCCCGGCCACCCCCCGCACAGATCCCGGCGGGCGGTTTTCCCGCACCGGGCTCTTCAAATCAACTAGTAATTCCACGTCCCCTGCAGCTTCCCACGCAGCGTCTTCATCATCTGCCGGAGCGGTCGGTGGCGTTCTGTTTTGATCCAGTCTCTCATGCGCTGCATCCCAGCCCGCCACTTCTTGGTGGCCGTGCGTCGTTTCACCCTCGATTGGCCCTTCCGGTCTGGTTCCCAGTAAAACTCAAACCCCAGAAAGTCGAACCTCCCATTATACGGCCCGCCATTTCGACCGAAGCGCAGCGTCTTGGTTTTGTCCGCTGCCACTTCCAGCCCATACTTGGCCAGCCTTGTTTTGAGCGCCTGATCGAAGGCCTCAGCTTCATGTCGATATTCAAAGCACACCACAAAATCGTCCGCGTACCGGATCATTCGGCAGTGTCCTCGTTGTTTCGGGCGCACCTCGTTCTGGAACCATAGGTCCAGGGCGTAGTGCAGGTAGATATTGGCCAGCACCGGCGAGATAATCCCGCCTTGCGGCGTGCCTGTTTGCGGATGCACCACTCGGCCATCCTCATCCAGAATCCCGGCTCGCAACCACTTGCCGATCAGGCTCAAGAAGGCTTCATCGGCGATTCTTTGTTCCAGCATCCCTTCTAAGCAGTCCCACCGGATATTTTCAAAGAACCCCTTGATATCTGCTTCGTAAACGAAGTTGTCTCTGCCAAATTGCAGTTCTTCCGTCAGGGCTCTGATCGCGTCGTGCGCGTTGATCCTCGGCCGATACCCGTAGCTGCAGGGCAGAAAATCTGTCTCGAAGATCGCTAGGAGGATTTGCGTCCCGGCCACTTGCACCAGCTTGTCCTCTAGCTTCGGAATCCCCAACGGGCGCATTTTTCCCGTTGCCCTTGGGGATGAGTTTACGTCTCACCAGCCGCGTTCGATACGATTTGCGTCGGAGGCGCCCCTCCAGGTCTTCCAGGTTGGCCTCCAGGTTCTTTTCATATTCCTGATTCTGCATAGAACCGATAGGTTTTTCAG
>Ga0194113_10007461_pt1 | contig 13635 bp, 10 predicted proteins | sample TA2MahC200mmetaG_FD_146193 | JGI IMG/M metagenome (GOLD analysis project Ga0194113, IMG submission 146193) | Freshwater microbial communities from Lake Tanganyika, Tanzania - TA2015017 Mahale Deep Cast 200m | ecosystem: Environmental > Aquatic > Freshwater > Lake | place: Tanzania: Lake...
GCCACCTAAAACCTCCTCATCGTAGATTTTATCGAATGGAATTTCCGAGTATGTCAACGCCAGCGCTACTGCATCGTCCCACGGATCCATCCCCTGTGGTGCATAAACGGCGATGCGCGGCGCCTTCTCAAGCGGCACGACTTCCATATTGGAATTCTCGATTTCGGCATAAATCGCCGCTGCCTGCGCGCCGTCGATAGCCTGCGCCGTCACACCCCTCACCCGGCAGAGCCGTTCCAACGGCTCATAATAATCGCATAAAAACGACCCGCCGCGGTAGTTCAACAGCCACTCCGATTTACCGCCCTGCTTTATCGTCCAGAATGCTATCCCGTATGCCTTCAGATGGTCGCGCTGGGCTAAATCCATCGGAATAAGCAGTTTCGGCGCGGCGTGAAGATTAGAAAATAGTAAAAGTAATGCTATAAATATATTTATAGTTTTTACGCGCATCGATGTATTAAGAATAAACCTGAAGTTGAAAATCAAGTGTTATGTCAATTGCGCAATGTCGTATGTCATCCTGAACGAAGTGAAGGATCTCGTCTGGTTAAGTAAGTCTTTAGGACGAGATCCTTCACTTCGTTCAGGATGACGACATCTTACGCTTGACACAACACTAGTGGTTGACTTCAGCGGTTTGTCCAGACCGTCCATCTTGCCATCCTGTCCTATTTATAAAAAAGGCAGGCAATTTTCAGCCTGCCTTCATCGTATGAAAATATGCTAACTTAAATAAGCCCTCAGCGCTTTGGAGCGGGAGGGATGATTAAGTTTACGAATCGCTTTCTCTTTGATTTGGCGCACACGTTCGCGGGTCAACTTGAACAATTCGCCGATTTCCTCGAGTGTCTTCTGTTCCTTTTCGATGCCGAAATAGTATTGGATGACTTCGGCTTCGCGTTTAGTGAGCGTCGCCAGCGCCCGCCGGACCTCCAATTTGAGTGATTCTTCCATCAGGATGGCATCCGGCGGCGGCTGCATTTCGTTATGGATGATGTCCAACAGGCGGTTGTCTTCGCCCTGGCTGAAAGGCGCGTCCATCGACAGGTGTCGTCCGGACATCCGCAAAGTATCGGTTACTTCCCACAAATTCATATTCAGTTCTTCGGCAATCTCTTCCGGCGAAGGCTCACGCTCGAACTCCTGCTCGAGGATACTTAAGGCTTTGCCGATTTTATTCAGCGCGCCGACGCGGTTGAGCGGCAGGCGCACGACCCGCGACTGCTCGGCCAAGGCTTGCAGAATAGACTGCCGAATCCACCACACTGCATAAGAGATAAACTTAAAGCCGCGCGTTTCGTCGAAACGCTGGGCGGCTTTGATGAGACCGAGATTACCCTCGTTTATCAAGTCGCCAAGCGATAAACCTTGATTCTGATACTGTTTGGCGACTGAGACCACAAAGCGCAGATTGGCTTTGACCAGCCGCTCCAATGCTGCCTGACGTTCGTCGCCCTCGGCTTTGGTAAACGCGGAAAGCACGCATTCCGGATCATCGTCGGATTTGTAATTTATTATGCGCGCTAATTTTATCTCTTCGTCCGGCGTGAGCAGCACAACCTCGCCGATTTCCTGAAGATACCGCTCCAGCGACTGATTGGTGCGGATATTTACTTTTTTCGCGATTTTGGTCATAACTGGCGTGTTTGGATTATTCTATATCATTATATTATACGTTAATAAATCGAAAATGTCAATACCTTTATAATGTGTCCGACTTAATCCAACATTTGGATTTTTCACTGCGCTCATTCACAGCGATGTTGGCGGTCATCGACCCGCTGGCTATTCTGCCGGTCTTCATCACGATGACCGCCGACCAGAATGAGACGCAACGTCGCCGCACAGCGCGGCTGGCGACTGTTTACGCCTTCTTTTTGCTGCTGTTGTTTATTTTGGTCGGCAACTTAATACTGCGACTGTTCAGCATCACTATTGAGGCGTTCCAGGTGGCAGGGGGAATTCTGCTGCTTTTAATCGGTTTGGAGATGGTGCATTCACGGATGTCGGCTGTCGCGCATCCGAATGTCAAGGAGTTCGCCGAAGCCGTGCGCGCCGAAGATGTCGCCCTGATGCCGCTGGCGATGCCGATGCTCTCCGGCCCCGGCGCCATAACTACCGCAATGACGATTGCCGGCGGAAATTATAATTTCGTGCGCGTGATGATTATGCTCCTGGTCATCGCTGTCGTCTTGCTGATAACTTATTTTCTATTATTATCCGCTGAAAAGGTGCAGCGCCGGCTCGGCGCCAACGGCATAGGTTTATTGACCCGTTTTATGGGCTTGCTGCTCATCGCTTACGCCGTTCAGATGGGTTTCGACGGCGCTAAACAACTGCTGTTATGAACATAAAACGGCAGACATCGAGGTCGGCCGTTTTATAGAGTTCTCCCCGCAGTATCGATATAAACGCGGCAAAACAATCTTATCGAGGCTAAGATAGCATCGAGCGGAGGCATCCGCTGCTTACTACAAAATGCGTTTGCGGACTACCGTCAGGCTACTTTAAAATGCCGGGCAATACTTTGGCAATCGCTAAAATATCGTCGCGCAGTTTGACCAGCGCAGTTGTGGGGTCGTTCAGATAATCGTCGCGGGTGAGGACGATGTTGCGCGGTTCGCGCGATCCGGTCAGATAATGATAATGGCTCAGCGGTTTGAGACCGGCTTTGCGCACGAGGTCCTGGCGGCTGAATTTACCGCCCTGCAAGGCTTTCTGCCAGAGCAATTCGGAGGCGTAGTAATAACCCTCAACGCGCCGCCGAACAGTATCCTGATTCAATTTCTCTATCGGCAGGAGGTCGGTTATCTTCTCAAACAAATCGTCCTGCGTCTTGACGCCGCTGCCGGCGATGTAGTTGTCGATGAGCGCCGCAATCTGCCCAACGACTTCGGTAGTAAGGTAACGTAATTCGTAATCGCGCATTACGAACTCCTTTGTTTTATATCTAAAAGTATTTTTTTAGGTAACTAATGCTATATCAAGCGTAAGATGTCGTCATCCTGAACGAAGTTAAGGATCTCGTCCTAAAGACTTACTTAACCAGCTGAGATCCTTCACTTCGTTCAGTATGATATGCGACATTGCACAATTGACATAACACTAGGTATTTCACTTTGGATTAAGGCAGACCCAGCTGTCCGAGAACGCCGGTATTCGCTGCCGACCCGCCGTGGTCAGTAATGTAACTATAGGAATTACAATGTTCTGCCGTTGACTACGGCGAGTCGACGGCGGGTAATTTCGCATTCTCGGACAGCCTGGGACGTCCTCGTCCGTCGATAAATCGTGCTTAAATGACGGCGGATGTGGGCGTCCGCCTTGCCAGTCGGAGATTTACCTAATTATTAATCCAATTTTCAAAGCCGTGCGGTGAACCTTACATAATATAATAATGACCATCTATTTTGTCAACTCCTATTTGCTGTCGTAAAAGTCATTAACGCTCTTGACAGGAACAATAATTAATAATACATTATATAGAATAAAATTCAAAATCGTATAAATCGAATTAAACAGCAGTTTATAAAAAATAAGAAAACCGAGGAGATAGAAATGCAATTCCGGATTTATTTAACCGCTGTCTGCGCGGCACTGATACTGACCGGCGCGGCTTTGGCGAGTGTAAATAATTCTCAGCCGCCGCGCATAGCGCCGGCTTATCAGGCGGAGTCCAATCCGCCGCTGCGCGTCTTTGCTGCAGATGAAGACAGCGTCTATTATGAATATGGCTTTGAGGACGGCTGGAGCGGCTGGACAACCCGCGATAATACCGATATCGGCTATAAATGGCATTCGACCGAGCGGAACGCCTTCGATGGCCGTAGTTGGTGGTGCGGCGAGGAGAATTTAGGCGGCTACCGCGACCGCTGGCTGCAATACATTCTGACGCCGACGCTGAACTTGCAAGGCCGCCAGAATTTAGCCCTGCGCTTCCGCTTGTTCTATGCGTTGGAAGATACCGCCGGCAGCGCGCCCGACCAGAGCGACGAAGATACGCGCGGCTATGACGGCTGGGACGGTTGCAATGTCTGGATTTCTACGAACAACGGCCAGACCTGGCAGGTCATCGAGCCGGTCCGCCCGCGCTACAACTTCCGCAGTATGTTCAGTTTCGGCTGGATGTGGAATATGGGCCGCGGCATACCAGGCTGGGGCGGCTTCTCGAACGGCTGGCTGCAAGCCGAATTCGATATAAGTCGTTTCGCTCAAAATAATGTTAAAATCCGCTGGGCTTTCTGCAGCGACCCAGCGGTCTGCACGGTTGACAGCGTCCGGCTGACTGGAATGTTCATCGACAACCTCGAAGTCGTTGCCGGCGACCAGGTCGTCTGGTCGAACAACGGCGACGCGCCAGGCGATATGACCTTCGACCTCCCGACTTCCGGCGACCATTGGGAAATCTCGGACGCCAACGCCCACTCCGGACGCTTCAGCGCTCACTGCCCCATCCGACGCTCGCTCGATAATGCCCTCATCACTCCGCCTATACTTGTCCCCGGCGTCGGCTGGTATACCTGGTTCGACTTTTGGATTCGAGCCGATACAAAAATGTATAATGCAAATAACGATGACCAACTCGACGATCTATACGAAGTGTATATCAGCGCCGATAGCCTGAATTGGGACCGGATTCTCTGGGACTATGGCCGCGACACCACCTGGCAAGACCGCTGGCATTATTTCGGCCCCGACTCCACATACAACCATCGCATAATCGACCTTCCCGAATGGAAGCGCAGGTTGAACCTGACCCAATTTCAGGGCCGCCGCATCTGGCTGCGCTGGGTCGTTCGAACCGACACTAATATGACCGGCAATCAAGGCACAGGTATATGGCTCGATGATGTTCGAATTTTGATGCTGCATCGCTATGAACACGATGTCGGACCTTATTATCTGCATATCGGCTACCCGACTGCGATGGGCTTCTCGACCCGCTGTCAAATGGCGGTGCGGAACTACGGGATGATAAGCCAGCCGCAAATTGTCAAGTATTGGCGTATCGCTAATAGCGCCAATTATCCCATAACGCCTTGGGGTTCGGAAATAACGCCGGACTCTATCCGCGCCTATACGTTCTTGCTGCAGCCGAACCGCATCCCCTGCGCCGGTATATTTTCGGTCTATGGTTTGACGGCGATGGTCAATGACCAAAACCCCAGCAACGACTTGATGGAAGTCCCCAATGTGGTGTTTTATCCGTCCGGGATTTCAGTTCTGGGCTACGACAACCGCACCTATCAATATCGCTCCAATATCGACCGCGGCAGCGGGGCGCTGGTCTATTTCACACCCGTGGATGACGGCGTGCGCGGCGCCTTCGACCTAAAAGCCTTACGGGTGCGCTGGAACGGCGAACAAGGCAACGCCGGCGATGTCAATTTCCGCCTGCATATATTCGGCGATGACCGCGGCGATGTCGGCAATGAGATTCACACTCAGACCGTTCCTGTGACCCGAGCGGATATTCTCCCCAATCTGCAGGTCATAGATTTGACGGAAGTCCAAGTCCTTAGAAATCTGACGACTAATTTCTGGGTATGGTTCGAAATCCTGCGCGGCGACCATTGGCCTCAAATCATCTATGACGATAAGAAATGGGGCGAAGGGCATTTCTTCATTTACAATGGCAGCGCCAAGCAGCCTTTCGACGGCGATATGACGGTCAATGCCGTGCTGATGCCGGCCGGCGCTTCCGGCACAAATTTGATTGCCGGACTTGAGCGGCTCGACTTCGGCGCCATTCGCCCCGGCTTCACGAGGCGGATGGAAACTGTTCTATTCAACGGCAACACCAATCCCATCACGATTGAACGCATTAACATCGACAATGACCTGTTCACGTTCGACACCTCGGTCCATACGCCATTGACCTTGCGGATGGGTGATTACCGTCGATTGTATGTGGACTTCACACCGCAAGCCGAAGGCGAAGCCTTGGGCGCGATGACCTTCACCTGCAATGACGATACGCCGCCGACCGTGCAACTTGCCGGCGTGGGCGACAACGAAGCCGCTGCCCCGCGTGAAGCGCGCTTCCCGCTCAAGTATAACTTGGGCGCCGCCTATCCGAATCCGTTCAATGCAGTAGTTACAATTCCCTTCAGCCTGCCTCGCGCCGGCGCAGTCCAGTTGACCGTGCACAACCTGAACGGACGCGAAGTCACAAAGGTCGTCGATGGAGTTTTATCCGCTGGAAATCACTCTATTGCTTTTAACGCTGAAGGTTTGCCGGCGGGAATTTATATCTATCGGCTTGAGGCTGGCGGTTTCATTGCCGCCGCGAAGATGGTTTTAGTGAAGTAGTTTTCCGGTAGGAAGTTCTCTGTCCGCCGCTTTATCCCCGCTGTCAACCCACTGTGGTCGACGGCCTTGATGCAGATGTAGAAGATGTAGCCCGGCTTCTTGAAGCCGGGCTATACCTTATACCTCATTTATATTTCTGTTCCTCTTTCAGCGCCCACCACTCATCCAACTGATAACCTGGTCTGAAGGGATACCACTTAACGCCTTTGAAGCGTTTGTCGTAAGCCGGCTTCAGTTTGGAGGAAAACATAAAAGTGTAAGGTTGTTCGGCATATAATAACTTCTGGAACTTGATATACAATTCGCGGCGTTTGACGGGGTCGAACTCGGTGCGGGCGGCGTCGATGAGCGAGTCGGCGCGGGCATTGCGGTATTCAATGTGATTTGAACCGCGGCCGGTCGCCGACGATGTGTGCCAAATCTGCTTGGGATCCTGTCGGATGCCCATCGCCCAGCCGAGGTAGCAGGCATCGAACTTATGGTTGCGAATATAATTATTAATGAACACCGACCACTCTAGCCGCCGAATATCCATTATTATGCCGATAGTCGCCAAATCCTCGCGCATTATTGAGACTGTCTGCTCAGCCAGCGGTATGCCGGACGGAATCAGTATCTCAAACTTGAACTCTAATGTGTCTTTCTCTAAAATACCATCATTGTCGACATCTTCCCAACCGGCGGATTTTAATAACTTCTGTGCCTCGATAGGGTCGAAGGCTATCCGTTTCAGCGAAGTGTCTATATCGAAACCGAAACGATAGAACGGACTCTCGATGACTTCCGAGAAGCCGAATTGGATTTTCTTGGCTATCTCTTCGCGCCGCACCATCCGGGTCATCGCGTTGCGCACAATCGGATCTTTAAAAATCGGATGACTGTTGCGCCAGCCTATGTAAGAATAGGTCGGGATGATATAAGTGCTTTTAATATACTTATTGATAAATTTCTTTTGATTTGTCATCGTCAAATACTGGATGGTCTGCATATTTTCAAAGAAGTCGATCGTGCCGTTCTTCAGCGCTACAAGCGAGGCGGTATAGTCGGTCAGCACGCGGAAGACCAACTTATCCAGGTAGGCGTAGCCTTCACCCAGCCAGTAATCTTTGTTGCGCGCTAAAACTAATTCCTGTCCGGTCCTCCAGTAGTCGAATTTAAAAGGCCCGCTGCCGACGGTTGGGGCGCGGTTCTGCTCGTGGGAATTGAACTCCCGGCCGTAGGTCTCGATGCGGGTGTGAAGGTCGCGGTAGAATTTTGGATTTTGGATTTTGGATTTTGGATTGCAGCAGCCTAAAGCTGCAAAAGCGCGCAGTGTGGAAGTCTGAATTTCATTAGCGAAGCGCAGGCCGGCGGCGCCGTGAGGATTTTCGGAAAGATATTTCAGAGCGCTTTCGAGGCGCATTCGCAATGGGACGGATTCAGCAGGAATGGCTTTCTCTATTTCTCGCCAACTCACCTTGCCTTCACTCACCTGGTCGATGGACTTCTGCAAGCCGTAGAGCGCGACGGCTGGGACGAGGTCGTCAGTATCGATATTTTCACCGGACTCTAAAAAATCCGCAATGCGTCCATAAGCCGCGCCGTATTTGACCTGCGTGTAGGTTATATCGTCCATCAAGCCGCGCGGGTCGAAAATATGCTTAGGGATGATGGAGAAGCCGCCGAGGAACTGCAAGTGCATAAAGTAAGCCTGCGTGCAGAACATCACCATCGTCCACTCGTCGGGGACTAACAGGCTGTCGAGGTCGGCGTAATAGGGCTTGGAGGGCAGGTCGTCCACATAGGGATTCATCAGCGACTTGAGCGAAAACTCAGCGTCGCACATCGTGATGGGATGCCCGTCATGCCATTTGGCATCCTTACGCAATTTCCAGGTATAAACCAGATGGTCGTCGGAGATGACCGGCATACCGTCGGCGAGCAGCGGGATTTCGTCCCACGGCGGTTCACGGCGCGTCTGCAAGAAGGCTTCGTAAATGTAGTTGTCGATATACTGCGCCGAAGCCGAGGTCGAAGTTTGCGGATTGAGATGCTCCGGTTCGTCCAGCATATTCACCACGAGCCAATCGCCGGTTACCGGTTTGCCGACGGCGCGGGCGTTGTTCTGCTCCGGCGTCTCGCCTTGGATAAAAGACCCGGCGCCGCCAATGTCGCAGCCGGATAACAAACCCAACAAGGCGACCGGCAATAACAAAACCACAAATGGATTGATATTTGGCTTTGAATAGAACATTGAATATTTTACCAATGCTAATGCTAATGCCAATGCTAATGACAATGTTCGTAAATTACTACAAACACAAATATTTAGGACCTCTTATTTAGGATCTGCTGAGGAATCATCTTCACGCTGCGCGGTGCAATGTAAAATGAAAATACACCCCCCTTAATCCCCCCGCAAGCGGGGGGAGAAAGTGTATCTATTTTCTGAGTAATCCACTTTGCATCAAGACGGATCAGACAGTCTGGGATGCTATCGTCCGCCGTTTGTCAAGTATGAATTGTCGGCGCACGTGGGCGGCGCCTTGCCAGTCAAGAATATATTAGCATTGGCATTTAATAGGTCATTTTCACGGCTTCTCTACCCTTCCTGAATGCCGCCAGATTAGCCTCATCCGTGCCTTTAGGCACGCGGCGGCGGATGATAGTTTCCCAGATTTCATCGGCGAGGGGGAGGTAATCGGCGATGGCGCCAAGCAGCACGACATTGACCATTTTGACATTGCCGACCTGGCTGGCGATGGACTCAGCGTCCATTGCGATGACTTTTGGGGCGTGTTTCTTAGCTTCGCCGACCGGGTCGTCGGGATAATTGTATTCTTTGGTGAAGGCTATCGGCGGGACGATGCGCTGGGTGTTCATTACCAGTGCGCCGTCGGGCTTGACTTGTGAAGCCCAGCGCAGCCCTTCAGCCGCCTCAAATGCCAACACGACATCGGCTTGGCCGTTGGGGATGAGCGGGGATTGGACTTTAGGACCGAATCGCACATGGGATGAGACGACGCCGCCGCGCTGCGCCATCCCATGAATTTCAGACTTCTTGACATCGAAGCCGGCCGACATCGCCGCTTCGCATAACAACTCTGACGCCAGAATGACTCCCTGTCCTCCGACGCCAACGATGAGTATATTTGTAGTTTGATGGGACATTTATGATAAGGTTGATGTTATTGATTCTCAATAGATTGATGATTAAAGACAACTGCGTGCGGTGAAAGGATAGATGTTGTATCCGAGTCTTGAGAAATCTGGGGGTATAAGTCAGCCGAGGCAAAGAGAGCAAGACTGAGTAATGTAATTATTCCGCGCCGCATAGCGATTCTACATATATTCTTTCAAGCATTCCGGATATAAACCGTGCATGAATTGCGCGTCGGAATGGGATGTAACATACTCTTCGAGTCTATGCCATTCACCGGCTTCATCGCGGATTTTCTTGCAATGCGAACATATAGGCAACAGACCGGTCAGGACATTAATTCGCTGCAATGCGGCTTGCAGTTTGTTTATCACATCTTCGCATTCGACGGCGATTCGCTGCCGTTCGGTAATTTCGCGTTCAATTCACTATTTTTCTCACGCAGCAATGCCGATTCGCGCTCGTAGGCTTCGATTTGATATTCGATTTTTGGGAGTTCGACGCTTCCCGCCGGACTAAAGTGTAAGCCGCACGGGCAAACCGCTCGCTGTCGCTGAATGATTCAGCGGCTTTAGCGAGCGATTGTTCGATGAGCAGCCGGATGCCTCGGCTTTGGACGCCTGTTTTAATTTGGCGCTCAATGAGTCTGGCGACGACACTTTTTACTCACATTGGATTATAAAGAACATATCCACATCGTTCATGGCGACCCATCCTAAGATTTTTAATCAGTATCCCGCCATTTTTCGACGCCGTCTTTGTAGAGATTGCCGCCGGAGGCGTCCTGTGCGACGATGACCGGCAGGTTTTCGATGGTCAATCTGCGAACGGCTTCCGGTCCAAGTTCGGGGAAAGCGACCACTTCAGCAGCTTTGATGGTGCGACCGATGAGCGCGCCGGCGCCGCCGGTGGCAGCAAAATAGACCGCGCCGAACTTCTGCATCGCTTCGACTACATTTGCGCCGCGCTCACCCTTGCCAACCATTCCCCTAAGGCCGACCTCGATGAGACGGGGAGCGTAAGGATCCATTCGGTAGGAGGTGGTTGGACCGGCGGCGCCGATGACTTCGCCCGGTTTAGCCGGCGAAGGACCCATATAATAGATAGTCGCGCCTTGGACATCAAAGGGCAGCGCCTCGTCTTTGTCGAGCATCTCGACCAGCCGCTTATGCGCCGCGTCGCGCGCCGAGTATATTATCCCTGAAAGACTGACGACATCCCCGGCTTTCAAGGAACGCACTCTAACCTCATCGAGAGGCAGTTGGATGTCGATTACGTTGGACATAAACAACTCTTTCTGATGATGATGATGATGATGATGATGATGATGCTAATGCTGATGCTGATGCTAATGCTGATGATGCTTTAGGAAGACGGGCGTCCCCGCCCGTCATTGCGAGTGTAGCGAAGCAATCTCGATCGCTGCTGATTACGGCGAGTCAGCAGCGGTTCGCGTTCCGGCAGGTCTTGCGCGCAGTGTGTGACCTGCCGGTAGAGCGTCAGGTCACGCCCGCTTGCGGGCTAAGACCTGACGCAACATTATCTCGTTGGTCTGTCAATCCTCTGCGATGACAGCGGAATTACAACACTCTCGTCCAGCCATAATGATTTATTTACTCAATTCAGTCAAATCTCTCTCAAACACTTCCAGACTTTTCTCATCGAATAGAACGAATTTCACAATTTTAGGGTATTCATTATCGATTAGAAACTTCATTGTAGTTGTTAACAAAATCCTGGTGGCTACAGCCAGCGGAAAGCCTCCCACGCCGGTGCCGAGCGCGGGGAAGGCAATCGAATCCAACCGCCGGTCGGCCGCAGTCTTCAACGTGTTAAGCGCAGCATCGCAAATTGTGGTTTCGTCCGGCGAACCTCCTAATTCCATAACTGCCGCGTGGATGATATATTTTGCCGGCAGATTCCCCGCTCCGGTTATAACTACCTTACCAAGTCCTATAGGCGCAAGCGCATTACATTCGATCTGAATCGTAGGTCCACCTTTGTTTCTAATCGCTCCGGCAACTCCCGCGCCGAGGATGAGGTCGGTATTGGCGGCGTTGACGATTGCATCGACGGTTTGATCGGTGATGTCGCTGGTGATAAGATGGATTCTATCTTTAATCACATCAAAATTCCTTTTAAAGATCATATCGCTTCTCTCAGCCTTCTCCAGCCTTCCTGCAGGCTCTCCGACACTACCTTTGTTTCGCCTAATATCGGCATAAAATTGGAATCGCCGTTCCAGCGTGGGACGATATGAGTGTGTAAATGTCCCGGCAGCCCGGCGCCGGCAACGCGACCTAGGTTCAGCCCGATGTTATAGCCGTGCGGATGATAGACATAATCCAGCCAACCGACGGCCTGGCGCGTCACTTCGCCCATAGCCAGCAGTTCGTCGGCGGTCAAATCGTTCAAACCGCCGATGTGCCGCCGCGGCGCAACTAAAAGATGCCCGTTGTTATAGGGAAACAGATTCATCACTACGACCGTCAAATTATCGCAATACAGTGTCAATTTCTCGATGCCCACGCCAGCCGCGGCCGCTTCGCAGAGGAAACAGCCGTTGTTGGTGTTATCGCAGGTCTGAATATATTGCATCCGCCAGGGCGCCCAGAGCCGGTTCAATTTATTCTTCCTCGCCGCCTTTGGCGCGCTTAGTTTCGTATATTGTTACTAATTTGCCTTGGATGTCGCCGGGCACCTCTTCATAGTGCGAGAAGGTCTGGCGGTGCAGTCCCCGACCGCCGGTGAACGAGCGCAAAGCGCTGGAATACTTGTGTAATTCAGCCAGCGGAACTTTGGCGCGGATGATTTGGTAATGGCCTTCGCGGTCCATTCCAAGAATTTTGCCGCGCTTGGATGAGATGTCTCCCATCACATCGCCCATATATTCTTCCGGCACGCGCACTTCGAGGTCGTAGATGGGTTCAAGCACTGCCGGCTTGGCATCCTTAAAAACCTTTTTAAAGCCAATAGAGCCGGCTACTTTAAAGGAATTTTCCGACGAGTCGACGGTATGATACGAGCCGTCATAGACCGTGACGCGCACATCGACGACCTTATAACCGGCGATGACGCCCTCTTCCATAGCGCCGCGGACGCCTTTTTCGACCGCCGGTATGAACTTGCCGGGGATGATGCCGCCAACAATGGCATCGACAAACTCAAAATCGCCGCCGCGCGGCAGAGGTTCCAACTTTAGCCAGCAATCGCCATACTGCCCGCGTCCGCCGGTCTGCTTCTTATATTTGCCCTGCCCCTCATTTGTGGCTTTGATGGTCTCACGATAGGGAATTTTTGGATCTTCCTGGTCAACCTCGACGCCGAAACGGTCTTTTAAGCGCTCCAATAGAATCAGCAGATGCAGTTCGCCCTGCCCTTCGACGATGAGTTGCGCTAGTTCCGGGTCGTAATGGAATTTAAAGGATTGGTCTTCTTCGGAAAGGATATGCAGCGCGTTGGAGATTTTTTCTTCATCGCCGCGGTTGCGGGGGACGACCGCCGTGCGGGTAACCGGCTCAGGGAATTTAGCCGGCGCGATGATAAGTCCGTCTTTCACACCGGAGAGTGTATCGCCGGTATGTGTGTCGCGCAGTTTGACCAGCGCGCCGATGTCGCCGGCGGCGACTTGGTCGATGGCTTTGCGGTTCTTGCCGCTGATGGTGAAGATTTGGCCAATTTTTTCACTTGCGCTGCGCGTCATGTTGCGGACATCGTCGCCGGTCGAAATCGTGCCGCTATAGACGCGGAAGAACGACAGGTCGCCTATATGCTGTTCTGAAATGGTCTTGAAAACTAATGCGGCAGTTGGTCCGGTTGGGTCGCAGGTCAGAATTTGACTTTTATTCGCGCCTTCGACCTGCATTTCGGTAGGCGCAGCTTCGAGTGGCGAAGGCAGCGTCGAAGCGATAAATTCCAACAATAGCGAGGTTCCGATCTGGCTTTTAGCCGCGCCGCATAAAATTGGATAGAGCGAGCCTTCGCGCAAGCCTTTGCGCAAGCCCTGCAGCATTTCATCCTGCGTCAAGCCATCGTTAGCGAAGAACTGCTCCATCAGATTATCATCGGCTTCGGCGCAGCGCTCGACTAATTTGGCGCGGTATTCATCTGTGCGGGCTTTAAGTTCGGCGGGAATATCGGCGCGGGATTTTTCGCTGCCGTCGCGATTGTATGTAATTAAT
>Ga0194113_10007463_pt1 | contig 13633 bp, 7 predicted proteins | sample TA2MahC200mmetaG_FD_146193 | JGI IMG/M metagenome (GOLD analysis project Ga0194113, IMG submission 146193) | Freshwater microbial communities from Lake Tanganyika, Tanzania - TA2015017 Mahale Deep Cast 200m | ecosystem: Environmental > Aquatic > Freshwater > Lake | place: Tanzania: Lake...
CGGCGAGGTACGCCTCCTCGCCCAGGCCGATACCGAGGCCGACCCGCACCTCGTCGCCGGCTGGAAGAAGTTCGCCGACCCGAAGGAGACCGTCCTCGACCACGCCTTCGCCGTGGATGCCGGCCGGTACAAGTTGGGCCAGACGGTCACCTACTGGGCCGAGGCGGCCGACCGCCGCACGTACCAGGGCGGAGGCACGCCGCGAGGCCCGAACGTGGCCGCCACCGCCAAGTTCAAGATCCTCATCGAGGACCGCAAGGCCGCCGCAGCGCAGAAACTGGCGCAACTGTCGCGCCTTTACGAGCGGCTGCGCGAAATCCTCAAGGCCCAGGAGCAGGCCCGCACCGCGACCTCGGCCGCGGCCGCCATGAAGAAACTGCCGGACCTCAAGGCGGCCGGCGCGTCGCTCCAGGCCGCACAGAAAGGCATCCGCGACGCCACCCTGGCCGTCATCAAGGAAGTCACCTTCGACGACGACACCGTGGCCATCCGCGAAACGCTGGGCGTCCTGTCGAACAACGAAATGGCCTCGGCCATCACCAAGGCCAAGGCTGTCGCCGACCTTGCCGACCCGGCCCGCCTGGCCGCCGCGCCGGACTTGGCCAAGTCTCTCGCGGCCGACCAGGATACGATCATAGCGGTCCTCAGGCGCATCCTCGACATCGCCAGCCAACTGGCCGACGCCGTCAAGGAAGAGGCGAAGCGGCTCGCGCCCTCGGACATCCCGCCCGACCTGCTCCAGAAACTCAAGAACCTGAACGAGCGCCTGAAGGAGTTCGCCGGCCAGCAGAAGAAGGTCATCGAGGCATCCAAGGAACTCGCCAAGAAGCCCGTTGACGATTACCAGGAGACCGACCAGAAGGAACTGGCGAAACTTGAGGCCATCGAGGACCAGTGGGACAAGTTCCTCACGGAGGCCATCGCCGATTTCTCCAAGGTGCCCGAACTCGACGCGTCCAACCCGAGCCTCGTCAAGGAACTCATCGAAGTCAAAACAGACGTGGAAATGGCCGCCGACGCCCTCTCTCAGAAGGCCATGGACGTGGTCGTTCCGCTCGAGGAACTCGGCATGGAGGGCGCAAAGGAGATCGTCGAGAACCTCGAACGCTGGCTGCCCGACACGCCCGACCGCCAGCGCTGGTCGCAGGAAGAGTTCACCAAGGACATGGAAATACCCCACGCCGAACTGCCGCAGCAGATGGAAGACCTCGTGGGCGACCTCCTGGAGCAGGAAGAGGACCTCTTCGAGGAAATCGAAGACACCACCGCCAAGGCCGGCGACTCCGCCGACAAGGGCGCAGGATGGGACGCCATGGACGGCCCCATCTCCAACTTCTCCGCCAAGGGCGTAACCGGCAACCGCCTCCCCAACACCAGCGAGGTGGGCGGACGCAGCGGCGAGGGCCGCTCCGGCAAGTCATCCGGCGAGTTCGTCGAGGAAGAGGCCACCGGCAAGGGCGGCCGACGCACCCCCACCCGCCTCTCGCCCGACGCCTTCTCAAAGGGCGAAGTCAAGGACTCCAGCCCCGAGTCGCCCGGCGGTGCCACCGGCGGCGGCAAAATCTCCGGCGCGGGACAGGAGGGCCTCGAAGGCCCCGTCCCGCCCGAAGTCCAGCGACGCATGGGCAGCCTCGCCGGCAAGCAGGCCCAACTCAGGAACAAGGCCGAGGGCGTCAAGGCCGCCATGACTGTCAAGAACTACGACGCATTCGCCCTCGACCGCGCAATCGAGGGCATGAAACGCGTCCAGCGCGACCTCCTGGCCGGACGTTACCAGAACGCCCTCCGCCAGAAGGACGTTGTCCTGGAAGACCTTCGCGGCACGCGCATGCTGCTCTCGGGCGAGGTCCGCATCCGCCGCGACTCCAGCGCCGCCCTGCCAAACGAGATCCAGAAAGACGTGCTCGACGCACTCGAAAAGCCCATGCCGCGCGGCTACGAGGAGTTCCTGAAGCGATACTACGAGCGCCTGAGCGAGGGCGGCTGACGGGCCATGCGCCACGCCCGGACGCAGTTCGAGAAGCCTCGGGCGGCAGGTGAAGAAGCGTTCTTCGCGGCGGGTCGGCAAGCGTTTTGCCCGGCGGGTCTCCTGACTCGCCGCGTTCTTGCGCCGGTCGCCGCGTCCCTTCTGCTGACGTTGCTGGCCGCCGGTGCGCCCGCTGCGTTTTGCGCGGCGGGTCTCCCGACCCGCCGCGTTCTTGCAAGCGCGGCCCCGGTGCCCGCCCCTCTTGCTCCCGCCGCCGGGGCGCCCCCCGCCCTTGCCGAGAAGAGCGCTCCCGCCAAGCCCCCCGAACTTCCCTGGGCGCCGGAGCGCCGCGTGAGCGGCCCTGTCGGCCCCGCATGGCCGGGCCTGCCGGTCTTCCTGAACGTTGCGTACCGCAACACGCTGGCCGGTCCCGCGCGCGTGCCCGACTGGTGGATATACAACGTCACCGTACGGAAGGCCGGCGAGGCCGCTGCGCCGGAGCCTGTGTGGGTGAAGGTCGTCTCTCCGCGGCTGGCGCAGGCGATGGTGCTTGATCCCGGCAAGTCGTGCACGCGGCCGGCGCTGGCCGTCATCGCCCGCCGCGAGAACGATGAAAAGTCGCCGCCGCTGTTTCTTCTTGGGGAGCCAGGCCGCCACGAAATCCGCAGCGACGGCTGGGGCGAGGGCGGCACGCTGGCCGTAACCGTCCGGCCGCTCGCCGCCCCGGACGACGTGGCCGCGTCGCGGCTGTGGCAGGCGAGCACGGCGGCGGCCCTTGTCGGCGAGCGAGCGCCGGGGCCGCAGACCGCTGCGGCGCTCGACACAATTCGCCGCGAGCACCCCCTGAGCCGCCACGCCGCCTGGGCCTTCTGGCTCCTGGCCGACGATGCTTCGCGCCGCTCCGGCCCCGACGCCGACCGCGCGGAAGCCATCCACGCATGCGAGGTCGTACTGGAGCGCCACCCGGAGTTCCCTCTGCGCGACCGCGCGATGGGGCGCCTGGCGATTCTCCTGGAGCAGGCCCTTCAGCCGCAGCGGGCACGCGACGCGGCCGAGGAACTCGCCCGCGCGTTTCCCGAGGGCGAGTGCGCGGCCGGCGTGAAGCGCCTGCTGGCGCTTGCGCCCTCGCCGCCCGCGCCGGGCGCCGGGGCGCCTGTTCCCGCCGGAACGCTTGCCATATCGGGCCTGGACGCGGTGCCGGAAGGCCCGCGCCGGGCGCTGGAAGCGTTCTGCCAGGCCGCCGCGCGCGGCGACACGGCTGCGCTGCGGGCCATGCTGCCGCGCGATTTCATGGGCGACTTCGGCCCGCCCGGCCGCTACGAGGACAAACTGCGGCAGGAGCGCCGCGGCGCGTCGGGCGGCGAGACCCGCATCACCGTCCGCAAGGCCGTCATGCTCGACGCCTACGAGCGGCGCTTGAGCCTGCCGCACGGCCAGGAGCGCACGTGGTACGGCCCCGTCTGCCTGGTGGAAGGCGAGGCGGCCCAGCGGTGGGACACCGGCCGCCCGGGCGCAGCGCTCGATGCGCCCTTCTGCTCGTGGGCGCTGTACGAGTATCCGCGCGGCACGTGGAAGGTTGTCTCGGAGATTATCGCTACGGGGAACCTGGCTGCCGGCGCGGCCGGGCAGAGCCTCGCCCGGCGGCTGCTGCGCAGCCTGACCTCGTGCACGGCAAGCGACGGCTCGCGCAGCCGCCGCCTGTACGAAGAGATGAAGCAACAGGCGGGCCTTGCCGGCCGCACCGTCGATGATCGCGCCGAGTGGCAGACGCAGAACATCGCCATGACCGGACCGGAGAGCGACGAGGTCGTTATCACCGGCCGCGTGCGGGTGCTTCTGGCCGGCGGCGCCGATGCGACGGCCGAGGCGTGGGTCGAGCGCGAGGTGCGCCTTCACCTCGTGCTGGCCGACAGCGGCGACCTGGTCCTCAAGGACCTGCGGGTAGCCGGTTCGCGGCCGGCGGTCCCGTCGGGCTTCCCGGCGCGGTAGGTGCAGGCCGGGGCAACGCCCCGGGACGTGTATCACTCCATCGGCACGGTGTCCGTGCCCGCCGACTTCACGTCCACGATGCGCTTCCCGTCGATGAGCACCTGGTATGCTGCGCCCGCCCGCGCCTGGATGACGGCCTTGCCGTCCTTGATGGTCACGGGGAAGGGCGAGCAGACGCGGTGCTTGCCGTCGGCGGCCACGGCAAGAGAGTCGGCCTGGCCGTCGAGCGCCCGCTGGAGGCTGACGATGGCCGACGGGTTGATGAAAGGCCCCTGCCGCCGCTGTGCCTCCAGCGCCAGCGAGTCGGGCAGGCAGCCCGCCATCGGCCCGTCCGGCGCCTGCTGCTGCTGGGCGGAAATGAGGATGCCGCGCGCTACCTCCGACCAGTCGAGCGCCTTGTCGTACGCGGCGAGCATCACCAAGGCGTAGGCGTACACCCCGCCGCACCACTGCACCGGCAGGCCCATCCAGTTCGGCGCGCGCCAGTTCGTCGCCCCGTACACGGGAATGGTGGCGTAGAGCATCACGGGCCTGCTCGCCCACTGGTACACGAACGGCAGGCCCGTCAGGGCCCAGCGGCGGGCGTGCGCCAGGTACTCGTCCTTGCCGGTAAGTTGGTACCCGCGCACGTACGCCCACACAAGGTGGGCCGAGGCCAGGACGTCGGGCGTGTGAAGCGAGAGTTCCCACGTCTGTGCGCCGCGCGGCACACTGAATCGCTTCATATATTCAAGCGTCTTGAGACCCGCGTCGCGGGCGGCGTCATCGCCCGTCAGGTGCGCGTAGTCCAGCAGAACGGCGGCGCTGCGGGCGCAGTGGCCGCTGGACGTGTCCTCGTAATGGCCGCGCTGGTACTTGCCGCTGTAGCGGAACGAGCCGTCTTCTTTCTGCTCGCGCAGGATGCCCTGGACCTGGCCGGCGCGCACGCGCAGCCACTCGGCCGCGCGGCCGGTCACGAAGTAGATGGCATCGTTGCGGACGTGCCCGCCGCCGGGCACGAGTTTCTCAAGGCCCGCGGGCGCCTGGCCCGTCAGGCGCCACAGTGTGGAAGCGATGTCGGCGTACGGATGGCGCTGCCACGATGCCTCGGCGCAGTGGCCCCAGCCGGCCGGTCCCGCGCACGGGCCCGTGATTGCCGCCAGGCAGAGTTTGTCCTGCGCGGCCGGGTCGCGCGGCGGCGGGGGCGTGGGCGGCAGGCCGCGCCTGCGCACCGCCCACAGGATCGCGTCCTCCACGGTCGGCTTAACGGCACCGCTCCCTGACGGTCGCGGCTCTGACGGGCGCACCAGGATTACGGCCTCGATCTTTGTGCCCCGCAGGGCCATCCGGTGGTCGGCCTGGCCGTCAAAAAAGTTCGGCGCGGCAAAGACGGGCTGAAGGGCCATGTCGGTCCACGTGAGGGCCGCCAGGCCGCGCTCCGTGGCGCAGGCCATCAGGGGCATCGTGACTTTCATGGGGTCGGGTGCGTAGCGCAGCCGCTCGGCGGTCTCGATGTCGAGGTCGCTGGATGACCGCTCGCCGCGGCCCAGATATTCCAGGCCGGCAAAGAGTCCGCCTTCCAGCCCGCCTTGCGCCCGCAGCACGGGGCCTTCAACGGGCTCGGCGCTCGTGATGCTTACGGAAACCTCGTCGCGCTGGGCCGCCAGGGTCACGCGCACGCCGTCGCCTTCGAACACCAGGCCCCCAGCCTGGGCGCTTACCCGCAGCCGAGGCAGCGTGCCGCCGCGGTGCACCAGCGGGCACAGCGCCGCCACGAGCGCGCCGCCCGCCTCGAGCCGCGCGCCGGAGCCGTCGGGCGCGGCCTTCACGGTGAGGCCGTCGGTCTTGATTGTGAGCCACGCCCGCTCCGCGTCCGGGCGGAAGAGAAAGACCGTGCGGCGGATGGGCGGCAGGCCGTGCGGCTCAACCGCGACGGTCACAGGCTCGAACGGGGCGAGGGCCGCGTCGAGGAAACTGACGCGGCGGTCCTTGCGGGCCTCGATGGTGGACCGCCCCGGCTGGACGTTCCGCTGGGCGCCCGCGGCAAAGTCGATGGCCGCATCCGAGTGGTTCCGCAAGTCCAGGTGCAACTTGCCGCCCGACTGCTCGACGGCCAGGAGTTCCAGCGGATGCAGGCGGATGCGCTCAAGCCCGATGCGGTCGATGAGGATTTCGCCGGGCGCCGCCGCCGGGTCCAGCCGCAGCCGCGTGATGGTCTCGCCGCTGGCCAGTGCCGCGCGGTACTCGTGCCACTGGCCGTCGTGCTCGATGGCGAAGCGGGCGCTGTGCTCCTCGGCGAAGTTGGGGTGCTGCTCGGTGGCCCAGAATATCTGGCCGCCGCCCCCGGCGGAGGACTTCATGCGCAGGACGGCCGCCACCGGCCCCTCGCCGCGCACGGCCGGGCCGGCAAGGTACGGGTCGTCGCCGGTGGAGATGATCTTCAGGTTTCCGCCGGCGGCCTCTGCGCGGCAGTGGTGGAGGGCCGACCAGCCGTCGGGGCCGGCGTCGAACGTCCACTCTGCAACCTCCTCGGTGGAAAGAACCTGGCGCGGATACGGGTTCACCGGCTCGGCAGCCGGGGCGCCGGCCGCAAGCAGGCCCATCGCCGCAAGAAGCAATGTTACCGGTAAGAGCGATCGCATGGTCGAGTTCTCCTCACTCTGTGGGTGCCATGCTTTCGCGCCGTCGCGAAAGCATGGTCGTGCGAGGCCGGAGAGCATGCTTCCGCAAGCGAAGCGACTCCGCCGAAGCGGCTTCGCCGCTCGCGCGAAGGCGGAAGCATGGCACCCGCAGTCTCCTGGCGCCTGCGCGCGGCAGCGGAGGTAACATAACCGTGCCGGCGGCCAGTTTCAAAAGTTATGGCATCGCGCCGGGGATTCTCCGCTGGGGGATTTTTGCTGTTGACGCGCCCGGCGCCCCCTGTGTATTATTCTGCATCGAATGACCCTCGGCGTTGGGCGGGTCCAGGTGGATTCGTGCGCCGGGGGCAGGGCGGGCGGGTGCTCGTCCACTCTCCGTGGGTCCTGTTGGGGCTTCCCGGCTGAGGACCCAGGATAGAGGCGCCGGGAAGCGCGTAAGGAGTTGTTGCTGTGGCACGAGGCAAAGTGAAGTGGTTCAATGACCAGAAGGGCTACGGGTTTATTGAACAGGACAACGGTGCGGACGTGTTCGTCCATCACACCGGTATCACCGGCGAGGGCTTCAAGACCCTGGCCGAGGGCGAGGAAGTGGAATTTGACGTCACCCAGGGTCCGAAGGGCCCGAAGGCTGAGAACGTCAAACGAGTGAACGCGTAAGACAACCTCGAACTGGAAACCCCCGGCTCCTGCGAGTCGGGGGTTTTTTTCCAGGGCGGCAAGATTCGCTTGAGGCCCGCCTTTAAATAGCCGTGACAACGGGAACGGTTGCGGCTCCGACGGTGCAGAGCGCTAGAAACGGGCGCACGCCAGTCAACTTTGCCGCCCTAGTTTTTTTTCGCCGGGTGGCATGCCCGCGCCGGTGTACCTGCCTGCCGACAGGCAGGTGCGTGGGCATGCGAGAATCTGCGGCTGGAGAGCACTGCCCAGGCAAACGGCGGCCTGGGCATGCCACCCGCCGATCTTGAGTCCCCACGCAGTTGAGCGCTTACCATGACGAGTTTTTAACTGTTGACACGCAGGCCCCCAAGGTATAGGATGTGCCGTCAGCAAATCCCCAGCCGGCTTTTTGTGCCGCGCGTGCGGCAGGCGGCCGGCAGGGGACGTGGCGGCAAGTGCCGCCTGGCACCATGGGTCCGTTAGACCTTCCCGGCTTGGGCCCGTGGGACAGATTCCGGGAGTCTGTAGGAGCGGTACCTGTGGCTAAGGGAAAAGTGAAGTGGTTCAATGATCAGAAGGGTTTCGGATTCATTGAACAGGAAGGCGGCCCGGACGTGTTCGTGCATCACACGAGCATCCAGGGCGACGGTTTCAAGACCCTCGCGGAGGGTGAAGCCGTGGAGTTCGATGTGACCAAGGGCCCGAAGGGCCCGAAGGCCGAGAACGTCCGGCGCCTTGGCGCTTAAGACGATCCGCGAACTAGAAGCCCCCGGCTCGCAAGGGCCGGGGGTTCTCTTATGCGCCGAATTCGACAGGTATTCCCCGTCACGGCTGTTCCGGCACCTCGACCTTGACGCCCAGTTGCGGCGATCCGGTGATCTGAATCCAGAACGTCCCCGGCTGGGCGCGGATGACGGTGCTGCCCGTCACGCCCGCGTACGAGGCCACGTGCGTGGAAACGCCGCCGGTTGTCACGTTCTCGTCCACGCGGCAGACGGAGAGCGACACGGGGCTGCCTGCGCGCCACGGCTTCAGGTTCCACGAGATGCGCCACACGGGCGCCTCGATCTTGAACCGGCTGGACCGGCAACTCATGGCCGCGCCTGAGCCGACGGCGACAGACACCTCTCGCCACTTGATTTCATCCGGTGCGGGCTGCTTGGACGGAGGCGGCTTGACCGGCGGCTTGACGGTGAGGGCCGGGCCGGGGGCGACGGCGCCGCTCCCTGACGGTCGCGGCTCTGTTTCGCTGCGATTCGCCAGGCCCGCCTTCAGGAGCGCTTCGGAGAGCCACCCGCCCGCCGTCCACACGCGGGCGCGCACTTCGTCGCCGTCCGCGCCCCGGTGCACGGAGCAGGGCAGCACCCACACGGATCCGGCGGCGAGGATGCGCGCGGCCTCGGTCCTGGCCGCCTCGCGCCGGGGCGATTCCAGGTCCTGGCACGTGACGTCGGCCAGTTGGACGCGGACCTTGCGGCCGGCGTGGTCGGCCTGGAACGAGTCGCCCTCGGCGACCGCGCACGAGGCGGGGGCGAACGCGGGCGGCCCCGGCGGGGCGGCCGCGCTCGGAGCGGGCTGGAGCGGCCCGAGCGCCGCCTCGCCCGCACCGCCCTGCCTGGCCGCCGCGGCGACCCGCCTGGCGTAGCCCGCGCCGACGAGCACCTCCGACAGCCACCCCTTCGACGTCCAGACGCATGCCCATATTTCGTCGCCATCGGCCCCCGCGGCCTGGCCGAACGGGAAGACCCAGACAGGCGCTTCCTCAAGCAGCCGCGTGGCCACGGTCCTGGCGTTTGCCCGCACTGTTGCATCCAGCGAGGCGCACTGGGCATCGGCCAGGCGGATGCGCACCTTGCTGCCGCCCTGGCGCGTGAAGAGGAAACTGTCGCCCTGGACGTCTCCGATGCGGCTGACGGCCAGCGTGTGGAACGCGGGCGGGGCGGGCAGCGCGGGCGGCTTGTGCGCCGCGGTTCCGCCCGGAGGCGGTTCGCCGGCCGTCACCCAGGCGGCGGCCGGCCAGACGACCGCGGCAAGCAGGGCCGCCAGCGCTCCCGGCCGCACACGTACCACCGTCCGCCGCCGCGGGCCGTGGCACGCCCCGCAGGGCGGCCTGGTGTTTGTCATCGCTTTCCCCCGCGAATAAATTCCGTTATGTTGAACACGGCGGCGGCGCGGTTCGGTTCGCCGAATCGCAGAACTCGGGGGCATGAAACTGCCGATTCTAGGAAAGATAGGCGAGGGGGGCACCCCCTTCTTGTCGCGGCGCCCGGACCGTATAATGGGCCGTCGATACCGGGGAAGGGCCGCCCCCCGTATCTCTTCTCCAGGCGCGACAACGCACGAGCGACCCCGAACCTCCCAGGAAGGAGCCCGCGGATGGCAACCAGCAACCCCGGTCCGGCGAACCCGAACGCGGCAGGACACCCCGAAGGCGCCCCGGGCGCACAGGAAGTGACCGTACGTCTCGACGAGCGGAACCTGCGCTCCAGTTACGCCAACGCTTTTCGGACGAACGCGACCGCCGAGGAGGTCATCCTTGACTTCGGCCTGAACCTCGTCGCGCCTCCGCAGCGGCAGGGAGGACAGCCGGAGATCATGCTCCAGATCGGCGAGCGGATCATCATGAACTACTTCCAGGCCAAGCGCCTGGCGTTGACCCTGGGGCAGGTCATCCGCCGCCACGAGGAGCAGTTCGGCGAGATCGAGCTCGACCCGGCCAGGCGCCGCAAGACGCAGGCATGAGCGCCGTCGGACGTTCGGCTCGGGCGCAGAGGGCGCGGAGAACGCAGAGAAAGAAGATATAGGGTCTTTAATAGCAACAGACTTGCCTCTGCGTCGTTGAAACGGAAGGGCGCAAGCGCCCCTGCGTGCCAGCCTGGCGGAAGCGGCGGGATAGGCAGCCATGACCGTCGATCATTCGAGACAGGTCGGTCCCAGCGCCGTGTCGGCCGAGCGGCCGACGGTGGCCGAGATTATCGACCGCCTCAGCCGCTTCGACGGCCCCCCGCAGGAGTTCCTCGCCAACCTTCTGGCGGTGCAGTGCCAGATCGGCGCAGCCGAGGCGGGGGCCATCCTGCGCCCCGGGGCCTCCGGCGCGCCGGAACTCCTGGCCGCCTTCCCTCCGGTGGCGCCGGGCGCGACGGCCCCGGTGTGGCTGGCCCGCGCGGCCGAGTTGTTTGCCGAGACGGCCGGCGCGCGAGCCACCGCCGTCAAGGCGCTTCACGCGGCCGAGGACCTGTACGGCCAGGCCGCGCGGCGGCATCTCATCTTGGTGCCGCTGCGGGGCGGAGAGGGCGTGCGCGGCGTGGAGGCGTTCCTGGTGGAGACGCGCGACGCGGCCGTCCTGGCGGCCGCCCGCGAGCGCCTGGAACTTACGGTCAGCCTCCTCAGCCTGTACGAGATGCGCCTGGCGCTCGGGCGGCGGCAGACGGACCTGAGGCGACTGCGGGCCGCCCTGGAGACGCTGGCGGTCATCAACGAGCAGGACAAGTTCGCCGGCATGGCCATGGCGCTGGCCAACGACATGGCCTCGCGATGGCAGTGCGACCGCGCTAGCCTCGGCATCCTGAAGGGCCGCTACGTCAAACTGCGGGCCATGAGCCACACCGAGAAGTTCTCCCGCAAAATGAAGATCGTCCAGGACATCGAGGCTGCCATGGAAGAGTGCCTCGACCAGGACGTCGAAATCACCTTCCCGTCCTCCCCCGACGCCACCTTCATCAGCCGCGCGGCAGGGGAACTGTCGCGGCGCCACGGGCCGACGGCGGTGCTGGCGCTGCCGCTGCGTCACGGGGGCAGGCCGTCGGCCGTGCTGCTGCTGGAGCGTCCGGCGGACCGGCCGTTTGCGGCCGACGAGGTGGAGAGCCTGCGGCTGACGGCCGACCTGGCGACCGCCCGCGTGGTCAACCTGGAGGAGCACGCGCGGTGGTTCGGCGCGCGCGCGGCGTCGGGCCTGCGGAAGGCCGCGGCGGCGGCCGTCGGTCCGAAGCACACGTGGATTAAACTCGCGGTGCTGGCCATCGTAGGCGTGGCGGCCTTTGCGCTCTTCGCGCAGGGCGAATTCCGCGTAGAGGCGCCGTTCGTCTTCGAGCCTATCGAGCAGCAGGTCGTGCCCGCGCCGTTCGACGGATACCTGGAGAGCGTGCTCGTGGAACCGCCCGACATGGTTGAGGGCGGCAGGACCGTTCTGGCGACGCTCGACACGTCGATGCTGCGCATGCAACTGGCCTCGGCGAAGGCCAAGCGATTTGAGTACCAGAAACAGGCCGCCGCGGCGGCCAGGGAAGAGAAGACTGCCGAGGCCCAGATCGCCCTCGCGCAGGCCGACAGCGAGGCCGCACAGATCGACCTCCTGGAGTACCAGGTTTCCCGCGCGACCATCATCTCGCCGGTCGGCGGCGTGGTCGTCAGCGGCGACCTGAAGCGCCAGATCGGCGCGCCCGTGAAGACGGGCGACGTGCTCTTTGAAGTCGCGCCGCTTGAGGCGCTGCGCGCCGAACTCTCGGTCCGCGATGAGAGAATAGCCGACGTCGAAGCCGGCCAGGAGGGGGAACTGGCGACCGCCTCGTACCCCGAGCGGCGGATGCGGTTCGTCGTGGAGCGCATCACGCCCATGAGCGAGGTGGTCCAGCGCGCGAACGTGTTCAAGGTGCGCGTGCGCCTCCTCTCGGCCGAGCCGTGGATACGGCCCGGCATGGAGGGCCTGGCGAAGGTCGACGTCGGCCGGCGCTCCTACGCCTGGATATGGACCCGCCAGGCCGTCAACTGGGTCCGCATGAAGTTGTGGATATAAATACGTGCCGGTTGAACGCCCCACTTTCAGCGAGTCGTGGTACCGCGTGGCCGACCTGCGGCCGCGGCTGCGGCCGTCCGTGCAGGTCCACCGGCAGCATTTCCGCGGGCAGACGTGGCACGTCGTCCAGGACCCGGCCAGCAACCAGTTCTTCCGCCTGAACGAAGAGGCGTACCGCTTCGTGGCGATGCTCGACGGCCGCCGCGCCGTGGCAGAAGTCTGGAGAATTTGCAGCGAACTCGGCGGCGACGCCGCGCCCACCCAGGGCGAGGCCGTCCAACTGCTGGGCCAACTTTACACGTCGAACCTTCTCCAGGGCGACCTCCCGCCCGACGCCGAGGGCCTCCTCGCCAGGTACCGCCAGCGCCTCACGCGCGAGATCCAGGGGTACCTGGCCAACCTCCTGTTCATCCGTATTCCTCTGCTTGACCCCGATCGGTTCCTCGACCGTTTCGCCGGCGTCTTCGGCCTGTTGTTTACGTGGTGGGGCCTGGCCGCGTGGCTGGTGCTCGTGGGGGCGGGGCTTAACTGCGTCGCGGGGCGAACCGGGGAACTGCTTGAAAGCGCCAGGAACATCCTCGATCCGTCGCGGCTGCCCCTCCTGTACGCGTGCATCATCTTGGTTAAGATTATACATGAGTTCGGGCACGCCTTCGCCTGCAAGAAGTTCGGCCGCGAGAGCGGCTCGGGCGGCGAGGTGCACGTCATGGGCGTGATGTTCCTCGTGCTGACGCCCCTGCCGTACATGGACGCCTCCAGCGCATGGGCCTTCCGCCGCAAGTGGCACCGCGTCGTGGTGGGCGCGGCGGGGATGATGGTGGAACTGGCCGTGGCCTCCGTCGCCGCCGTCGTCTGGGCCCGCACCGGCGACGGCACGACGGCCCACGCGCTGGCGTACAACCTCATCTTCATCGGAAGCGTCTCGACGGTCCTCTTCAACGCCAACCCGCTGCTGCGGTACGACGGTTACTACATTCTCTCGGACATCCTGGAAATCCCGAACCTGGCGCAGCGTTCCCGCGAATACATTCACTACCTTGTGCGGCGGTGGGCGTGGGGCGTCAGGCCGCTGCGCTCGCCCGCCCACACGCCGGGCGAGCAGTTCTGGCTCATCTTCTACGGCGTCACGTCTTTCGCGTACCGCGTGTTCATCTGTTTCGCCATCCTCCTGTTTGTGTCTTCGCGGCTGCCGCTGGTGGGGGCGCTGCTGGCGGTGGCGGCGGCCGTGGCGTGGGTGCTGGTGCCCGCGGGGCGGTTCGTGCATTACCTGGCGGCCTCGACGGAACTGGTGCGGGTGCGGGCGAGGGCGGTCCTTTCGACGCTCGCGCTGGCGGCCGCCGCGATCGCGGCCGCCGGCCTTGTCCCGGCGCCCGACCGCTGCTACATCGAGGGCGTGGTCGAGCCGGTCCAGGTGGCCATCGTGCACGCTGGCGAGGACGGGTTCCTGACGGACCATCTGCCGTCGGGCGCCCTGGCGTCGCCCGACGGCCCGCCCCTCGTGCGGGCCGCCAGCCCCGTGCTTGAGGCCGAGGCCCGTATGTGGGAAGCCCGGCGGCGCGCCCTCGTGGCCGGCCGCAGCCTGGCCGCCACGAAGGAAGTTGCGGCGGCACA